>Ga0302154_10001108_pt1 | contig 22768 bp, 18 predicted proteins | sample I_Bog_N2_3_FD_193507 | JGI IMG/M metagenome (GOLD analysis project Ga0302154, IMG submission 193507) | Peat permafrost microbial communities from Stordalen Mire near Abisko, Sweden - I_Bog_N2_3 | ecosystem: Environmental > Terrestrial > Soil > Wetlands > Peat | place: Sweden: Abisko, Stordalen... | reverse complement strand
CGACACGGTGGCCATCCGGGCTGTCAGGCCTTGAAACCTGGCGCCAACTGAAGCACTGGAAGGAAAACCCATGCCACGTCGCCGCGAAGTACCCAAGCGCGAGATCCTGCCTGACCCGAAGTTCGGGTCGGTCGATCTCTCGAAGTTCATGAACGTCGTGATGGAATCGGGCAAGAAGGCCGTTGCCGAGCGCATCATCTACGGTGCCCTCGAGCAGATCGAGAAGAAGGCGAACAAGGATCCGCTGGAGATCTTCATCGTCGCGATCAACAACGTGAAGCCGATGGTCGAAGTCAAGTCCCGCCGCGTCGGCGGTGCGAACTACCAAGTTCCCGTGGAAGTTCGCCCCGTTCGTCGCCTGGCGCTCGCGATGCGCTGGCTCAAGGAAAGCGCCCGCAAGCGTGGCGAGAAGTCGATGTCGGCCCGCCTGGCCAATGAACTGCTCGAAGCGTCCGAAGGCCGTGGCGGCGCCATGAAGAAGCGTGATGAAGTTCACCGCATGGCTGAAGCCAACAAGGCGTTCTCGCACTTCCGCTTCTAAATTCCCTCTTCTGTCCTTCTGGCCGCTCTTCGGGTTGATACCAACCCTTGGGCGGCCCACGTATTTGGAGCTCCACCATGTCCCGCAAGACCCCCATCGAGCGCTACCGCAACATCGGTATTTCCGCGCACATCGATGCCGGCAAGACCACGACCACCGAACGGATCCTGTTCTACACCGGTGTGAACCACAAGATCGGTGAAGTGCACGATGGCGCCGCCACGATGGACTGGATGGAGCAGGAGCAGGAACGTGGCATCACGATCACGTCCGCCGCCACGACGTGCTTCTGGAAGGGCATGGAAAGCAATTTCCCCGAACACCGCATCAACATCATCGACACCCCGGGCCACGTCGACTTCACGATCGAAGTCGAACGCTCGATGCGCGTGCTCGACGGCGCCTGCATGGTCTATTGCGCCGTGGGTGGCGTGCAGCCCCAGTCGGAAACCGTCTGGCGCCAGGCCAACAAGTACAAGGTTCCCCGCCTCGCGTTCGTCAACAAGATGGACCGCACCGGTGCGAACTTCTACAAGGTCTATGACCAGATGAAGGTGCGCCTGAAGGCGAACCCGGTGCCCATCGTCATCCCCATCGGCGCCGAAGAGAACTTCCAGGGCGTGATCGACCTCATCAAGATGAAGGCGATCTTCTGGGACGAGGCCTCGCAGGGCATGAAGTTCGACTACCGCGACATTCCGGACGACCTCAAGGCCGACGCGACCAAGTGGCGCGAGAACATGCTCGAAGCCGCCGCCGAGTCGAGCGAGGCGATGATGAACAAGTATCTCGAGGAGGGTGACCTCACCGAAGACGAGATCAAGCTCGCCATCCGCACGCGCACGATCGCCGCCGAGATCCAGCCGATGCTGTGCGGCACCGCGTTCAAGAACAAGGGCGTGCAGCGCATGCTCGATGCCGTGATCGACTTCATGCCGTCGCCGATCGACGTGCCGCCGGTTCCGGGCCTCGACGAAGACGAACAGCCCGTCACGCGTCGCGCCGACGACAGCGAGAAGTTCGCCGCGCTCGCGTTCAAGCTGATGACCGACCCGTACGTCGGCCAGCTGACGTTCGTGCGCGTCTATTCGGGCGTGCTGAAGTCCGGCGACTCGGTCTACAACCCGATTCGCAACAAGAAGGAACGCATCGGCCGGATCCTGCAGATGCACGCCAACCAGCGTGAAGAAATCAAGGAAATTCTCGCCGGCGACATCGCCGCCTGCGTGGGCCTGCGCGAAGTGACCACCGGCGAGACGCTGTGCGATCCGGATTCGATCATCACGCTGGAGCGCATGGTGTTCCCGGAGCCCGTGATCTCGCAGGCCGTCGAGCCCAAGACCAAGGCCGACCAGGAAAAGATGGGCATCGCCCTCGGCCGACTGGCCGCGGAAGATCCGTCGTTCCGCCTGCGCACCGACGAGGAATCGGGCCAGACCATCATTTCCGGCATGGGCGAGCTCCACCTGGAAATCATCGTCGACCGCATGAAGCGCGAATTCGGCGTGGAAGCCAACGTCGGCAAGCCGCAGGTGGCCTACCGCGAGACCATCCGCAAGCTGCAGAAGGACGTCGAAGGCAAGTTCGTTCGCCAGTCGGGCGGCAAGGGCCAGTACGGCCACGTCGTGCTGACCGTCGAGCCGCAGGAGCCGGGCAAGGGCTTCGAATTCGTCGACGCCACCAAGGGCGGCGTGGTTCCGAAGGAATTCATTCCCGCGGTCAAGAAGGGCGTCGAAGACACCCTGCCCGCAGGCGTGCTGGCCGGCTACCCGGTGGTCGACGTCAAGGTCACGCTGACCTTCGGTTCGTACCACGAAGTCGACTCGAACGAAAACGCGTTCAAGATGGCCGCGTCGATGGGCTTCAAGGAAGGCATGCGCCGCGCTTCGCCGGTCATCCTCGAGCCGATGATGGCCGTGGAAGTCGAGACGCCGGAAGACTACGCCGGCTCCGTGATGGGCGACCTGTCCTCGCGTCGCGGCATGGTCCAGGGCATGGACGACATGCCCGGTGGCGGCAAGGTCATCAAGGCCGAAGTCCCGCTGTCGGAAATGTTCGGCTACTCGACCACGCTGCGCTCGATGTCGCAAGGTCGCGCCACGTACACGATGGAGTTCAAGCACTACTCGGAAGCCCCGAAGAACGTTGCTGACGCCATCATCACCGCGCGCGGCAAGAACTAAGCATACAAGCCGGTCTTCATCGGGACACGACGGCTGCCAGTGGCCGTCGATTCACCTCCCCGGTGGAGACCTTAAACCGTCCACTGGCATTGTTCTTTGATTCTCAGGAGTTCTGAAAATGGCAAAAGGTAAATTCGAGCGCACCAAGCCGCACGTCAACGTGGGCACGATCGGCCACGTCGACCACGGCAAGACCACGCTGACGGCAGCGATCACCACCGTCCTGTCGAAGAAGTTCGGCGGCGAAGCCAAGGCGTACGACCAGATCGACGCGGCGCCGGAAGAAAAGGCGCGTGGCATCACGATCAACACGGCTCACGTCGAGTACGAGACGGCAGCGCGTCACTACGCGCACGTCGACTGCCCGGGCCACGCCGACTACGTCAAGAACATGATCACCGGTGCCGCCCAGATGGACGGCGCCATCCTGGTGTGCTCGGCCGCCGACGGCCCGATGCCCCAGACGCGCGAGCACATCCTGCTGTCGCGCCAGGTGGGCGTGCCCTACATCATCGTCTTCCTGAACAAGGCCGACATGGTGGACGACGAAGAGCTGCTGGAACTCGTCGAGATGGAAGTGCGCGAGCTGCTGTCGAAGTACGACTTCCCGGGCGACGACACCCCGATCATCAAGGGCTCGGCGAAGCTGGCCCTCGAAGGCGACCTGGGCGAGCTGGGCGAGCAAGCCATCATGAAGCTGGCCGACGCACTCGACACGTACATCCCGACGCCCGAGCGTGCCATCGACGGCGCGTTCCTGATGCCGGTGGAAGACGTGTTCTCGATCTCTGGCCGCGGCACCGTGGTGACCGGTCGTATCGAGCGCGGCATCGTCAAGGTCGGCGAGGAAATCGAGATCGTCGGTATCGCGGTGACCCAGAAGACGACGTGCACGGGCGTGGAAATGTTCCGCAAGCTGCTCGACCAGGGCCAGGCCGGCGACAACGTCGGGATCCTGCTGCGCGGCACCAAGCGTGAAGACGTCCAGCGTGGCCAGGTTCTGTGCAAGCCGAACTCGGTCAAGCCGCACACGCACTTCACGGGCGAGATCTATGTCCTGTCCAAGGACGAGGGCGGCCGTCACACGCCGTTCTTCAACAACTATCGCCCCCAGTTCTACTTCCGCACGACGGACGTGACGGGTGCGATCGAGCTGCCCAAGGACAAGGAAATGGTCATGCCGGGCGACAACGTGTCGATCACGGTCAAGCTGATCCACCCGATCGCGATGGAAGAAGGCCTGCGCTTCGCCATCCGTGAAGGCGGCCGCACCGTCGGCGCCGGCGTCGTTGCCAAGATCATCGAGTAAGCAGAAAGCTGCAGGGGTATAGCTCAATTGGCAGAGCGTCGGTCTCCAAAACCGAAGGTTGGGGGTTCGATTCCCTCTGCCCCTGCCACCGATCTGCACTGAACCGGACTGCCGGACAGCGGGTCGAGAGGCCAAAAGAACGGGCCCGCGGGTGAGAAATCACCCCGCGGGCTTTTTCGCCAAGGACAGTTTGCAAGTGAAGGCAATGGCTACCAATTCCCAGATCGAAACCGTCAACACCGGCGCTGACAAGGCCAAGCTGGCCGCCGCGGCGCTGCTGCTGCTGGGCGGCATCGTGGCGTTCTACGCGCTGGGCTCCGTGGGCCTGTGGGTCCGCGTGGTCGCGCTGATCGTGCTCCTGGCTCTGGCCGTTGCCGTGTTCTTCGTGTCGGAGCCGGGCAAGCAGCTCATCGGCTTCGGCAAGGAGTCGATCAAGGAAGTCAAGAAGGTCGTCTGGCCCACGCGCAAGGAAGCGCTGCAGAACACCGCCATGGTGTTCGCGTTCGTGTTCCTGATGGCGCTGTTCCTGTGGATCACCGACAAGACGCTCGAGTTCGTGCTGTACGACCTGATCCTGGGCTGGAAGCGGTAAGAAGGATTTCATTGCAATGACCGAGAGCACCGCCATCGAAGAAGGCTCCGCCGCAGCCGCCAACCCGCTGCGTTGGTACGTCGTCCACGCCTATTCGGGCATGGAGAAGGCCGTCGAGCGCAACCTGCGCGAGCGCATCGAGCGCGCCGCCATGCACGCCAAGTTCGGCCGCATCCTGGTTCCCACCGAGGAAGTGGTCGAGCTGAAGAACGGCAAGAAGTCGGTCACCGAACGGCGCTTCTTCCCCGGCTATGTGCTGGTGGAGATGCTGCTGGACGACGAGTCCTGGCACCTGGTCAAGCACACGAGCAAGGTCACCGGGTTCGTCGGCGGCGCGCGCAATCGCCCGGCGCCCATCTCCGAAGCCGAGGTGATGAAGATCGTCAACCAGATGCAGGAAGGCGTCGACAAGCCGCGTCCGAAGGTCGAATGGGTGGTCGGCGAGCTCGTCCGCGTCAAGGAAGGCCCGTTCACGGACTTCAACGGCGCCATCGAGGACGTCAACTACGAGAAGTCCAAGGTCAAGGTCTCCGTCACGATCTTCGGTCGTGCCACGGGCGTCGAGCTGGACTTCGGGCAAGTCGAGAAAGTCTGATTCCGCCTGGCGAGGGCGGACGAAAGGCGAAAGCCGGACGTGAGCCTCGCCCGTTGCTGCCGGTGACGAGACACCGGAACAGAGGAGCCCAGGTAACCAATCCTGGGCGTTGGAACTCAACGACTCTCATTTACGTCACGTAATTGAGTCGATTTGGAGAGATAGAAATGGCAAAGAAGATTGTCGGCTTCATCAAGCTGCAAATTCCGGCCGGCAAGGCGAATCCGTCGCCGCCGGTGGGCCCGGCGCTGGGTCAGCGCGGTCTGAACATCATGGAATTCTGCAAGGCGTTCAACGCCCAGACTTCCTCGATGGAACCCGGCCTGAAGCTGCCGGTGGTGATCACCGCGTTCGCGGACAAGTCGTTCACGTTCGTGCTGAAGTCGCCCCCGGCGACCGTGCTGATCAAGCGCGCCATCAAGCTCGACAAGGGCTCGGCCAAGCCGAACGCGGACAAGGTCGGCAAGATCACCCGCGCCCAGCTCGAAGAGATCGCCAAGATCAAGACCAAGGACCTGACCGGCGCCGACCTCGACGCGCAAGTCCGGACCATCGCCGGCACCGCCCGCTCGATGGGCGTCACCGTGGAAGGAATCTGAACATGGCCAACCTCACCAAGCGCCAGAAGGCGTTCCAGGGCAAGGTCGCCGATACGCAGAAGCTGTACGCGATCATCGACGCCCTGGCCATCGTCAAGGAATGCGCCACCGCCAAGTTCGATGAATCCATCGACGTGGCCGTGCAACTGGGCATCGACGCGAAGAAGTCGGACCAGGTCGTCCGCGGCGCCGTCGTGCTGCCGCACGGCACCGGCAAGACCAAGCGCGTCGCCGTGTTCGCCCAAGGCGCCAAGGCTGAAGAAGCCCGCGCCGCCGGCGCCGACATCGTCGGCATGGAAGACCTGGCCGAACAGATCAAGGCCGGCGTCATGAATTTCGACGTCGTGATCGCCTCGCCGGACACGATGCGCATCGTCGGTACCCTGGGCCAGATCCTGGGCCCGCGCGGCCTGATGCCGAACCCGAAGGTCGGCACGGTCACGCCGGACGTCGCCACGGCCGTCAAGAACGCCAAGGCAGGCCAGGTGCAGTTCCGCGTCGACAAGGGCGGCATCATCCACGGCACGATCGGCCGTCGTTCGTTCGACTCCGACAAGCTGAAGGAAAACCTGGCGGCGCTGGTCGATGCGCTGGCCAAGGCCAAGCCGGCGGCGAGCAAGGGTGTCTACCTGCGCAAGATCGCCGTGTCGTCGACGATGGGCATCGGCGTTCGCGTCGACACCCAGTCGCTCAGCGCCTGAATTTGATTTGAAGCCTTCGCGCAATTAAGTCTTGGCGCGCGAAGGTTGAAGGAATTGGTGGGCTGTCCGCCCGACGCGAAAGCGAAGAGCGGGCAGGCCATCCAAGACCGCTGGCCGAGCTGGAATTCTGAAACGGGCGCAAGCCCTCGACGAACCCGGTTCTTAAAACGGCAACGGAGAAATCCGCCAGCCGAGCCAGCGCAGATGGCGGTCCCGCCGGAACTGAAGAAGCAGTGGAATGCGTTTCCCGCGATGCAAGTCTCGGGGCACGGGTGAAACGGTAGAGCAGTGTCGGCAAGGTCGCTGAAACCCCGGTGTGCGGGAGAGGCCTTCGTGGAAGGTTTCGAACGCACGATTCAATGTGAGGAGTAGACCTTGAGTCTCAATCGCAACGAGAAGGCAGCCGTCATCTCGGACGTGGCAGCGCAAGTCGCCCGTTCGCAGACGTTGGCCCTGGCCGAGTACCGTGGCCTCACCGTCGAGCAATTGAACAAGCTGCGCGTCGAAGCGCGGGCAAAGGGTGTGTATCTTCACGTGCTGAAGAACACCCTGGCCCGTCGCGCCGTCGCTGGCACGCCGTTCGAAAGCGCGTCGGAGAGCATGGTCGGCCCGCTGATCTATGGTTTTTCGGAAGACGCGGTCGCCGCGGCAAAGGTCATCGCCGACTTCGCCAAGACGAACGACAAGCTGGTGCTCAAGGGTGGTTCCTTCGGCGGCAAGGCGCTGAACGTCGACGGTGTGAAGGCTCTGGCCAACATCCCGTCGCGCGAAGTCCTGCTGTCGCAGATCGCCAACCTGCTGCAATCGCCGATCGCCAGTTTCGCCCGCGTCATCGACGCGCTCGCGAAGCTGAAGGGTGCGGGCGAAGAAGCTCCGGCAGCGGAGGCGGCTGCGGCCGTCGAAGCGGCCCCGGAAGCTCCGGCAGCAGACGCAGCACCCGCGGCAGCCTGATCCAGGCTTGCCGAAACACACATTCATTTCACTGTTTTAGTTAGGAAATCAAAATGGCATTCGACAAGGACGCTTTCATCACGACGCTGGACACCCTGACCGTCCTGGAACTCAACGACCTGGTCAAGGCGATCGAGACGAAGTTCGGCGTGTCGGCAGCGGCTGTTGCCGTCGCCGGCGGCGGCGGCGGCGCTGCTGCCGCGGTCGTTGAAGAGAAGACGGAATTCAACGTGGTACTGACCGGCGCTGGCGCCAACAAGGTCGGCACCATCAAGGCCGTGCGCGAACTGACGGGCCTCGGCCTGAAGGAAGCCAAGGACCTGGTCGACGGCGCTCCGAAGAACGTCAAGGAAGCCGTGTCCAAGGCCGACGCCGAAGCCGCGCTGAAGAAGCTGGTCGAAGCGGGCGCGACCGCCGAAATCAAGTAACCTGTGCGGTTGGGCGGCGCGAGCCGCCCTTCGGTACATGCACTTGCGGGGCGGGCAACCGCCCCCATATGCAACGCTCGAATCCCTTCGGGGAGAACAGCGCAAAGCCAGCAGTCGAGCTGGCTTTGCAGTGTTCTCTGATCCGACTGCAGAGAACAGGTTTGGTCGGGCTCCGGTGCAACGCCGGGGTTGTCCGCCAGCGATTGGTAGTGGCCAATCACCAAGCAACGCGACGCAACGTCACGTGTAGCCAGTCGCCGAAACGAGATGCCGCTCCCCGGCCAGGGAACGCGTTGTCGATACGGAGTGTGTATGGCGCAAGCAACCCCCTATAGCTTTACTGAACGCAAGCGGATCCGGAAGAATTTCGGAAAGCGCGAGAGCGTTCTGAACGTCCCCTATCTGCTGACGATGCAGCAGGATTCCTACGTCGCTTTCCTTCAGAAGGACGTCGCGCCTCAGAAGCGCAAGCCCGAGGGCCTGCAGGCTGCGTTCCTTTCGGCGTTCCCGATCGTGTCGCACAACAGCATGGTCGAGATGAAATTCATCGAGTTCAACATCGCCAAGCCGCCGTTCGACGTGCGGGAGTGCCAGCAGCGCGGGCTCACGTTCGCCGCCGCCGTGCGCGCGAAGTTGCAGATGATCATCTATGACCGCGAGTCCGCGCCGGCCAAGGTCGTCAAGGAGATCAAGGAGCAGGAGGTCTACATGGGCGAAGTTCCGCTCATGACCGACTACGGCTCGTTCATCGTCAACGGCACCGAACGCGTCATCGTCAGCCAGCTGCACCGCTCCCCCGGCGTGTTCTTCGAGCACGACAAGGGCAAGACGCACTCGTCCGGCAAGCTGCTGTTCTCCGCGCGCATCATCCCGTACCGCGGATCCTGGCTCGACTTCGAGTTCGACCCGAAGGACGTGCTGTACTTCCGCGTCGACCGTCGCCGCAAGATGCCCGTCACGATCCTGCTGAAGGCCATCGGCCTGAATCCGGAAGCGATCCTGGCGCACTTCTTCAAGAACGACACCTTCCGCCTGATGGACGCGGGCGCGCAGATGGAGTTCGTGGCCGACCGCCTGAAGGGCGAAGTCGCGCGCTTCGACATCACCGACAAGGACGGCAACGTCGTCGTCGAGAAGGACAAGCGCATCACCGCGCGCCACGTGCGCCAGCTCGAGCAGTCGGGCACCACGCACGTCACCGTGCCGGAAGACTTCCTGATCGGCCGCGTCGTCGCCCGCAACATGGTCGACGCCGACACCGGCGAGATCATCGCCAAGGCCAATGACGAGCTGACCGAAGCGCTGCTGAAGAAGCTGCGCGGCGCCGGCGTGAAGGAACTCGCGGTCCTGTTCACCAACGAACTCGACCAGGGCGCCTACATCAGCCAGACGCTGGCCACCGACGAGACGGCCGACCAGCTGGCCGCCCGCGTCGCCATCTACCGCATGATGCGCCCCGGCGAGCCGCCGACCGAAGACGCCGTCGAGGCGCTCTTCAACCGCCTGTTCTACAGCGAGGACACGTACGACCTGTCGCGCGTGGGCCGCATGAAGTTCAACGCGCGCATCAGCCGCGAAGGCGCCGAAGGCGCGATGACCCTGTCCAACGAGGACATCATCGCCGTCGTCAAGATCCTCGTGGAACTGCGCAACGGCCGCGGCGAAGTCGACGACATCGACCATCTGGGCAATCGGCGCGTGCGTTGCGTGGGCGAACTGGCCGAGAACCAGTACCGCTCGGGCCTCGCCCGCATCGAGAAGGCCGTCAAGGAACGTCTGGGCCAGGCCGAGACCGAAGCCCTGATGCCGCACGACCTGATCAACTCCAAGCCGATCTCCGCGGCGCTCAAGGAGTTCTTCGGCGCGTCGCAGCTGTCGCAGTTCATGGACCAGACCAACCCGCTGTCCGAGATCACGCACAAGCGTCGCGTCTCGGCCCTCGGCCCGGGCGGCCTGACCCGCGAGCGCGCCGGCTTCGAAGTCCGCGACGTGCACCCGACCCATTACGGCCGCGTGTGCCCGATCGAGACGCCGGAAGGCCCGAACATCGGCCTGATCAATTCGCTGGCCCTGTACGCCCGCCTCAACGACTACGGCTTCCTCGAGACGCCGTATCGCCGAGTCGGCGGCAGCCTGGTCACCGACCAGATCGACTACCTGTCGGCCATCGAGGAAAGCAAGTACGTCATCGCTCAGGCCAACGCCTCGCTCGATGAAAACGGCAAGCTGACCGACGAGCTGGTCTCGGCTCGCGAGAACGGCGAATCCGTGCTGACCTCGCCGGAACGCATCCAGTACATGGACGTGGCGCCGACGCAGATCGTGTCGGTCGCCGCCTCGCTGGTGCCGTTCCTCGAGCACGACGATGCGAACCGCGCACTGATGGGTGCCAACATGCAACGCCAGGCCGTCCCGGTACTGCGTCCTGAAAAGGCGCTGGTCGGCACGGGCGTGGAACGCGTGGCGGCGGTCGACTCGGGCACGGTCGTGACGTCGCGTCGCGGCGGCATCGTCGACTACATCGACACCAACCGCATCGTCATTCGCGTCAACGACGCGGAAACGGTGGCTGGCGAAGTCGGCGTCGACATCTACAACCTCATCAAGTACCAGCGTTCCAACCAGAACACGAACATCCACCAGCGTCCCATCGTCCAGCGCGGCGACAAGGTCGGCGCCGGTGACGTGATCGCCGACGGTGCATCCACCGACCTGGGTGAACTGGCTCTCGGCCAGAACATGCTCGTCGCGTTCATGCCGTGGAACGGCTACAACTTCGAAGACTCGATCCTGCTGTCGGAACGCGTCATCGCCGAAGACCGCTACACCTCGATCCATATCGAGGAACTGGTGGTCATGGCGCGCGACACGAAGCTGGGCTCCGAGGAAATCACGCGCGACATCCCGAACCTGTCGGAGCAGCAACTCGGCCGCCTGGACGAGTCGGGCATCGTCTACATCGGCGCCGAAGTGAACTCGGGCGACGTGCTCGTGGGCAAGGTCACGCCGAAGGGCGAGACCACGCTGACGCCGGAAGAAAAGCTGCTGCGCGCGATCTTCGGCGAGAAGGCTTCGGACGTGAAGGACACGTCGCTGCGCGTCGACCAGGGCACCAACGGCACCGTCATCGACGTCCAGGTGTTCACGCGTGAAGGCATCCAGCGCGACAAGCGGGCGCAACAGATCATCGACGATGAACTGAAGCGTTTCCGCCTCGACCTGAACGACCAGCTGCGCATCGTCGAATCCGACGCGTTCGACCGGATCGCGAAGCTGCTGAACGGCCGCATCGCCAACGGCGGCCCGCAGAAGATCGCCAAGGGCACGACGATCGACAAGGCCTACCTGGCCAGCATCGAGAAGTACCACTGGTTCGACATCCGCCCGGCGGAAGACGAAGTCGCCAATCAGCTCGAGTCGATCAAGAACTCGCTCGAGCAGACGCGTCACGGCTTCGACCTGGCCTTCGAAGAGAAGCGCAAGAAGCTGACGCAGGGCGACGAACTGCCGGCCGGCGTGCTCAAGATGGTCAAGGTCTACCTGGCCGTCAAGCGCCGCCTGCAACCGGGCGACAAGATGGCCGGGCGCCACGGCAACAAGGGCGTCGTGTCCAAGATCGTCGCGGTCGAAGACATGCCCTACATGACCGACGGCACCCCGTGCGACATCGTGCTGAACCCGCTGGGCGTGCCTTCGCGGATGAACGTCGGGCAGGTGCTCGAGGTCCATCTGGGCTGGGCCGGCAAGGGCATCGGCCAGCGCATCGGCGACATGCTGCAGAAGCAGGCGGCTGTTGCGGAGATCCGTGCCTTCATGGACGAGCTCTACAACAAGTCGGGCGGCAAGTCGGAACGCCTCGGCGACCTGACCGACGTCGAAGTGCTGAGCATGGCCGGCGAACTCACCAAGGGCGTGCCGTTCGCGACGCCGGTGTTCGACGGTGCGGCGGAAGAAGAAATCCGCGGCATGCTGCGCCTCGCCTACCCGGACGACATCGCCGCTCGCAAGGGCCTCACCGCCACGCGTACCCAGTGCGTCCTGCACGACGGTCGCACCGGCGAAGCCTTCGAACGCCCGGTCACGGTCGGCTACATGCACGTCCTGAAGCTCCACCATCTGGTGGACGACAAGATGCATGCACGTTCCACCGGCCCGTACTCGCTCGTCACCCAGCAGCCGCTGGGCGGCAAGGCGCAGTTCGGCGGCCAGCGCTTCGGCGAAATGGAAGTCTGGGCGCTGGAAGCCTACGGCGCGGCCTACGTGCTGCAGGAAATGCTCACCGTGAAGTCCGATGACGTGAACGGCCGTACGAAGGTGTACGAGAACATCGTCAAGGGCGAACACGCGATCGACGCCGGCATGCCGGAATCGTTCAACGTGCTGGTCAAGGAAATTCGTTCCCTCGGTATCGACATCGAGCTGGAAAAGAACTGAACGTGAATCGACCTGTCGTCCCCGCGGGGCCGGCAGGGCACCCCATTCAGTTCGTGATCATCGACAGTTACCGAGTTATTAGGAGATTTGCATGAAGGGCTTGCTGGACCTTTTCAAGCAGTTCACCCCCGATGAGCATTTCGATGCCATCCGTATCGGCCTTGCGTCGCCCGAGAAGATCCGTTCGTGGTCTTTCGGCGAAGTCAAGAAGCCGGAAACCATCAACTACCGGACTTTCAAGCCGGAACGTGATGGCCTGTTCTGCGCCAAGATCTTCGGTCCCATCAAGGACTACGAGTGCCTGTGCGGCAAGTACAAGCGCCTGAAGCACCGTGGCGTGATCTGCGAGAAGTGCGGCGTCGAAGTGACGCAGACCAAGGTTCGCCGCGACCGCATGGGTCACATCGACCTGGCGGCGCCGTGCGCGCACATCTGGTTCCTGAAGTCGCTCCCGTCGCGCCTGGGCCTCGTGCTCGACATGACGCTGCGCGACATCGAACGCGTGCTGTACTTCGAAGCCTACGTGGTCGTCGACCCGGGCATGACGCCGCTGAAGAAGTTCGCGATCATGACCGAGGACGACTTCGAGCAGAAGCACGCCGAGTTCGGTGACGAGTTCACCGCGCTGATGGGCGCCGAGGGCATCAAGAAGTTGCTGGAGGAAATGGATCTCGACGTCGAGATCGACAAGCTCCGCAACGACATGACCGGCTCCGAGCTGAAGGTCAAGAAGAACTCCAAGCGCCTGAAGGTGATGGAAGCCTTCAAGAAGTCGGGCATCAAGCCCCACTGGATGATCATGGACGTGCTGCCGGTGCTGCCGCCGGACCTGCGTCCTCTCGTCCCGCTGGACGGCGGCCGCTTCGCGACCTCCGACCTGAACGACCTCTATCGCCGCGTCATCAACCGCAACAATCGTCTCGCGCGACTGCTGGAGCTGAAGGCTCCGGAAATCATCGTGCGCAACGAGAAGCGGATGCTGCAGGAAGCCGTCGACTCGCTGCTGGACAACGGTCGTCGCGGCAAGGCGATGACCGGCGCCAACAAGCGTGCGCTCAAGTCGCTGGCCGACATGATCAAGGGCAAGTCGGGTCGCTTCCGCCAGAATCTGCTGGGCAAGCGCGTCGACTACTCGGGTCGTTCGGTCATCACCGTGGGCCCGACGCTCAAGTTGCACCAGTGCGGCCTGCCCAAGCTGATGGCGATCGAGCTCTTCAAGCCGTTCATCTTCTCGCGCCTCGAAGCCATGGGCATCGCGACGACGATCAAGGCGGCGAAGAAGGAAGTGGAAGCCGGCACGCCGGTGGTGTGGGACATCCTTGAAGAAGTCATCAAGGAACACCCGATCATGCTGAACCGCGCGCCGACGCTGCACCGCCTGGGCATTCAAGCCTTCGAGCCGGTGCTGATCGAAGGCAAGGCGATCCAGCTGCATCCGCTGGTCTGCGCCGCGTTCAACGCCGACTTCGACGGTGACCAGATGGCCGTCCACGTGCCGCTGTCCATCGAAGCGCAGATGGAAGCGCGCGCACTGATGCTCGCCTCCAACAACATCCTGTTCCCCGCGAACGGCGAACCGTCGATCGTGCCGTCGCAGGACGTGGTGCTGGGCCTGTACTACGCCACCCGCGAGCGCATCAACGGCAAGGGCGAGGGGATGATCTTCAAGGACATCTCCGAGATGCTGCGCGCACTCGAGAATGGTGTCGTCGAGATCACGGCTCGCATCAACGTGCTGCTGCCCGAATGGGTGATGGACACGACCACCGGCCAGTTCGTCGAGCACATCAAGCTCACCGACACGACCGTGGGCCGTGCGTTGCTGTCCGAGATCCTGCCCAAGGGGCTCCCGTTCTCGAACATCAACAAGGCGCTCAAGAAGAAGGAAATCTCGCGCCTGATCAACACGTCCTTCCGCAAGTGCGGCCTGAAGGAAACCGTCGTCTTCGCAGACAAGCTGCTGCAGAACGGTTTCCGCCTGGCCACGCGCGCCGGCATCTCGATCGCCATCGACGACATGCTGGTGCCCAAGGAAAAGCCGGCCCTGATCGAACGCGCGGAAAAGGAAGTCAAGGAGATCGAGCAGCAGTACGTCTCGGGTCTCGTGACCGCCGGCGAGCGCTACAACAAGGTCGTCGACATCTGGGGCAAGACCGGTGACGAAGTGGGCAAGGTCATGATGGCCCAGCTCGCCAAGCAGAAGGTGCTCGACCGCCACGGCAAGGAAGTGGACCAGGAATCGTTCAACTCGATCTACATGATGGCCGACTCCGGCGCTCGCGGTTCCGCCGCGCAGATCCGCCAACTGGCCGGCATGCGGGGCCTGATGGCCAAGCCCGACGGCTCCATCATCGAGACGCCGATCACCGCGAACTTCCGCGAGGGCCTGAACGTTCTGCAGTACTTCATCTCCACCCACGGCGCCCGAAAGGGCCTGGCGGACACGGCGCTGAAGACCGCGAACTCCGGCTACCTGACGCGTCGTCTCGTCGACGTCACCCAGGATCTGGTCGTCACCGAGGAAGACTGCGGCACGCAGAACGGCCTCGCGATGCGCGCCCTGGTCGAAGGCGGCGAAGTCATCGAATCGCTGCGCGATCGCGTCCTCGGACGCGTGACCGCCATCGAAGTGCTGCATCCTGAAACCCAGGAAGTGGTGCTCGGCGCGATCGAGATGCTCGACGAAGACACGCTCGACAGGCTCGAAGCCGTCGGCGTGGACGAGGTCAAGGTTCGCACGCCGCTCACCTGCACGACGCGCTACGGCATGTGCGCGAAGTGCTACGGCCGCGACCTGGGCCGTGGTGGCCTGATCAACGTCGGCGAAGCGATCGGCGTGATCGCCGCGCAGTCGATCGGCGAGCCGGGTACCCAGCTGACGATGCGCACGTTCCACATCGGTGGTGCGGCGTCGCGTGCGGCGGTGGCCTCCAGCGTCGACGCGAAGTCGGACGGCCTGATCGGTTTCAACCCGACCATGCGCTACGTGACCAACGGCAAGGGCGAACTGGTGGTGATCTCGCGTTCCGGCGAAATCATCATCCTGGATCCGCATGGCCGCGAGCGCGAACGCCACAAGGTGCCGTACGGCGCCCTGCTCAACGTCAAGGCAGACCAGTCGGTCAAGCACGGTCACGTGCTGGCCAACTGGGATCCGCTGACCCGCCCGATCATCACGGAATTCGCCGGCCGCGCGAACTTCGAGAACGTCGAGGAAGGCGTCACCGTCGCCAAGCAGGTCGACGAAGTCACCGGCCTGTCCACGCTGGTCGTGATCGATCCGAAGCGCCGCGGCGCTGCCAAGATCATCCGTCCGCAGGTCAAGCTGCTCGACGCGCATGGCCAGGAAGTCAAGATCCCGGGCACCGATCACTCGGTGACCATCGGCTTCTCGGTCGGCTCGCTGATCCAGATCCGCGACGGACAAGACCTGGCTCCCGGCGAAGTGCTGGCGCGTATCCCGGTCGAAGGCCAGAAGACTCGAGACATCACCGGTGGTCTGCCGCGTGTGGCCGAACTCTTCGAAGCCCGCAGCCCGAAGGACAAGGGCACCCTGGCCGAGAAGACCGGTACCGTCTCGTTCGGCAAGGAAACCAAGGGCAAGGCGCGTCTCCAGATCACCGATCCGGAAGGCAACGTCTACGAAGAGCTCGTCCCGAAGGAAAAGAACATCCTGGTGCACGAAGGCCAGGTGGTCAACAAGGGCGAGAGCGTCGTCGACGGCCCGGCCGATCCGCAGGACATCCTGCGCCTGCTGGGAGTCGAGGAGCTGGCGCGCTACATCGTCGACGAGGTGCAGGACGTCTATCGCCTCCAGGGCGTGAAGATCAACGACAAGCACATCGAGGTGATCGTTCGCCAGATGCTGCGCCGCGTCCAGATATCCAACCCGGGCGATACGCACTACATCCTCGGCGAACAGGTGGAGCGCTCGGAGCTGTTCGGCACCAACGACAGGATGCGCGCGGCCGACAAGCTGCCCGCCACCTACTCGGACGTGCTGCTGGGCATCACCAAGGCCTCGTTGTCGACCGATTCCTTCATCTCGGCCGCTTCCTTCCAGGAGACGACCCGCGTGCTCACCGAGGCTGCCATCATGGGCAAGCGCGACGAGCTGCGTGGCCTGAAGGAAAACGTCATCGTCGGTCGCCTGATCCCCGCCGGTACCGGCATGGCCTTTCACCAGGCTCGCAAGGCCAAGGAAGACATGGACGAGACCGAGCGTCGCGCGATCGCGTTGCAGGAGGCCGAGGAACTGGCCGCCGCGCAACTGGCGCAGCTGGATGCGGCGCCCATGGGCGGCGAGCAGCTGGCCGAGTAAGTCGAATGGCGCGCCGCCTGCGGCGCGCCAACGGCAAAGGCGACCCTCGGGTCGCCTTTTTCATGGTGCGCCCGGCAGGGCGCACCTACCTGGAGGTGGGAGTCCTCTATGCACCCGGCAAGGGGAAGGATTGGCTGAAGGCAAGGGTGGCAGCTACCCATCAGCGCTTCCAGCGTCACTCATGAACCGCCGTATGCGGAACCGCACGTACGGTGGTGTGGGAGGACGGAGGGGGCAACCCCTCTTCCTACCCGATCGCGCTTCGTGCATTGTTGCTGCAGTGCAGCGTTCGAATTGAGGCAGATCAAATGAACGCGATATGGCCGCGCGAGCGCGCATCGCGGCGCATCGTTGCGGCAACGGCGCGCAACTGCATCGAAATCCCGGCGAGGGTGGGGGCTTTGCCCTCCGAATACCCGGGTGGCGCGCTTACTTTGGCGGGCGCCGCGCAACAAACTTTGGCAAAATAATCAGGATTAGCCCAACCCACCCCTGCGTCAACCTTGGAAACCCGAGGTTGGCAGCGCAAGGGCGCCCGTCGAGAGGGAAATGAAACAAGCTCGCAGTAGTACACGCCTTGCCGGCGTGCTGACCTTTGCCCTGGCCGCGCTCCTGAGCGGCTGCAAGGCCGCCCTCCTCGAACCGGCGGGGCACATCGCCGCGGACGAGAAATCCCTCATCATCACGTCGACGTTGCTGATGCTGATCGTGGTGGTGCCGGTGATCCTGCTGACGCTGTACTTCGCGTGGAAGTACCGCGCGTCGAACACCTCGGCCACGTACATGCCCGACTGGTCGTACTCGCACCGCATCGAGGCGGTGGTGTGGGCCGTGCCCATCGCCATCATCCTGGTGCTGGGCACGCTCACCTGGCGCACCACGCACGAACTCGATCCGTACAAGCCGCTGGCGTCGTCGGTCAAGCCCATCGAGATCCAGGTCGTGGCGCTCGACTGGAAGTGGCTGTTCATCTATCCCGAGCAGCACATCGCCACGGTCAACGAGATCCAGTTCCCGGCCGGCACGCCGGTGAACTTCAAGATCACGTCCGACACCGTGATGAACGTGTTCTTCATCCCGCAACTGGGCAGCCAGATCTACGCGATGGCCGGCATGCAGACGCAGGTCAACCTGATCGCCGACCAGCCGGGTGTCTACGACGGCCTGTCCACCAACTTCAGCGGCGCGGGCTTCCCCGACATGAAGTTCACCGCCACCGCCACGTCGCAGGCCGACTTCGACGCCTGGGTCGCCAAGGTCCGGGCCTCAGGCAACAAGCTGGGCCTCGACAACTACGCCGACCTGGCCAAGCAGTCGACCAAGGACCCGGTGAAGTATTTCTCCAATGTCGAGCCCGTGCTGTTCACGGCCGTCCTCGACAAGTACATGGACAAGTCGTCGGGCCTGAAGTTGGCCGACAAGATCTGTCTCCCCACCAAGGTCGTGGCTGCGACCAGCGACAAGCGCGCGGAGTAAAAAGACGTGGACATTCTGTTCGGCAAGCTGAGTTGGGACGCGATTCCCTTCCGTGAGCCCGTCGCCATGGGCGGCGTGTTGGGGATGGTCTTCGCCGGTCTGGCGGTGCTCATCGGGGTCACCTACTTCAAGAAGTGGGGCTACCTGTACCGCGAGTGGCTGACCTCGGTCGACCACAAGAAGCTCGGGATCATGTACATCGTCCTGGCGCTGGTGATGCTGCTGCGCGGCTTCGCCGACGCGGCCATGATGCGCACCCAGCAGGCCATCGCCTCGGGCGGCAGCGAAGGCTTCCTGCACCCGGACCACTACAACCAGATCTTCACCGCCCACGGCGTGATCATGATCTTCTTCATGGCCATGCCTTTCATGGTGGGCCTGATGAACATCGTGGTGCCGCTGCAGATCGGCGCGCGCGACGTCGCGTTCCCGTTCGTCAACTCGCTGAGCTTCTGGCTGACTTTTTCCGGGGCAATGCTGGTCAACGCCTCGCTGGCGCTGGGCGAGTTCGCGCGCACCGGCTGGCTGGCGTATCCGCCGCTGTCGGAGCTGGCATACAGCCCGGGCGTGGGGGTCGACTACTACATCTGGGCACTGCAGATCTCCGGGCTCGGAACGCTGCTCACCGGCGTGAACTTCTTCGTGACCATCGTCAAGATGCGCGCGCCGGGAATGACCTGGATGCGCCTGCCCATCTTCACGTGGACCGCGCTGTGCACGAACGCCCTGATCATCATGGCGTTCCCGATCCTCACCGTCACGCTGGCGATGCTGGGCGCCGACCGCTACCTGGGCATGCACTTCTTCACCAATGACGGTGGCGGCAACCCGATGATGTACGTCAACCTCATCTGGGCATGGGGTCACCCGGAGGTGTACATCCTGGTGCTGCCGGCGTTCGGCGTGTTCTCCGAGATCACCGCCACGTTCTGCTCCAAGAAGCTGTTCGGCTACACCTCCATGGTGTACGCCACGCTGGCCATCACGGTGCTGTCGTTCCTCGTGTGGCTGCACCACTTCTTCACCATGGGCTCGGGCGCGAACGTCAACGCGTTCTTCGGCATCGCGACGATGCTGATCTCGATCCCAACGGGCGTGAAGATCTTCAACTGGCTGTTCACGATGTACCGCGGCCGCATCCGCTTCACCACGCCGATGCTCTGGACGATCGGCTTCATCGTCACGTTCACGATCGGCGGCATGACCGGCGTCATGCTGGCGGTGCCGGGCGCCGACTTCCTGCTGCACAACAGCCTGTTCCTGATCGCGCACTTCCACAACGTGATCATCGGCGGCGTGCTGTTCGGCTACGTCGCGGGCATGACCTACTGGTTCCCGAAGTCGTTCGGCTTCCGCCTGCACGAGGGCCTGGGCAAGGTCGCGTTCTGGTGCTGGCTGGTGGGCTTCTACGTGGCGTTCATGCCGCTGTACGTGCTCGGCTTCATGGGCATGACGCGCCGCATGCAGCACTATGACAACGCCGCCTGGCAGGCCTGGCTGATCGTGGCCGCCGTGGGCGCCCTGATCATCGCCGCGGGCATCGGCGCGATGGTGCTGCAGATCGCCTACAGCATCTGGAAGCGCGACGAGCTGCGCGACAACACGGGCGACCCGTGGGGCGGCCGCACGCTGGAATGGCTCACGGACTCGCCGCCGCCGTTCTACAACTTCGCGCACACGCCGGTGGTGCACACGCTCGACGCGCTGTCGTTCATGAAGGAACGCGGCGACGTGCACAACCGCGAGCGCTACGCCGAGATCCACATGCCGCGCAACACCGGCGTGGGCCTGATCATGGGCCTGCTGAGCCTGGCGCTCGGCTTCGGCCTGATCTGGCACATCTGGTGGCTCGCCGTGGCCAGCTTCGTGGGCATGATCGCGTCCTTCATCGCGCGGTCGTTCGACGAGGACGTCGACTACTACGTGCCGATCGCCGAGGTCGAGCGCATCGAAAACGAGCGCCATCTCCGTCTGGCCAATCAGGGGTAAGCGCGTGTCGACCATCGTCCACCAACAATCGCAGACGTTCGGCGCCCATCCCCACATGGATGGCCCGGACCACGAGCATCACCACGACGCCGGCGGCAACACGGTCTTCGGGTTCTGGATCTACCTGATGAGCGACTGCCTGCTGTTCGCAAGCCTGTTCGCCGGTTACGCCGTCCTCAGCCGCAACACGGCCGGCGGGCCCACGGGCAAGGACTTCTTCGATCTCAAGTACGTCGCGGTCGAAACCCTGTTCCTGCTGCTGAGCTCCATCACCTACGGCATGGCCATGATGGGGACGCTCAAGCGCAACTCCGCCAAGGTGCTGATCTGGCTGGCGATCACGGGCCTGTTCGGCCTGGGCTTCATCGGCATGGAGCTCAACGAGTTCCACCGCTTGATCGAAGAGGGCAACGGCCCGGGACGCAGCGCGTTCCTGTCGTCGTTCTTCGCGCTGGTGGGCACCCACGGCATCCACGTCACCTCCGGCCTGCTGTGGCTGTCGGTGCTGATGTACCAGGTGTGGACCAAGGGCGTCACCGAGACGAACCGCACGCGGCTGATGTGCCTGAGCCTGTTCTGGCACTTCTTGGACATCGTCTGGATCTGCGTGTTCACCGTCGTCTACCTGATGGGTCTCCTCTGATCATGGCCAACTCCCAACAATTCCGCAATTCGACGGTCGACCCGGCCTCGGGCACGTTCGGCCGCCGCAATGCGGCGCGCTACGTCGGCGGCACGGTGGCGGGCGAATCGCACGCCAGCGTCAAGTCGTACCTGATCGGTTTCGTGCTGTCGGTCATCCTCACGGCCGTCCCGTTCGGGCTGGTGATGGATCCTGCGCACCACGGCTTCACCGCCGCCACCGTGCTGGCCGCCATCCTGGCGCTGGCCGTCGTGCAGGTGTTCGTGCACATCGTGTACTTCCTGCACATGGACCGCTCGGCCGAGCAGCGCTGGAACGTGCTGGCCTTCTCCTTCACGATCCTGATCCTGGTGATCGTGGTGGCCGGCTCGGTCTGGATCATGCACAACGCCACGTCCAACATGGAACACGCGATGACGCCCACCAGTTCCGAAGGCTTCGTTCCGCAGAAGTAGGCCGCCTCGGCTTCGCTGCGAAGAAAGCGCCCCGCGGGGCGCTTCTTTCATTCCGGGGGGCGGGACGCCCGGCAGGCCAACTCCGCCGACCAGGTCTCGGGCTTGCACACGCGCACACCGTGCAGCGCCAGCGCCCTCCGGGCGAGCCGCAGCAGCGCCTTGTCGCGCGTCACCAGCGTGTGCGCGCGAGCCGAAATGGCCAGGTCGATGAACTTCTGGTCGTCCGGATCGCTGCAGTGCAGGCGGGCGCCGGCGCCCAGCGGGGGCGGTTCGGGCACCTCGTGCGCGTGGCGGTACCACGCGGATGCAACGGTTTCTGCGTCGACCGGCCAGCGCGCGCCGAAGCCCTTGCCGGCAACGAAATCGAATTCGGCCTTCATCGGTGAAGTGAATATCCACTCCCAGTCCTGGCCGGCCAAAGCGAAGGGCCAGCCCGCGCAGACGGGATTGCGAAAGACCATCCAGTCGAACAGGGACTGGCTGTCGATGACGATGAGCTGGCGCGGCATGGGCGCAGGATAGCGGGTCGGAGGCAACCGGCAGAAGAGGGGCGCTTGCGACGAAACCGTCGTCAGACTATAATCCTCGGCTCTCCGGCAGTTCCACGACTGCTGCGCTTCGACGTCCACGTTTTTTACGCCGCGGATCTGCAGGCCCGGCGCGCACCTCGCGGTGCAGCGCCACCAGGCAGATCTCCAGCGCCTTCAGACGGCACGCTTGCAGCGACTCGGACGTGTCCTTCACGAACGCTGCGTTGCCGTCTCGACGGCGGCCTGCACTGGAAGGCCGACCGCCGGAGGATTTCCAGAACACGTAACTTCAAACGGGAACAAGTTACCCATGCCTACCATCAACCAGCTTGTACGCCACGGCCGTGAGGTCGAGGTCGTCAAGTCCAAGTCGCCTGCGATGCAGAACTGCCCGCAGCGCCGGGGCGTGTGCACTCGCGTGTACACCACCACTCCGAAGAAGCCGAATTCGGCACTTCGCAAGGTCGCCAAGGTGCGCCTGACCAACGGTTTCGAGATCATCTCGTACATCGGCGGCGAAGGTCACAACCTGCAAGAGCACAGCGTCGTGCTCGTGCGCGGCGGCCGTGTCAAGGATCTGCCGGGTGTGCGCTACCACATCGTGCGCGGCTCGCTCGACCTGCAAGGCGTCAAGGATCGCAAGCAATCGCGTTCCAAGTACGGCGCGAAGCGTCCGAAGAAGGCCTGAGCTTCCAAGCTCCTGCCTGAAGTCCGGCAACCGCTGCCGGCAAAAGAGATTGCGAAGAAGCCGAGACCGGTTTCCGAGCGAATTTGCGGTGGAGCGATTCGAACGTTCCGCCGAGTAAGTGGATGGTCCCATTCGACACGGTGGCCATCCGGGCTGTCAGGCCTTGAAACCTGGCGCCAACTGAAGCACTGGAAGGAAAACCCATGCCACGTCGCCGCGAAGTACCCAAGCGCGAGATCCTGCCTGACCCGAAGTTCGGATCGGTCGATCTCTCGAAGTTCATGAACGTCGTGATGGAATCGGGCAAGAAGGCCGTTGCCGAGCGCATCATCT
>Ga0302154_10001099_pt1 | contig 22871 bp, 19 predicted proteins | sample I_Bog_N2_3_FD_193507 | JGI IMG/M metagenome (GOLD analysis project Ga0302154, IMG submission 193507) | Peat permafrost microbial communities from Stordalen Mire near Abisko, Sweden - I_Bog_N2_3 | ecosystem: Environmental > Terrestrial > Soil > Wetlands > Peat | place: Sweden: Abisko, Stordalen... | reverse complement strand
CTGCGCACTTCTCGAAAACCACGAGAAGTGCGGCACCCCCTTCATCTTCGCTGCCAACGGTTCGCGACTCAGGGTGTACTCGCCGGAGAAGTGCGCCACCCGCCAACGGAGTGGCATCCTCCGCTCCAGCCGCCCCAAACACCCTGAACGCCCTCCCAAATGGCACTGCAGCTCGGCCCCACGCCTCCATATTGCGCTTGGAACTGCTGCATATATTGTGTTCCAAAGCTATCGCCGAAATAGGCCGGCTCCGCACCTGTGCCCGAACCTGCGGAGACAAACCACGTCCACGTTTGTGTGCAGGCATTACCTTGCGCCCAAACGGATGTTGACAAGCTCCCTAACAGCGCGAGCAAAAGCAGCGTTCTTCGAGTCATGTGTTTACCTCTCCGTCGTTACCGTCACACCCGAAGGTGGGGCGGCCAATCGATTCCAAGATTTCGTTCCGTTTAAATCTTCTTGCTACTTCCTGTCCGGCGGCCCACTTCTCGAAGAGCACGAGAAGTGCGGCACCCCCTTCATCTTCGCTGCCAACGGTTCGCGACTCAGGGTGTACTCGCCGGAGAAGTGCGCCACCCGCCAGCTTTTGACTCTCCCCGGCATGGCATTTTGGGCGCCGGCGAACTTCTGACCTCGCGTTATTTGACCGAACGCGGCAGAGAGTTCGCGCCGCGTATCTTTCTCGCGAGAAACTCAGCCGTCCAGCATATCAAGTACCACCATAGCGTCCCAACGACGGTTGCCCATACCCCAGCGAGCACACCGTGTTGTGAAAAGGCCAAAGCAATCGTCACCATAGACACTGGTATGTCAAATATGGTCAGCAAACTCCAAAGTATCCCCAGAAACTGCAGACTCGGGGCGACATATCCCAGCAAAGCGATCAAACAGATCGCGAGATGGACCAGCGACGGCCAGTAAATCCAACGGAATCGTTTCCGGGTGTCGGTCACCTTACCTCCTAAGAGTTCCCCTCGAAAATTGCAGACTCCTAATGGTTTGGAGGAGAGTTTGATCCACAGGGGCAATTCTTGCCATTCTCACCCGGGTCTGGATTGTTGTTGTAAGCCCACACCGCGCTGGAAACGAGGTTGCCTATCCATGAATACGGGGCGGGTGGCCACCTTCTCCCAGCCTGCGATGATTATGCGGCTCGTCTCTCAACTCTGACCAATCAGAAACGGGGGTGCCCCACTTCTCGCGCCTTTCGAGAAGTGGGCTATCGCGCCGCCGACACCGGAGTTCTCCCCATGCTACGCCGCCGGCGGCCCTATCCCCCTAAGAACGCCACAAGACGGAATCGGCCTTTCCCCTTTCCTTCGTCCGAAATCATACTCGGACTTGTTCGGAAAACAGGGAGCAGGTCAACAGAATCCATAGCCGGACGTCCTATTCTTCCCTTAACTTCAGCGTCAGACACTTCGCCGCGCCCCCGGCTTTCATAAACTCCGACAGGGGCGTAAGGACCGGGGTAAACCCCGCTTGCCGCATCCGGCCCTGAAGAGATTCGGAAGCGCCGTTCAGAAACACGCGCCGGTTCAGATCGAGCGCATTGCAGCAAAACTGCTCCGCGTCCGCTGCATCAACCTCGATCAGCTTTTCCGCGGGCACGATATCGGCGATGGCCTTTTGTCCATCGGCATCAAACGCCGCCGGAAAATACATCAGGTACCCGCCTTCCAACGGACACAGGCAGGTGTCGAGATGATAAAACCGCGGATCAACCAGTTGCAGTCCGACCACCCGGCGGTGGAAGGTTTTTTCCAGCAACCCTGGCGTGCTCATCGCGGAACGGAATCCGTACCCGGCCCAGATAATCGGTTGGCCGCGATCGAGCAACGCATCGCCAGCGCCCTCGAACGACACATCCTGCGGCCAGGCGGCGATGTTGAAATCGTTCTTGGCGAACCATTCCTGAAAAAAGGGTTCTTCGCCCTGACGCTCCGGCTCCCGGAAACGACTGACCACGACCTTTTCCTTCAGCACCATTCCGGCATTCGCGGTAAACACCTGATCCGGCAACCCCGGCTGCGGCACAATGAGGACCACTTCCCCGTGTGCCTCGATCGCCCGCTTCAGGCCCGACCATTGCTTCACGGCCAAAGCATGATCGGCCTTGCCGCGATTACCTTCCATCCAGGGATTGATAACGTAATGGACGCCGAAATAATCCGGCGCGCACATGAGGATTCTTTGCTGGGACAAACACTGGCTCCATTCAACCGGGTTCGAGTTCCGCATTCCAGTATAGGGAGTAGCGCCCGCTTTCGGCAGGTCTCGAAAGCCGCGAGACCTGAGGTACCCACTCCCGAGACAGTTGCCAATAACTTCTTTAAAATTAAATACATGGCTGGACTCTATGCATAAACTGCTGATTCCATTATGGATGGATAAGGGACGGGGGTCTGAAAGCCGATGGCTGACGACTGCCTTTCAGTTAAAATACCTATTACCCTGGGGTGAGGAAGAATGTCCCTGACCAAGCAGCAAGCTCTGGAGATGTTTCGATCTGACGATCTAATCGGGATTGGCATGGAGGCGGACGCGGTCCGCCGCAAGTTGCATCCCGAAGGCACCGTGACCTACATCATCGACCGCAACATTAATTACACCAATTTCTGCACCGAATATTGCACCTTCTGCGCGTTTTATCGTCCGCTGAAGGGTCCAGCGGCTGCGGAAGGCTACATCCTCGATTTCGATACGATTTACGAAAAGATTCGCGAGACCGTCGAACTCGGCGGCACCGGCGTCCTGATGCAGGGCGGCCTGCATCCCGATCTCAAGATCGACTGGCACGAAAAGATGCTGAGCGGCATCAAGCAGCGCTTCCCGCAGGTTCACCTGCACTGCTACTCCGCTTCGGAGATTCTGGCAATCGCCGAATACAGCACTCTAAGCCTGCGCGATACGATTGCGCGCCTGCGCGATGCCGGACTCGATTCCATCCCCGGCGGCGGCGCGGAAATTCTCGACGACGAAGTGCGCTACAAAATCGCGCGCCTGAAATGCCTGACCGCCGATTGGCTGGAGGTGCATCGCACCGCGCACCAGCTTGGCATGAGAACCACCGCGACCATGATGTTCGGCGTCGGCGAGTCCATCGAGCACCGCATCAACCACCTGCAAGTTCTTTACGATTTGCAGCAAGAGACGGGTGGATTCACCGCCTTCATCCCCTGGAGCTTTCAGCCCGCGCACACCGCGCTCGGCGGGCGCCACTGGGATGAAGCCACGGCGGTTGAATATTTGAAGGTCCTGGCGATTTCGCGCCTCTATCTTTCAAATTTTCTGAACGTTCAGTCCAGTTGGGTAACGCAGGGACTAAAGGTCTGCCAGATGGGCCTGCGCTTCGGCGGCAACGACGTGGGGTCGGTAATGCTGGAAGAGAACGTGGTCCGCGCCGCCGGCGTGACCAATTGCACCACCGAAGAAGAACTGCGGCGCATCATACGCGATGCGGGCTTCCGTCCGGCGCAGCGCGACACGCTTTACCGGCAGCATTTTCTGAACTGATTCGTTCGTGTCGCGGCTGAGCTGCGCCTGGCGCTAGTTATGCGGCCACGCATTAAACAGCATGGTGGCGTTGACCGAGCCGAGTCCGGTGCCCAGATCGTAGCCCACAGTGGCTGGATAAGCCGGTTCGCCAGCAGACGTGGACGTTGAAAGTTCACCAATGATGTCAGTGCCGTCGCCGAAGCAGTCGTAGGACTTTCCCTTCGAATTTTGGCCGCAAGGAACGTCCATGTCTCCGGCCGTGACGTCGTTAAATACGCAGGACGCGGCAGGCAACGCTCCCGTGGTTTGACTGGCGTTGCAGGCTTTCGCTCCTTGCGTGTTGAACTGGTTCGCCGCGAGCGCGTAATAGACGTAGTTGGCGTTGCCCTGCTTGCCATATTTCTGATCGATCAGCGCCTGAATGCCAGCCATCGCTGGCGCGGCAAACGATGTTCCGCCGCCGCCCTCCAGGTTTGCGGCGTTCAGTGCATTGCAGGGAGAGCCGTCCTGCTTCGGGTCCGACATACACTCGACCAGGAAGCTTCCCCAGAAGCCGTCCGAGGCAAAAAGCGCCAGATCGGGCTGGTCGCGCAAGCCATCGTTCGGAATGCCCGGCACGCCCGTTTGCCACGACGGCTTCGGATTGCCCTTGCAGGTTCCGCTGACCACGCCGGGAATCGAAGGGACTCCCGTGAAGCAGGTGCTCGGTCCGCCACTGCCACCGTCCGCATAGTCGAACTGTCTGCCGTATTTCGTGTTGCAGAAGCCGCTTGGACCATACGATTGCGTGTAACCGCCGTAGACCGGATCGCTGTAGAACAGCTCGCTGGTGCAGCCGTCGTTCCACGGAATCTCCGGAATATACGACAGCGCGGACGCTTTCGTTACGGGGTTGTTCTTCGCGCTCCAATATTCGCTGATGGGAATGTTGTAGGCGTCCCCGAGGTACTGGGCCATGAAATCGGTGCCGCCCACATCGACCGCATAGGCGGAAGCGGTATTGTCTCCGCTATTGATGCCAAGCGACGAATAGGGAGTGCTCTCGACGGGAACGCACTGGTCGGCGCCAACATCTCCCTCCGCAATGAAGAAGGTGGTGCCCAACGCGGTGGCGATCTGCGCTTCCCGATTCTCGAGTGCCACTTCGGTCTGGCCGCTGATGGTTTCACACAAGCCGTAGCTGTCCGAAAGTATGTCGGGCGGTTCGAGATCGAGCAGATTGAGGATGGCCAGATCCAGCCCGGATACGCCGTGTGCATTGCCGCACGCGGAAAGCACGATGTTCGCGTCGGGCGCGCTTGCGCTCGCCCATTCCACGTCGAGAGCCGCTTCAATCTCATCTCCATTTTGACCAGGGTCTTTGCAACCGGGATAGATCTGCTTGAAGGTTCCGTATTTGAAACCCTTCAGACCGAATACACTGCGGAAGTCGTACCAATCGGAGGTATGCGCTAGATTGGAATCTTCGATCACGGCGATGGTGACGCCTTTGCCCGTAAATCCCTGCTGCCAGAGCGGCAGCACATTGTAGATGGTGTCGAAGTCGTAGGGGGCAACCGCATAGTAAGTTTGCCCTTGATCTTTTTCCGTGTAGCGCGATTTGAAGTGCGGTCGAAACTGATTCGTCGCGCGGTCGTAAGTCACATGACCCATCCGAATCGCATGCGACTTGGGATAGAAGTCGTGCAGCGAGGCAACGCCTTCGATGGCTGGCGCGAGTGCGGCGGGGATCTGCGGATCGCGCATGTTCGCGATGTGTTTTTCGCCATTCGGTAAAGTCAAATTGTGAATCTCGGTGTGGAACGCTTCGCGGATTTGCGCGGACGTGCCGGCGAAGTCGATGACCAGTCCATTTTGATAGACGCGGTTGATGGAAAAACCGTGTGATTCCAGCCAGCGCTGAATGGTCTCCCGATCTTGCTGCGCCAGACCGAAGCGCTCGCCGACTTGCTGCGGCGTCAGCCAGCGATGAAATTCGGGCGAGTTCTGCCGATGCATTTCGTCAATCAGTCTCTCGAAACGCGCTTCGGTTTCCGGCGCAGGCTTGAGCGTGAGCAGCAAATGATCGAAAGTCAGGCTGTCGGCGACCGGGCCGCGATCATTGCTTGCCTCGAACACAGCAGCGGTGGTGTTTCCCGTAAGAGTCACCAACCGGGATTCGTCAATCGGTTCGGTAATAACAGGCTTCGGGCCGACGTTGACGCCCGCCGTAGGAGTCTCCGCAAAAGTCGCCAACGAGCACAGGCCAAACGAACACAGGATCAGCATGGAAGCGGAGAAGCGCATTGTCAGAACCTCCGAAAGCAAGCGGCCCAGAACGGATGAGGGAGAACCACGGAAACCCGCAACGCCGCGATGGTAGCGCCGTTTGGCGGGTTCGGTCAAGGCGGAAATCGCCGGGTAGCGCCCTAATTTGATTCTCTGACCGCGGCGTCACAGAGGCACGGAAAAAGAATCGAAGGTTGGAAAACGTGGAAGGTGAAATTATATAAAGCCCTTGCGTCCCTCCGTGGCTCCGTGGTCAAACCAATCAACTTAGCACCGTACCTAAGCTTGGTCAGTATAGCCAACTCTCTATCCCTTGGTGAATAATGACCTTCTACCCTATTTGCTATAGAAACGCTTTGGAGAGAACTTCCATGAAAAACGAACTCAAGAAATTCGTCTGGTCGAGCGCCTTGCTCGCACTGGGATTCGCAACCGCATTGTTACCGACCCGAGCCTTTGCTCAAGACTGGGACCAGCAAGACGATCCGCCCACCCGCGTCGCGCGACTCGGCTACATCGAGGGCTCGGTTTCATTCCAGCCAGCTGGCGAGGCGGAATGGGTGCAGGCGTTCCCCAATCGCCCCCTGACGACCGGCGACCGGCTCTGGGCCGACCAGGCCTCGCGCGCCGAATTGCAGCTCGGCTCCGCCGTGATTCGCCTGCGGGAGAACACCGGATTTTCATTCCTCAATCTCGATGATCACACCGTGCAAATTCAACTAACCTCGGGCGCGATCAACATTCATGTGCGCCGCCTCGATCAGAACGATTACTTCGAAGTCGATACACCGAACTTGGCGTTTACGGTGAACCAGCCGGGCATCTACCGCATCGAAGCCAGCGACGACGGCACCTACACCGCCGTCAGCGTGCGCGACGGCGGAGGCCAAGCCACCGGCGGCGGCCAGACCTACACGCTCTACGGCGGTCAGCGTGGCATGTTCAGCGGTACCGATTCGCTGTGGGCCGACCTTCAGGATATTGGCGGCTACGACGAGTTCGATAACTGGGCGAACGGCCGCGATCGCCGCTACGACAATTCGCTGTCGGCGCGCTATCTCTCGCGCGACGTCGTCGGCTATGAAGATCTCGACGAAAACGGCGACTGGCGCGACGACCCCAGCTTCGGCCACGTCTGGTTCCCCACCCGTGTTGAATTTGGCTGGGCGCCGTACCACACCGGCCATTGGGCTTGGATTTCGCCCTGGGGTTACACCTGGGTCGATGATTCCCCTTGGGGCTACGCGCCGTTCCACTACGGACGCTGGGTTACGATCAACGGCCGTTGGGGTTGGATCGCCGGTCCGATGGATGTGCGGCCCGTCTATGCGCCCGCGCTCGTCGTCTTTATTGGCGGCGGCTTGGCTTTCGGAGGCAACGTGGCGTGGTTCCCGCTCGGACCGCGTGAAGTTTATGTGCCGCCCTATCAAGTGAGCCGCGGCTATATGAACCAGGTAAACGTCAGCAACACAACGGTCAACGTCACCACGATCACGAACGTCTACAACACCACCATCATCAATAAGAGCACGACCGTCACCAACGTGAACTACGCGAACCGAAACGTTCAGGGAGCGGTGATGGCGGTTCCGCAAGCTGCCTTCACCAGCGCGCAACCCGTAGCCCGGGCCGCGGTTGCTGTAACTCCGCAGCAGATTGCCAGCGCGTCGGTGAACAAGTCAGCCGCCGTAGCCCCCACCCGGCAGAGCGTGCTTGGAGCGCACGCTTCCACCGCGAATCACGTACCTGCGCCGCCCGCCGCAACCATGAATCGGCAGGTGGTCGCGAACCACACGCCCCCTCCGCCGCCACTTCCCTTCGCACAAAGACAACAGGCTCTCGCCGCTCATCCCGGACAGCCCCTGTCGCGGCAGGAGTTGCAGACGCTGCGTCCACCGGCTGCGGCGGCTGCGCGTCCGATGGTCAAACAGGCGCCTCCCAGCAAGCCAGCCGCGCCAATCACGTCCCGTCCGGCAAATTCGATGGGCGGCCAGCCGAATGCCAATCGCCCGCCGCAACCCACTCCACCGCCTGCGAATCAGCCGAATGCAGTTCACCCACGGCAGCCCGTTCCGCAACTGCCCGCGAATCAGCCAAATCGTCCGCCCACGCAGCCAGCTCCCAACGAGCGTATGAATAATGAGCGGCCGGTGAATACGCCGCAGCCGAATCGAGAAACGCCACCGCCACAGCAACAGGCGAACCCGAATCGCCCAACTGCGCCTCAGCCAAACAATCGCCCAGAACCGAATCGTCCGGAGCCGAACCAGCCGGCTGCGCGGCCGCAAACCCCGCCGCCCGCGCAGGCGAAACCGGCTCCGCCACCTCCTCATCCGCAAGCAAAACCGCAAACGCCTGAGGAGAAAAAGCGGGAAGAAGAGGAACGGAAGAAGCAGGAAAAGCCGCAAGGCGCGTAGCACGATTTAGAAATAGGTCAGAAATCAAAGGGGCATTCCGAATGTTTTTCGGAATGCCCTTTTGATCGTAAGTACTAAGAATAGGGTGGATCAGAACCCTCGTGCCCGCTTCTCAAACGCGCTGCACGCCGCCCAGCGCTTCCAGCGCCTTCGCAATCTGCCCCGACCACTGCGCCACCTCGTCGTCGCGCAGGGTCCGCTCGCCGGACTGGAACTTGGCTCGCATCAGAATCGAGTATTTGCCCGCGCCAACTTTTTCGCCGCGGAAAATTTCAACCGGGACGAAGCTGCGCAGCTCGACGATGCCCAATCCGCTGACGCTCCGGTGAATTTTCTCGAAGTCTACGCCATTCTCGCCGTCATCAAAAACAAACGAGAAGTCGCGCTCGACGGCAGGGAAGCGCGGCAGCGCTTCGTAACGCACCTGGCTCAGATCGTGCTGGCAGAGGCGGTCGAGATAGATCTCGGCGATGAAAACATCCTGCCTCAGTTTGCGCGCCGCGGCCACGTCGGGATGAATCTGCCCAAACTGGGCTACAGTCGCGCCATCCAGCACGGCGCGGGCGGAGCGACCGGGGTGATAGTAATCGGCCCTCTTGTCTTTATCAGGCTGGGCGTCGTAGTACAAAGTCCAATGGCTGAAGGGAGCGAGCAGGCTTTCGACGTCGCCCTTCAAGTCGAAGAATGAGAACGTGCGCGACGCCGCGCCGGGAGCGAGTCCGCGCACCAGTTCCGCATCCACGTTGCCGGTTGCGCCAATTACGATGCGCTTCATCTCGCGCGGCATCGACTTTTCTCCCAACGCCTCGAATATATTCCCCACTTCGAACAGGCGGACGTTGTCGTTGCCGCGGTTCAGGTTGTAGGCCAGCATATTCAACATGCTGGGAACGAGCGAGGTGCGCATGACGGAAGCCTCGTCGCTCAAGGGGTTCGCCAGGTCGAGCTCGGGAGCGGGCGAAAAGCGGCGAGCATCCTCTTTCGAAATGACAGTCAGTGAAATGGTTTCGTTGTAACCGAGCGCCAGGAGCGATGAGCGCAGACGCGCCTCTTTGTGCGCATCGGGGAGATCGCGGACTTCACCGCTGTACGCGGGAAGCGTGTTGGGAAACTTATCGTAACCGTGCAGGCGGGCCAATTCCTCGATGATGTCGATTTCGCGCTCGATATCAAGCCGCCAGCTTGGAATGTGCACCAGGTAAGTGTCTTCGCCGCCTGGAAGCACCGTGAAACCAAGACGAGTCAAAATACGGCTGATTTCGAGGGTACTGATCTTTTTGCCGAGAATGCGGTGGACCTCACGCGGATCGAGCTCCACGGGGGCGAGATCGAGCTTGCGGGCGATCACATCGATTAGATCCCCGACAAGCGTGCCGCCGCCAGAACTGAGAATCAGCTCCGCGACGCGGTTGGTCGATGGAACGGTAGATTCAAAATCGGCGCCGCGTTCGAAGCGATGAGAGGCGTCGGTATGAATGCCGTGGCGTTTCGACATGCGGCGCACCGTGACCGGGTCCCACCACGCGGATTCGATCAGGATGTTCTTCGTGCGCTCGGTGATCATCGTGTCGAAGCCGCCCATCACGCCGGCGAGGCCGACCGGCTTTTTCGCATCGGCAACGACTAGGTCTTCGGTTGATAGCTTGCGCTCTACGCCGTCGAGGGTCTTGAGGGTTTCTCCGGCGCGGGCTTTGCGAATGATCAGGCGGCGGCCTTCGAGCAGATCTAGATCGAACACGTGCGTGGGTTTGCCGCTCTCCCAGAGAACATAGTTAGTTGCATCCACCGCGTTGCTGATGGGCCGCTGATCGAGCAATTGCAAACGGCTGGCGATTTTTGCCAGCGACGGCTTGATGGCTGCGTCGCGAATCTCGCAGGCGGTGAAGCGCGGACAAAGTTCAGGTTCCTGAATATCGATGGTGACTTCAGACTTGCCTTGCGACGGCGGCAGTTTCGGCTCGATCGGCCGCAGCGGCAGATCATAGAGCGCGGACGCCTCGCGAGCCACGCCATAGTGATTCATGGCATCGGGACGGTTGGTCGTGATCTCCATCTCGAAGACGGTGTTGTCGCCTTCGCCGGAGATGCCTTCGACGGCTATGCCCGCGAGCGTGAGTTCGTCCGCAAGCCGAGCGTAGTCGACGGGAAGGTCAACGAAGTCGCGCAGCCAATGGGGAGAAATTTTCATGTAGATCGCCAGCTTCGAGCTACTGGCTACTAGCTTCTAGCAACCAAATCTGCTTCCGTCTCGATGCTTGCTAGAAGCTAGTAGCCAGAAGCTGCCCTAACCAAACTGCTCCAGAAACCGCACATCGCCCTGAAAAAATAACTGAATGTCATCCACGCCGTATTTCAAAATCGCAATTCGCTCCACGCCCATACCGAAAGCGAATCCCGAAACCTTTGTGGCATCGTAATCGACGAAGCCGTACACATTGGGATCGACCATGCCGCAGCCGAGCAACTCAATCCATCCGCTGGCCTTGCAGTTGCGGCAGGGAGCGCCGTCGCGCGTGCCCTTGCCGCCGCAAAAAATGCAACTGATCTGCACGTCGGCGCTCGGCTCGGTGAACGGAAAGAACGACGGATAGAAACGCGTCTTGACGCTCGATCCAAACAGCGCTTTCATGGCGTGGTCGAGCGTGCCCTTCAGGTCGCAAAACGTGATGTTCGTGTCGACCGCAAGCCCTTCGACCTGATGAAAGATGGGCGAATGTGTAGCGTCGAGCGCATCGTTGCGGTGAACTTTTCCGGGACACACGACGCGCACCGGCGGTTTCATCTTCTGCATGGTGCGAATCTGCACCGGAGACGTGTGCGTGCGCAGCAGCAGGCGGTCGCGCTGCGGTTTCGAGTCTTGCCCGGCGATGAACAGCGTATCCTGCGTATCGCGCGCGGGATGGTTCGGCGGAAAATTCAACGCCTCGAAGTTGTAGTAATCGGTTTCGATCTCGGGGCCTTCTTCCACCGAGTAGCCGAGATTGCGAAAGACACCGACGATCTCGTTCATCGTCTTGATGACAGGATGCTCCGCTCCGATGGGACGGCGAATGCCGGGAAGCGTGATGTCGACCTTCTCGCTATCTAGTCTCGAATTCTGCAACCATTCTGCGCTCCAATGATCAGCCTGATCGACTGCGGTTTTCGCGGATCGCATGCCGCGCGTGAGTTTCCAAACCGATTTTTTCGAGACTTCCTCTTCAACTTTCGTTCTAACTTCGTTGACGCGCTGGCCGACGTCGCGCTTTGCATCTTTCGGCGCGGCCTTCAACCACAAGTCATTGACTTGCGTAAGAACGCCATTCTTGCGCGCCATCCAGCGATCCCGAAATACTTTCCACCCATCCTCGGAACCAACCGCCGCAGATTCCTGCTCGAGCGCGGACAGAAGTTCGCGCACCGCACCGTCGAGCGCTGCGGCCGAGAAGTCAGTTAGCTTGGGAACGGTGTAGGGCATCGATTGAACAATACCACTTAAGAATTGTCATCCCGAGCGAAGCGAGGGATCTGCAGTTTCTCGACCCGCTGAAAACTGCAGATCCCTCGCAAGAGCGGCTCGGGATGACAAGTCTTACAATCTGATAGCTGAAAGCTGAAGACTACGCCGCAGCCGCCGCGTGTGCCTTCTTCGCCTGCTCGACCAGACTCGCAAACCCGGCGGCGTCATGTACCGCCAGATCCGCCAGAATCTTGCGGTCCAGTTCCACGCCGGCTTTTTTCAATCCGCTGATGAACTGGTTATAGTTCAAGCCGTTCAGGCGCGCAGCAGCGCCGATGCGCACGATCCAGATCGACCTGTATTGGCGCTTTTTCTGCTTGCGGCCGGAGTAGGCGAATTTCAGGGCGCGATCGACGGCTTCTTTCGCCGAGCGGTAGAGTTTGGATTTAGTTAGGAAATATCCACTGGCGCGCTCTAATATCTTTTTGCGCTTGGCGCGGCGTTTGGTTCCGCGTTTTACACGAGGCATTGCTGTTCTCCTTTTTGGCTTGCGTCTCTACTTCTGGCGGCTGGAGGTAAGGAGGCTTCTACCCTAACCGGGGTCCCCGGAACGGCCGCTTTTGCCGTTCTGGGGTGGATATGGGATTTCTGAAGCCCGGCCTCTTCACACGCCGCTGCGGTGTATTCCATTTCCGCAGACTTGGTTGTTGCATACTCGTTAAGGACGGGCCATTACGCCCGTCGCTCCATTACATGTACGGAATCATGCGTGCCGCTTTTTTGTAGTCACCGTCACTCACCAAGGTGGCCTGGCCCAACTGTTTCTTGCGCTTCTTCGCCTTGGAGGACAGGATATGACGCAACCCCGCCTTGTGACGTACGATCTTTCCCGTACCCGTTTTCTTGAAGCGCTTGGCAGCGCCCTTGTGTGTTTTTAGTTTTGGCATAAAGTCGGTTCTCGGTTCTCAGTTGTCAGTTCTCAGCTACGTCATCGGAGTTACGCAGCGGAAACTAACCGCAGCGCCAAGTCCTAACTGATGACTGACAACTGACGACTGCTTTTACGCTGTCTGCGCTCCACCTTGCGGCGCGGGCGGTGGCGCGGGCTTCGGAGGAGCGTGCGGCTTCTCTTTCGCTTCTTTTGCTCCGCCTTCCTTCTTGTTCGGCGCCAGAATCAGGTGCAGCGTATTGCCTTCCTGCCGTGGCCGAAACTCCACCAGACCTCTCTGGTCTACGTCTTTAATCAAACGTTCCAGAATCTGGCGGCCCAAGCTCTGCCGTGTCATTTCGCGCCCCCGGAAGAAGATGGTCGCCTTGACCTTGTCTCCTTCATCGAGGAATCGCAGCACGTGATTCTTTTTGGTTTCGTAGTCGTGATCGTCCACGTTGATACGAAACTTCACTTCCTTGACCGTAATCGTCTTCTGCTTCTTCTTAGCTTCGCGCTCGCGCTTTTCGTTCTGGTACAGGAATTTCCCATAGTCCATAATGCGGCAAACCGGCGGTTGCGCGGTCGGGGAAATTTCCACCAGATCCAGGTTTCTTTCGCGGGCCATCTTGAGCGCCTCGAAGGGAGGCATGACGCCAATCTGTTCCCCTTCGTCCCCGATCACGCGGACTTCGCGTGCCCGGATGCGCTCGTTCATGCGGATAAAACGCTTGTCGATACTGTCCTCCGTCTGCTTACCTGACAGAAAAGATGCATAAAAAGTATAGCATGGAGCCGGCGGAGGCCTTTGTCAGCGTTGGCGTCTACGGCCATGATCTCCTTGGTCTCGCGACGAAGGCCCGACAGAGTCAAGGTTTTCTCCGTGACTCCGTGACTCCGTGGTAAAAGATGTATTTAGAACACTTAGCGATACCCCAGTTCCAGCAGGGCGAAACGGCTTGACCGTCCTATGCGGCCATCTCTTGTGCTAGCCTAACTTTCCATGACCCGAGTTTCACCCCATCCCAAGCACTTTCTCTCCGACAAAGTCGAGCATTTTACGGAATCCGTGATCCGCGACATGACGCGCCAGGCCATGCAACATGGCGCCGTCAATCTGGCGCAGGGATTTCCCGACTTCCCCGCGCCCGCCGAAATCAAGCGCGCGGCCGAGGAAGCGATTGCCGCCGACGTGAATCAATACGCCATCACCTGGGGCGCAAAGAACCTGCGGGCCGCAGTTGCGCGGCAGATGAAGCAGTGGCAGGGGATCGACGTCGATCCAGAAAAAGAAGTTGTCGTGTGCTGCGGCTCGACCGAGGCGATCGTGGCCACGCTGCTGGCGGTCTGCAATCAGGGAGATGAGGTCATTATCTTCGAGCCGTTCTATGAAAATTATGGCCCCGATTCCATCATCAGCGGCGCCAAGCCGCGCTTTGTCAGCTTGCGCCCGCCGCCGGCATCTCAGGGCGTGCGGGGCGGCGAGTGGACTTTCGACGAGCTTGAACTGCGCCAGGCCTTCCAGCCCCAAACCAAAGCCATCGTCGTAAACACGCCCAACAACCCAACCGGCAAGGTGTTCAGCCGGAAGGAACTGGAACTGATTCGCGACCTGTGCGTCGAATATAACGTGCTCGCCATCACCGATGAAATCTACGAGCACATCCTCTACGACGGCGCCCGGCACATCTCGATTGCCGCGCTCGACGGGATGCGCGATCGGACCATCACCATCAACGGGCTGTCCAAGAGCTATGCGGTTACCGGATGGCGCGTGGGCTGGGCGGTGGCGCCGCCGACGATCACCAACGCCATCCGTAAGGTGCATGACTTTTTGACTGTGGGCGCGCCCGCACCCTTGCAGGAAGCGGGTGCGGCCGCTCTGAGTCTGCCTCCGAGCTACTATGACGAGTTGGCCAAGCGCTATCGCAACTGCCGCGACCGTCTGATTCCGTCGCTCGAGAAGGCCGGTTTCCGCTGCTACCGCCCGCAAGGCGCGTACTACGTGATGACCGACATCAGCGCCTTCGGCTTTGCCAATGACGTTGAGTTCGCGGCCCATCTCGTCAAAGAAATCGGCATCGCCTGTGTGCCAGGATCAAGCTTTTACAAGCATCCAAAAGACGGATCCCAACAGGTACGTTTCGCCTTCTGCAAGAAGCCTGAGACACTGGATGAGGCGGCACGGCGACTGGAAAAGCTGCGGCCCCGCATCGTGCGAGGATGAAGTTTTGCCAAGCCGTTGGTTTTCTCCGTGTCTCCGTGTCTCGGTGGTGAAAAATAGATAGGGCACTACCGCGGCGGCGCCGAATGTAGCGCATAATCCACAGCAAACTACGCTATACTTCGCCTCAACGCTCAAACAAATTTTCCGAAAGCGAGTGCGCATGTCCCTGAAAAGCGTGGAAGAGGTATCTGCCGAGGTTCCGGCTGAAGATTTTAAAGCGCTGGAAGACAAAGTCTATCGCACTATTGAATTGTACAAGGCTGCGAAGGACGCCCGCGCGGTCGCCGAACGCGACGTGAAGCGGTTGCGCGAGCAAATCGAGGAACGCGAGGAAGAAAACGAAGCCATGCGCCGTGAACTGGTACAGCTGCGCAAGGATCGTGAGGAGATTCGCGGCCGGGTAGAAAAAATGTTGAGCCAGATGGAAAGCCTGGCCGATGAGAAAGCCGCCAGCTGAACCGCGGCACACTCAACGATGACGGCGAACCTCCATCTGTGAACAATGCAGCGGGAAGCGTTACGCCGAGGAGCGACATGGCCACTGCCAGCAAAGAGCCTCCGACCGATGTCCGAACGAAGGACGTACTAACGAAAAATGCGTTGCCCAAAGACGTTCCTGCTGCGAATGCGGTCAACGGCAGCGTGCGCGTGGAAATCTTCGACCAGGTTTACAACCTGCGGGGCTCCGACGCCAGCTACATTATCGAACTGGCAGAGTACGTAGACGGCAAGATGCGCGCCGTCTCCGAACAGACGGCCACCGTCGATTCGGTGCGCCTCGCGGTGCTGGCGGCGCTCAATATCGCCGACGAATACCATCTCCTGAAGCGGAGACAGGATGCGCCTTCGCCCGAAGCGCGGCAGCGCGCCAGCAAACTGGCAACCGCGCTGGATGAGATTCTGGACGATACTCGCCGCACCGGCTGAGCCAAGCTTTTTTCGCATCCGGTGCAATCGTCCGTAACCTGCGGTTCCTCTTCTTCGCACTTTTGTGCCACGTCCTCTAGCAAACCTTCTGCCAACTATTTTGCATTTTCCTCTTGCGAAACTCTCCGCCGTTTCCTAGCATCCATAGTGAAAGCCGACCTGCAAGGTTGGTGATGGTGGCAACCGATTTTTGAACCAATGCCGAATGAACGGGGACTCGACTCGCAAAAAGATCCTGTGTGCTACGTTCCGTCATGCGGAAAAGCCTAATGGGTCGCGGCGGGTTCCCACCGTCTGAGACGGGTTCATTCTCGGCCCACCACACGGCATAGCGGGTCGGCTTGTTCGTTCAGGTCTCAGGTCTCAGGTGTCAGGTCTCAGGTCTCAGGTCTCAGGTCTCAGGAAAGGATTGTCATCCTGAGCGAAGCGAAGGACCTGCTTTTGCCTGCGGCAATTGCGCATTCGCCTTCGCTTCCAACCCGAGCCACTGAACACCTCACACCCACACCTTGAGACCTGAGACATCTTTCCCTGCTAGACTCTCGCTAGTACTCAGCCCACATCCGGAGCATCTAAACCAACGTGTTCCCCAGACTTTTCCAGATTGGCAGTTTCTATCTCCCCACCTACGGGGTACTGGTCGCTTCGGGCGTCCTCATCGGGCTCTGGATCAGCGTGCGCAATTCCGAGAAGCAGGGCATCAATGGCGACGATGCCTGGAACCTTGGCATTCTCGTTGTTCTCGCCGGAATCGTCGGCGCGAAGATTCTTTACGTCGTCAACGACTGGAGCAGCTACGCCAACAACTGGCGCGAGATTTTCAGCCTCAACACCCTGCAGGCGGGAGGCGTATTCTCCGGCGGATTGATCGGCGCGCTCTTGATGGCCGCCTGGTACATGCGGCGTCATCACATGCCGGTCCTGCGCACCACCGACGGCTTCGCGCCCGGTTTGGCCTTCGGTCACGTCCTCGGGCGCTTCGGTTGCTTTTCAGCCGGATGCTGTTACGGCAAACCGACGAATCACTTCTGGGGCGTCATCTTCCACAATCCTTTGGCGAACAGTGTCAGTGGAACTCCGCTCGGCGTCCGGATCGAGCCGACACAACTGATCGAAGCCGCCGCCGAATTTTTCAATTTCCTTTTGCTGAGCTGGCTGCTCACGCGCAAGAAATTTGATGGACAGGTATGGGCCACGTTCATGATCCTCTACGGAGTCGAGCGCTACTTCATCGAGTTTCTGCGCGACGATCCCGGTCGCGGTGAGGTCTTCGGCGGGATCATGACGGGAACGCAGTTGATCTCAGTTTTGCTGGTGATTGGCGGCGGGCTGATCTGGTGGCTGAAGAGCGGATCGCCGAGCCGAGTACCGGCCCAGAACGGCGCCTAGCGTTCAGTTCCCTCCCCATGCCTGCATTCCCCATAACGCTCGACGTCGCGCCAGACGGAGCAGGCCAGCGCCTCGACCAATATCTCGCGACGCATCTTTCCGAAGTCAATCGATCGGAAGTCAGCCGCGCCCGCGTGCAGCAACTCATCGCCAAGGGTGAGGTGCTGATGAATGGGACGGCGGCGAAAGCTTCGCTACGTCTCAAAGGCAGTGGCGATGAGCAGATCACGGTCACCGGCCCGCCGCACGCCGCTCCGTTGCGCGCTATTGCCGAAGAAATTGCGCTCGACATCGTCTATGAAGACGACGACCTCGCCATCGTCAACAAGCCCGCGGGCATGATGGTGCATGCGGGCGCGGGAGCCACCGACGATGCCCGCAATCGCGGCACCCTGGTCAATGCCCTGCTGCATCACTTTGGAACGCTCTCCGCCATCGGAGGCGAACTGCGTCCGGGCATTGTCCATCGGCTGGACCGGGCGACCAGCGGGCTGATGGTGGTGGCGAAAAACGATGAATCGCACCGCCGCCTGGCGAAGCAATTCAGCTCTCGCGAGGTGCACAAGACGTACCTCGCGCTGGTCCACGGCTGGCCCAAGCAGGATCGCGGCACCATTCAAAGCCCCATCAGCCGCCACTCCCAGAAGCGCACGCGGATGACGACAAAGGGCTTCGGCGGCCGCGACGCGGTCACGCACTATGTCGTCAAGCGCAAGCTCGACGCCCCCTACGGCAAGTTCGCTCTCGTCGAACTGAAGATCGAAACCGGACGCACGCACCAGATTCGCGTTCACATGTCGTCGCTTGGGCATCCGGTGGTGGGCGACGCGCTCTACGGCGCGCCGGGCGAGTTGCGGTCGCAGTCGAATAAACGCCGCTCGGCCGGCATGCCTGCAACGCTGGCCCTCGGCAGAAATTTCCTGCATTCGGCGGCGCTCGAGTTGACCCATCCCCGAACGAAGGAATTGCTCAAGTTCTCCAGCCCCTTACCAGCGGAACTCGAGACCTTGCTCGAAAGCCTGGAGAATGATCGGCAAGAGGGTCCCCGCCAGGAACCTGGTCAGTAAGAACCGCGGCAGAAGAGCCTGTCCTTTCAGGCGCCGTTACAAAGTGGCGAGGCGGCTATAATGAAGTCAACCTTGATGAAACCGCGTATCGCTTTGCTTCTAGCTGCATTCCTTGTTGCCGCCAGCGCTCTTATGGGTCTGGGAGCGCGGGCCGCGTCCGCGCAAACGGTAGCCCCGCAAACTCCGACCCAGGCTCCGGCTGCGCCTCCCGCCGCGCCGCCCGCCAGTAGTGCGACGCCTCCAGCGGCGGCAGGACAATCTTCGCCTGCACCCGACAAGTCCCACGCCGACGAAGAGTTCACATTCTCGAAAACGGTCAACGAGGTCCGCGTCGTCTTCACCGTTACCGACCGGCACGGGCGCTACATCAAGGATCTGAAGCAAAACGACTTCCGGGTGATCGACGATCAAAGGCCTGCTGAACTGCGCAGTTTCCGCAGCGAGACCGATCTGCCGCTACAGGTGGGCTTGCTGGTCGATGCCAGCAACTCGGTGCGCGACCGCTTCAAGTTCGAGCAGGAGGCGGCCATCGAGTTTCTGAACTCCATCATTCGCCCGGGTTACGACAAGGCATTCGTCGTCGGCTTCGATGCCACTCCCGAGGTCACGCAGGATTTCACCGACAACACGGAGAAGCTGTCGGCGGGCGTGCGCATGCTGCGAGCGGGCGGCGGCACCGCAATGTACGACGCTCTGTACTTTGCCTGCCGCGACAAACTGATGAAGCAGGAGCAGACGGGCCCGGTGCGCCGCGCCATCATTCTGCTCAGCGACGGCGAGGACAATCTGAGCCACGTGACGCGCGAGGAAGCGATCGATATGGCAACGCGCGCCGACGTGATCGTCTACACCATCAGCACCAACATCAGCGGCATGAAGGGCAAGGGCGACAAAACGCTGGAGCGCATCGCCGAAGCGACCGGCGGACGCTCATTCTTTCCCTTCCAGATGCGCGACGTGTCGGATTCCTTTCTCTCCATTCAAGAGGAACTGCGCAGCCAGTACGCGGTCGCTTACAAGCCTGCGGATTTTGTCGCCGATGGACGTTACCGTTCGATCGATATCATGGCTCTCGATAGGAATCTGAAAGTGCGCACCCGCAAGGGATACTACGCTCCCAAGCAGTAAACAGCTTTCGGCCGTCAGCTCTCAGGTTCTGACTATCTAAATGCTATGGCTGGATACTCCGGAACTCCGCTGGCGAAGAAGTTAGGCATCAAGGACGGTTTCCGCATTGCCCTGTTGCACGTGCCGGACGACGTGAAGGCCGCGCTTCGCGATGCGTTTGCGAAATGCCAGATCCAGCGCATCTCCGGCAAGAACCAAGATAAAGATCTCGATTTCATTTTTTTCTTTGCCAAGTCGCGCGCGGGATTAGAACTTGAACTTCGTCCTGCGGCGAAGGCGCTGGCTCCCGCCGGAATGCTGTGGATCTCCTGGCCGAAGAAAAGTTCCGGTGTTGTCACCGACATCACGGGAGACGTGATTCGTCAGAGCGGGCTCGATGCCGGGCTCGTCGATATCAAAGTCTGCGCCGTGACCGAGGTGTGGTCGGGATTGAAGTTCGTCATCCCGGTAAACGATCGGCCGAAGCAGAAACGGCGCAACACCTAGAGTCATCGCGGCAGTCTTGACCGCGGCGGCGCACACTGTCGCCCGCCCTAATTTGCGGGCGAGAGCAATGTGTCCTCATCGACGAATGCGGTGAAGGGCGCGCCCTGCTTGATTTCTGCGTCCTTGCCATGGACGAAAATACCCACCGGAACCACCGGGACAAACATCAGGCCCATCGCTTTCCCCGCTTTGTCTTGTCCTTCTTTCGCGGCGGTACCGTGCAGTTTGATCAGGACGCTGCCGGCTTGGAGCGAGTCTACCTGAAAGAACACTTCACCCGGCGTGCCCGCCATTGCCTTGCCATCAACTTCGGTGACGGTTGCAACGGCGGGCGTTCCTTTTTTTACCACGACTGCGTCGCCGGCTTTGAGGTCCTCGGCCAGGGTCAGTGAGATCTTGTCCCCCACGTCCGCTGTTCTGGAGCTGACGTCCGAGGCAATCACGAAAGAGACAGCCGTGCCTCGGGGCAGCACGACTTTATCCGGCGCGGAAGGCGGGGCTGAAGAAATCGGCAATGCGTTCGCAGTCTGCGCCACAGGCGCGGTTGGGGCCACTCCGTTCAACGTATAGACTGCGGTGGCGACACGGCTGCGCCCTCCGTAGGGCGAGATGGCGATGGCTTGCAGACTGGTCGTCGAGTCAATCGCAATCGGGCCGGTGTATCGGGTTGAGGCTGCGGTCGGCGTCCAGCCATCGGTCGTGTAGTAAATCACGGCTCCGCGGGTCGAGTCCTTCATCTTTAGCCTGATGGCCGCGGAATACGCGCCCGGCTTCACCGAGAACTTGGGTTTGGCCGCGACGCAGCGATAGCACTGCGGCGTGTTGAGCGCGGCCTGCTGCGCGTTCTGCATCGCCTGCTGATTCGCCTGCTGCGAAGCTTGGTTCATTTGGTCAATGGCCTGTTGACTTGCCTGCTGTGATATCTGTGCGGCTTGCTGCGCCGCCTGGGCCGCTTGCATCCCAGGATCCTGAGCTAGCACGGAGGAAACCGCCAGTGTAAGCGCCAATAATGTTAGGTAGGTTCGCATAAGAGACTCTCCTTATGATGGGTTCGAGATTCGCTCCCAAAGATCGCTCCCAAACCCGAGATGTCCACAATCTGGACGGGTGGGCTCAGTGCCAAAGTAACACCCCGGAACGTTATCCGATGTAGAGAATTGTATCGATAGTGTCCGCGCAACTTGGATGCGAAAAGCGGGTTCATATCAAGTAAACGGGGTTCCCGCGCTGCCACGCCTGGGAACTATCGCAAGGAGATCGGACTATGAAACGCATGATCGCTGGGGTTCTTTTGCTGATCGGAATGGGTGCGGGAACGGTGTTTGCCAACGATGGCGACCGGCGCGACATTCATCGGGATGAGGCGAGGATTGCACGCGACCGCCGGGAACTGCGGAGCGACCTCTACTACGGAAACTACGCGGCGGCGCGACATGAACGCAAACAGCTGCGGCACGAGTACCGCGACCTGAACCGGGATCGGCGTGACTTGGATTGGAACCGGCGGTAAGAAGTCTTAGTCACTATGTATCCAATCGTTCAGAGTTGATGAATAGGCGACGTTGGTAACTTGCCGGCACACCGCGGGCCGCGGTTCTATATGAGGTGGAGAGGAAATAACCATGCGAACTCGATCCCGGCTGGCCGCGATGGCGATTGCGGGAGCGATTGCGGGAATCATGCTCTGCGGGCCGGCCTACGGCCAGAGCGGGGAGACGCGGGCGGAGCGAGAACTATTTGCCTCAGTCAATCAGGCGCGGCGCGCCTACGGACTGGCTCCGTTGCGCTGGGATGAGTCGCTGGCGGCAGCAGCGCGGCGTCACGCCGAGTTGATGGCGCAACATGGATCGGCGCAGCACGGGTTTGAGGGCGAACCGAACCTGTCGACGCGGGTCAAGCAGGCGGGCGCGCATTTTGCGTGGCTCTCGGAAAATGTGACGCAGGGTCCCACGCCGGGGTTCATCCATGTGCAGTTCATGCAGTCGGCTCCACATCGCTCCAACATTCTCGACCGGGACATGGATTCAATTGGCATTGGGGTAAGCGAGCGGCGGGGGCAGTTGTTTGTAGTCGAGGATATTTCGCAGGCGCGGTGAGAAGAAGCCCACCTCCGGCCAAGAAATTAGCTTCCAAAATAAATGCCGGGGTCTGGTTACCAGACCCCGGCGCTTTGACGAACTGCTTCTTGTTCCCTAGTGTTTTGACGGTCTTGCTGGGCTGAGCTTGCCGTGTGCCTTTGCCACTGTCGCACCCTTCCTAGGCATCAGCGCAGGCGAGCAGGTGTCGGAACCTGTCGTGACCTGACTGGCCGCGTTGTAATAGGTGTTGCCACTAACAGCGGTGGTGGAGGCAAACGGACCGACCAGCACGCCTGCACAGGCCGAGTTGATCGTGTTCGTTGATACGCTGTTGCCGGTTACGGGAGTAAAGCACGCGTCATCCGAGTGAATGCCCGACTCATCCGCGCCGGTAATCTTGTTGCCTGTAGCGGAGACGTTGTTGGCGCACATGTCGATTGCGTCGTAGAGGTGGGTCGCCGTGATTGTATTGTTGGTGATCGTCGCCCCATCGCCGACGCCGTACCCGGTCTCGCCTTCGACAGCGATGCCGTACTGAGTGTTGCTCACCTGGTTGTTGCTGATCGTTATATTCTCGGATCCATAGCCGACGAGGATGCCAGCAGCGGCGTCTTCGGTGTCTCCGAACACATCCGGAGCCCAGACATCGGATCCCACCGTGTTGTAAGTGACAGTGCCAATTGCGCCGAATGCGATCTGGACCGAATTCTGCCCTGCCGGCGCGTACACTCCGGTGGTTGCTCCTTGTCCAACTACAGTGTTGTAGGTGACGGTCACGTCTGTGCCGGTTGCATTCGCAGTGATTCCGTTCTTACTAAAGTTGTTCACGTTGTTGTAGGAGACAACCACGGTGGACGAACCTGTAGCGGATTCAAAGGGGGCGTTGGCAGCCCAATAAGACGGGACGTTATTGACGGAACTGGGTTGAGCATTTCCCGTCGAGGTGCCGGTCTCCACGTAGATGCCCAAGCCACCCTGGCAGCCGCCCAAATTCGGGCCCATGACAGCATTAAGAACGG
>Ga0302154_10001071_pt1 | contig 23304 bp, 21 predicted proteins | sample I_Bog_N2_3_FD_193507 | JGI IMG/M metagenome (GOLD analysis project Ga0302154, IMG submission 193507) | Peat permafrost microbial communities from Stordalen Mire near Abisko, Sweden - I_Bog_N2_3 | ecosystem: Environmental > Terrestrial > Soil > Wetlands > Peat | place: Sweden: Abisko, Stordalen... | reverse complement strand
ACATTTTTTGCCAGATCGATTCCGATTGTCGTAATCTTCATAGTGGACGCTCCTTCTGTTGAGCGGTTGTTGACACTACCACTCTGGCACATTGATGCCGGTTAGGAAGGGGCGTCCATCCCATTAGAGAACTTGCGGCGGCGCGAGCAAAAAGCCTGGATCTCCACGCTGCGCGTGAAGATGACAGCGGGGGCTCACCGCACCACCCGCCATCCTCGCTCGACTCATCTCTTGATTGCTTACGCGCGGATCGCCCGGATGAGCGGAGGAAACCCCGGCGGCGCGTTAGCGCCGCCGGGGTTTGATCATTCGGTCAGAACCAACGGGCTTGCCCCGCGACTGGGGCCGGATTTCTGTAAACAGTCGGATAGGGATGCCGCATCGGTACTCAGGCAAACTTGGCCTACCGGCTGGGCGGGCCGTTGACAAGAACTTTGGGCGAATTGGTCGTTTGCCCAGCAGTGCAGCTGTTCTATGGCGCCAGGTCTTTTAGCTAGGTTGAAACCAACGGCATAGATTGGATATCCGGCTAGTCGCAATGCTTCCGCCATATCCGCAGCGTCCTTTTCGGGGGCTTTTCTATCACCAGGATAAGGAGTGTCTGGAAGTTCCCAGGAAGGTGCGCCGTCGGTAAATATCAATACATATTGCATGCTCCCCGGGCTATTGATGAGATCCAGCTGTTGTTTAGCCTCTCTGAGAGCTAATGCGGTTGGCGTCCCTCCATTATCTCTTGAGAACCCATTGACTTTTCGCTGGACCTCCGCCAGATCAAAGCCAAATCCGGGTGTTTTGAATGGAACTTCCACGGTGGCGGTGTCCGCAATTCCGAACTGGATGAGCGCGAGACGGTCAGTGGCGGTCTGGAATTGTGACGCATAGTCGTTTACCGCGGCTTTGACCTCAGGCATGAAGTCATCCGGGGAAACTAGCGAATCGGACGTGTCCATCACCAAGGCCACATCCACCGGGTTGGAGCTACCGTTGTTTTTTGTCACTTGCGGGGCGACGTTCACGCGCAGCTCGTTTTGCCCCAGCAGGCGTCCGAGTGTGGTGGCGTAGGTTGCGTGGGCCGAGAGCGTAATATTGACGCCGGTGGTGCCGAGCCAACGAATGTCGATCCGGTCCAGGCCCACCGTTGCGCCCAAAAAGCTTGACGGGAAGTTGGCGTTAAACAGTCGCGTGGCGGCGTCGCGCGCGTTGCGTTCTTTTTCGGGGTTGCTGGCGCCGCGCTCGCTGGCTTCGCCGGCCGCCAGCACGGCGGCGTCGGCGCTGGCGGACAGTTTGGCCTTGATCAGATAAGCCATGGAGGAGTCGAGCGCCAGGCCCAGCACGCCGAGCAGTACTGGCAGGCACAGCGCGAACAGAATCATTACGCCGCCACGCTGCTTGTGGAGAGAAGGCTTCATCAGGGGAACCTTGGAATCGATTAGGTTAAAAGAAGGCGGACGCATACAGATGCGGATCGAGTCCGGGGATCGAAATGCCCATAAATCCCAGGTTCAACGCGGCGACCAATGGGGTTTGGGTGTATTGCGCTTCGGCCACCATCACGATCTGGCCCTGGTAGAGACGATTGCTCAATAGAGCCACGTCGGGGTGCGCGCCCAGGTTGGCGCACTGGCCGGAGCCGTCGGGTTTCCAGCTGAGACAGTTCAATATCTTGCTGACGGGCGTGGTCCCGAAACCCCAGCGCGTTTGTTCCACCACGCTGCCGCTGCATTGTTCGCCGCGCGCGTCGCAACCGCGGTTGCCAACAATCTTGGTGATCAACAGCGAACCATTGTTTTTCATGTCGAACGGCGGGGTGGAGTCGCCGACCTGATTCATGATCTCCTGCAAGGTCAGGGTTTGGGCCGGGCGCTTGGCCAGATTGGCGGTTTCGCGCGCGGCATTGGTCAGCACGGTTTGCGCCGCGATATTGCTCATGTAATCGAACACCGGCAGCGCGCAAGCGAGGAGCAGCGGCAGGATCAAGGCGAATTCGATCAGCGCGCCGCCGTCTTGACGGGAAAGTAGGTTGCGCATGGTCAGCTTTTCTCATTCTGCATGGTGGTGGCGACACTGAAGTGGTAGTCGTGCATCCCGAGCGCGGTTTGCACCAGCGGCGTGACCAGGGGCCAGCTCAGATTCAACTGCACCCGCACCACGGCGCCGCGCGCGCCGAACATCCCGCTACCGAATGCCGCCGGGTTGGTATAGGTGGTCTTGTGGCCATCGATGCTCACCTCGTAGACCGGATTCAGGCTGTCGTAGAACCCCATCGATCCGTCGCGGATGGTCTGCACCACCCGGTTAAAGTCGGGGGAGGCGCCGGTCACGCCATGGTTGACCACTGCATAGCGCACGCCTTCGCGCAGCGCGTATTGCATGGTCATCTGGGTGAACAGCATCAGACCGACTTCAATGGCGGAAAAAATCAACAGCAAAAACAGTGGCGCGAGCAACGCGAACTCAACCAGGGCGGCGCCGTGCTCCTGGTCATGCGTTAACGCACAATGCGGGCGAGTGTTCATATGGTTCTCCTTGCGCGGAGTCAGTAAAGTGGTCGCCAGGTGGCGGCCTGGGGTTAACTCTGCCCGCCCATCGTCGCGAACAGTATCCGATAAATCTGAATCACGGCCGGGGCGAGCAGCACCATGATCAACACCGGAAAAATGGTCAGCACCAGCGGGAACAACAGCTTGACCGTGATCTTGCCGGCTTCTTCCTCGGCGCGTTGCTGGCGGCGCACATGCAGCATGGCGGTATAGGCGCGCAGCGACTCGCCGACACTGATGCCGAAGCGATCGGCCTGGATCAGCAGCGAGGCCAGGGTGCGCAGTTCTTCAACCCCGGTGCGGGTCGCCAGGCTGCGCAGCGCGGCCTCGCGCGTGACGCCGGCGTTGAGTTCCAGCAGCATCGAGTCGAACTCCTGCTTCAGCGCTTGATCGTGGGCCCCCATGCTGATCGCCACGCGCATGATCGCGGCGTCCAGCCCCAGGCCGGCCTCGACCGAGATGGCGACCAGTTCCATGGTGTTGGGAATGCTGTTGGTGATCTGGCGGCGGCGCCGACCGATGGTGCGCTTGAGAATCACATCGGGCAGATAGAAGCCGATAGCCGCCGCCGGCAGCATCCACAGCCAGGTGTGCTCGTTCGCCCCGTAGAGCTTCATCCACACCAGCGGCAGCACGAACAGCGGGAACAGCACCAACAGCCCGGTCTTGGCGCCGTAGTACATGGCGTGCGCGGTTGGCGCGCGCCAGCCCGCGTGCGTCAGGCGCGTCCGAGTCGAGAGGCTGTTCTTGTCGTTGGAGAAGCGCCCCAGGAAGAGTAACAGCCGGTTGAGCTGGCGTTGCCCGTCGGGCTTCTCCGCGTCGGCGCGCGACGCGAGGCGATCGAGGCGGCGGCGCAGTGGATCGGGCGACCATTGCTGCATCGCCTTCCAGCCGATGGCGCAAATCAGCACGAACAGCAAGCCGAGTAGGGCGAAGTAGATCGTTTGCATGGAATATAAATTCTCTCAATTGAGCGGCTAAGGCTTACACTTCGATCTTGACTTGGCGGCGCATCCACAGATTGCCGACGATCAGCAGCAGCAGCATCAGCTTGGTCAGGGCGATGCCGATCGGATCGACCCAGAACGGTTTTATATAGTCTGGCGAGACTAAGCGGATGATCCCCAGCATCACTATCGGCAGCACGGTGAGGACGATCGCCGACATCCGTCCTTCCGACGACAGAATGCGGATCTTGCCGCGCAACACGAGGCGTTCGCGAATCCGCGCGCTGAGTTTGGTCAGAATCTCCGACAGGTTGCCGCCGGTTTCGCGTTGCACAATCACCGCTATCGAGAAGCAGTGCAGGTCTTCCGCCGGCACGCGTTGCACAAAGTTGCTCAGGGCTTCGGGAATGCCGATGCCATAGATGATTTCGTTGCTGACGATGCCAAACTCCGGGCCCAGCGGCGCCGGGACTTCTTCGGACAGCAAGGAGAAGGTGCCGGATAGCGCGTGGCCGGCGCGCAATGCGCCCGACATGACCTCCAGCGCGTTGGGCAATTGCTCTTCGATCTGCTCGAAGCGTCGATTGCGCCGAATCCGCACGTATTGCAGCGGCAGCGGCATCGCGGCGGCCACCAACAGCGCGCACCACAACGCGCTCAGTTTGAACAGCAGGCCCGCGCCCAGCGCCAGGGTCATGCCCAGCAGAGTCAGGCTGACAAAGTGCGCGCTACCCCAGCCCAGGCCGGACTGGCGTAACAGCGGCGCCAGCTTGCGCCAGCCGGGCATCATTTCTTTGAGCGGGGCCGACCATGAGCCGCTGTCGGTGCCGTCCTGTTTGAGAATCGACACCGCTGTGGCGCGTTCGGCGGCGCTCTTGCCCAAAAAATTCAGACGCTGGCTGAATTTCGTGGCGTCCGCTCCATGACGCCCGCTCCAGAACTGATAGGCGCCAACGAAGGCCAGCATGAGCGCGCAGAACATCAGGCTGGCGAACAACAGGGATGGGGTAATCATAGCTTTCCTTGGGATGGCGCCTTGCGTTTATACCGGGGTCGAGCGCGACGGATCGAACATGTTGTCGGGCAGATGGATGCCGTGCGCGGTCATCTTTTCGATGAAGTTCGGATTGACGCCGGTGGCGCAGAATGAACCGGTGACCTTGCCTTGCGCATCGATGCCGGTACGCCGGAAGGAAAAGATCTCCTGCATGCTGATGACATCGCCCTCCATGCCGGTGATTTCCTGAATGCTGATAATCCGCCGCTTACCATCCGACAGGCGCGAGATTTGCACCACCATGCTGATGGCGGAGGAAATCTGGTAGCGGATCCCCTTGGTGGTCAGGTTGGGGCTGGCCATGGTGACCATGTTTTCCATCCGGGTCAGCGCGTCGCGCGGGGTGTTGGCGTGGGTGGTGGCCATCGAGCCCTCGTGACCGGAGTTCATCGCGCCAAGCATGTCCAGCGCTTCGGCACCACGCACTTCGCCCAGCACGATACGGTCCGGGCGCATGCGCAAGGCGTTTTTCAGCAGTGACTGCTGGTTGATTTCACCCTTGCCCTCGATATTCGGCGGACGGGTTTCCAGGCGCAGCACGTGCTCCTGTTGCAGTTGCAGTTCCGCCGCGTCTTCGATGGTGACAATCCGCTCGTCGGAGGGAATGAACCCCGACAGCAGGTTGAGCAGGGTGGTTTTGCCACAGCCGGTACCGCCGGAGATCAGCACGTTGAGTTTGACTTTGATCGCCGCTTCCAGCAGTTGCGCCATCATGCCGGTCATGCTCAGGCCGTTTACCAGATCATTGATGGTCAGCGCCTTGGATGGAAAGCGTCGAATCGACAGCAGCGGGCCGTCGATTGCCGAGGGCGGAATAATCGCGTTGACCCGTGAGCCGTCCGCCAGGCGCGCGTCCACCATCGGGCTGGATTCGTCAATCCGTCGGCCGATGCGCGACACAATCCGTTCGATCACCCGCATCAGGTGCGCATTGTCGTGAAACGCGCTTTCCACCGGCATCAGTTTGCCGTAGCGCTCAACGTAGATATGCTCCGCAGTGTTGACCAAAATGTCGGAGATGCTGGGGTCCTTGAGCATCGGTTCGAGCGGGCCGAGGCCGAGCATGTCGTCCTGTACGTCTTGCACCAGGTTTTTACGCTCATGCTCGTTGAGCATGATTTTTTCTTCTTCGGCAATGGCGTTAATCAGTTGCGCGAGTTCGTTTTTCTGCTGCTCCGCCGGCAGGCGGTTGAGTTTGTCCAGATCGACGCGTTCGACCACCTGTTGATGGATACGCTTGGTGTGCTGCTGGTAGGCGCTGCGCGCGGCGGACGCGGCGAGTGGCGCTGGCGCGGGGCTCGCCACGCCCGGGCTGGTGGCCGGCGCGGCGGGCGCGGCGGGTGGCGCCGGCACGACGTACGCCGCGCTCTGGCCACGGGTTTGCCCGCGCTGAAAGATTTGCTCTCGTAACGACATATCGATTTCTCCTGACGCGTTAGCGGGTGTTCTTGGGTTTGAATGGGTTGAGGCTCAGGCGGCGGAACAGCCCCTTACCCGCTCCCGGCGCGGCCGGCGGGAAATGCTGGGTGGCCAGCGCGGCGATCTGTTGGCTAAACGGGCACGCGGGCGCGATGTTGCGTAGCGCGCAGCCCTGATTGGCGGCCTGGGCGACTCGTTTTGCATCGTTGACCAGGGTGTGCGCGCTGTCGATCCCTAGCGTGTCCAGTACCGTCTTCAGGGTGATCTCGGCGTTTTTGTCGTAGCGGTTCACCAGCAGTTTGATCTGGGTGGGGGTGTAGCCCAGCTCCCGCAGAATATCCTGCAGGCGCTTGCCCGCGGCCAACTGCGGCAGGCTTTGCTGCGTCACGCACAGGATCGAGTGGCTGTGATCCAGCGCCGCCATCACCACCGGGTCGATGTGGGTGCCAATGTCAATGACGATGGCGCTATACGTTTTTAATGCATGGTCCAGAATTTGCTGCAGGTGCTCGGGCTGCAGTTGCATCGCCTTGATCGGGTCGCCCATGCCGGCCAGAACATGCAGGTTCGGGCTGATCTGTGTGATGCAGGAATCGAACAGCGCGGCATCAAAGCGCACCATCTGCGTGATCAGATCCTCCAGCGTGGCGGCGGGCTGGTCCTGCAGATACAGGCAGGCATCGGCATACTGCCGGTTCAGGTCCAGCAGCAGGGTGTGTTGGCCACCGATGGCCGCGCAGGCGTCGGCGAAATTCGCCGCCACCAGGCTGGTGCCGCTGCCGCCCTTGGCGCTGACAAACGACAGAATCCGGCCCTCTTGCGGCGGGGGGGGAGTGTGCGGCGTGTGTGGTGTGGCCGCGATGCTGGCCAGTTCCTTGCGCAGGGTATCGCCCTGCGGCGGCCAGGTCAGCACATGACGCAGGCCGGCGCGCATGGCGTTCATCAGCAGTTCGGCTGACGGCGCTTCCACAATCAGCAGGCAAGAGGTCTGGGGTGAGCGCCGGCTGAGCTGTTCCAGCGCGGCGATATCGGCCGCCGTCAGGCCGGCGAACGCGACGATCAGCAGCTGTTCGCTGACGGTCTGGGGCAAATGGCGCTCCAACTGACCGGCGCCGCACTCGAGCGCGCGCAGCCGATGAGCGATGTGGCATTGCTCGAGCTGCTGTGCTAAGGCTTGGCTGCGCTGTGCGCTATCCGAGAACAATAAAACGTCAATCACGGTAGTTCCTTCTCTCTAAACGGGGGTCACTTGTCCAGTGAGTTCTGGGCGGGCTCTGCCGGGGTGCTGAACGATTGCAGATAGTTCTGTTGCGCGCGGCTGGCGGCGTCGCCATCCATGCCGCGGGTCATTTTGGTCGGGTCCGCGCCTTGCGGATTCAGCGTCTGCTGCGCGGTAATCGCGCGCACTGACTGGCCGAACGCCTGGTCGGAACGCGGCGAACTACTGGCGGCACAGGCCGAGAGCAACAGTGTCGCGGTCAGCGACAGGACGGCGCCGCAAGAAAAAGCATTGGGTTTCATTCAGGGTTCCTCGGTAAAGGACGATACGGGGCGTTGGCGGTGGGGGGCGGCGCGCTGAGCGCCGCCCCGTTGCTAGTCGGTGCGCTGACTACCGTGCCGTTGGTCACCGGTGCGTTGAGCGCGGTGCCTTTGCTGGCGGGCGCGCTGATGACCACGGTGTTGGTCACCGGTGCGCTGAGCGCGGTGCCTTTGCTGGCCGGTGTGCTGACGACCACGGCGTTGGTCGCTGGCGCGCTGAGCGCGGTGCCTTTGCTGGCGGGCGCGCTGACTACCGCACCCTTGGTCATAGGTGCGCTGGCCGGAACCGAGGTGGAGGCGGGCGACGCGCGGTTCGGCGCCTTGCCTTCCAGGTTGCCATCCAATAGCCGTTCGCCGAACGTCGCGTGGCCAATGGTGTCGGTCGGCAGCGGCGGGTTAGGGGCTAGCGCCTTGACCAGGTGCGGGGTGACGATGAACACCAGTTCGGAGCGGTCCTGCTGGTATTGCGTGCTGCGGAACAAGGCGCCAAGGATCGGGATATTACTCAGGCCGGGTATTGCCTTCAGATCCCCTTTGTCTTTTTCTTTGATCAGGCCGCTGATCGCGTAGCTTTGTCCGTCGTAGATCTGGATCGTGGTCGAAGCGCTGCGCGTGGTAATCAGCGGCATGACGGTGACGCTATCGGTCTGACCGCTCACCATTGAGACCCCATCCTGCGACAGTTCAGAGACTTCCGGCGCCACTTCCAGGTTGATGCGGCCGTTTTCCAGCACGGTGGGGGTGAAATTGAGTTTGACCCCATATTCTTCTTTTTCCATGGTGACCGACGCCATATTTCCCAGGCCCTGCACCACCGGGATATACACGCGCCCGCCGGCGAGAAAGCTGGCTTTCTGACCGCTCACCGCCATCAGGTTGGGCTCGGCGAGTAGCCGCACCAGCCCGTCGTTTTTTTGCGCGTCCACCGAGCCGTTGCCAACCCGCAGGCTGCCGTTGGCTGAGATAAATTTAGTCAGCAGCTGGATGTTGGTGCCGCCCGCGCTGGCGCTGCCGGTGCTGAAATTAACGCCGAACTGTTCGAGCACGGTTTTGGACACTTCCGCCACCTTGACTTCCAGCAGCACCTGCTGCGGCGCGGCCACGCTCAGCATATTGATAATGCGCGTGGCCGCCTTGGCGGCATCGCCGCCGCCCTTAGCGCCCTTGTCGACTTCGCCGGGACTGGCGGCGGCGCGGTTGTCGTTATTGGAGACGAAGCGTAGCGCCAGCTCGACCACGCGCTGGGCCTTGACGGCATCCGCCACCGAGCCGGAGAGCACCAGGGTGTCGGCGACCGACTTGACGTGGATGTTGGTTTCTTCCGGCATCAACGTCTTCAGTGCTTCGAGCAGCCCGGCGGTGTCGGCGCTGACCACAATGTCGAACACGCCGCATTCGCCTTGAGTGCTTTGCACAATCATATTGGTCGAGCCGATCGCCGTGCCTTGCAGGTACAGCGCCTTGGGCGACAAATGGGTCACGCGCACCACCGCCGGGTTGCCGAGGGTGCGGGTCTTCATCGGCGCCGACAATTCCAGCAGGGTGGACTTGCCCAGTGGCACCGCGACGCTGCGTTCGGCCACCACAGTGCCGCGACATACCGAGGCGCTGTTGGCATTGGCGGCTTTGGGCTTGGGCGCGACACTGGCGGGGGCCGACGCCTGGGCCGGAGTCGATGCCGGGGCTGGAGCCTGCGGGGGGTAGACAATGCGTCCCTCCCAGCTCGGTATTTGGCGAGTGACGTCAAACGAAGCAGCGCTGGCCGGGGTGAGCAACAGCGGCAACAGGCCGAGGATCAGCGCGCAACTGAGCGGCGGGCGCGGGGCGCGGGGGCGTATCTTCATGGTTTTAAGCTCTTCACTTTCTCGGCGGCTTACCAGCATGCGCGGCCGGGCTGGCTGCCGGTTAGGGTGCGAATGCAGTGGGTTGGCGCGGCCTGGCGTGTCTTGGCGCGGGGCGCGGAGGCTTCTTGCGGCTTCAGCAGCGACTTGTCGGTGGAGCCTGGGGTGACGAGTGGCTGACTGTCCATCTGATTCCGCAGCACCAGCGACAAGGTGCCGATACTGCGCGCCAGGTCGACTTTCTCGGCCTGTTCCGGTGTGACCTGCAGGGTGACCGCATTTACCACTTTGGGCGCGGTGCCCTCGCGACTGGCTTCTTGCGCGATCGCCAGCACCAGAATCTTTTCCAGCACGATCTTGGAGATGCTGCGAAATGGCAGGTCGGCCTGGGCGCGCGCTCCGCTTGGCGCGCGCGGTTCGGTATTGACGATAATGTCGACATAATTGCCCGGCAGGGCGAAGCCGGCGACGCCGACCACGTCGTTGACGCGCACCGTCATCGCGCGGCTACCCGAGGCAATCACGGTGGCCAAACCGCCGGCGGAACCCGGTGGGTAGAGCAGCGCGTCGCGCACGAGATCGTTGGCGCTCAGGCTTTGTTTGAGCACGCGCCCTTCGGCGCTTTTGAGATCGCGCAGCGTGCCTTCCGGCACGTTGGCGGCGGGCCAGTCGATCAGCTTGAGCGAGGCAGCCGCCAGCGTCTGGCCGAACGGCATGGCCTGGGTCACCACCACGACCTTGACGGTTTTGTTCTCGGCGGGGGACATCATGGAGGACAGCGCGACCACCGCCAGCAAGGCCAGCAGCGCCGCGATACCCAACATGATGATGGGGCGTAAATTTCTCATTTCATTCTCATCATTTTCAGAAAAGTTAGGTGTGATTTCCTGCAGGCCGAGCCACTGCCTTTAGCGCCACGGACGCCAAGGTCCGAACGACGGCTAGGGGTTCAGTAGCAATAGATAAACCGCGGTGATGGCGATCGGCACGGCGTAGGGAATCGATCCGGTGGTCGCCACCGAGGCGGCGAACAACTGTTTCGCATCACTGTGTTGTCGGCTGACGAGCGCGGTGGTCAGCATCAGACGAATATTGTTGAAACCGGCGCGCAACTGGCGGCGCCAGAGCAGTGCGAGCAGCGCGCACACGCCACCAAAAGCATAGGTAAACAACGAGAAACGCAGCATGTCCAGCGGACCCAGCAGCGCGCCTATCGCCATCATCAATTTCACATCGCCGGCGCCCATCATGCGCAGCCAGTAGCCGGGTAAAAATAGCGCCAGGCCGACGGCGGCGCCGGCGGACCAGGCGCCGAGCCCTGGCAGCGCGCCGTTGCTGGCGAACTGGATCGGCAATGCCACGGTGATGCCGGCGGCGACCAGCCAGTTGGGAATCCGGCGCGCGCGCAGATCGGTTACGGTCGCGATCCCGGCCAAGAGCAGGATCACGATCGAATTGATTGAGAGAGGGAGGTTCATGGTGCTGTGTTTCCTGGCGAGGGAGTCTTGACGATAGGTGGGCGGCCCGCCACCAGTAGGCGGCGGCCTTCTGATGGTGGCGCTTCCTGGTCTTTAGACCGTTTTACTTTAAGATCAAGGCACGATTAGCTTGGCAGCGACTGCATTGAAGGTAGTTGTAAGCTTGCCGCCGAGGGTGGTCAGACCGGCAATGGCCGCAACGGCCACCAGCGCGGCCAACAGGCCGTATTCGATCATGGTGACGCCATCTTCATTGCGGATGAATTGTTGCAGAGCTGCTTTCATGTATAACTTCCTTTCAGTATTGGAAACCGTTGCGAACGGGCGAACCTGGTGCTGGTCAGACGAGCGCGCATTCGGTGTGGCTGGATGACGCTGTCTCGGCTGGAAAGCACTGGGGCACGGACAAATATTCGCCTAGCGCTAGTGGTTGAACCATAGGAGGAATCTTAATCAACAATTTGCTTATAGAATGACGCTATGGATGGTCCCGAACCGGGTGGCCGCGTGGCGAACAGTCTCAAGCGAGGTTGTGCTGTAAGTTGTTGGTATTAATAATTATTTTGATGATTTAGGGCTGGGGTGGGATCCCGTTAATCAGGGAATGTTGCGCACGGTTTTGCTCGGAAGCTGTCAGGGTTTCGTCCTGGCCGCTGGAGTGGGTAAATAGTCAATGTGAATAAATAATCAGATGAACTCAGATGCATAGCGCGGGAAAGCTAGATGGCGTAATGACACGCCCGGTGATGACGTCATGATTGGTGCAAAATGGTTAGTCGTTAAAAATACAGTTGCAGCAGCACCACCCCGGCGACCAGGCCAGCGAACAAACCGATAAAGGTCGGTAGGCAGCGCAGGGCGAGCTGGCGTCCGCCGAGGGTGGCGATCAGTCCGAATTTGAACAGGGTGTTGGCGCCGACCGCCACCGCGATGGCGGTGGCGGTGGAACTGACTTCAAAGCGGTGCAGATTAAACAGGTTGAGTACCGTGAGGACAATGGCGTCGACTTCGTTGGCGCCGGAAATCACCGCGACGGTATACACCCCGGTTTTGCCGAACTCGGCGTTCAACCAGGCGGCGCAGATCATGACAAAAGCGAACACCGCGGCAAAGCTCAGCGCCAATTTGAGATCCGCCGGGTTGCTCAGCGCGAGTACCGGCTGCGATGTGGAGTCTTTCTGGCGCCGATAGCGCAGCAGGGTGACGGCCAGACCCGCCACCAGACCGGGCAGCATCACCAGTGTCACTTGGGGTAAAGCCGCCGGCGCCAGCGCGGCGGTAAACAGCATCATGCGCGCGTTGAGCACCAGGTTGGCCAACTGGATCACGGTGCCGGCCAGCGGCGTGGATTCAGGGGTGGCGCGCGCTTGGCGCGAATAAATCAAACTGGTGACCGTAGAGGACACCAGGCCGCCCAGCAGGCCGAGCAGCGGACCGCCGACACGCTCGCCCAGCATGCGCACCGAAAGATAGCCCACCTGTCCCAAGCCAACAATCAGCACCACCATCACCCACACATTGTGCGGATTGAACGCCTGGTATGGACCAAAGGCGCGGTTGGGCAGCAAGGGCAATACAATGAAGGTCAGGGTGCCGAATTGCAGCAGTGAATACAGATCGCGCCGGTCGAGTTTCTGGGTGATGCCGGTGAGCTCGGGTTTCAGATAGAGCAGGCCGGTAACGATGATGGCGCTGGCGACCGCCAGTGGGGTGTAGCCGTAAAACACCGCGATGCCGAGGCAATACACCACCAAGAGCGCCGCCAGGGTGGTGGTGTGGGGATCGCTGTTTTCATCGACACGATGCGCGCCCGGTAGAAAACCAAACGCGGTGACCACCAGCAGACCGGCAATCGGCATCGCCGCCATGCCGGCATTGTGGCCAAGCATGGCGCACAGGGTGCCGAGTAGCGCGGCCAGCGGAAAGGTGCGAATGCCGGCCATCACATGGCGTTTGCGCTCGCGCTCGATGCCCACCAATAGCCCGATGCCCAGGCTGATGGCCAACATCGGCAAAATCTCGAACGGCGTTCCCTTGACATTGAACCAGGCCGAAAGATCAAAGCCGTTCATCACGCCTCCCGATTTTTATTGTGAGCGCTCGTCGTTAACGTGAAACAGCGCGTCGATGGCGGGGGCTGGTCGCACCCCCCGTCATCCTAGCTCGTCGTACCCCCCGTCATCCTCGCTCGCCGTACCCCCCGTCATCCTCGCTCGCCGTACCCCCCGTCATCCTCGCTCGAAGAGCGGGGATCCAGCGAACTTGCGGCATGGCGGGCGAAACCCCTGGATCTCCACGCTGCGCGTGAAGATGACGACTGGGGACCGGCCGCGTGAAGATCCAGACGGGGGCGCTCGACGCGCCATGCTGTGCCGCGCTTAAAGCGAGTTCAGCCGCGCGCTAATCGCCGCGCCTATGCCATCCGCGTCCAGTCCGCATCCCGCCAATAGCAGGGCGGGGTCGCCGTGTTCAATATAGCTGTCCGGCAGGCCGATTTGCAGTACCGGGCACTGACAACCCATTTGCTCCATGGCTTCGACACAGGCGGAGCCAGCGCCGCCCATCACCACATTTTCTTCCACCGTGACAATCAGCTCATGGCTGCGCGCCAGGCTGGCGATCAGCTCGCGATCCAGTGGTTTGACAAAGCGCATGTCGGCGACACTGGCGTCAAAAGCTTCCGCGGCTTTGAGCGCCGGGGCCAGCATGCTGCCAAAAGCCAAAATCGCCACGCGACCCTGGCCTTGGCGGCGCATCACCCCGCGACCCACTGGCAACACGCTCATCACGCCTTCGACCTTGGCGCCGCAGCCGCTGCCGCGCGGGTAGCGCACCGCCGAGGGGGTGTCCAGCGTGAACGCGGTATATAGCAATTGGCGGCATTCGTTTTCGTCCGAAGGCGTCATCACCGTCATATTCGGAATGCAGCGCAAGAAGGAAATATCGAATGCGCCGGCATGGGTCGGGCCATCGGCGCCCACCAGCCCGGCGCGATCAATCGCAAACACCACCGGTAGGTTTTGCAGCGCGACGTCGTGAATCAGCTGATCGTAGGCGCGTTGCAAAAAGGTCGAGTAAATCGCCACCACCGGCTTCATGCCATCACAGGCCAGGCCGGCGGCAAAGGTCACCGCGTGCTGTTCGGCAATGCCGACGTCGAAGTAACGTTGGGGGAATTCTTTGGCGAATCGCACCATGCCCGAGCCTTCGCGCATCGCCGGGGTGATGGCGACCAGACGCGAGTCCAGCGCGGCCATGTCACACAGCCAGTCGCCAAAGATCTGGGTATAACTGGGCTTGGCGTCTTTTTTGCCGCCGCTGAGCCCATTGGCCGGATCGAAGCGGGTGACGCCGTGATAGGCCACCGGATCGTTTTCCGCCAGTTTGTAGCCCTGACCCTTCTTGGTCACGATATGCAAAAACTGCGGTCCCTTGAGCCCTTTGATATTGCTCAGGGTATCCACCAGCACGTTCAGGTCGTGGCCGTCGATCGGGCCGATATAGTTGAAACCAAATTCTTCGAACATCGTCCCCGGGGTAAACATGCCCTTGACGTGTTCTTCGACCTTGCTGGCGATTTCGCGCATCGGCGGCACCATGCCGAGCACCTTGCTCGAGCTGTTGCGCACCGCGGTGTAAAAGCGGCCGGAGAGCAGACGGGCGAAGTAATGGCTGAGCGCGCCGACATTCGGCGAAATCGACATATCGTTGTCGTTCAGTATCACCAACAGGTCGGCATCGATATCGCCGGCATTGTTGAGCGCTTCAAACGCCATGCCGGCGGTCATGGCGCCATCGCCGATCACCGCAATGCTTTTGCGCGCGATGCCCTGACACTTGGCCGCCACCGCCATGCCCAGCGCGGCGCCGATCGAGGTCGACGAGTGCCCGACGCCGAAGGTGTCGTATTCTGATTCTTCGCGCTTGGGAAAGCCGGCCAGGCCCCCTTGCTGGCGCATGCTGTGCATGCGCGTGCGCCGTTCAGTCAGAATTTTGTGCGGGTAGGTCTGATGCCCGACATCCCAGACCAGCCGGTCGTGCGGGGTATCAAACACATAATGCAACGCAACCGTCAGTTCAATGCTGCCCAGATTGGATGCCAGATGACCGCCGGTCTGGCTGACCGATTCAAGCAGGAACTGGCGCAATTCGCTGGCCAGTTCGGGCAGTTGCGCGCGTGTCAGGCGCTTCAGATCAGCGGGGGTGTCTATGGTTTCAAGCAACGGATACATAATTATTCAGTGCGTTCAGAACGACCGGTCGACGATGTAGTCGGCCAGGTCTTTCAGTCGTTGTGCGGCAGGGCCGAAACCTTGCAGGGCGTCAAAGCCTTCGTCGCGCAGTTCGGCGGCGAAACGCTTGGCGGCGGAAAAACCCATCAGGCTGACATAGGTCGGCTTGTCTTGCGCGGCGTCCTTGCCGGCGGTCTTGCCCAGCGTCGCGGTATCGGCTTCGCAGTCGAGCACGTCGTCCACCACCTGAAACGCCAGGCCGATGCGCTTGGCGAAATGATCCAGATTGGCGGTTTGCGTGGCGTCTAGCCCCTGGCCGGCCATGGCGCCCAACAGCACCGAGGCGCGAATCAGCGCGCCGGTTTTCAGTAGGTGCATGTATTCCAGCTCGGGCAAGGACAGGGTTTGGCCGACGCCGGCCAAATCGATCGCCTGGCCACCGGCCATGCCGCCGTGCCCGGCGGCGTGCGCCAGCGTGCGTACCATAATCAGTTGCGTGGCGGGGGCGACATTGGCCAGCGGGGTCGCCAACAGTTCGAACGCCAGGGTTTGCAGGGCGTCGCCGACCAGTAGCGCGTTGGCTTCGCCAAACGCCACGTGACACGTGGGCTTGCCACGGCGCAGGACATCGTTGTCCATGCACGGCATGTCATCGTGCACCAGCGAATAGGCGTGAATCATTTCCAGCGCGGCGCCGATGCGATACAACACCTGGCTGTCGGCGCCCACCAACTCGCCGGCGGCGCAGACCAACAGCGGACGCACGCGTTTGCCGCCTTCCAGCGTGGCGTAGCGCATTGCCTGATTCAGCGCGCGCGGCTCGCTCGCCGCTGGCGGTAGACAGTGTTCCAGGGTCGACTCAAGCTGCTGCTGAATCGAGGTCATCCAGCCGACAAACGATTCAGCCGCCATTCGCGAGCTCCAATGGCTTGAGTTGATCGTTTTCCAGCACCTTGAGTTGCTCTTCGGCGCTGGATAGTTTGCCCTGACAGAATTTCAGCAGTTCTATACCGTCTTTATAAGCTGTGAGTGCGGCTTCCAGCGGCATATCGCCGCCTTCCATTGCCTGGATGATGCTCTCCAGGTCGCTCAAAGCCGATTCGAAACTGGCTGGCGTCTTGGCGGTTTTGGCCATGGCGTTCCCTAAACAATGCGCGGGTTGGGAGGCTTCCCGGGTAATTATGACATCCGGGCGAAGCTAAAGCGCTCTATTTTATGCCGTTCCCCGGAGCTATGCCAGACACGCAGTGATTTTGTTGGGGCGCGCCATGCCGATCAGACGCGGCGCGTGACACACAATGAAGCCAAAATTGAGCCGCCGAGCAGAACAAACACCACCAGCAACGACCAGATGGCCGAAATGTGCAGCCAGTGCGCCAGCAGCATTTTGAGCCCGATATAGCACAGCACCAGCGCCAGACCGACTTTCAATAGATGGAAACGCTCGATCATGCCCGCCAGCAGAAAATACAGCGCGCGCAGGCCGAGAATCGCCAGAATGTTGGAGGTCAAGACGATGAAGGGGTCGAGGGTGACGGCGAAAATCGCTGGGATACTGTCCACCGCGAACACCACATCCGACAGTTCGATCATCACCAGACACAAGAATAGCGGCGTGGCGTAGAGCAAGCCCTGATGACGCACAAAAAACTGTTCGCCCTGGCCCGCGTCGCGGATGCGCATTTTGCGCTGCAGCCAGGCTAGTAAATGGTTGCTGGACAGATCGCTGTCCGGCTCGCCGCCCTTGAGCATTTTTATGCCGGTATACAGCAAAAACGCGCCGAACAGATACAGTACCCAGGCAAATTCGGCGACCAGCAGCGCGCCGAGCGAGACCATCAGCGCGCGCAGCACAATGGCGCCAAGCACGCCGTACAGCAGCACGCGGCGTTGTTGCTCCGGCGGCACGCGGAAGTAGCTGAAAATCAGCAGGAAGACAAAAATATTGTCTACCGCCAGGGCTTTTTCAATCACATAGCCGGTGAAAAACTCCAGGGTTTTTTGGCGCGCGATATCCGGACCGAACGCCGCGTCGCGCGCCAGCCACCACCACAACCCGACGCCAAACGCCACCGCCACGCTGATCCAGACACAGGACCAGCCGAGCGCTTCGCGCGCGCCGACGCGGTGCGCGCCGCGTTGCTTGAGCGCCAGCATATCGATGGCGATCATCAATAACACGATGGCGAAAAAAAAGGCGTAGAAAGAAAACGAACCGGCCGATGGCGCGGGTGAGCCCATGTGATGCCCTCTGGAATAGGGTGCGAATCAAGTCGCGATTAATGATGCGAATGCCATCAGACCTGGTGTCTGACTCTAGGTTCAGTTTAGCCGGGAATTTGTCGCTATTGGTCGCGGTGGATTCCTTTGCCGCGCGCGGATTCGGTTCTGGCGCCGAAACCGGTTATAATCTGGCACACTTTCCGAATCGAACTCTGCATAAAGTCATCCATGGAACTCGCCAAAAGCTTTGAACCAGGCGACATCGAACGCCGTTGGTATCAACACTGGGAAAACGCCGGCTACTTCAAGCCGAGCATGGACCTCGCTCAGCCGTCCTTCAGCATTCAGTTGCCGCCACCTAATGTGACCGGCACGCTGCATATGGGACACGCCTTCAACCAGACCATTATGGATGGTCTGACGCGTTATTACCGCATGAAAGGGCATAATACCCTATGGGTGCCGGGCACCGACCATGCTGGTATCGCCACCCAGATCGTGGTGGAGCGTCAACTGGCCGAGCAGGGGATTAAACGCCATGACCTGGGGCGCGACGCGTTCATTGAAAAAGTCTGGCAGTGGAAAGAAGTCTCCGGCGGCACGATTACCGGGCAAATGCGCCGGGTCGGCTGCTCGGTCGACTGGACCCGCGAATACTTCACCATGGACGACACGCGCGCCGAGGTGGTGACCGAAGTGTTCGTGCGCCTGTTTGAGCAAGGGTTGATCTATCGCGGCAAGCGTTTGGTCAACTGGGATCCCAAATTGGGCACCGCGGTGTCCGATCTGGAAGTCGAATCGGTGGAAGAAGATGGCCAGATGTGGCACATCCGCTACCCGATTGTCGGCAGTCAAGACTCGGTTGTCGTGGCCACCACCCGGCCAGAAACCATGCTGGGCGACGTGGCGGTCGCGGTAAACCCGACGGATGAACGCTATGCGCATCTGATCGGCAAACAGCTGGAACTGCCGCTGACCGGGCGTCAGATCCCGGTGATCGCCGACGACTATGTCGATGCCGCCTTCGGCACGGGCTGCGTCAAAATCACCCCGGCGCACGATTTTAACGACTATCAGGTCGGCAAGCGCCACGGCACGCAACTGATTGGCGTGCTGACCCTGCAAGCCACCATGTGCGCCGAGGCTGAAGTTTGGGGCTATGAAGGCGAGCGCTTTGAGTCTATCGCCTTGCCGGCGGCCTATGCCGGTCTGGACCGACTGGACGCGCGCAAACTGCTGGTGGCCGATCTCAAGAGCCAGGGCTTCCTGGTTGAGGTCAAGCCGCATAAATTGATGGTGCCGCGCGGCGACCGTACCGGTTCGGTGATTGAGCCGATGCTGACCGATCAGTGGTTTGTGGCCATGACCCGGGTCGGCGCTGGCGACGAAACCGGCAAATCGATCACCCAAAAGGCGATCGACGCGGTGGAAAGTGGTGAAGTGCGCTTTGTGCCGGAGCAATGGGTTAACACCTACAACCAGTGGATGAAAAACATTCAGGACTGGTGCATCTCGCGGCAACTGTGGTGGGGCCATCAGATTCCGGCCTGGTATGACGCCGACGGCAAGATCTACGTGGCGCGCGACGAAGCCGAAGCCCTCAAGCAGTCGGGTGGCAAGCCGCTGACGCGCGACGCCGACGTGCTCGACACCTGGTTCTCCTCGGCGCTGGTTCCGTTCTCGACCCTGGGCTGGCCGGCCGACACCGCCGAACTGCAAGCGTTCGTGCCGTCGAATGTGCTGGTCACCGGCTACGAGATTATTTTCTTCTGGGTGGCGCGCATGATCATGATGACCACCCACTTCATGGGCAAAGTGCCATTCAAGGATGTTTACATCCACGGCATTGTGCGCGACCACGAAGGCAAGAAAATGTCCAAGTCCGAGGGCAATGTGATCGATCCGGTGGATCTGATCGATGGCATTGACCTGGAACGCCTGGTGGAAAAACGCACCACCGGCCTGCGCCGTCCGGAAAAAGCGCCGCAAATCGCCACCTCAACGCGCAAGTTGTTTCCTGAAGGCATTCCGTCCTATGGCACCGACGCGCTGCGTTTTACCATGGCCAGCTACGCCTCGCTCGGGCGCTCGGTCAACTTCGACTTCAAGCGCTGCGAAGGTTACCGCAACTTCTGCAACAAGCTGTGGAACGCCACGCGCTTTGTAATGATGAACCTGGATGGCAAAGACTGCGGCCAGGACGAAACCCAGGCGCTGACCTATAGCTTTGCCGACCGCTGGATTATCGGCCGTCTGCAACAGGCTGAACTGCAAGTCACCGAAGCGCTGGAAACCTATCGCTTCGACCTGGCGGCGCAGGCGGTGTACGAGTTCATCTGGAACGAGTACTGCGACTGGTATCTGGAACTGGCCAAGGTGCAATTGCAGCGCGGCGACGAAGCCGAGCAACGCGCCACGCGCCGCACTCTGGTGCGCGTGCTGGAAGTGGCCCTGCGTCTGACCCACCCGCTGATGCCGTTCATCACCGAAGAGTTGTGGCAAACCGTGGCGCCGCTGGCCAACGCCAAGAGCGGCGACTCGATCATGATGGCCGCCTGGCCGCTGGCCCAAGTCGAAAAAATCGACCCGGTCGCCGACGCCAACATGAGCACGCTCAAGGAGCTAGTGAACGCGGTGCGCAACCTGCGCGGCGAGATGGGATTGTCGCCGGCGCAAAAAGCTCCGCTGTTTATCGAGGGCGACGCCGCGCGTCTCGACGTGTACCTGCCTTATCTCAAGCCGCTGGCCAAGCTGTCGGACGCCAGCGTGATCGTCAAACTGCCGGAAGACGACTCCCCGGTGGCGATCTGCGGCGAAGCGCGCATGATGCTCAAGGTGGAAATCGACCGCGCCGCCGAACTGGCGCGTTTGACCAAGGATCAGGGCAAGGCCGAGGCCGAACTCGCCAAGCTGCTGGCCAAGCTGGAAAAGCCGGGCTACGTCGATAAGGCGCCGGCGCATCTGGTGGAACGCGACCGCGCGCAACAGGCCGATCTGACTGATCGACTGGCCAAAATCGCGGCCCAGTTGAGTAAGTTAGGCTAAACGCCCCAGCGCGCGACCCCAAACCCGCGCCCACCCGTTACCCGGGTCGGCGCGGGTTTTTTATTTCACCATGACTCCAGCCCGGCACTTCGCTGGACTACGCCAAGACTAGATACAGCAGGTTTATCAATAACTTAGGCGAGTTCATCATATGCCGGTGCTTTCTGAAACTTGACCCGACTTCCCCTCTGCTGGCCCCTAGAAGGCTCCTGGGAACCGGGTCTTTCGAGGAGTCATCATGGCAAAAATCAAGCTCACCAAGTCCGCTGTCGATGCGGCACAACCCCAGGCACAGGCCGTCGAACTCCGGGATACGCTGGTGCCCGGCTTCTTGTGCAAGATTACCCCGTCGGGCCGCAAGGTGTTCATGCTCCAGTACCGGACGAACGCCGGCGAGCGCCGCAAGCCCGCCTTGGGCCAGTACGGGGAACTGACCGTCGAACAGGCACGCTCGCTCGCGCAAGAATGGCTGGCCCAGGTACGCCGGGGCGGTGATCCCGGCGCAGACAAGGCGGAAGCCCGTAAAGCACCCACCGTCGAGGAGTTGTGCAAGAAGTTCATGGAGGACCACTCCAAGAAGCGCAACAAGCCCAGCACCCGAGTCGGCTATCAAGGCGTCATCGACCGCTGCATCATCCCGTTGCTGGGTCGCAAGAAAGTTCACGACGTAAAGCGACCTGACGTTGCCGGACTGATGGAAAAACTTTCGTATAAGCAGACCGAGGCAAACAAGGCGTTCAGCATCCTGCGCAAGATGTTCAACTTGGCCGAGGTGTGGGGTTATCGGCCTGACGGCACCAATCCTTGCCGCCATGTCCCGATGTTCCCCGCCGGCAAATCCACCCACCTCATCAGCGACGAGGACATGGGCAAGCTGTTCCGGCAACTCGACAAGATCGAGGCCGAAGGACTGGAGAACTACGTCATCCCGTTGGCGATCCGCCTGCAATTCGAATTTGCTGGCCGTCGTGGCGAAATCGTTTCGCTCGAATGGGAATGGATTGATCTGGAAAACCGCCGCGTCGTCTGGCCCGACAGCAAGACCGGCGGCATGTCCAAGCCCATCAGCGAGGAAGCCTACCGGCTGCTTTCGACGGCGCCGAGGCAGGAAGGCAATCCCTACGTACTGCCGTCGCCGCGCCATCCAGGGCAACACCTGACCACGGGCGAGTATTACGGCGGCTGGAGCCGTGCGCTCAAAGCGGCGGGGGCAACGCATGTGGGGACGCACGGCATCCGCCATCGCTCGGCTACCGACATTGCCAATTCGGGCATCCCTGTCAAGGTCGGCATGGCGTTGACGGCGCACAAGACCGTGGTGATGTTCATGCGCTACGTCCACACCGAGGATAAGCCAGTGCGGGAAGCCGCCGAGCTGGTGGCGAATCGGCGCAAGTCGGTTGTCAGCATGCACCAAGAACCGAAAGAGGTGACCGCATGATCAGGGGCCCGCTATCCACCTTTCCGCCCCCAATTGTCGTATCACAGCTACGACAATTGGTTCAGTGGCCTTCCCAGCCTGCGTATCGTACTAAGCACTGGAAAAGTGTGCCCGTTTCGGGTATAGTTTGGAGGTCAAGATGACGCGCGTTCTCAAGCGAAAGGACTTTGCGCGGTGGCAGGCGAGCGAAAAGCTATCCGATGCCGCCTTGTGCAAAGCGGTTCAGGAGATGGAAATCGGTTTGATTGACGCGGACTTGGGCGGTTCCCTCTACAAGAAGCGGGTTGCCCGCCCCGGCGGCGGTAAGAGCGGCGGCTACCGCACGCTGTTGTCGGCCCGGATCGGCAGCCGTTACGTGTTCCTGCATGGGTTCCCCAAGAGCGACAAGGCGAACATTACGCAGGACGAGAAGAAGGCGCTGCAATTCGCCGGCAAAGTGTTCCTGGAACTGTCCACTCAAGCTTTGTCGAAGGCGTTGCAGTTGGGCGTGTTATTGGAGGTGCATTGTGAGCAAGATCATTGAATCCCTGCGTGGCGACCTAGCTACGCTCTACGAAGCGGGCGCGATCAGCAAGGTGACGATGCGCGAGTTCGACGCGATCTGCCCGCCACCAGTGCGGGAGTTCAGCGCTGCCGACATCAAATGCCTGCGCGAAGCCTTGAAGTTCAGCCAACCGGTGTTCGCGCTTCATTTGCACACGTCGGCCTCGACCGTGCGCAAATGGGAGCAAGGTGACACCCATCCCACGGGGCCAGCTCTCAAGCTGCTCAACGTCATCGCCGACAAGGGCCTGCAGGCCATCATCTGATGCCTGACGAGGGAGACCGACATTGGCGACGCGAATTGACCCTTTCAGCTCACAGCATCTTGAAGCCGCGTGCCGTGTACTCGCCGATACCGAGCGCGGCCTGAGCGGCACGCAAATCGAACGCCTGCTGCAAGAAATCGAGATTGCCGACACGTCACCCGGCATGACCAAGTGGAAGCGGTTGTTCAACGCGCTGGCAGGCGCACAGAACCAGCACCAGATCGGCAACCATCTCATCATGTTCATCAACCGTGCGATGAACCCGGTGAACTACGCCCGCGACCCTGCGACGTTCGCCTGGCGGCGCGACGAGCTCAATGTCGTCCTTGCCTTCTCCGGTTTCTACGTGCGCGAAGACGGCAAGGTTGGGCACGCCGACAAGGCTACGATGCTCGATGCCGCGCGCGCCCGTGCGGGGCGACTCAAAGCAGCGCTGGAAAGTCGCGTCGTCCACGCAGAAGTGCTGAACTACTGCCGCGCCGAGTTGCTGGACGAAAACTATTTCCATGCCGTGTTCGAGGCAACGAAAGGCGTTGCGGAGCGAATTCGCCAGCTGTCGGGCCTGAACGGCGATGGCGCTGACTTGGTGAACAAGGCTTTCGCGGGCCAGCAGCCCCTCTTGGCCTTGGGAGCACTTACCACCGAGTCCGAAAAGAGCGAGCAGAAAGGCTTTGCCAATTTGCTGGTCGGTCTGTTCGGCGCCGTGCGCAATCCGCTGGCCCATGCACCCAAG
>Ga0302154_10001065_pt1 | contig 23435 bp, 25 predicted proteins | sample I_Bog_N2_3_FD_193507 | JGI IMG/M metagenome (GOLD analysis project Ga0302154, IMG submission 193507) | Peat permafrost microbial communities from Stordalen Mire near Abisko, Sweden - I_Bog_N2_3 | ecosystem: Environmental > Terrestrial > Soil > Wetlands > Peat | place: Sweden: Abisko, Stordalen... | reverse complement strand
GGGTCGGACCCCGGGTCGGACCCCGGGTCACTGTGGGTGACGGCCGACCCGGACCGACTGGGCCAGGTGGTGGCCAACCTGGTGGAGAACGCCTCGACGTTCGCCGCCCGGCAGATCACGGTCGGGGCGGGGCGGGACGGAGGGGCCGTGGTGGTCTGGGTGGTGGACGACGGTCCGGGGATCAGCGCCGACGAGCTCCCCCGGGTCTTCGACCGGCACTTCACCTCGGACCGGTCCGCCGGACGCCGCAAGGGATCGGGGCTGGGCCTGGCCATCGTGGCCGAGCTCGTCGCCGCCATGGGGGGCACGGTGACGGCGCGTTCCCCGGTGTCCGACGGCCACGGGACCCGCATGGACGTCCGACTTCCCGCCGGTCCGGCGCCGTCCACCGGTCCGGCCGTGGCGGTACCGGTTCCGTGACCGACCGCCGGAGCACGCCGGTCCGGGACGTCCCGGTCGTGCCCGGTACCCGGACGGCGGCGGGCGGGTTCGCCGGCCCCGACACCGCAGCGGGCGTCGGGGCCCCTGTCGACCCCTGACCCCGGCAGCGGCGGTAGCGTCGTGGCCATGCGTATCCCCACCTTCCTCGGCGGGGCCCTCCTCGTCCTGGCCTTGGGCACGGTGGCCGGGTGCTCCTCCTCGTCGTCCGCGTCGTCGGCCACGTCGTCCACCGTGGTGTCGACCGCCTCGTGCGCCACCAAGGGCGTCCCCGGCAAGTACGACGCCGAGCAGCTCCGGGCCACGTCGACGTCCATCGAGGCCAAGGCCGGCGCCAAGTTCACCACCGAGTTCCAGGAGCTCTCCATCGGTTCCCACGCCGTGCTGGTGACCCTGCAGCCCGGTCAGGAGGCCCTGGCCGCCCAGCTCGAGGCCACCTACGGCGACGCCGTGTCCATCACCGTGGGAGCCACCCCCTACTGCAACGGTCCCGGCCCGAGCCCGGCGTGTCCCCAGCTCCCCCGGGAGCTCCCGACGCCGCCGGGGGTCACCGTCGTGGCCGTGGCCCCCGAGACGACGGTGGTCGCCGGGAAGAACATCAACGCCTCGCTGCGGGTGTCCACCGGGCCCGGAGCGTCCTACCGCGGCGTGGTCGGCGACCCCCAGCCGGGGCTGCTGGTCGATCCGGGGACCCGGAAGGTGACCGGTGCGGTGTCGGGCACCTGGACGAGCGCCGGCATCACGGTGGACCTCGGTCCCAACGGGGTCAAGTACGTGGCGGCCATCTCCGGGACGTCCCTGTGCGGCGGCTCGCGGGGCTCGGTGGTGCCGGCCGGGCACTACGACGTGCTGTTCTGGGTACCCGGTCCGTCGGCATCCTCGGGGTACTTCGCCGCCCCGGTCCCCGTGACGGTCACCAAGCCCGCCGGCGCCTGACTCCGCCTGGCCCGGCCCGGCCCGGCCCGACCAGCCTGACCGGCCGGCCCGCCGCACCGGCGCCTCAGTCGACCAGGGGCAGGTCGCGCACCTCGGCCGTGACCTCGGCTCCGCCGTCGGCCCGGACCACCACGACCTCCCCGGGCGGCACGACCCGGCGGTGCACGGTGGCCAGGGCCACGGCCCCGAGCAGGGGGGACCAGGCCACCGAGGTGAGCTTCCCGACCTCGTGCTCCCCGTCGGCGGTGCGCACCACCGACCCCACCGGGGGCAGGTCGTCCGGTCCGGCCGCCGTCACGACGAGCCCGCGGAGCCGGCGGGCCACGTTCGAGCCCCGGGCGTCCAGGCGGGCCACCAGTTCCTGACCGGTGTAGCAGCCCTTGGTGAACGACACGGTGCGGTCGACCAGCCCGGCCTCGGCGGCGATGGTCGACCCGGTCAGCTCCCGGCCGGCACCGGGGATCCCCGACTCGATGCGGACGGCCTCCCAGGCCGCCTCGGCGACCTCGAGGACGTCGCCGTCCACCGTCGGCTCCGACCCCAGCAGGTCGAACCCCGCCGGCCCCGGCCCGGTGACGGCGAGCCGCAGCACGTCGGGACGGTCGGGCACCGCCACGTCCCCGGCCGCCGGCCCCCGCAGGGACAGACAGGTCCACCCGAGTGGCTCGAATTCCACCCTGGTGCGCAGACGGAACCGCTGGAGACGGGCCAGCACCACCGGCCCGGTACCGGCCTCGCTGTCCACGACGAACCGGTCGGGAGCGGTCCGGGTCACGCGGACCAGGGCGTCCAGGCGCCCCTGGGGACTGAGCAGCAGGGCCTCGAGCGAGGCCCCCTCGGCCAGGGCCTCGACGTCGTTGCTGCACTGGCCCTGGAGGTAGGACACGGCGTCGGGCCCGGCCGCGGCCAGGACGTCCCGCCCGGGCCGGAAGGCCCCGACCCCGAAGCGCAGGGCGTCGTAGTCGGCGTCACCGGTGGGGGCGGCCACCGGCCGCGAAGGCCGTCCCTGCGGATCCCCGTCCGACCCGGGGGCGCTGGGGCCGTCCGGATCGGGCCCGGGCCCACCGGCCGGGGACCCGGTGCGGGTGGGCCCCAGTCTCAACCGGCCGCCCGGCGGGCCATGGCCACGGCGGCCAGCATGGCCGCGGCCTTGTGGGCGCACTCGTCGTTCTCCGAGTCGGGGTCGGAGTCGGCCACGATACCCGCGCCGGCCTGCACCGAGGCCCGCCCGTCGGGGCTGACCGTCATGGTCCGGATGGCGATGGCCGTGTCGAGGTTCCCCGAGAAGTCCAGGTAGCCGACCACCCCGCCGTAGATGCCCCGCTTGGTCGGCTCCAGGTCGTCGATGATCTCCATGGCCCGGACCTTGGGGGCCCCCGACAGCGTCCCGGCGGGCAGGGTGGCCCGCAGGACGTCGATGGGGCCGAGCCCGGGGGCCAGGGTGCCCGACACCTGGGAGGTCATGTGCATGATGTGGCTGTAGCGCTCCACCACCATGGTCTCGTCGACGTGCTCGGTGCCGAAGGTGACCACCCGGCCGACGTCGTTGCGGGCCAGGTCGATGAGCATGACGTGCTCGGCCACCTCCTTCGGGTCCTCCACCAGCTCACCGGCCAGCAGCACGTCCTCCTCCGGCGTACGGCCCCGGGGGCGCGATCCGGCGATGGGACGCGAGGTCACCACGCCGTCGCGCAGGCGGACCATGGGCTCGGGCGAGGCCCCCACCACGGTGACCTCGGGGAAGCGCAGGTAGTACAGGTAGGGGCTGGGGTTGACCAGCCGCAGCACCCGGTAGACGTCGAACGGGTCCACGCCCAGCTGCTCCAGGTCGAACCGCTGCGACAGCACCACCTGAAAGACGTCGCCCGCCGTCACGTGGTCCTTGGCCACCTCGACGGCGTGCTGGTAGAGCCCGCCGGCCAGGGTGTGGGTCACGTCCCCGGGCAGGTCGCCGCGCTCGGGCAACGGTCGGGCCGGCTCGGCCAGCGGCCGGAACACGTCGTCGGCCAGCCGGTCGAGGCGTTCCTCGGCCCGCCGGTGGGCATCGTCCAGTTCGTCGGGACCCCACCCGGGGTCGACGACCACGTTGTCGATGAGGACCACCCGCTGGCGCCAGTGGTCGAAGGCGGCCAGCTGACCGATGACGGCCAGGATGGCGTCGGGGTGACCGAGGTCGTCCTCGGGGACGTCCGGCAGGTGCTCCACCTCGCGGACGACGTCGTAGCCCAGGTACCCCACCAGTCCGGCGTGGAGCGGGGGGAGCTCGGGCAGGTCCGGCGACCGGAAGGCCTCGAGCAGGGCCTCCAGGGCGGCCAGGACCCCGCCGTCCCCCGAGACCCGCCCCCCGGTGGCCGCGTCGAGGTCCAACGGGCCGGTGGTCGACACGTCACGGCCCGACACCGTGACCCTGGCCAGGGGGTTCCGCCCCACGAAGGAGTACCGGCCCCAGCGTTCACCGCCCTCCACCGACTCCAGCAGGAACCCGGTGTCGGCCTCCCCCACCATCTGCCGGTAGACGGACACCGGCGTCACGGTGTCGGCCACCAGCTCCCGCCAGACCGGCACGATCCGGTGCCCGGCGGCCAGAGCGTGGAAGCGCCCGGCGCCGGCCAGGGTGCCGGCCTCGACGTCGACGGCGGGCCCGGCGCTCATCCGGCCCGGTCCGGGTCGCCGAAGTCGCGGTAGAAGCACGAGCGCTCACCGGTGTGGCAGGCCCCCCGGCCCGCCTGGTCCACCACCAGCAGGATGGTGTCGCCGTCGCAGTCGTAGGCGGCACGCCGGACGTACTGGCGGTCACCCGAGGTCTCCCCCTTGCACCAGTACTCCTGGCGGCTCCGGCTCCAGAACCAGGTGCGGCCGGTTTCGAGGGTCCGCCGCAGCGCCTCGTCGTTCATCCAGGCCAGCATGAGGACCTCGCCGTCGCCGGCGTCCTGGACCACGGCCGGTACCAGCCCGTCGGCGTTGTAGACCACCCGGGCCAGCTCCTCGTCGGTGAAGGCGACGGGTGTCGTCTCGTACCCGGAGGTCTGGCCGCCGGGGGTGTCGGTCGTGCTCACTGCTGATGCTCCCTGTCTGTTCGGGGGTCTCGGACCGCCGGCACCCTACAGGTACAGGCCGGTGCCGCCGTCGATGCGGGTGGTGGCCACGGCGTGGATGTCCCGTTCCCGCAGGATGCTGTACTCGTCGCCCTGGACCTCGACCTCGAAGCGGTCCTCGGGGTTGAACAGCACGTTGTCGCCCACCTTGACCGTCCGCACGTGGGGGCCGATGGCCACCGCCTCGGCCCAGAACAGCCGGCGGGAGATCTGGGCCGTCGCCGGGATCAGGATCCCCGCCCGTGACCGGCGCTCGCCGTCGGACGGCGAGATCTGGACCAGCACCCGGTCGGCCAGGACGGAGATGGGCAGCTTCCCGCCGTCGGAGGCGCCGTTGGTGACGCCGGTGGCTGCGGGGGTGGGCACCCCGTCAGGCTACCGCAGGGACCCGTCGGCCCCTTCCGGTCGGACGGTCCGGGCCACCGGGCGGACCACGGCCCCGGCGGCGGCCAGGTGGGCCTTGGCCTGGCCCACGGTGAACTCCCGCAGGTGGAAGATCGACGCGGCGAGCACGGCGTCGGCCCGCCCCTCGAGCGCCCCCTCGACCAGGTGGTCGAGGGTGCCGACACCCCCCGAAGCCACCACGGGGATGCCGCAACGGTCGGACACGGCCCGGGTGAGGGGGAGGTCGAAACCGTTCCGGGTGCCGTCGCGGTCCATGGACGTGAGCAGGATCTCCCCGGCACCGCCCGCCGCGCACCGTTCGGCCCACACCACGGCGTCCAGCCCCGTCGCCGTCCTCCCCCCGTGGGTGAACACCTCCCACGACGTCCCGTCGGCCCGTTGCCGGGCGTCGATCGCCACCACCACGCACTGGGCCCCGAATTCGGCGGCGATCTCGGCCACCAGGGCCGGGCGGTCCACGGCCGCGGTGTTGACCCCGACCTTGTCGGCCCCGGCCCGCAACAGCAGCCGGGCGTCGTCCACCGAACGGACCCCCCCGCCCACCGTGAGGGGGATGAACACCTCCTCGGCGGTGCGGGAGACCACGTCGACCATGGTGCGGCGCCCGTCGGAGGACGCCGTGATGTCCAGGAAGACCAGCTCGTCGGCCCCCTCGGCGTCGTAGCGGGCGGCCAGCTCCACCGGGTCGCCTGCGTCGAACAGGTCGGTGAACCGCACGCCCTTCACCACCCGGCCGGCGTCCACGTCGAGGCAGGGGATCACCCGGACGCTGTGCACGCGGCGATCCCCTCCCCCACCGTCATCCGTCCGTCCACCAGGGCCTTGCCCGTGATGACCCCGGCCAGCCGCCGGGACCCGCCATCCACGTCGACCGCCAGTCGGGCCAGGCGGGCCACGTCGTCGGCCGAGGACACGCCACCCGAGGCGATCACCGGGACGGTGGTGGCGGCCAGGACGGCCGCCAGGCCCCCGACATCGGGTCCGGTGAGGGTGCCGTCCCGTTCGATCGAGGTGACCACCACGGCGGCCAGGTCCACGTCGGCCAGGCCGGCCAGCAGCTCGTCGACGGTGGCCCCGCTCCCCTCGGCCCAGCCCCGGACGGCCACCTCGGCCCGGCCGGCCCCGTCGATGCGGTAGTCGAGGCCCACGGCCACGGCCCCGGGGTGACGGGCCGCCGCCCGGCGGACCAGGTCCGGGTCGTCCAGGACCGCCGTGCCCAGGACCACCCGGGTCACGCCCCCGGCGACCAGGGCGTCCACGTCGTCCTCCGTGCGCACGCCGCCACCGGTCTGCACCGGGACGTCCACGGCCCGGGCGATGGCCAGCACCATGGCCCGGTTGACCGGCTCCCCGGTCCGGGCGGCGTCGAGGTCCACCACGTGCAGCCAGGGTGCCCCGGCCCCGGCGAAGGACCGGGCCAGGGCCACCGGGTCGCCGTAGGAGGTCTGGCGGTCGAAGTCGCCCTGGGTCAGCCGCACGGCACCGCCGTCACGGATGTCGATGGCCGGGTAGAGCTCCATCAGGCGGCGGTGGCCCGGACGAAGTTGGCCAGGATGGCCAGGCCCACGGAACCCGACTTCTCGGGGTGGAACTGGGTGCCCCACACCGTCCCCCGTTCGGCGGCGGCCGTGACCGGACCCCCGTAGTCGCAGGTGGCCGTGGTGTCCCCGGTCCGCTCCGGGGCGAAGGAGTGGACGAAGTACACCCATGGCTCGTCGTCGAGGCCGGCCAGCAGCCCCGAGCCCCCGGCCGTGCGCTGCAGGGTGTTCCACTGCATCTGGGGGTGCTTCTCCCCGGCGGGCAGCCGGCGCACCACGCCGGGCAGGACGCCCAGCCCGGGCACGTCCGGGGTCTCGTCCGAGCCCTCGTAGAGGAGCTGGAAGCCCACGCAGATCCCGAGGAAGGGCAGCCGGCGGTCGACGGCCCGCCGGACCACGGTGTCGAGACCGCTGGCTCTGAGGGCGTGGGCGCAGGGACCGAACGATCCCACCCCGGGGAGGACCACGGCGTCGGCCGCCGCCGCCTCGTCGGGGTCCGACACCAGGCGGGCGTCGGCCCCGAGGTGCTGGAGGGCCTTCTCGGCGGAGCGGAGGTTCCCGATGCCGTAGTCGAGGACGGCGATCATCGCCCGGGGACGGCGGCGGTCACAGGACCCCCTTGGTGGAGGGGACCCCCCCGCCGGCCACCTCGATGCGGACGGCGTCGCGCAGGGCCCGGGCCACGCCCTTGAAGGAGGCCTCGATGATGTGGTGGGTGTTCCGCCCGCTCCGCAGGCCGATGTGGAGGGTGATGGCCGCGGCGGTGGCGAAGGCCCGCCAGAATTCCTCGGCCAACTGGGGGTCGAACGGTGGGGTGCCCAGTGCCAGGGTGTCCGGGGCGAACTCGATGCCGTAGGCCAGGTAGGGCCGGCCCGACAGGTCCAGGGCCACCTCGATCAGCGCCTCGTCCAGGGGCAGGGCGATCGAGGCGAACCGCCGCACCCCGGCCTTGTCGCCCAGGGCCTCGGCCACCACCTCGCCGAGGGCGATCCCCACGTCCTCCACCGTGTGGTGGGCGTCGACCTCGAGGTCGCCGGTGGCCCGCACCGTCAGGTCGAACCCGCCGTGGCGACCCAGTTGGGAGACCATGTGGTCGAAGAAGGGCAGGCCGGTCGACACCTCGGTGGTCCCGGACCCGTCGAGGTCCACGGTGACCTCGATCGAGGTCTCCTTGGTGGCGCGGCGTCGCTCGGCCCGCCGGGGGCGGTCGGGGTCGGTGGCAGTCACGTGAGGCTCTCTCCCAGGGCGTCGAGGAAGCGGTCGTTCTCGCCGGGGAGCCCGACGGTGACCCGCAGGCACCCGGTGAGCCCCGGCCACTCGGAACAGTCTCGCACGAGCACCGAGCGGTCGAGGAGGTCCTGCCACACGTCCCGGGCCGTGCGGTCGTCCGGGCGGAAGAGGATGAAGTTGGCGTCCGAGGGCCACGTGGTGACCGGGAGGTCGGCCAGGGCGGAGGCGATCCGGCCCCGCTCCTCGCGCAGGAGGGCCACCCGGGCCTCCATCTCGGGGCGGAACCCGAGGGCCAGGCGCCCGGCCACCTGCTTGACCGTGTCGAGGTGGTAGGGCAGGGTGACCAGCTCGCAGGCCCGCACCACGTCGGGCGAGGCCACCAGGTACCCCAGGCGGGTGCCGGCCATCGACCAGGTCTTGGAGAAGGTGCGCACCACCACCACCCGTTCGGCACCCTCGTCCCCCCCGGTGAGCAGGTCGACGGCCGACCACGGAGCGAACTGGCCGTAGGCCTCGTCCACCACCACCAGGCCGGGGGCCCGGGACAGCACCCGGGCCACCACGTCCGGCGGCTCGGACCGGCCGGTCGGGTTGTTGGGCGAGCACAGGAAGGTGAGGACCGGGTCGGCCGCGGCCAGCACCCGGTCCACCTCGGCCGGGTCGAGCTCGAAGTCGTCGGTCCGCCGGCCGGCCTCGACCCGGGTGCCGGTGATGCGGGCGATGTGGTGGTGGAGCGTGTAGGTGGGCTCGAACAGGGCCACCGTGCGGCCCGGACCGCCGTAGGCCAGCAGGAGGCACTGGAGGACCTCGTTCGACCCGTTGGCGCAGAACACCATGTCGGGGTGGACCCCGTGGAGGTCGGCCACGGCGGCACGGAGGGCGGTGGCCTCACGGTCGGGGTAGCGGTTGAACTCGACGTCGGCCAGCTCCCGGCGCAGCGCCTCCAACCAGGCTTCGGGCGGGGGCAGCGGCGACTCGTTGGTATTGAGGCGGACCTCCACCGAGACCTGTGGGGAGTGGTAGCCGTCCAGGGCCTGCAGGTCGGGCCGCACGGGGACGGGTCGGTCGCCGGGGGTCACCGGGGTCCCTGGCGGAGCCGGATGGACTCGGCGTGGGCCGGGAGGCCTTCGGCCTCGGCCAGCGTGATGACGTAGGGACCCAGGGCGTCCATCACCGTGCCGTCCACCGACACGGCGTGGAGGTGCCGGCGGAAGTCGTCGACCCGCAGGGCGGAGGCGAACCGGGCGGTGCGGTTGGTGGGCAGGACGTGGTTGGGGCCGGCCAGGTAGTCCCCCAGGCTGGCCGGGGCGTCGACACCCAGGAACACCGCGCCGGCCGAACGGACCAGGGGCAGGAGCTCCTCAGCCCCCTCCACCAGGAGCTCGAGGTGCTCGGGGGCCACCACGTTGGACACGGCGAGCGCCTCGTCGGGTCCGTCCACCACCACGGCGTACCCGCCGGTCCCCAGCGTGGCCTCGAGGTCGTCACGGCGCGGCGACGCACCCACGATGCGGTCGACGGCGGCATCCACGGCGTCGGCCACCTCCTCGGACCAGGTCACCAGCCAGGCCAGACCGTCGGGACCGTGCTCGGCCTGGACCACCAGGTCGACGGCGGCCAGGTCCGGCGGCGTGCCGGGGCCGGCCACCACCACGATCTCCGACGGGCCGGCGAAGGCCGAGGCCACGCCCACCACCCCGGAGACCTGGCGCTTGGCCTCGGCCACGTAGCGGTTCCCCGGGCCGACGATCACGTCGACCGCCGGGAGCGACACCGTGCCGTAGGCCATGGCGGCGATGGCCTGGGCCCCGCCGACCCGGTAGACCTCGTCCACCCCGGCGATCCGGGCGGCGGCCAGGGTGGCGTCGTCGACCCGGCCGTCGGGACCGGGCGGGACGCAGAGGACCACCTGGCCCACCCCGGCCACCCGGGCCGGGGCGACGCACATGAGGACGGTCGACGGGTACCGGGCCCGCCCACCCGGGGCGTAGCAACCGGCCCGGGCCACCGGGCGGGTGAGGTGGCGGACCCGCACGCCGTCTGACTCGAAATCACCCACGGGGGCCGCCTCGTGGGCGTGGTAGGCCACGATGCGGGCATTCGCCACCTCGAGGGCCCGCCGCAGGGGCTCGGGGACCCGGGCCAGGGCGGCGTCGACCTCGGCGTCGGGGACCCGGAGCTCGTCGATCACCACGCCGTCGAACCGCTCGGTGAGACGCCGCAGGGCCTCGTCGCCCCCGGACCGGACCTCCCAAATGATGGTGGCAACGGCGGCCGAGGACCGCTCCTGCTCGTCGGCGGGGGCGGGCAGGGCTCCGGAGAGATCCCCGGTGAACCCACGGAGATCCAGTCGGCGCAGGGGCATGGTCCGTCAATGGTATCCGCCGGTCCCACGGGCCCCGGTCCCCGGTCCCCGGGCCCCGGTCGTGGGTCCCGGCGACGGGGACGGTCCGCCGTGGTGCCACCGGGGTGCCGCGGGGTGCCATGATCGGTCGATGCCCTACCGCTCCGTGGAACTGAGCTCCCTGGCCACCGCCCTGCGCGACCTGACCGAACGGGTGACCACCCATGCCGACGCCGCGGCGGCCAGTGACGACGAGGAGATGGCCACCGAGCTGTTCGCCGTGGAACGGGCCCTCACCAGCGCCAGCCGACGATTGAACCGCCTCACCTCATCCCCGGACCGGCGCTGACCGCCGGCGGCCGGGGGCCGATGGGCAGAAGTCGGCCAGGAGGCAGTCACCGCAGCGGGGACGGCGGGCCAGGCAGGTGGCCCGGCCGTGGAGGATCAACCGCAGGCTGAACACCCCCCGCTCGGCGGCCGGGACCAGTCGCCCGAGGGCCATCTCGACCTTCACCGGATCGGTCTCGGCGGTGAGGCCGAGCCGCACGGACAGACGTCCCACGTGGGTGTCCACGGGGAGCCCGGGCAGGCCGAAGTCCACGCTGCGCAGGACATTGGCGGTCTTGCGACCCACGCCGGGCAGGGTCACCAGGTCCTCGATGGCCCGGGGTACCTCGCCGTCGTACCGGGCCACCACCTGCTGGGCCATCCCCACCAGGTTCCGGGCCTTGGCCCGGTAGAAGCCGGTGGAGTGCACGATCCGCTCGACGTCCCCGAGGGGCGCCGCGGCCAGCGACGGCGCGTCCGGGTAGGAGTCGAAGAGCACCGGGGTGACCTGGTTCACCCGGTCGTCGGTGCACTGGGCCGACAGGATGGTGGCGGCCAGAAGTTGGAAGGGGGTCTCGTGGCGGAGGGCGCACAGGGTGCGGGCGGTCCCGGGGAAGGCGTCGGCCAACCGGGAGGCGGTCAATCGGGCGCGACCGCCGGGGGATCGTGGGAGGGCCATCGGCGGGGACTCTACCGGCGGGCCCCCGGCCGGGCCCCCTGCCCCACCGGTAGCCTCGGCCCATGGACCCGGCAGACCTCGAGATCCACCGGCGGCCCGACCCGTCGGTGATCGACGCCATCGGCGCCCTGCTGGCCGACCTCACCGTCCCGGGCGGACCTGAACCGCTCAGCGAACAGAAGCACCTGGACCTGGCCGGCCTGCCCGGGCGGCGGTTCACCGCCCTCCTGCTCCCCCGCCGGTCCGGGGCCACGCCGGCCGGTTACGCCCACCTGCACCCGGACCCCGGGGGCGGAACGGAGCCGGCGTACCATCTCGAGGTGGTGGTCGACCCCGGGTCGCCCGGGCCCGACGACGCCGCCCGGGTACTGCTGGACGGTGCCCTGGCGGAGGTGGCCCGGGCCGGGGGCGGCACCGTCACCTACTGGGTGCCGGCCGCCACCCCCGCCGACGAAGATCGGGCGGCGGCCAGTGGGTTCGCCCCGGACCGGTCGCTGCTCCAGATGCGGTGCGCGCTCCCCCTGGCGGCCGGCGGGCCGTCGGGGACCCGGGCGGCCGGGGCCACGATCCGGGCGTTCGGACCGGGACGGGACGAGGACGCCTGGCTGCGGGTGAACAACCGGGCCTTCGCCGGTCACCCCGAACAGGGGGGCTGGACGATGGCGACGATCCTCGAGCGGGAGCGTGCCCCGTGGTTCGACCCACAGGGGTTCCGGCTCCTCGAGGTAGACGGCCGGTTGGCCGGGTCGTGCTGGACCAAGGTGCACCGGGAGGCCCACCCGCCGGAAGGGGAGATCTACGTCATCGCCGTCGACCCCGAGTTCAGCGGCCACGGGTTCGGCCGGACGCTGGCCGTCGACGGTCTGGACCACCTGGCCCGTTCGGGACTCACCGTGGGCATGCTGTACGTGGACGGGGCCAACGATCCGGCCGTCGGCCTGTACCGGTCGCTGGGCTTCACCGAGGCCCGGGTCGACCGGTCCTTCGTGGCCCGGGTCGAGGGGTCAGGCGATCCCGCCGATCAGGTGGCCGATGAGGAAGGTCACCCCGGCGGCCATCCCGGAGATCAGTAGCTGACGGCAGGCCGACCACACCCGGTTGCGACCGGTGAAGACGGCCAGCGCGGTGCCCACGGCCAACGAGGCGACGGCGGTGAGGACCAGCGACCCGACCAGGGCCGGTGTTCCCGAGGCCAGCAACCAGGGCAGCAACGGGATGAACGCCCCGAGGGCGAAGGTCACGAAGGACGACACCGCGGCCTGCACCGGGTTGCCCAGCTGGTTGGGGTCGATGCCCAGCTCCTCACGGGCGTGGGTCTCGAGGGCGATCTCCGGGTTCCGCATCATCTTGGCGGCCAGCTCCTCGGCCAGCTGCGGCTCGAGCCCCCGCTCCCGGTAGATGGCGGCCAGCTCGTTCCGCTCGAGGTCCGGCTCGTCGTTGAGGGCCACCCGCTCCACGTCGAGCTCCCGCTCCATCAGCTCGGTCTGGGCCCGCATGGAGACGTACTCGCCGGCGGCCATGGAGAAGGCCCCGCCGATGAGGCCGGCCACGCCGGCCAACCGGATGGTGTGAGCCGAGGCGTGGGCGCCGGCCATGCCCAGGACGAGGGCGACGTTGGACACCAGGCCGTCACTGATCCCGAACACCGCGGCACGCGCCCCACCACCCTGCACGTTGCGGTGGTGGTGGTCAGGTACGGCGGGGACGGCGCACATGGACCGAGCGTACCGAGGACCCACCGGTGAGGGGACACTCCCCTCGGGCCGTAGGTGCCCCTGTCCCGCCGGGTGCGGCACCGTCGCCGTCTGGTCGGGATCGGCCGGCCTCGCGTAGGGTCTCCGCCATGGCTACCACCATCCACGGCATCGACAGCTTCCACGACCTCGTGGGCCAGCACCTCGGGTACAGCGAGTGGCACGTGATCGACCAACAGCAGATCGACCGGTTCGCCGACGCCACCGGTGACCACCAGTGGATCCACGTGGACCCCGTCCGGGCCAAGGACGGTCCCTACGGCGCCACCATCGCCCACGGGTACCTGTCGCTTTCGCTGGTGCCGGTCTTCCTCGGGGAGGTGCTGGTCGTCGAGGGCATGCGCCTCGGGGTCAACTACGGCTGCAACAAGGTCCGGTTCCCCGCCCCGGTGATCGTCGATTCGAAGATCCGCCTAGGCGTGGGCGTCGGAACGGTCGAGGACGTGAAGGACGGTGTGCAGGTCGTGCTGGAGGTGTCCCTCGAGGCCGAGGGGGCGTCGAAGCCGAGCTGCGTCGGCGAGGTCGTCTACCGCTACTTCTACTGATCCCCGGCTCACGGTCCGGGGGCCCGGATCGGAACCGCGGCCCGCATGCGCCGGCCGGGACGGCCATCCGGGCCGACCGGCTGGTCCCCCACCTGCCACCGGCCGCCCGCCGGCCGCGGGGTCGGCCGTCCGCCCGCCCTGGGTCGGCCGTCCGCCGGCCGTCCCCCGGCCGTCGCGGGACCGTCGCTCACATCATGTGAGCGATCACTCCTAGAGTGGTGTCGTGGACATGCGCGTCGAGGAGTTCGCCAGCCGGGCCGGGGTATCGGTCGACACGGTCCGGTACTACCAGGCCAAGGGCCTCCTACCCCCGCCCCGTCGTGAGGGACGGGTGGCGTGGTACGGCGGCGGCCACCTCGACCGGATCGCCCGGATCCGCTCGCTGCAGGCCCGCGGGTTCACCCTGGCCACGATCGTCCGGGTGGTGAACGGCGAACTCGACGCAGCAGACGAGGCGCTGGTCGAGGAGCTCTCGGGAACTCACGAGGCCCGGTCGGGTGCCGTCCGGGCCGATGATGGACGCGACGGCGGGGACGAGGTGGACGGCGGGGACGGCCTGGGCTGGCCCCGGGGAACGGCGGGCGGTGACGGCCCGGACGAGGAGCTCCTCACCCTGGAGGAACTGGCCGTCCGGACCGGCGTCCCGCTGCCCCTGCTGCGGGCCGTGGAGTCCGAGGGCCTGCTAGTGCCCCGACGGGTCGGGTCGACCGACCGCTACACCGCCGAGGACGTGGACGCGGCGCGGGCCGGCCTGGTCATCCTGGAGTGGGGGGTGCCGCTCTCGGACCTGCTGGACCTGGCCCGCCGGCACCACGCGGCCACCGAGGAGGTCGCCCGCCAGGCGGTCGAGCTGTTCGCGGTCCACGTCAGGGGCCCGCGCCGGAACCGCGCCGGCTCCACGGTGACCGTCGGAACTACGGCCGGCGGGGACGGACCCGAGGACGTCGACGGTGTCGACGGCGCTGACGGTGTCGACGGCGCTGACGGTGTCGACGGTCTGGTGGAGGCCTACAACGCCCTGCTCCCCGCCGTCACGACCCTGGTGGGCCACCACTTCACCCGGACCCTCCTCCGGACGGCCCTCGAGCACATCGAGCAGGTCGGCACGGACACCGAGCTCCGGGCCGTCCACGGCGTCGACGTCCCGGCGGTGGCCGGATGACCGCCCCCGTCGGCTCCGGTACCGACGCGGGGGACCGCCGGTCGCTGGCCCTGGCCGCCCAGGCCGCCGAGGCGGACCTCCCGACCGGAGCCGAGAAGACCGCCCTGGTGCGCTCCATGTTCGACTCGATCGCCCCCCGCTACGACCTGGTGAACCGGTTGATGACCTTCGGGCTGGATATCCGCTGGCGACGGCAGTCGGCCCGGGCCCTCGGACTGCCGCCGGGCTCGGTGGTCCTGGACCTGGCCTGCGGTACCGGGGACTTTCTGGTCATCCTGGAGGAGGCCGGCCTGCAACCGTTCGGCATGGACCTCTCGTGGGGGATGCTGGTGGCCAACCACACCGGGCGTCCCCTGGCCCAGGCCGACGCCTCACGCCTTCCGCTCGACCCGGCGTCGGTCGACGGCATCACCTGCGGGTACGCCCTGCGGAACTTCACCGACCTCCAGGGGGCCTTCGACGAATTCGGCCGGGTGGTCCGGCCGGGTGGACGGATCAGTCTCCTCGAGGTGGCGGAGCCGTCCAGTGCCCTGCTCCGTCTGGGGCACGGGATCTGGTTCCGGCAGGTGGTGCCCGTGCTCGGCGGGCTGCTCTCCGACCGGGACGCCTACCGGTACCTCCCCCGGTCCACGGCCTACCTCCCGGAACCCGACGAACTACGGGACATGCTCCGTTCGGCCGGCTTCTCGGCCGTCAACCGCCGGGCCCTGTCCGGGGGTCTCTCCCAACTCCTCACCGCCACCCGGGAGGGCCGCCCGTGACCCTCCGGGCCGACACGGTGGTCCTGTCGCCGGGCGGCGACCCGTCCGCCCCCCCGGCGGTCGACCCCTATGACCTGGCCGGCGACGAGGGCATCGTCATGGTGGACGGCTCGCTCACCCTGGTCGGACTGGGCAGGGCACGGACCCTGACCCTGGACGGTGGCCTGGCCGACGACTCCGCGGTCGCCGATATCGGCCACTGGCTGGGCGGGCTGCCGTGTACCGATCCGCTCCGACGGCCCGGCACCGGGGCGGTGGCCTTCGGGGCGCTGCCGTTCGACCGGCACGAGCCGGCCGGCCTCGTGGTGCCCGAGGTGGTCTACGGCCGGGCCGACGACGGAACGGAGTGGTTGACCGTGGTGACCGGAGGGGACGACGACGGCGACAGTCGCCGGTCTCTCCCCGACGGACCTCCGGAACTGCCCGCCGACCCCGCCGACCTGCGGGCCTGGCTCGCTGCCGGAGCCGGGCGGCACGCCGTCGGGGCATCGTCGCCGAACGGGGCGGGGACCGGTGGCCTCCCGCAGTTGGCCCGGATCCGCCCGTGCTCGACCGACGGGGCGTTCCTGGCCGTCACCGCGGAGGCCGTGGCGGCCATCCACCGCGGTGAGGTCGACAAGGTGGTCCTGGCCCGGCAGGTCGACGTCGAGACCACCGGGCCGCTCGACGTCCCGGCGTTGCTCCGACGTTGGCACCTCCGCGAGCCGGCCTGCACGATCTTCGCCATGCCGGCGACGGACGGTCGCCGGTTCGTGGGCGCCAGTCCCGAGCTCCTCGTGGCCCGCCGGGGTGTCCACGTACGGAGCCGGCCGTTGGCCGGCACCTCCGGGGGCGACGGCGACGGTCCCGACGGCAGCCGGCTGCTCGACTCGTCCAAGGACACGTTGGAGCACCGGTACGTGACCGAATTCATCGCCGGGGTCCTCGCCCCCCTCTGCCGGGAACTGGACGTCCCCGAGCACCCGGAGCTGGCCCACCTGCACAGCGTCACCCATCTGGCCACGCCCATCGCCGGGGTACTGGACGGGGACCCGGGACGGTCCCCCGGCGGTGACGACGGCGTCCCGTCCGCCCTGGCCCTGGTGGCCGCCCTCCATCCGACCCCGGCCGTCGGCGGCGTGCCCCGGGAGGCCGCCCTGGCCATGATCGCGTCCCGGGAGCACCCCCGCCGCGACCACTACGCCGGGCCGGTCGGTTGGACCGACGCCCGTGGCGACGGCACCTGGGTGGTCGGGATCCGGGCCGTCACGGTCCACGGCACGACGGCCCGTCTGGCGGCCGGCGTGGGCATCGTCGGGGCCTCGGACCCCGGAGCCGAACTGCTCGAGACCAACTGGAAGCTCACCGCGGTGTTCGAGGCCCTGGTCCCCGGTGCGGACTTCTCCGCCGTCGGGCTGGACGACCGCCCTCCCGCTCCGGCTACCGGCCGGAGCTGACCCCGCCGGCCGGACGTCGGCCGGCCCGGTGGTCGATCTCCCGGATCACCGCGGCCAGCACCGGGGCGGCGTCCCGGGGGACGAAGTGCCCGACGCCGGGCACCGGGACGAGCTCGGCCCCGGGGATGGCGGCGGCCAGACTGCGGGCCGAGGCCGGCGGTACGACGACGTCCCAATTGCCTTCGACCACCGCCGTCGGGACGGTGATGCGGGGCAGCACCGCGGTGATCCGGGGGAGCTCGCCGACCAGCGCCACCTGTTCGGTCATGAACGTCTCCTTGGTCCTCCCCCAGGCGCCCTCCACACCGTCGGTCAGCAATTCGTCGGGAAACGTGGCGTGCACGTACTCGCGGGCACCGTCGGGGAGGACCCGGGACCACCGGCGCATCCGGGGCAGCAACGAGCCGATCCCCACCAGACCGGCGCTGGTGAGCACGCTCCCGAGCACCCGGACGTTCAGCAGCCGGTCGAGGAAATTGATGCTGTCCGGGGTGCCGATCGACCCCACCAGCACCAGCCCACGGACCAGTTCGGGGTAGTCCGTGGCCAGCAGCAGGGCCACCCCCCCGCCCCAGCTGTGCCCCACCACGATGGCCGGACCGCACCCGGCGTCCCGGACCATCCGGGCCACCAGGTCCGTGTTGCCGTCGAAGCCCCGACCGTCGTCGGTGGTGGCCCCGTAGCCCGGACGGTCGGGAGCGAGGACCCGGAAACCGTCCTCGAGCTGGTCGATGAGGGGCCGCCACGACGAGGCGCTGCCGGGCTGCCCGTGCAGCAGGACGACCGGAGGACCCGATCCCCGGTCAACGACGTGCAGCATCGGGCTCCGCTCGTGCCTCCCGGGTCGGTCCGGCATCGCCCTCGCCCTCGCCGGCCCCCTCGCCGGCCCCGTCGCCCTCGCCCTCGCCGGCCCCGCCGCCGGCCCCGTCGCCGGCAGTGGCACCGGTGCCCCCGATCGGTACGTGCGGGGTGCCGTGGTCCTCCGTCGGACGGAGGGGCCCGCCCCAGCTGGTGTCCGACACCCCCAATCCGAGGTCGGCCCCCGCTCCCGCGTCCCAGGCCGGGAGCTCGACCTCGAAGGTGGCCCCGCGGCCGGGCTCCGAGGCGACCGAGACGTCCCCGCCCATCGACCGGGCCAGCACGGCCACGATGAACAGCCCGAGCCCCGACCCACCGTCGGCGCGGTCCGAGGCCCCACGGTAGAACCGGTCGAAGACCCGGCTGGCCTGCTCCGGGTCCAGCCCCGGGCCCTCGTCGCGTACCCGCAGGAGCACCCGTCCCCCGAGCCGGTCCACCGTCACGGTGACCGGCGTGGTCGGCCCGGTGTGGGTGACGGCGTTCTGCAGGAGGTTCTGGATGATCCGTCGCAACTGCGCCAGGTCCCCGGCCACCACCACGGGATCGGACGCCGCGAAGTGGATCGGGCGCTCGGGGTACAGGGCCCGGGTGTCCCCCACCGTCTCCGCCACCACGGCGACCAGGTCGACCGGGCGCCGGGACGGCTGTGGTCCCTCCCCCGAACGGGCCAGGACCAGCAGGTCCTGGACCAGGACGCCCATCCGCTCCGCTTCGCTCTCGATACGGGCCAGGGCCTGCTCCCGGGCGTCGTCGTCGGCCAGGGCGTCCTTCCGCAGGAGCTCGGCGTACCCCCGGATGGCCGTGAGCGGGGTGCGCAGCTCGTGGGAGGCGTCAGCCAGGAAGCTCCGTAGGCGGTCCTCGGAACTGGTGCGTTCGGCGAACGCCTCCTCGATCTGGCCCAGCATCCCATTGAGGGCCAGGCCGAGACGCCCGATCTCCGTGGTGTTGTCGGAGGGCTGCACCCGTCGGGTCAGGTCACCGGCGGCAATGGCCCCGGCGTCGGCCGTCATGTCCTCCAACGGCCGGAGGCCCCTCCGGACGAAGAACATCAACAGGATGAACAGCGCGGCCAGCACGCCGAGGGAGACAGCCAGTTCCACGTGCCGGAGCGAGGCCAGGGTGGCCGTGACCGAGTCCAGGCGCGTCGCCACGATCAGCGTCCCCCCGGGGAGCGACGACGCCTGGAGCCGGTACTGCGGACCGTGTGGTGCCGCGGACCCGACGGTGATCGACGCGCTGTCGGGGTGGTAGGTGCCGTGCGATCCGCTCAGCTGGGCCGGGGACAGCGGAGGTTGGACCGGGAGGACGGCCGGCAGGTGGGGGGCCGGATCACGTGGCCCACCGGTGCCCGACGGCCGCGACAGGACCACCTGACCCCGGGCGTTCAGGACCTCGACGTACACGTCGGAGTCGATCCGGCTGTCGATCCCGTCCTCGGTGACGGGGATCGACCGCTCGTCGGAGCGGAGGATGTAGGCGTAGGCCCGGGTCCGGGCCTGGTTCAGGTGGTTGTCGGTCTGGCCGTAGAGCTCGGACCGCAACGAGCTCTGGGTGATGAGGCCCACCAGCACCAGGCCCACGGCCACCAGGATCATCATGGTGGCGATCAGGCGGAACCGGAGCCTCACCGGCGGGGCTCCCGGAGGCTGTAGCCGACGCGCCGGATGGTGTGCACCAGGGGCGGGTCGTAACAGTCCACCTTCTTGCGCAGGTAGCTGATGTAGGTCTCGACGATGTTGGGATCGCCGGTGAAGTCGTAACCCCAGACCGTGTCGAGGATCTCCGACTTCGACATCACCCGGCGGGCATTGACGAGGAGATAGTGCAGCAGGTTGTACTCCGTGGCCGTCAGGTCGACCAATTCATCGGCCCGCCAGACCTCGTGGGTCTCGTCGTCCATCACCAGGTCGGCGAACCGCAGCCGGTCGTCGCCGATGGAGGCGTCGGGCATGGTGCGTCGCAGGATGGCCCGGATGCGGGCCACCAGCTCGTCGAGGTTGAACGGCTTGGTCACGTAGTCGTCACCCTGGCCGAGCCCCGCCACCTTGTCGCCCGGCTCGTCGCGCGCCGTCAGGAAGAGCACGGGCGTGGCGATATCGAGGGCCCGCAACCGCTGGCACACCTCGAACCCTTCGATGTCGGGCAGCATGACGTCGAGGACCACCAGGTCGAAACCGCCCGGGGTGGCCAGGGTGAGGGCCTCGCCTCCGGTGGTGGCCGAGGCCACGTCGAACCCCTCGAACCGCAGGGCGGCTGCCAGGACGTCGGTGATGTAGGGCTCGTCGTCGACGACCAGGATGCGCGCCTCGGCCGTCACCCCGTGGTGACCCGGGGAGGCGGCGTCGGCGTCGGGGCGGGCGTCAGACGGTCACCTCGGGCCGTCGCGCCGGGGAGCGGCGGAACACGCCGCCCATGCGCTTGATCCCCCACCAGGTGACCAGGGCGAAGGCCTCGACCACGATGTGCATCGACATCTTGGACTCCCCCTCCACCCGGTCCACGAACCGGATGGGGACCTCGACGATGGGTGCGCCGACCCGCTTGGCCTCGTAGGTCATCTCGATCTGGAAGCCGTAGCCGTCGGCCCGGATGTCGTCCAGGTCGATCCGGCGGAGCACCGACGCGGCGTAGGCCCGGAACCCCGACGTGGAGTCGGCCACGCCCAGCCCCAGCAGCGCCGAGGCGTAGACGTTGCCGCCCCGCGACAGCAGACGGCGGTGCCAGGCCCAATTGGGGATGGAACCCCCGGGGGCGTACCGCGACCCGACCGAGAGCTCGTACCCCCTGTCCAGGGGCGCCACCAGACCGGGCAGGGCGTCGGGGTCGTGTGACAGGTCGGCATCCATCTCCACGCAGGCGTCGTAGCCGTGGTCGAGCCCCCAGCGGAATCCGGCCCGGTAGGCGCTGCCCAGACCGGACTTCCCCTCCCGCCGGAGGATCTCGATCCCACCGAGGTCCTTGGCCACGAGCTCGGCCAGCTCCGCCGTCCCGTCGGGACTGCCGTCGTCGACGACCAGGACGGTGGCGTCGGGCAGGGCGCCACGGATACGGCGGAGCACGTTGTCGATGTTCTCCGACTCGTTATAGGTGGGCAGGACCACGAGCGGTTGCACCCCCGCAGCTTACGGGATGGCGTCACCGATCTCCGACCGGCGGCCCGTCGGCGCGCTCGTCGGGGGGTCGTCACCGGCTCCGGCCGGTACCGGCCGGGTACGGCTCCACACCTCCTTGAAGATGACCTGGATGGCCCCGCCCACCGGGATGGCCACCAGGGCACCGGCCAGGGCACCCAGCGACGAACCGAAGACGCCGCCCAGGTTGGCCCCGATGAGCACGGCCAGGAGGACCCACAGGGGGTTCATCCGCACCGTCCGGCTCATCACCACCGGATAGAGGAAGTGGTTCTCCACCAGCTGGAACACCACGAAGACCACCCCCAGGACGACGGCCGCCGTCACCGAGTGCAGCAGGGCCACGAACACGGCGGGGGCGCCGGCGATCAGCCCGCCCACCAGGGGGATCATGGCCACCAGGGCCACCCACAGGCCGATCAGTAGGGCGAACGGGACACCGAGGACCAGCATGGTGACCAGGATGACGGCTCCGAAGAGCACCGACAGGGCCACCGTCCCGGCGACGTACTGGGTCACCTGACGGGAGACCCGGCCGGCCACGTCCTCGATGGCCTCCCGGCGGTCCGCCCGCATGGTGCCGAGCAGGCCCCGGCGGATGGTCGGGGCCTCCATCAGGATGAACAGCGACAGGAAGGCGATGGACGTGAGGGCCACGATGGTCGAGACCACGGCCTTGCCCAGTCCCTCACCGATGCTGAGGGCCGGTTTCCCCAGGTTCTTGGCCGCCTTCTGGAGCTTGGGTGCGTTCTGCTGGACCCAGGTCAGCAGATGCAGCCGCTGGAGGATGTGGGACACGTGGCCGTGGCCCTTCTGCACCTGTCGGGTGAGCGAGGGCAATTCGTCGGCGAACCGGGTGATCGAGTTGACCAGCGGGTACCCGAAGAGCAGCAGCAGCCCGACGAAGGCCAGCAGGGCGGCGAAGAACACCAGCCCGATGGCCGGGGCCCGGCGGAAGCGGTGGCGCTGGAGGAAGTTCACCGCCGGGTTGAGCACCAGGGCGATGAACGAGGCGATGAGCACCCACAGGATCACCTCGCGGAGCCGGCCGATCAGCCGGTAGGCCACCCACGTGGCGATCACCACCGCGTCGATGGTCAGGATGGTCCGCAGGGGCACGCCCTTGGCCTGGGCCGCTGCGAACAGGCGCTCCCGGCGCGGTTCTGTGGCCGGCGGTTCCTCCGCGAGCTCGGCGGTCATCGTGTCAGCATGGCAGGTCGGGCCCCGGTCGGCGTGTCAACATGAGCCGATGGTCCCCGAGCCGCCGCCGAAGGCACCACATCACCGGTGGTGGCACCGGGGGCCCTTCGTGCACCGCGAAGTACGCATGAGCGTCGGGTTCCTCCTGATCTTCCTGTTCATCTTCTACGTCGCCGCGCCTCTCCTCATCAGCCACCGCGAACAGCTTGCCGCACTCGGTCACATCCATCTCGGATACCTGGCGCTCGGGGTGCTGCTGGAGGCCGGGGCCCTGGCCGCGTACACGCAGCTGACCCACTCGGTCCTCCCCCCGGACGGTCCGAAGCGCTTCCGCCTCTTCCGGATCAACATGTCCACCCTGGCGCTCAGCCACGTGGCCCCCGGCGGCACGGCCCCCGGGGCCGCCCTGGGCTACCGGCTCCTCACCCAGTCGGGGGTCAGCGGGGCCGACACCGGGTTCGCCCTGGGCACCCAGGGGATCGGCTCGGCCGTCGTGCTGAACGCCATCTTCTGGCTGGCCCTGGTGGCCTTCGTCTTCACCCACGGGTTCCACGCACCGACCAGCCACGGTGGCGGCACGTCGGAGTCCGGCTCCATCCTCGTGGTGGTGGCCGCGGCCATCGGCGTCGTACTGCTGGGTGCGTTCGGCGGCATCTTCTACCTCCTCACCAGGGGTCAGGAGCGGGCGGCCGAGGTGGTGAAGAACGTGGCCACCCGGCTCCGCCTCCGGCATCCCGACCGGATCGAGGACCTGGTCCGCCGGTTGGCCCTCCGGTTCTCGGTCCTCCTGGACGACCGGCCGCTGCTCATCCGGGCCGGCGGGTGGGCCGCGGCCAACTGGCTGCTGGATGCGGCGTCCCTCTGGGTCTTCGTCGCCGCCTTCAGCCACTTCATCCCACCGGTGGACCTGCTCGTGGCCTACGGGCTGGCCAACATCCTCGCCGCCGTCCCGATCACCCCGGGTGGCCTGGGCGTGGTGGAGTTCGTCCTGGTGTCGATGATCACCGGCTTCGGCCCCACGGCCGGTGAGGCGCTCTCGGGGGTGCTGGCCTACCGGGCCGTCAACTTCTGGCTGCCCATCCCCTTCGGTGGTCTGGCCTACGCCTCCCTCGAGCTCGAACGCGGCACGCTCTACCGGAGGCTCAGCCTGTTCTTCTTCCACCGGTACCAACGGCGGCGCGGCGAGGACCCCGGTGGTCCCGGTGACCCCGGCGGTCCGGCTACGTCCGGCCCCGCAGCCGGTCCACCAGGCGCCGCCACCACGAGCGACGGACCGGCGTCAGCTCCTCGGTCCGGTCCGACGTCGCCGGCTGCGGTGGACGGGGGGCAACCGACGGAACCGGAGGAACTGACGGAACCGACAGAACCGAAGGAACCGACGACGGTGAAGGGGGCGGCACCGGGGGGAGCAGCGAGGTCGTCGCAGGGGCACGCACCGGAGTCGACCCTGCCGTTGACGGCACGACCACCGGGGTCGCGGCCCGCACCTCACGACGGGGGGCCGGGGGCGTCGGGGGTGGAGGCGGGGGCGGCGAAACCGGCTGCCGCTCCAGGGCCTGGTGTCGGAGACGGCGCTGGAGGTTGATCCCCCGGACT
>Ga0302154_10001064_pt1 | contig 23451 bp, 23 predicted proteins | sample I_Bog_N2_3_FD_193507 | JGI IMG/M metagenome (GOLD analysis project Ga0302154, IMG submission 193507) | Peat permafrost microbial communities from Stordalen Mire near Abisko, Sweden - I_Bog_N2_3 | ecosystem: Environmental > Terrestrial > Soil > Wetlands > Peat | place: Sweden: Abisko, Stordalen... | reverse complement strand
TGTAGTGCCCTGTGACGTTGCCGACACGGCGCATGGGTGGGCCCCCGATGGCGGTGTGGTGTCGATGATGGTTGTAGATGTGGAGCCAGTGAGCAAGCGCGCGGTTGCGTTGGCCTTCTGACGTCCAGGTTCGGGCGTAAGCCCACTCGGCCAAGAGGGTGCGGTTGAAGCGCTCCGCTTTGCCATTGGTCTGGGGTCGGTAGGGCCTGGTGAAGCTGTGGCGGGCCCCAGCCAAAGCGGCGGTGAACACCCTCGAGCGATAGCAGGAGCCGTTGTCCGAGAGCACCCGTTCGACGGTGATGCCATGTTCGGCGAAGAAGACCTCGGCTCGGCGCCAGAATGCCGCTGCGGTCACCGCCTGCTCGTTGGCCAGCACCTCGGAGTAGGCGAGCCGGGAGTAACCGTCGATGGCGGTGTGGACGTAGGCGTAGCCGACCATGTTCTTTCGGTGCTCGGGCGTTCTTCCCCGGCCGTGAGCCCGCCAGCCCCCTCCCTTGGGGATGCGGCCCAGCTTCTTGATGTCGACGTGGACGAGCTCGCCCGGGCGGTTCATCTCGTAGCGGCGGATCGGGGCCCTCGTCATCTTGTCGAGGTGGTCGAGCCGGTTCAGCCCGTGGCGCACCAGCACCCGGTGCACCGTCGACGCCTGCAGGCCGCAGATGCCGGCGATGCGCGCCGGCCCCAAGCCCCGCTTCTGGCGCAGCGTCACCACCCGTCGCTCAATCGAGGCCTTGGTTCTGGTGGGGCACCGCTTCGGCCGAGACGAGCGATCCTCGAGTCCGGCTGGGCCCTCCTCCCGATAGCGGCGCCACCAGACGTAGGTCCCTCGAGATCCCCATGGCCGCTGCCGCATGGGCCACCGGCCAGCCGCCTTCGATCCGCTGGCACAAGAGCAGTCGACCTTGTGGGGTCAGGCGAGCGTTACGGTGCATCCGAAGCCTCCTTGGTGAGCGTGTTGCCGGAACAGCTCCACACTCGCCTTGGAGGCTTCATCTATGGGTGGACCCTGTCAGCAAGGTCCATGGGCACTACACGGCGGGTTCAAGGGGTCACCGCAATAGCCCGGCGAGTCGATGACACTTCGTCGACCTGACCGAGGAGCTGCAGATGACCCCGCACCTGACCATCGAACAGAAGCGCGCGATCCGTCGCCTTCGCTCCAGAGGTCTCTCTCTGCGACAGGTCGCTCGAGAAGTCGGGTGCACCCCGCCGGGTGTGGTCAGCGTGCTCGAGAGGATGCCGAAGGTTCCGGCCCGGCCCGATCGCTGGTTGCCCGGACCGACGCGACTGCAGCTGGCGGAACGTGAAGAGATCAGTCTGGGTCTCCTGGCGGGCGCCACCTGCACGGCGATTGCATCGAGGATCGGGCGGTCGCCGTCGACGGTGTGTCGTGAGGTGACGGCGAACGGTGGCCGATCGGACTACCGAGCCTGGCGGGCTCACGAGCGGGCCGGTCGAGTCGCACGCCGCCCGAAGGTGGTCAAGCTGGCGGCGGGACCCCTCTGCGAGCAGGTGACGACCTGGCTGGAGGGGTTCTGGTCGCCCGAGCAGATCGCCCGCCGCTTGCGCCTCGAGTTCCCAGACGATCCGATGATGTGGGTGAGCCACGAGACGATCTACCAGTCGCTCTTCGTCCAGGGCCGTGGTGAGCTGCGCCGCGAGCTGGCCCGTTGCCTGCGCTCGGGCCGGGTGCGCCGCCGCACGGCGCATGTGCGGCCGGCTGGCGTTCTCCCCGACATGGTGACGATCGCCGAGCGCCCGGCCGAGGTCGACGACCGGGCAGTTCCCGGCCATTGGGAGGGCGACCTCATCTGTGGGTCGCTCAATCGTTCGGCGGTGGGCACCCTCGTCGAACGCCAGACCCGCTTCGTGATGCTGCTCCATCTCCCCGACACCCATGAGGCGACGGCCGTTCAAGCCGCCATGGAGAAGGCCATTGCCACGATGCCCGCCGCGTTGTTCAAGACCCTCACCTGGGACCGGGGAAAGGAGATGGCCCGACACAAGGAGATCAAGGTCGCCACCGGCGTCCAGGTCTACTTCTGCGATCCCCACTCGCCATGGCAACGAGGATCAAACGAGAACACCAACGGTCTCCTGCGCCAATTCCTGCCCAAGGGCACCGACCTCTCGGCCTACAGCGCCGAGGACCTGACCCGCATTGCCGCGCTGATGAACGACCGTCCTCGCAAGACCCTCGGATTCATGAAACCATCAGAGAAGCTTGCCGAGCTCGTTGCAATGACCCCTTGAACCCGCCCTTCTAGCGGTCAGCCGGCTCTGGATCACCGGTGCTCTGCGGAGCGGGGGCCCGAGATCCTCGGAGGATGCGTCCCGTCATGTCGGTCACGGCCACACCGAGGGCGCCAGCGGGGTCACGCCGGCGGTCACCACACCGCAAGCCCGTGCACGGCGCTGAAGACCGCCATCCCGACCGATTCGAGGTTGCCCACGATCCCCTCGTCAACGCCAGCCTCGAGGAACACGTCCTGCCATGGCTCGATGGCGGCCTCTGCAGGGGCGCACGGGCCCCGAGACTCGGCACGAGAAGAAGGGAATTTCGCAACTGCTGCGTGACAACCATCTCGGAGCAGTGGTCGGGCGCTCCTTGGTCGTCCGACCAGCGGGCGAGGGCGTGGTCCGCCGCGCGCAGGTGGTCGATTGGGAGGCTGATCGTCGCCCCGAGGATCAGCCTCAGCGACGAGCAGCCGGTCTTTGCCTGCCGGTCACTCGTCGGAGCTCGTCCACGGATGCCCGGATGCCGTCCGACAGGGTTCGCTCGCCGGCGCCGTGGATCCAGTCCTCGAAGGCAATCTTGAAGACGGCGATACCTGCCTCGGCAGCGAGACTCGAGGCAGGGTCGCCGGCATCCCGTCGTCGCAACGCGTCGGCGAGGGCCGAGGCGAGTGATGCGAGCTTTCTCAGCTCGCGCTCTTGAAGCTCAGGGTTCGCATCGATGATGGCCTGGCGCTGCCGCACAAGGTCGCGTCGCACCTCAAAGATGTCATCGGCGGCCGTACCGAGTGCTGCCGCGATCGCATCGATCGGAGGCAAGGAAGCGGGCGCGGCGTCAACGTTGCTCACGAGGAACTCCTGGAACGCCTTCGCGCCCCAGAACAGGACCTCGCGCTTGTCGGCGAAGTGCCGAAAGAAGGTTCGCTCAGTGAGCCCGGCACGCTCGGCGATCTCCGCGACGGTGGTGCTCTCGAATCCGCGCTCGCCGTACAACTCCATCGCCGCGTGCTCGAGGCGGCCCCGCGAGTCTGGCGCCCATCGACCCATGGGGTGATCCTACCTACCGATGACAGCAGCTGTCATCGATGCTCCAGTGATAACAGTAGATGCCATCGCATTCCATCCCGGTCGGCCCCATCTGCTCCGCCACGCACTCGAGGTCACGACCAACGAACGGATCGTGCTCTCGGTCGATTACCCATTCCACCGCATCGATACGAACGCGATTGATACGTTGCTCTCGACGCTTCCAGACCCATCAGGCCAAGAGAAGGTCGCGCACCACCACGCCGCGACGTTGTTCAACCTCGCCTGACGCCCCTCGGCATCTGCCGGCAACACCCACAACCAGAAGAAGGCACGACGATGACCCCGAAATCTCCTCACACCACCGTCCTCCTGATCGGCGCCTCCCGCGGTCTGGGGCTCGCCATGGCCGAGGAATACCTCAACCATGGATCGCGGGTCGTGGCGACGGTCCGCAGCGCACAACGAACCGAGCTGCACGACCTGCCAGACACGGCCGCCGGACGGCTGGAGATCGAGCACATCGACATCACCGTCCCCGAGCACATCGTCGACCTGCACGACCGCCTCGCCTCGCGCACCTTCGATCTGCTGTTCGTCAACGCCGGCGTTACGCAAACAAACCCCGAGGACACCATCGCCGACATCTCAACCGAGGAGTTCACCCGGCTTATGGTCACCAACGCGCTGAGCCCGATGCGGGTGATCGAGGGACTCGAAGACCTCGTCGCACCGAACGGCACGATCGCTGTCATGTCCTCCGGACAGGGCAGCATCGCCAACAACGAACGCGGCGGCTTCGAGGTCTACCGCGGCACCAAGGCCGCGCTGAACACGTTCATGCGCAGCTACGCCGCCCGACACCGCAGCGACCCCCGAACGCTGCTGCTCATGGCTCCGGGCTGGGTCAAGACTCGAGTCGGCGGTCCGAACGCACGCCTCACCATCAACGAGAGCATCCCCAACCTCGTCAAAGTGATCGACGCCCAGAACGGTCGCGGCGGGCTTCAATACCTCGACTATCGGGGGGAGACCGTCGCATGGTGAACAACAGAACCTCGTGCCCCCGCAGCGCTTCGGAGCGGCCGTTTACGATCATCGTCTTTCCAGGAGGCCGAGGTCGCGCAGGCTCTCAGCGGTCTCGACGATCGTGGTTTCGGCGGGACGCGGTCGCCAACCGAGCTCGTTGCGGGCGCGGTCGTTGTGGATGACAAGCTCAGGCGGCTCCTCTCCCGGCGCTTCCTCGGTCGGTACCCGATCTGCGAGTGGGCCGAGGCGATCGCGCAGGATCTGGGCCAGTTGCAGGTAGGTGATCGTCGGACCATCGGCGAGAGCCAGGAAGCGCTCGCCGGCCGCCTCGGGCGTGGCCATCGCCTTAATGTGCAGGTCAGCCACATCGCGCACATCAGCGACGCCGAAGCGCTGGCGCTGCACGACGGACATCGTCCCGTCCAGCATCGCCTTGATCAGCTGCAGCGAGGAACGCGCCTGCGTGGTCAGCGTCGGCCCGAGGATGAACGTCGGGTTGACCACCACCAGCTCGGTGCCGGCACCCTCAGGCTCGATGAAATCCCAGGCGGCGCGCTCCGCGATCGCCTTGGCGCGCGGGTAGGGGTGCAGTCCTGGGGTGTCCGGGTCGGTCCAGTCGGCCTCGGTGTAGTCGGCGCTCGCCTTGGGTGAGTAACCGACCGCAGCGAACGATGAGGTCAGCACCACGCGCCGGGCGCCGGCATCACGAGCGGCACGCAACACGCGGAGCGTGCCATCACGAGCGGGCAGGATCAGCTCGTCCGGATCCTTCGGCTGGATCATCGGCGAGGCGACGTGATGGACCTCTTCGCAGTCCGCCGCCGCTGCGGTCCAGCCCTCGTCGGCGGTCAAGTCGGCGGCGACGACCTCCAGGGCGCTGTCGTCCGCATCACCGCGTCGCACCGCCGCACGCACCTCGGCCTCGCGCTCGAGGGAGCGAACCGTCGCGCGCACCCGACGACCGTCGCGCAGCAGCGCAGCGGTCAGCTGCGTGCCCACATAAGCCGGACCCGCCGGTAACCAACACCGGGCTCATCGCAGCACCACCTCTTCGAGGCGCGGAATCATGTCCTGCAACCGCAGATTCGCCTCGGTCTCCGCGTCGGCATCACCTCGGTCGCGGGCGTCCCACAACGCCCCCTTCGCTCGCAGATAGTCCAGATGCGTCCGTAGCGTCTCGATCTCAGCCTCGATCCGCTCGGCATGACGCAACAGCAGGTCCCGCTGCTCACCCGCCGCCTCTTGGCCGCGCACGCGGTTGGCCTGGTAGGTGCGCATGTCCTCGATCCCGACACCCATGGCGCGCAGGCAAGCCAGTGCCTGCAGCGTGTCCAGGTCCTCGTCGCGGTACCGGCGGTGCCCGCTACTGGCATCGCGGGCGATCGGGCCGACCAGCCCGACCCCCTCGTAATAGCGCAACGTCGGCTCACTCAGCCCGCTGCGCCGGGACATGTCCTGAATAGTGAGAGCTGTCATGCGAGCAGCAAAACACACTTCAAGCGCTTGAAGTCAAGGCTCACACCGTCCGGTCGGACAGGCCTAAAGCACCGCTTGACCTTTCTCACCGCGATTTGCACCTTCGGCCGCTGAGGACCACGTTCGAGACCCGAGCGGACCTCGAAGGCGCGAGGGCACCCCGGACAAGCGAAAGTCCCGGAATCGGCGAGATTCCGGGACTTTCGATAGCGATTCGGCGACCCTAAAGGGAACGCCTGTTGGTGGGGTGTTCTCGAAAGGGTCTGGCCAGGCTGGACGGAGCGACGGGATCTCGGCATCACACCCATTCAGGCACCAGATCACACGTGCCCGGGCCAAGAGTCACGTCGTACGGCAGTCTCACGGGTGATACAGTTACGGAATGAGTGAGATCTCCATACGCGACTTGCGCAATCACGGGGGCGACATGGTTGATCGAGTAGCCCAAGGCGAACGAATGACGGTGACCCGAGATGGCAAGCCAGTGGCCCTCTTGTTGCCACTCGATCGCGCACCGCTCTCGGCCCGCGTCTTGCTCCAGCGCTGGTCCCACCTGCCGGCTATGGATCCCACCTCGCTCCGCCGTGACATCGATTCGGTCATCGACCAAACGCTATGAGCACCCCCGCCCCACCGTCGCGCGGCGTCCTCGACACCAGCACCGTGGTGTTGCTCGAACGAATTGACGACCCTGTGTCGCTTCCCCCGGAGCCACTCATCACCGCCGTCACCCTCGCCGAGCTGTCGGTCGGACCCCTCGTGGCCACGTCGCCGAGTGAGCAAGCGACACGACAGCTCCGGCTCCAACAGGCGGAGGCCGACTTCGACCCCCTTCCCTTCGACGCCGCCGCGGCGCGAGCCTTTGGGAGGGTGGCTGCATCGTTGCACCGCGCCGGCCGAAAGACGGGGGCTCGGTCCTATGACGCGATGATCGCCGCCATCGCGCTGTCCAACGACCTTCCACTCTTCACATGCAACCCGGACGACTTTGCACACATCGATGGACTCGACCTGCGGTCGGTACCGCATCCGGACTGGCACCAAAGAACCTGAGGGCAGACGCGCAGCCAGAACGATTCCCCGGGTGACGCCTGGACCAAAGATGGGAACCGCCGTGCTGGCCCGGATAAGCGAAAGTCCCGGAATCGGCGAGATTCCGGGACTTTCGATAACGCTTTGGCGACCCTTACGAGAACGCCTGTTGGTGGCGGGGGTAGGATTTGAACCTACGACCTTCGGGTTATGAGCCCGACGAGCTACCAGACTGCTCCACCCCGCGGCGCCCAATCATTGTAGCAGCGGCGCCACATTCCTTCCACCCCTACGAGGCGGGAGGAGGGGGCTTCGGGGCGTCGGGCGGTGGTGGTTTCGAGGCCGTTGGAGGCGGAGGCGGTTTCGGTGCCGCTGTCGGTGGGGTCTCGGGCGCAGCCGCCGTGGTATCTGTTTGCGGGGGTGGGTACGCGCCGCCCGCAGGCGCCTTCAGCAAGCTCGATTCGAATTCCAAACTGAGCGGGCCGTTCGTCTCTTCATACTGCTCGAGGGCAGCGACGAGGCGTTCAGCGTCGGCTGCCGTCGACGACTGTGCACGATTGGTCTGTGCGGCGTAGGTGGCGACGCCGAGGTCCCGCAACAGTGCGTCGGCCGCCTTCTTCGCTTGCATGTCGTCAAGCTTGGCCTGGCCCTTTTGAGCAGCATCCTTCGCGACTGCCGTGGCGCTCGCCGCCTGCTCCTTGACCTTGTCGAGGAAACCCATGGCTTCCCCCCTTTCGGTTCACACCCAGAACACCATCCTCGCACTTCCTCGATCAGGCGGGCCAGATCAGCGGTTGGCCCCGACCGCCTCCGTGCTCACACCGGTCGAGACGGGCTTTGCCCCGGTGGTCGTGGTTGGCTTGGTCGTCGTGGTGGCGCCGCCAGACGCCGTCGTCGTCGATGTGGTTGATGTCGTGCTGGCCTTCGCCGGCTTGGTCGTCGTGGTGGTCGTGCTCGGCGACGTGACCGGCGCCTCAGCGTTGAGAAGCTTCTGGGCAGAGGCGATGGCGGCGTTCATGGCGTCGATGTCGTTCTGGTAGGTGCCGAGGGCACCGGCGCCGCCGGCCCTCAGTGCGGCCTGAGCTTGGTTGTAGTCGTTCTGCGCCTGCGTGAGGAACGCCTGGACCTGTGCCGAAAGGCCGGTGCTGATCGGGCCACTCGCCGTGCCTCCCGACGTCGGCGTGGTCACCGAAGCCTGAAGGGCGTCACTCAGGGCGGCGCTCACCGTCGGCGCAATCGAGACATTGGTGCCGAAGACGGCGATCACATACTTGAGCAGCGGGAGTGGGTTGCCTGACGATGTCACGTAGAGCGGTCGGACGTAGAGCATCGACTGATCGAGGGGGACCATCAAGATGTTGCCGAGCAGCACGCTCGATCCGTGTTGGTCGAGCGGGGTGATGATGGCGGACACCGCCGAGTTCGATTGGATCTCCGAGTCGGCGAGCACCGGGCCGGTCACGCTCTGACCTGCCTTCGTGACATACACGCGGAGCTGGCCGTATTGGCCCGGATCCGATCCGGCCATCATGAACGCCGAGAGGTTCTGGATCTGGTCTCCGCCCGACGCCGGAACGTAGGCGTCGGTGATGGTGAAGTTCTGTTGGCTGTCCCCGGGCTCTTGGAGCACCTGGTAGAGAGGCGACATCCTCTGCAGCGGGCCGTTCACGGCGATGCCCTGGGCTGTGGTCGTCTGGGTGATGGCGAGCGCCTGGGAGGGGGGGCCCGCCCCGGCGGTCGGCGAGATGTTCCAGGCGTTGCCCTGCGTGTAGAAGTTCGGCGGCGACGTGACGTGGTACCGGCCGTACATGGCGGTCTGGATCGAGAAGATGTCCTCGGGGTAGCGCAGGTGCGCCCGCAGCGTCGAGCTCATCTTCGACACCGGCGTGAACATGTGCGGGAAGGCCTTCTCGTACGTGAGCAGGATCGGGTCCGTGTTGTTCATGGCGTAGAAGGTCATCTGGCCGCTGTAGGCATCGATGACCACCTTCACGGAGTTGCGCACGTAGTTGTAGCTGCCCGGAAGGCCGCTACCCGTGGGCACCTGGGCGTTGCTGGCGTTCTCCGAGTACGGGTAGTTGGCCGACGTCGTGTACGCGTCGAGGACCCAGTCGATGTGGCCGTTCACGAGCACGGCGTAGGGGTCAGCGTCGTAATTCAAGAAGGGCGCCGCCTTCTGGGCCATCTGCTGGACGTCGCGCACGAACATGATGCGCGACTGAGGGGTGATGAGGTTCGAGATCAAGAGGTTGAAGTCCCCGAGCCGCAACGCGAACGCGAGCCGGCGAAGGAGGCCGCCCATGGCGACACCGCCCGGGCCGGAGTAGTGCGTCTCGACGTTCGTTCCGTCGGCGGCCTGGTAGTTGAGCTCCGCCTGCTTCGAGTTGGCCACGACGTACCCGGGGTCGTTCAGGCCGAAGTAGACGTCGGGCTGGGTGAGGTTCGGCAAGCCACCCGAGGAAACCGGGGGCACATCGGCGATGGAGAAGTTGGGGTAGCCGTTGGCGGTGGTCTGGTTCGCCTGAGCGAGCGCCATGCCGATGCCGTGCGTGTACTGCAGATGGGTGTTGACCCACGAGTTGGTCGGGAGGCTGTCCGGGTTGAGCTGGCGCACGCCGACCAGCGCCGGAGTGAGCTGGCCACCGATGGTGTAGCGGTCCACGCCGAGCGACTGGAACGTGTAGTACTGGCGGATGTCCTGGACCTTCTGGAAGGTGGGCAGGCCGATCTGGGGGTCCGGGTCCCAGAGGCGCACGTTGTTGAGCGTCTGCTGGTTGGCGTCGACCAGGGCCTGGTTCGCATTCGTGGAGCCGCTGAACGGCAGCTGCTCCACGTGGTCGATGCCGTAGGCGGCCCGGGTGGCGGTGATGTTGCGCTGGATGTACGGGAGCTCGAGTGTGCTCTGCGCTGGCGTCACCTTCAGCGCTTGGAGCACCGCCGGGTAGATCACGCCGATGACGAGCGCCACGAAGGCCCACACACCGACGGCGAGAACGGGCAGCACCCAGCCCTGGCGCCTGATGTTCCACAGCAAGATGGCAGCGGCGGCGAGCGAGACGTAGAACAGGAGCGAGATGGCTGGCAGGCGGGCGTGGATGTCGGTGTAGCCCGCGCCGGTGACGACGCCGTTGTTGGAGAGGTCGAGCTGGTAGCGGGCCAGGACGTACCCGGCGGCCTTCGCCAGGGCCATGAGCGCCAGGATGACCGAGATGTGCGCCTTCACCGAGGGCCGTACCCGTGGAGTGACCCGCTGGGCCCGGATCCCACCGTTCAGGTAGTGGAAGACCACGACGACGATGAGGATGACCAAAAGGGCGACGAGGGACCAGTTGACCAGGAAGCTCAAGAACGGCAGCTTGAAGACGAAGAAGCCGACGTCCTTGCCGAACTGGGGGTCCTTTATGCCGAAGCTGACCCCGTTCGAGAACAGCAGCCAGTTCTGCCACTCGCCGATGGTGCCGGCGGCTGCACCCAGGGCGAGCACGAAGGCGATGGCGGCATAGACACGCCGGGCATAGGGCCGGATCGCCCGCTGGTAGCGCCGCACCAGCTCCTCTTCGGGGTCATTGCCGATGACTGGTACGCCGAGCCGGTCGCAGACCAGCAGGTTGACCCACAACACCACGAAGAAGATGGCGCCGAAGGTGGCGAAGAGGCCCAGCTTGACCGTGAAGAGGGTGACCCACGTCTGATGGAGGTCGACCGAGGAGAACCACAGGTCATCGGTCCAGAAGGAAGCCAGCGAGCGCAGCGATGCGAGTACGAGGACCAACACCACGATCGCCGCGATGATCCACCACCGGCCTCTCCCCCGTGCGCGCGGGGTGGGCGTGGCGATGTCCTGGGGTGTGCGCACCCGGGGGAGCCTAGGCGGCGGACATCATGGTTTCGGCGTCGGCACCACCAGACAACGGCATCCGGCGTGCGCCGGGGGGTGCCGGTGGCCGGTCGGGAACTCCTCGCCCGGCGCGACCGCGCCCCCGAGCGAGTTGTCGTCGCAATCTGCGCAGGCGGGAGACGTCGGCCCGAGAACCCAACGCACGTCGGACCCACGCGCCGCAGACGCCAGGACCCCGATCGAAAATGCACTCACTGCGTGATCCCCCACCAGCCGCTCGATCCGCTCCCCGCGCCATTCGCGGTAGGCCGCGCCGACCCGTTCACTGGCATCCGAATCGTCAGCCGCAAGCCGGCGGCGCAGCAGTGTCGTCACCGTCTGGGCCAGCGCCTCGGCCACTCCTTCCACCTGTGCATCGTCGAGCACGACCTTGGCCCGGGTGCTGCCCCCGCTCTCGCGCTGGGCAAAGACCACACCTGCGCGCGCCGCCTCGTGGAGGGCTGCACTTGTGGCCTCGACCAGCGATGCACGCTGCACGGCCTCGTCCGCCAGGAGATCCTCGCTCCACTCACCTGAACCGCTGCGAAGCCGTTCGAGGAGGCGGTTCTGGTCGTCTTGGAGCGCCCGCTTCACCTTGCGCGCGAGCTTGACGACGACCGGATCGAGTAGCTCAGCCTGCCGGCCCACCAGCGCGTCGTCGACCGCCGCCTCCTCATCCATCTCGGGCACGGACTCGGGCTGGGCTGGCGCCGACGCCGACGCCGACGCCGGCGCCGGTGCATCTCCTGTTGCAGCTGCCGTCACCACCTCGGCGTCGCCCTGGCGGGGCGCCCGCTCGCCCGGCGCGCTGCTGGCGCGGATCCGTGCAAAAAGCTCCTCGACGACCTGGGTCTCGCCCCCGTCGGCCGGGGCGTCTGCCCCCGGCGCTGCTTCCCCGCCGGTTGCCCCCTCGTCCTCGGCGCCCGGCGCCACGATGGCCTCTTCGTCGACGAGTTCGACCTCGGGGTCCGGCGGCGCCGACTCGACAGGGGCCGCTGAACCCGCGGGCGGCGACGCGGCCAACAAGAGCTCATCGGTCACCGGGTCGAGAACGATCTCGGCGCCCGCTGAGGCCTCCGCCTCGAGGAGCGGGGCTTGGCGGGCCGCCACTTCTGCCGCTGCGGCGCGCGCTGCGTCGTCGGCATGCGCCAGTCCCCCGACGATCTGGTCGACCGCCTCTCGCACCGTGAGCACTGACATTGCCAGCTGGTCGCGTGCCGCTCGAAGACGTTCGATCTGCAGGTTGATGCCCCGTCGGCGCGCCGCCATATCCCCGAGAACACGTTTGCGGGCCAACTGGGCCTCTTCGACCATGGCACGTCCCTGTTCGCGAGCCTGGGCCACCATCGCCTCGGCCTCGGCCCGGGCGGACTCGACGGTGGCGTCCGCCGAGTGCTGTGCTTGGGCCTGGATCGCATTGACCGCCAGCTCGGCTTCGGCGATGCGCTCACCGGCGCTCGACTCTGCACCCACTTGCAGCTCGGTCGCCTCCCGCTGGGCCTCGCGCAGCAGCGCGGCGGCGCGCGCTTCGGCACGCTCGGTGATCCGCTGGGCCTCCTCATGGGCGTTGCGCAGCAGCCGGGCACTCTGCTGGCCAAGCGCAGCGGTGAGCGCAGCCTCGTCGATCACCGGATGGGCGGCGCGCTCCTCGGCCTCTCGCAGGCGCTGGTGAATTTCGGCGTCGCGCTGCTCGAAGGCGGCGAATTCTCGGGCCACCATCTCGAGGTAGTTGCGGACCTCTTGGGGGTCGAAGCCGCGCCGCACGGTAGAGAAGCTGTGGCGTGGCAACTCCCCGGCAGTGAGCCGGGACGACGAGATGGGCGCTCGTTCTTCGGGCATGCGCCGAGCCTACGGCCTGGCCGCTTCGAACTCGTGTTCCTTCGGTGTGTTTCGTTCAGCCCGAAGTGGCCGCAGCCGGAACGCTCCCGCCGAGGCTGCGCAGGATGTGCAGCGCCTGGTCGAGAGTCGACACCGAGTAGACGTGCAGCGAAGACGTGGCCTTCGATCGCGCGACCGAGTACTCCTCGGGCGGGACGAAGAACACCGTCGCACCGGCCCGCTCGACGGCGATGGTCTTCTGCGCGACGCCGCCCACGTCGCCCACGTCGCCCGACGCGTCGATGGTGCCGGTCGCGGCCACCACGTGGCGACCCGTCAGGTCGCCGGTCGAGAGCTTGTCCATGATGCCGAGCGTCATGGCCAGGCCGGCGGACGGGCCGCCGATGTCCGTGGTGTTGATGGCGACCGGGAAGGGATACGTGAAGTCCTGTTGGGTCTCGACGTCCACACCGAGAAGGCCCCCCGAAGGCCCGGTGACGCCTGGGCAGCCCGTCGACCCTTGGTCGGCGCTCGGCCTCGGCGCCAAGCGGACGGACACGTCGCGCGCAGCGCCCTGCACCAGCTTCCCCGAGGGGGTGATCGTCGTGGGCTCCACGTCGAGCACCACCTTGTGGCCAGCGGGGATCGGGTGCAGCGCGGCCACGAATGCACAGGTGTTGGGAGTCTGCGTGCCGTCGACCCCGGTGATGACGTCTGCGACCCCGAGCGCGCCTGCAGCGGGGGAACCCGGAGCGACGGCGAAGACCAGCGCGCCGGCATCGCGCTCGGGCACGGTGTAGCCGAGGTGGCGCAGCGCGGCGGCCTTCGCCGCGGCTTGGGACTGCGCCATCTCCACGTAACCCTGGGCTTCGAGCTGGTCGGGCGGGGTCGAGGGACCGAGCAGTTCGGCGGCGGGGATGATCGCCGTGTTCGAGTCCAAGCGGTCGGGCAGCCAGGTGAGGAGATTCACCTGCGACAGCAGCACGTCGGTCAGTAGCACCGAGTCCGAGACCGGGTGCGCCCTCGACGGCGGGACGGTGATGCGGGGACTGACCGGCTGGGCGTCACCCGGTGCGAGCGCATACTCGTTCAGTTCGATCCGAGAGGCCGCAAAACCCGCAAGGAGCAGGACGCCCACGATCACCCCGAGGACAATTGGCCATCGGCGTCGGTGCGCGTCCTCAGGGTCGGTGATCACGGTTGGCTGGGTCATACTCGAAGTGGTGAGCCACGATCCTGCCATGGAACAGGGGCGGCGCCCGGTCGCCTCAGGCGATGGCGCCGAGGCCGACGAGAAGCTGCGCGCCGTCATCGTGGCCGGCCACCGGGGGGACGCCGCCGCGGTGCGTCGGCTCGCGGAGGACCCTTCTGCCAGGGTACGCGCCGCCGCGCTCGGCGCGCTCGGCCGCGCCGGCGCGCTGACCGTCGCCGACGTGGTGAACGCCGTCGCAGACCTCTCTCCCGAGGTTCGCCGCCGTGCCTGCGACGCGACGGTCGGGCTCGCTGGACCGGGTAGTCGGAGCGTGATCCCCCGAGTGCTGATCGACGCGCTGGGCGACCCGGACCCCCTGGTGGTCGAGGCGGCGTGTTACGCCCTGGGCGAGCGGCGGGTGCGCACAGCGGTGGCCCCGCTCTCTGCGCTCGCCGGGCAGCACCCCGACACGCGCTGTCGGGAGGCGGCGATCGCCGCCCTCGGCGCCATTGGCGACCCGCTCGGTCTCCCTGCCGTGCTCGGCGGCCTGGCCGACAAGCCGACCGTGCGGCGCCGGGTCGTGGTGGCACTCGCCGCCTTCGAGGGCCCCGAGGTCGAAGCAGCCCTCGAGGTGTGCAAGGAGGACCGGGACTGGCAGGTGCGCCAGGCCGTGGACATGCTCCTGCGTTAAGTGGACATGCTCCTGCGTTAGGAGGCGTTGCCCGCTGGCCGCTCGGCAACCTCAGCGGTCGGCAGCGGCAAAGATGGGGCGCAGGCGGTCGAAGGACTCGAGGCAGCGCCCGGCACCGAGCGCGACACACTCGAGCGGGGTGTCGACCAGGTGGACCGGGACGGCGGTCCCGTTGGCGAGCCGCTGCGTCATGCCGCGCAGCATCGAGCCACCGCCGACGAGATGAATGCCCTCGAAGATGATGTCCTGCGCGAGCTCGGGTGGTGCGTTGCCGAGGCAGGTCACCGCCGCATCGACAATCTGGGCGACGTGCTCTTCGACCGCGCCGCGCACCTCGGCAGGCGAGAGCACGATCAGCTTGGGCATGCCGGTCGCGACCTCGCGGCCGCGCACCTCTGCGAACTGCTCACCCTCGTAGGGGTACGCGGAGCCGATGGTGAGTTTCACCGCCTCGGCGGTGCGCTCGCCGATCGCGACGCCGTGGGCGTTGCGCACGTACGTCTGGATGGCGGCGTCGAAGTCGAAGCCGCCGCACCTGATGGCCTCCATGGCCACGACGCCGCCGAGTGAGATCACCGCCATCTCGGCCGTCCCACCACCCACGTCGACCACCATGGAGCCGATTGGCTCGTGGATGGCGAGCCCCGCACCGATGGCGGCTGCCATGGGCTGCTCGATCAGATAGGTCGCCGAGGCACCGGCACGACGGGCCGCCTCTTTCACCGCGCGCCTCTCCACCCCGGTGATGGCCGACGGCACGCAGATGAGCACCCGCGGCCGGTTGATCTTCGAGATCCCGCACCGCTGCAACAGCACCCTGATCATCCGCTCGGTGATGTCGAAGTCGGTGATCGCCCCCTGGCGCAGCGGGCGCACCGCCACGATGTAGCCCGGGGTTCGGCCGATCATGTGCCAGGCTTCCGCGCCGATCGCCAGTACCTCACGGGTCCGGGTATTGAGGGCGACGACGGTGGGCTCGTTCAACACGATGCCCTTGCCTTTGGCGTAGACGAGTGTGTTGGCGGTCCCGAGGTCGATGGCGAGATCTCGTGACATCGGCTTCATCGTACGGCCAGCGAGGGGCGACCTCTCCTCGTCGGGGTCGATCGGTAACCTTCCTAGGTGCATCCGAACGATCCGAGCTTCTTCGAAGAGGGACCCGATGATCCCGACGAAGATGCAGGAACGAGCCCGCAGGGGGGGCTCGGAGGCGGCGCTGACGAGCTCTCGTCGAGTGGCTGGGTCCCCCCGACCGAGCGCTTCTGGCGCCATCCTTCGGAACTGGCGGGAGGCGGCAACGCAGCGTCGAGCAGCGTCGAGCCGAGCCAGGCAGCGTCGTTCCCGGGCAGGCAGCGCACGCGGGCGGCGACCACCGTCGTCCTCGGTGCGGCTGCTGTCGTGGTGGTCGGGGTCATCTTGCTCTTCGCCGTTGGGACCGACTCTTCGAACGACACGAATACCGAGTCCGTGTCGATCACCCAGACCACCGGCACCCTGACCTCGGGCACTGGCAGCATCGCCAGCGTGCCGGCGGTGGCGCGCACCGCCGCCGAGGCCATCGTCCCGCTCGAGGTCAACAGTGCTTCAGGCTCGATCGTCGAAGACGGCGTGGCAGTTGCCGAGGGCGGCCTCATCGCGACCTGCGCCGACAGCGTGAAGGGCGCGACGTCGATCACCATGGCCGGTCCCGACGGAAAGCGTGAGAAAGCGTCGGTCATCGCCGTCGACACCGCCTCGAACGTGGCGCTGCTGCATGTCCCGAGCGACCCCCCAGTCGCCCACTTCAGCGACGACGCCAGCACCAGCACCGGGAGCGAGGCCCTGGCCGTGGCGGTCGCGCCGCGCACGGGACAGGCCGACGCCGTCACGTGGAAGATCACGACCGTCGCTGCCGTCGGCACCACGCTCGGGGCCGGCGGCCCCTCGACGATGGCCGGACTCGGCGCTGGGACGGCGACTACTCCTGCCATCGGCGGTGAGCTGCTCCTCTCCCCCAAAGGTGAGGTGCTGGGCGTCCTTGATGCCTCCGCCATGTCCTCGAGCGCAGCGTCACCCGCCTACCTGCCCGCCGACGTCGTGCTCGGCGTGGCGGACCAGCTCGCCCAGTCGGGCCGGGTACAGCACGGTTGGCTCGATGTCGGCGCCGCCGATCCCTCGGGTGGCGGCGGCGCCGAGGTGGTCAGTGTCGAGTCCTCTGGCGTGTCTGCCGGGCATCTCCAGGTGGGCGACCTCATCACGGCCGTCGACGGCGCCCCCGTGCGCACGACTGCCGAGCTCCGTTCGCGCCTCTATGTCCTGGCCCCCGGGGCGCCGGTCGAGCTCGTGGTCCAGCGAGCCGGCACGCAACTCGACGTGAGCGTGGATCTCGGCGCCTCGCCGTAGCATGGGGACGTGGCCATGAACGAACCAGGCGATCCGGGGAACCCGCTCGAGGGACTGCTCGGGGACCTCCTCAAGATGATCGGCGGCGCACCGGGCGGTGCCAGCGCCTGGTTCGAGGCGGCCCGCTCACTGGCACAGGGTGTCGCCACCGACGGCGCACCCGAAGGCAACGTGGACCCGCTGCTGCGGATCCGGCTCGAGGAGCTCGCCCGTGTCGCGGAGCTCCATGTGGCCGACGCCACCGGTTTGGCGCTGCGCGCCGACGCTGCATCGCTCGGTTTCAACCCCGTCGGACGAGGCGCCTACTCGCAACTGGTTCTCGAGAGTTGGCGACCCTGGGTCGAGCGCATGGTGCGCGCCCAAGAAGGCGGCTCGTCCGCGCTCGACCAGCTCGGGCTCGGACAACTCGGTGCAAGTGACCTCGGCCTCGGCGACGACCTCGCCGGGGGTGCGGGGCTCCAGGATCTCTTGGGCCGCTTCGCCGCGACGATGGGGCCCGTCCTCCTCGGTCTCCAGTTCGGCTCGGCGGCCGGGCACCTGGCACAGCGAGCGCTCGGCCAGTACGCCCTGCCCATCCCGTGGGCCAAGACCGACGGCCTGCTCTTCGTGCCTGAGAACGTGAAGGCCTTCGCCGACGACTGGAGTCTGAGCCTGGAGGAGACCGAGCTGTGGGTCTGCGTCCACGAGCTCACCGTCCACGCCGTGCTCCGCCAGCCCCACGTCGCGACGCGCCTCGACGAGCTCCTCGAAGCCTCGACCGCAGAGGCAGTGGCCTTGCAGCAGGGTCTCTCCGAACGACTCGGGGGCGACTTCTCCGATCCCGAGGCGCTCAACGCTCTCATGTCGGACCCCGAGTCGCTCCTGGCCGACCTCCTCACGCCCGGCCAGCAGGCGAGCTCGGGACAGCTGAGCGCGCTCACGACCGCCATCGGTGGCTACGTCGACCACATCACCGCCTCAGTTGCGCAGAAATTGACCGGCTCGGCCGGGGCGCTCAGCGAAGCCTGGTATCGCTACCGCACCGCCGACGCCAAGGGCGAGCAGGCGGCCGGGGGGCTCTTCGGGCTGGACCTCTCCCGGGCGCAGGTCGATCGCGGCGCCGCGTTCGTCCGGGGCGTGCTCGAGCGCTCCGGCGAAGAAGGGCTCAGCCGGCTCTTCGCAGCGCCACGCAACCTGCCCACGCCTGCCGAGGTGGACGCGCCGGGCCTCTGGCTGGAGCGGATCGACCTCCCCGAGGAGCCTTCCGGGTCCTGATCGGGCCAGCCCCGAGGTCGGCCGCGGCCGACGCCTAGAGCGGTGCGGCCTGTTGGACTGTTTCGGCCTCTTCGAAGCCGAGGTCCCAATCGAGCGTCAGGTTCTCGCGCTCGGCGTCGCGCACGACGCGCTCGCGGTTGCGGCGGAATTGCGGGTCGTGCGGAGGGAGCAGGACCAGCCGAGCAAGTGCCCGGTCTCTGAACGCATCGGTGACCTCGGGGTCGCCCTCGACAGCCTGGACCTCCCAGTGGGGGGCAACAGGGCCGAGGTAGACGACCCGCACGTGGCCGACTGGGGGTACCTGCTCGATCGATTCATCCTCGGGCTCCGGGGACATTGCACCTCCTGCGCTCGGCGGACGGGGCCTCAGCGTACCGGGTCGCCGAGCCACCGCCGGCGGGCACCCCCCGGCGGCAGGGCTCAGCCCGACGAGCTCGAGCCGAGGGTCACGCTGAAGGTGCGCTCCGTCGCCCCCTGCCACGCCGTGACGGTGACCGTGTCCCCTGGGGCTTGCGCATCGAGGGCGCTCACGAGGCTCGAGGCACTCGTCACCCTGGTGCCCGCCAACCCGACGATCACGTCGCCGACCGCCATGTGGGCGCTCGCCGCCGGACCACCGGCGTCGAGCCCGATGATCTCCGCTCCCGACGTGGTCGAGAGATTCTGGGCCTTCGCCGCCGACGGGGTCACCGTGGCGACGACCGCGCCGAGGTAGGCGTGCGCCCCCGGGCCCGTCGACCCCGGGACCACCCCACCGTTCGTGCCACCCGTGCCGCCCTGTTGGAGACCGGCCAGCTGCGGGGTGATCGACGCGATAGGGATGGCGAAACCGATGTTCTGGGCGGGAGCGTTGCCCGAGGACGAGGAGGCGACGGCGGTGTTCATGCCGATGACCTGTGCCTCGGCGTTCACGAGTGGGCCACCTGAGTTGCCCGGGTTGATGGGGGCGTCGGTCTGGATGAGCCCGGTCAGCGACTCGCTCGAGCCCGTCAGATCACTCTCGGCCGAAAGCGAGCGGTCGAGAGCCGACACGATGCCGCTTGTCACCGTCGGGCCCCCGGCGAGCGCCAGCGCGTTGCCGATGGCCAGGACGCTGTCGCCGACCTGGGCGGCGTTGCTGTTACCCAGGTCCACGGTAGGCAGGTCGTGCCCGCCGTCGATCTGGACGAGCGCCAGGTCGAGCGACGGGTCCGTCCCGATGACGTGTGCGGCCATGGCCGACGTCTGGCCGAACAGTGTCACGGTCACCGTCGAGGACCCCGCCACGACGTGGTTGTTGGTGAGAACCTCCCCTTGGGGGGTGAGGATCATGCCGGTCCCCGCTCCTCCGATCACCCCACCGGAGGCAGCGCTGGCCGAGGGGCTCAGCGTGGTGTCGATCGAGACGACCGCCGGCTCGACCTTGGCCAGGATCGCCTGCGCGTCCACCGGATGCCCAATGACGCTCTGGGTGGGGAAGAACTTCTCGATGACCGTCTGCTGCGTGCCGAGGGCGGTCACGGATCCCACGAGGGCGCCGATCCCGCCCGCCACGAGCGCCACCACCGCGACGATCAGGAGCCACGATCCCCGGTCGAGGGAGCGCAGGCGCCCCTGGCGCTCGGCCGGCCGGGACGGCCGCTGCGGCGGTGGGCTCCAGCTCGGCGGGGCGTACCCCGCGGGTGCCCAGCCGGCCTGCGCCGGCCACGACCCGGGGGGCGCCGGGGCGCCTCTGTAGGCCTGTGCCGGCCATGGTGGCGGTGGGCCGGCCGGTGCCGGCGCGGCCGGGGCGCCCGGCGCCCAGCTCGGCGCCGCACCCGGGCGCGGCGCGTCAGGTGGCCCGTAATTGGTCGGGACCTGGGTCAACGCGTCACCGAGACCTGCCCCGATGGGGCCGCCGGGCGACCGCGGAAAGCAAAAGAAGCAAAGAAGTTACTCACCGGTCTAAACTTAGGGCCACGAAAGGGGTTTTACCCATGGATACCGAATGGATGGCCAAGGGCAAGTGCCGCGACCTTCCGCCGACGACCTTTTTTCCGAGCGACGGGCTCGGCGTGCAGGCTGCACAGAGGATCTGCGCCGACTGCCCCGTTTCCGAGAGTTGCCTTGAATACGCGCTGGTGAACCACATCGACCACGGCGTGTGGGGTGGGCGGTCCGAGCGGGAACGTCGACGGATCCTTCGTCGGCGTCGTGCCGGCCAAGTCGCACTTACCCACTAGAGCACTTCTGCACTCGAATCCGGCGCCTGACGATGGCGCCGACCGCTGCTTCCACGCGCCCTCGGGTGCGGTGGGCTCAGGCACCGACGAGGCGTGACCGTGCTCGAGTGTGTCGTCAACGTCAGCGAAGGCAGAGACGCCGCTCTGCTCGACGATCTCAGCGCGCGCTGTGGCGCCCCGCTGCTCGACCGCCACGCTGACGAGCGTCACAACCGGGCCGTGTTCACCCTCGGTGGGCCCGGCGACGAGGTGGAGCACGCCGTGCGCGCCTTGGCCGAGGCCGTCGTGTTGCGGCTCGACCTGTCGCAGCACGCCGGCGTCCACCCCCGATTCGGGGCGCTCGATGTCGTGCCGTTCGTCGATCTCGGGCCAACGAGCGCCGGTGCTGCCGTGATGCGCGCACGCGACCACTTCGCCGCGTGGGCCGGCGAGGCGCTGTCCCTGCCGTGCTTCCTCTACGGCCCGATGCCCGACGGGACGATCGTCTCGTTGCCCGACGTCCGCCGCACGGCCTTCACGGGGCGCTCCCCCGACACTGGCCCCATGCTCCCCCACCCGACCGCCGGCGCCACTGCGGTCGGCGCTCGAGGGGTCATGCTCGCCTACAACGTGTGGGTCTCGGGTTTGGATCTCGCAGGCGGGCGGCGCATCGCAGCTTCGTTGCGGCGCCGCGAGGTGCGGGCTCTCGCCTTCGACCTCGGGACGTCGATCCAGATCTCGTGCAACCTCATCGAGCCGCTGCGCGTCGGACCCGCGGCGCTCTACGACGAGGTGGCGGCGAGCCTCGAAGGGTCCGGCGCTCGCGTCACTGAGGCCGAGGTGGTGGGCCTCGCTCCGCACGCGGTCGTCGGGGCGGTGCCGAAGAATCGGTGGGCTCAACTCGGCCTGTCGGCCGAGGCAACCATCGAGGCGAGGCTGGAGAGCGGGTCGCTTAGGAGGCCGTGACCATGGCGGCGCGGCGCTCAAGGGCCCGGGCTCGGCGCACCCGGCGCCGCTCCCGCTCGCTCATGCCGCCCCATATGCCGAACTTCTCGCCATTGGCCAGTGCGTACTCGAGGCAGTCCTCACGGACGACGCAGCCGCGGCAGACCTCTTTGGCCTCTCTCGTCGAGGCCCCTCGCTCTGGAAAGAACAGGTCGGGGTCCACGCCCATGCAGTTGGCCTGTGCCTGCCAACCTCGCTCTTGCCGGCCGTACAACAGTGAGACCAGGTCCACCGGGTACGCCTCCCCTCGCCACGCTATGTGGCACCGATGTAACTACAACGGTGTCATCTTGGCCGATAGGGCAAGGAAACGCAAGAGGAAAGTTCACAACTCAGCCGGAGGACGCCTCGACGCCGCGGTTCCGCTGCTCGGCGAGGGCGCGCCTCGGGGCGAGGCCGGTGAAGAACAGCCCGATCACCGAGCACAGGGCGAGCACCCACAGCGCGGCCCGCAGGCCGGCAATGCGGGCCGTCGCGTTCTCCGCGACGATGGCGTCTTGGGTCGGCTTGGACAGTGTCGTGGTGGCCAGCTCGCTGCGCAGTTGGGCGTCAGAGACAAACGGGACGCCCCCGCTGAGCTGGACGGTTGCCGCCTGGGACACATCCGGGGGGATCGCCGAGTTGGAGCCGGCACCCGCCAGGAAGGTCGTGGTGAGCGCTCCGATCAGCACTGCCCCGGCGAGGGCCGTGCCGAGTGACGCACCGAAGTTGGTCACCGTGTTCTGCAGCCCCCCCACCTCTGCGCTCTCCGAGTCTGGGACCGCGGCGACCGTGAGCGCACCGAGCTGCGAGGCAAGCGCCCCGATCCCAAGCCCCATCAGCAACATGGGAAACAGCACGATGCCCGCTCCCGAGTCCGGCGAGATGCCGCCGATGAGCACGAGGATCCCCGCGGTCATGGCGAGGAATCCGGCACGCACCACGCGACGTGCGGTGAGGCCCGGGAAGAACCGAGGGATGCCGATCGCCGCCACCAGCAGGGCGAGCGAGAGCGGGAGCAGCCTGGCACCGGTCTGGACCGCACTCAGCCCGAGGACGACCGACAGGTAGAGCGGGATCACGAAGAACACGCCCATCTGGACGAGGAACTGGAAGAAGAAGAGGGAAAGGCCACCGACGAGCTGGTGGTGACGGAGCATCGAGGGGCGCACCATCGGATCGCCGCCGCTCTCCTGCACGTGGCGCTCCCACAGGAAGAACACCCAGATGACGGCCAGGCCCCCGACCACGAGCCACACCACCGGGGAGACCCCGAGGAAGGTCGGGGCGCCCGGCTTCGGGTTGACCAGCCCCCACTGTGACGAGCGCAGCACGCCGAAGACGGTGGCGGCCAGTCCGACGATCGAGAGCAGCGCGCCGAGGAAGTCGAACCGTCCGTGGACAGCCGCCGGCTGGTCGGCGACCTTACGCAAGAGCACGAGGATGACACCGACGACCACAACCTCGGCCACGAAGACGTAGCGCCACGAGGCGAACGTGGTGACCGCTCCGCCGATGAGCGGTCCCGCCGCGATGGCGATCGCACTGGCGGCGGCGATCATGCCGTAGGCGGCGGACCGCCGCTCCTCGGGGAAATTCGCCGCGACGAGCGCCACGATGGCGGGCATGATGAGGGCCGCCCCGAGCCCTTCGAGCAGCGACCAGCCGAGCAGCAGCACACCGAGGTTGGGTGCGAGCGCGGTCGTCGCCGAGCCGAGCCCGTAGACCACCAGCCCGATCGCGAACGTCCGCCGGCGCCCGAGGCGTGCGCCGATCTTTCCCCCGGTGATCATAAACGAGGCCATCACGAGGGTGTAGAGCGTGATGGCGGTCTGGATCCCGGTCACCGACGTGTGCAGGTCGTTGGCCACGTACTGGATCGACACGTTCATGACCGAGCTGTCGAGGGTCATGAGGAATTGCGCGGCGCTCAGGACGAGGAGAACGAGGCCCGCCCCGACCGTCGACGTCGTCTTCGTTGCCGCCACGGGCGAGCAGCCTAGAGGCCGCAGCCGCCCCGGCTCGGGTTCAGCCGGCCGAGCGCAGCACCCGGCGGTGCTTCAGGAAGTCCACCAGCACATAGCCACCGAGGGAGTCGGGCGTGGTGTAGAAGGTCCGCCCTCCGTTGAGTCGGGCGATCTGCTCGACGAAGGGGTACTGCGTGCGCTCGAGGTCGAGGGCGAACATGTTGATCATGATGCCGGCCCTGGTGCAGCGGACCACCTCGGCCATGGTGCGGCGCAAGGTCTCGGCCACCGGCGGGTAGTTGAAGAAC
>Ga0302154_10001044_pt1 | contig 23761 bp, 24 predicted proteins | sample I_Bog_N2_3_FD_193507 | JGI IMG/M metagenome (GOLD analysis project Ga0302154, IMG submission 193507) | Peat permafrost microbial communities from Stordalen Mire near Abisko, Sweden - I_Bog_N2_3 | ecosystem: Environmental > Terrestrial > Soil > Wetlands > Peat | place: Sweden: Abisko, Stordalen... | reverse complement strand
TTCGGGTACCTCGGGCCTGGCCGGCTCGACGTCGAACCAGCTCCAGGCGGCCGGTTGGGACGTCCTCCCGCCGGTCAACGCCACCACCACCAACATCCCCGACACCACGGTGTACTACGCCGCCGGGTCCAAGGCCCCGGCCACCACCATCGCCACCCAGCTCCACCTGCCGGTGACGTCGGTACAGCCCCTCACCACCTCGACGCCCGTGGCCACGGTGGGAACGGCCGACGTGGTGGTGGTACTCGGCGTCGACCAGGCGAAGGCCACGGCGGGCACCCCCTGACCGACGGACCTGCGTCGGTCCGGTCCCCGACGCCGGAGGCCCGGGCCCGGGAGCTGGTGGCGCCGTTGCTGGTCGACCCGGCGGCCACCGCCGTCCTCACCGACTTCGACGGCACCCTCTCGGCCATCGTGGCCGACCCCGGTTCGGCCCGGTTGCTCCCCGGCGCCGCCGAGGTGTTGGCGGTACTGGCCCGACGGTTCGGGCTGGTCGCCGTGGTGTCGGGCCGACCGGTCGCCTACCTGGCCGACCGGCTCGCCGGGGTCGACGGGCTGGTCCTGGCGGGCCTCTACGGCCTCGAACGGTCGGGGCCGGACGGGACCTCGGTGGCCCCCGGAGCGGAGCGGTGGCGGGAGCCGGTGGCCGGGGTGGTGGCCGGCCTGGCCGCCGCGGCCCCCCCGGGAGTCCTGGTCGAGGGCAAGGGCCTCACGGTGACCGTGCACTGGCGCAACAACCCGGAGGCGGCCCCGTGGGTGGCAGACGCCGCGGCCGAGGTGGCGTCCCGGACCGGGCTGGTCGCCCACCCCGGCCGCCTGTCGGTCGAGCTGCGTCCACCGGTGACCGTCGACAAGGGCACGGTGGTCGAGGAGCTGTGCGACGGGCGGGCGGCGGCCTGCTTCCTCGGGGACGACACCGGCGACCTCCCGGCCTTCGCCGCCCTGCGCCGCCTGGCCGCCACGCGTGGGCTGGCCGGGGTCGCCGTGGCCGCCGTCTCGGCGGAGTGCCCCGACGAGGTGCCGGCGGCCGCCGATGTGGTGGTGGCGGGGCCGGCCGGGGCGCTGGCCCTGCTGGGGCGCCTGGCCGGGGACGGGGACGGGGCCGGGGACGGGACCGACTGAGGCACCGGCGGCGAGGTCAGCGGGCGGCGGTCAGCAGGTCGTCCAGCCAGTCCTCGGGCCGCCGGGCGGTCACCAGGGCGCGCAGCTCGGCCGCCAGGGCCGCCCGCTCGGCCGCGGGCAGGGACAGGGCCTGGTGGAGCACCGACGCCGTGCCGCCCACGTCGAAGGGGTTCAGCGCCAGGGCGGCGGGGGCCAGTTCAGCGTAGGCCCCGGCCTGGCGGGAGAGCGCCAGCACCCCGTCGGTGGTGTTGGCCAGCGGCCCCTCCTTGGCCACGAGGTTGAGGCCGTCGCGGACCGGGTTGACCAGCAGGACGTCGTAACGGGTGAGGGCGGCCAGCGACCGGGGGTAGTCGTCACCGACATGGAGGACGATCGGCGTCCAGTCCGGCGTCGCCCACCGCCCGTTGATGTCGGCCACCGCGGCCTCCACCTCGTCCTGGTAGGCCCGGTACTCGTGGAGCCCCTGGCGCGACGGGTAGGCCAGGGCCACGAAGACCACCGAACCCCGCCACCGCCCGTGGCGGGCCAGGAGCTCGTCGAAGGCCCAGAAGCCCCGCAGCAGGTTCTTCGAGAGCTCCATCCGGTCGACACGGACGATCACCTGCCGGTCGCCGCCGCCGATAGCCCGGTCGAGGGCCTCCCGGGCCCGGGCCACCTCCGGCCGGGCCACCGAGGCGGCCAGGCCGGCGGGGTCGGCGGTGAGCGCCGAGACGAAGGTCGGGTGCAGCCCGCCCCCGGTGGCCGGCCGCCCCAGTTCGGCCTGGCAGGCCAGGTAGCCGGCTTCCCAGCGGGCGGCGTGGAACCCGCAGGCCCCGAACCCGGCCAGTCCGGCGAGGAGCTCGGCCGACACGTCGTCGGGGAGCATGCCGAGCACCGACGGGTCGGCGAAGGGGGTGTGGGAGAAGTGGACGGTCCGCAGGTCGGGCCGGCGCTCGGCCAGCCGGGCGCCGAGGAGGCACAGGTGGTAGTCCTGCACCAGGACCCGGCCGCCCTCGGGGGCGACGTCGGCCACCCGGTCGGCGACGATGCGGTTGTACTCGCGGTAGGCGTCCCAGGCCCCGGCCCACCGGGCGTCGGACCGGGGCTGGCGGGCGGCGTCGAAGAGATGGTGGTGGCAGAACCACAACGTGGCGTTGGACACGACGTCGTAGGCCAACCGGTAGATCTCGGGGTCGGGGTCGACCAGCTCGACGGTGAGCCCGTCCACGGCGGTCAGGCCGGCGGCCACCGCCCGGCGGTCGGCCTCGGACAGGACGCTGGCCACCCACCGGGCCCCCCGGCCCTGCACCAGCGGGCGCAGCGATCCGGCCAGCCCGCCGGCGGTGTGACCGAGGACGGGCGTCCCGTCCCCGTCGAGGTGGAAGGACAGGGGCCCCCGGTTGGTCACGACCACGAGGTCCTCGAGCGGGGACCGGGCACCGCCGCCGTGCGGACCGCCCGACCCCTCGTCTGCCATGGGCCGACGCTACCCCGTCCAGCTTGGAGGCAGCTGGGGGTTGACAATGTAGTGAGTAACCACTCACAATGGTTGCATGATGGTGTCGACCCGGCAGAGTGCGGACGAGCGCAGGACGGCCGTCCTGGCCGCGGCCATCACGGAATTCGCCCACTCCGGGTACGCCGGCACCTCGACCGAGTCCATCGCCCGGCGTGCCGGGATCTCCCAGCCCTATCTCTTCCGCCTCTTCCGGACGAAGAAGGAGCTGTTCATCGCCACCTACGACCTGGTAGGCACCCGCATCGAGCGGGCCTTCGTCGAGGCCTCCGACGGGCTGGCGGGCGAGGACGCCCTCCACGCCATGGCCGTGGCCTATCTCGAGCTGATGCAGGATCCCGAGCTGCTCCAGGTCCAGCTGCACGGGTTCGCCGCCTCGGCCGCCGATCCCGACATCGCCGCCTGCTGCCGGAAGACGTTCGACGTGCTGTGGCACCTGGTCGACGAGCGGACCGGGCTCCCGGACGACGACATCCGCCAGTTCTTCGCCCAGGGGATGCTGTTCAACGTCATGTCGGCCATCGACCTGCTGGCCGTGCCCGACCGGTGGGCCCAGTCGTTCTGCCCCGACATGGACGAGGACAAGCGCCGGGCCGTGGCCGCCATGGGTGTCCACGCCCGGGCCGCCGCCGGATCGGCCGGGGCCGACGACGGGGCCCGGGTGGTGCCGGCGTGAACCCCGTCCCCGCTGAGGACCTTTTTTTGTCCCGACAAGGTAGTGATCACTCACATATGAGCGGGTCCATCCCCCGGCGGGCCCGCCGCCGGCCGGACGGTCCGCCACCCTCCTCCCCACCCGCCGCACCCCACCGAAAGGAACCCGCCATGCCCCCCACCACGCACACCCCCGGCACCCGGTCTCGGGCCGTCTGGGCCGTCGTCATCACCGGACTGGCGCTCTTCATGGCGTCGCTGGACAACCTGGTGGTCACCACGGCCCTGCCGGTGATCCGGGTCCGGCTCCACGCCGGGCTCTCGGGGCTCGAGTGGACGGTCAACGCCTACACCCTGAGCTTCGCCGTCCTGCTGCTCACCGCGGCGGCCCTGGGCGAGCGGTTCGGCCGTCGCCGGATCTTCGTCCTGGGGATCGTGGTGTTCACCTCGGCCTCGGCCGCCGCGGCGCTGGCCCCGGGGATCGGGGTCCTGATCGCCGCCCGGGCCGTCCAGGGGGCCGGCGGGGCCATGATCATGCCGCTGTCCCTCACCCTGCTCAGTGCGGCGGTGCCGCCGGAGCGCCGGACCGCGGCCCTCGGGATCTGGGGCGCCATCGGCGGGGTGGCCATCGCCATCGGCCCGCTGGTCGGCGGGGCCGTCACCAGCGGGTGGTCGTGGCAGTACATCTTCTGGCTGAACGTACCCGTCGGCATCGTGCTGGCCCCCCTGGCCTGGTGGCGGCTGTCGGAGTCCCGCGGAGCGCCGGACCGGCTGGACATCGGCGGGGTGCTGTTGTCCGGCGTGGGGCTGTTCGGCGTGGTCCTCGGACTGGTCCGGGGCAACAGCCACGGCTGGACCAGCCCCGGGGTCCTCGCCTCGTTCGCCGTGGGTGCCGTCACGCTCGCCGCCTTCGTGGCGTGGGAGCTCCGGGCCGACCATCCCATGCTGGACCTGCGGCTGTTCACCAATCGGGCCTTCGCCGCCGTCAACGTGACGGCCATGCTGTTCAGCTTCGGCATGTTCGGCTCGATCTTCTTCCTCTCGCAGTTCCTCCAGACCGTCCAGGGGTACACGCCGCTCAGCGCCGGCCTGCGGGTCCTCCCCTGGACGGGCATGGCCATGCTCCTCGCCCCGCTGGTCGGCCTGGCCGCCCAGCGGTTCGGCGGGAAGGTGCTGGTGGTGTCGGGGCTGGTGCTCCAGGTGGTGGCCCTCACCTGGCTCGGCCTCCTGGTCACCCCGACCACGCCGTACCTCGACATGGTGCCGGCCTTCGTGGAGGCCGGCGTGGGCATGACGCTCTTCTTCGTGCCCCTGGCCTCCCTGGTCCTGGGCTCGGTGCCACCCCGCCTCGAGGGCGTGGCCTCGGGGGCCAACAGCGCCTTCCGCGAGCTCGGCGGGGTCTTCGGCATCGCCGTGCTCGGTGCCGTCTTCTCGGCCAACGGCGGCTACGCCTCGGCCCAGGACTACGTCGACGGGCTGCGACCGGCGATCTTCGTGGGGGCCGCCGTGGTGGCCGTCGGCGCGGTGGCCGCCCTGCTGGTCCCGGTGGCCCGCCGCCGGGCCGCCGACCGGGTGGTCCACCTCACGGCGGACGGGGAGCCCGTCCCTGCGCTCCCGGAGGTCGTCGGACCGGTGGCCGGCCTCGAACCGGTCACGGTCTGACCGGCCGGCCCGGCCCGCCGTGCCCGTCCGGCCCGCCGGACCGGTGGCTCAGTGCGGCGGCGGGGGGGTGACGCCGGCCCGATCCAGTGCCGCCCGCAGGACGTCGACGGCCTGCGGGCGCAGCTCCGACAGGGGGCGGTTGCGGTGCACCCGCACCCCCAGGTCCACCTGGGCGATGGTCTCCACGCCGAACCGGGTGGCCACGTCGATGAGCAGGGCCAGTTCCACGGCGTAGCCGTCGGCCAGCCCGCACTTCTCGAGGACCCACCGGGGGGCGGCGGTCTCGCCGGCCAGCGGTTGGTGGATGCCCGACAGCTCGGGGAAGAGCAGGTCGATGGCCGGGCGGGCCACGAGCTCGGTGACCCGCCCGCCCCCGCCGGGGGCACCGTGGAGGGGGCGTTCGTAGAAGCCCTTGACCAGCGTGGTCGACTCCTCGGTGAGGAGCGGACCGAGCAGCCCGGTGACGAAGTGGGGGGAGAAGTTGGTCACGTCGGCGTCGAGGTAGACGAGCAGGTCACCCTCGGACTCCTCGAGGGCCGCGGCCATGGCCTGGCCCTTGCCCCCGAACCCCTGACGCTCCGGAGTCCCGTCGGACGGGGCCGGGCCGACCACCCGGGCGCCGGCCCGCCGGGCCACGTCGCCCGTGCCGTCGCTGGAGCCGTCGTCGACGACCAGTACCTCGTGGAGCAGCGGGACCCCGCCGCCGGCCGCCGTCAGGCCGCCGACCAGGGTGGCCACCACGTCGCCCACGGTGGCCGCCTCGTCGCGGGCCGGGATGCACACCGAGATCCGGCGCTCACCCCGGGCCTCGACGAGCTCCGCCGGGCGGAGCGCGATGGAGGGGGCCGCCGGGAGGTGCCCGTCGGTCCGGGGGGTCGAGGCCATGGTGCCATCATCGCTCACGGTGGACCGGTCCGGTACTTGGGGTCGGGGAGGACGGGCCCGGCATTGACGGGGACCCGGTGTATCGACCACCATAGGGGGATCATCCAGAGCGGTTGAGGGACCAGGCCCTGCGACGCCGCGGCAACCAGCATGACACCGACCCGAGCGGTCGGGCGTGCCAGGTGCCAATGCCTGTGCGATGAGGAGGAGAGTTTCGTGGATTTCGTCTCGGGGCTGCGCTGTCGGGAATGTGGGCGTGGGTACCCCGCCGAAGCCCTGCACGTCTGTGACTACTGTTTCGGCCCGCTCGAGGTCACCTACGACTACGAGCGCATCGCCGCCTCCGTGACCCGGGACAGCATCGCCGCCGGTCCCCGGACCATCTGGCGGTACGCCGACCTGCTGCCCGTCCGGGACTCGGCGCCGGTGGACCTCGGGGCGGGGTTCACGCCGCTGGTGCGGGCCGACCGCCTGGGGGCCGAGCTGGGGCTGGGCGAGCTGTGGATCAAGGACGACACGGCCAACCCCACCGGGTCGTTCAAGGACCGGGTGGTCTCGGTGGCCCTGACCAAGGCCCGCCAGCTGGGGTTCAAGGTGGCGGCCTGTGCCTCGACGGGCAATCTGGCCAACTCGGTGGCCGCCCACGCCGCCCGGGCCGGCATGGCCTCGGTGGTGCTCATCCCGTCCAACCTCGAGCAGGCCAAGATCACCATGACCGCGGTCTACGGCGGGCGGGTGTTCGCCGTCGACGGGACCTACGACGACGTCAACCGCCTGTGCGCCGAGCTCACCAGCGAGCACCCCCAGTGGGCGTTCGTCAACGTCAACGTGCGCACGTACTACGCCGAGGGCTCGAAGACCCTGGCCTTCGAGGTGGCCGAGCAGCTCGGCTGGCGGGCGCCCGACCACGTGGTGGTCCCGATCGCCTCGGGCAGCCAGTTGACCAAGGTGGCCAAGGGGTTCGAGGAGCTGGGCCGGGTCGGCCTGCTCGACGGCCCGCCGTCGGTGCGGATCTCCGGGGCCCAGGCCGCCGGGTGCTCCCCGGTGGCCACGGCCTTCGCCGAGGGGTCCGACGCCATCCGGCCGGTCAAGCCGGACACCATCGCCAAGTCCCTGGCCATCGGCAACCCGGCCGACGGCTGGTACGCCCTCGACGCCATCCGGTCGTCGGGGGGCTCGTGCGCCGCGGTGACCGACGACGAGGTCATCGAGGGGATCCGGCTGCTGGCCCGGACCGAAGGGATCTTCGCCGAGACGGCGGGCGGGGTGACCATCGCCTCCCTGGTCAAGCTGGTCGACGAGGGCGTCGTCCGTTCCGACGAGCGGGTGGTGGCCCTGGTGACCGGGCACGGGTTGAAGACGGTCGAGGCGCTCACCGGCGCCGTGGGGCCGACGGCCACCATCTCGCCGACGCTCGACTCGTTCGACGCCGCCCTGGAGAAGGCCGGTGGTTCCGAGACCCTCTGACCCGGGAGGCCGCCGGTCCCCCGTCCATTAGTCCGTCGTCCGCCGATCCGTCCGGTCCGGGCCGATCCGTCCGGGCCGGGCCGGGCCGGGCCGGGCGCACCACCCGTCCACATCGCACCAACCGAGCCACGGACCGCCGTGGCCGGCCTGTCCGCCGCAGCACCGAAGGAGCACCGATGAGCGTCACCGTCCGAGTCCCAGCCCAGTTGCGCACCCTCACGGGTGGCGTCGGGGAGGTCACCACCTCCGGCACCACCGTCGGCGAGGTCCTCGCCGCCCTGGATGCCGCCCACCCCGGGTTCCAGGGGCGCCTGTTCGACGAGTCGGGGGAGCTCCGCAGGTTCGTGAACGTCTTCCTGGCCGACGAGGACGTGCGGTTCCTCGACGGCCTGGCCACGCCGGTCGGTGACGGTCAGACCCTCTCCATCGTCCCGGCGGTGGCCGGGGGCTGATCCCCGGCACCGGGCCGGGGCCCCGGCGGAGGCCGCCGACCGGCCGTGGGGGCCCCCGGGGGCCCCGGATTCCCGGGCCGCGGTTGCGCAACCCGGCCGCGCGTGGTTTGCTGTTAGCACTCGACAGTCCAGAGTGCTAACCACCACGGAGGAACACCAGATGGCCAAGTTGATCACCTTCGACGAGGAGGCCCGGCGGGCCCTCGAGACCGGCATGAACAAGCTCGCCGACGCCGTCCGCGTCACGCTCGGGCCCAAGGGTCGCAATGTCGTCCTCGACAAGAAGTGGGGCGCCCCGACCATCACCAACGACGGCGTCTCCATCGCCAAGGACATCGAGCTCGAGGACCCCTTCGAGCGCATCGGTGCCGAATTGGTCAAGGAAGTCGCCAAGAAGACCGACGACGTCGCCGGTGACGGCACCACCACGGCGACCGTGCTGGCCTGGGCGCTCGTCCACGAGGGGCTCCGCAACGTGGCGGCCGGCGCCAACCCGCTGTCGCTGAAGAAGGGGATCGAGGCGGGCGTCGAGGCGGCCGTGTCCTCCCTCAAGCAGACCGCCCGGGAGACCGAGTCCAAGAGCCAGATCGCCCAGGTGGCGTCCATCTCCGCCGCCGACCCCGAGATCGGGGACCTCATCGCCGAGGCCATCGACAAGGTGGGCAAGGACGGCGTGATCACCGTCGAGGAGGCCCAGACCTTCGGTCTCGAGATCGACCTGGTCGAGGGCATGCGCTTCGACAAGGGCTACATCTCGCCGTACTTCGTCACCGACCCCGAGCGCATGGAGACCGTCCTGGAGGACGCCTACGTCCTGCTGGTCGGCTCGAAGATCACCGCCGTGCGCGACCTGCTGCCCATCCTGGAGAAGGTCATCCAGAGCGGCAAGCCGTTGGCCATCATCGCCGAGGACCTCGAGGGCGAGGCCCTGGCCACCCTGGTGGTCAACAAGATCCGCGGGACCTTCAAGAGCGTCGCCGTCAAGGCCCCCGGCTTCGGCGAGCGCCGCAAGGCCATGCTCCAGGACATCGCCATCCTCACCGGTGGCCAGGTCGTCACCGAGGAGGTCGGCCTCAAGCTCGACAACATCGGTCTCGACCTGCTGGGCCGGGCCCGCAAGGTCGTCGTCACCAAGGACGAGACGACCATCGTCGAGGGTGAGGGCTCCGAGGACGAGATCAAGGGCCGGATCAGCCAGATCAAGACCGAGATCGAGAACACCGACTCCGACTACGACCGGGAGAAGCTCCAGGAGCGCCTGGCCAAGCTGTCGGGCGGCGTGGCCGTGATCAAGGTCGGCGCGGCCACCGAGGTCGAGCTGAAGGAGAAGAAGCACCGCATCGAGGACGCCGTCTCCACCACCAAGGCGGCCATCGAGGAGGGCGTGGTCCCCGGCGGCGGTGTGGCCCTGCTGCGGTCGCAGGCCGCCATCCTCGACGCCGCCGAGAAGCTCTCGGGTGACGAGGCCACCGGTGCCCGCATCGTGGCCCGGGCCGTGGAGGAGCCGCTGAAGCAGATCGCCGTGAACGCCGGCCTCGAGGGTGGGGTCATCGTGGACAAGGTGCGCAACCTGAAGAAGCTGTCCGAAGGCCTGAACGCCGCCACCGGTGAGTACGTCGACCTGTTCGACGCCGGGGTGATCGACGCCGTCAAGGTGACCCGGTCGGCCCTGCAGAACGCCGCCTCGATCGCCGCGCTGTTCCTCACCACCGAGGCGGTCATCGTGGAGAAGCCCGAGGAGTCGGCCGCCCCGGCCATGGGTGGCGGGATGGACGACTTCTAGGCTGCACCACCGGCTGCGGTCCCGCCCACCGGGCGGGTCCGGGAACGTGACGACGGGCGCCCTCCGGGGCGCCCGTCGTCGTTCCCGGATGGGCGTCAGGGCCCCCGCCGGATGGGCGTCAGGGCCCCCGCCGGGTGGCCGGAGCACCGCCGACCGGTCCCCGTCGGGACATCGGCCGGAGGACCCGGGCGGGCCGGGTCCGTCGGTTCTCTAGACTCGTCACCGTGACCGACCCCGTTGTCCCGTCCGTCGGATGGGGCGTCCTCCATCTCTTCTGCAAGGTCCCGCGCCCCGGAGGGCCACCCGGGCCCGACGGCGGAGCCGTGGACCACGAGGCCCTGGTCCGGGCGGTGAAGACGGCGGCGGCCCACGAGGTCCAGGTGGTCACCGTGGCCGTCCTCGGGCACAAGGCCGACGTGGGCTTCATGGCCCTGGGCCCCGACCTGTGGCGGCTGCGGGAGTTCCAGACCGACGTCCAGGCGGCCGGGCTCGAGGTGGTCGACTCCTACGTCTCGCTGACCGAGATCTCGGAGTACGCCGCCGGGGTCCCCGAGGAGATGCGCACCAGACGCCTCTACCCGCAGTTGCCACCGGCCGGCATGCCGGCCTTCTGCTTCTACCCGATGTCCAAGCGTCGGGGGGACCTCGAGGGGTCGAACTGGTTCGCCATGCCCTACGAGGACCGCAAGGCCATGATGTACGCCCACGGGGCCGTGGGCCGGGAGTACGCCGGACGGATCGTCCAGGTGGTGACGGGTTCGACGGGTGTCGACGACTGGGAGTGGGGCGTCACGCTGTTCGCCGTCAACCCCGACGACCTGAAGGAGTGCGTCTACCGCATGCGCTTCGACGAGGGATCCGCCCGGTTCGGTGAGTTCGGGGCCTTCATCACCGGCATGGTGGCGCCGGTGGAGGACGTGCTGGCCCGGGTCGTCCCCGGTGGCTGAGCCGATGGCTGAGCCGGGGGCCGGGCCGGTGGCTGAGCAGGGGGCCGGGCCGGGGGCCGGGCCGACCGGGCCGACCGGGGCCGACCTCGGTGCCCTGCGGGACCACCTGGGGCGCCTGGGCCGGGTGGTGGTGGCCTTCAGCGGCGGCGCCGACTCGGCGTTCCTCGCCGCGGTGGCCACGGAGACCCTGGGGTCGGAGTCCGTGGTGTGCGCCACCGCCGTCTCGCCGTCCCTGGCCCCCGAAGAGCTGGCCGACTGCCGGGCCCTGGCCGGCGAATGGGGCCTCCGGTGGGTGGAGGTACCGACCGACGAGCTGGCCGACCCGGCCTACGCGGTCAACGACGGGTCGCGTTGTCGTCACTGCAAGTCCTCGCTGATGGACGCCCTGGCCCCGGTGGCCGCCACGGCCTTCGCCGGGGGCCCGGCCACGGTGGTGCTGGGGGTGAACGTGGACGACCTGGGGGACCACCGACCGGGCCAGGAGGCGGCCGCTGAACGGGGTGCGGTGTTCCCCCTGGTCGAGGCGGGGTTCACCAAGGACGAGGTCCGGTCGGCCTCCCGGCGGCTCGGCCTGCGGACCTGGGACAAGCCCGCCGCGGCCTGCCTGGCCTCGCGGGTCCCCTACGGCACCCCGGTGACGCTGGGCACCCTGCGGTCGGTGGCCGTGGCCGAGTCGGGCCTGCGGGCCCTCGGGTTCGACCGGTTGCGGGTACGCCACTACGGCGACACGGCCCGGATCGAGGTGCCCCTGGAGGACCTGGGCACCGTGGTGGTCCGGCGGGCCGAGGTCTCGGCCGCCGTGCACGCCGCCGGGTACCGCTACGTCACGCTGGACCTCGACGGTCTTCGGTCGGGGAACCTGAACCAGGCCCTGGACGGGGCGGACAGGTCGACCGCCGACCTGGTGGGCGTCACGACCGGAGGTGCGCGGTGATCGGAGTGCGGGTGAAGCTGACCTTTCCCGAAGAGCTGATCCGGGAGCCCATCATCGCCCGGATGGTGCGGGAGCTCGACGTCGTCCCGAACATCCGCCGGGCCGACGTGGGGGAGCGCAGCGGTTGGATCGTCTGCGAGCTCGACGGTGACGGCACCGCGGTGGACGGCGCCGTGACGTGGCTGCGTGACCAGGGCGTGCAGGTCGACCTGTTGGGCGACGTCGTCGAGAGCTGACGGATCGATCCGACGGGCCGGACCGGGTCCGGCCGGCCGGTCCTCCTACGTGTCGTCGGTGGTGCGGACGGTCCACCCGGCGCCGGACACCTTGCGGGGCTCGTAGAAGAGGCAGCCCTCGGGGCAGGCGAAGGGGAAGGGCTCGTTGGCGCCCATGCGGCAGCGCTCGACCTTCTCCTCGTGCTTCGTGGTCTGCATGATGTAGTGCCGGCAGTCTTCGTTTATGGCCACCTCACATTGTGGCCGATGGCGGCCGCGCCGCGTCGGCGGTGCGGTAGCGTCGGCCCTGTGGAACCCGAGGCGTCGGACAAGCGGCTGTTGCGGTGGAGCGAGACGCTGTCGGCCATCGCCCGCACCGGGCTGGGGTTCACCGAGTCGCTCTACGAGCAGGAGCGCTTCGAGGAGATCCTCCGGGTGGCCGCAGACATCCGGGTGACCGCCGACGAGGGTATCGAGGGCACCGAGGACGCCGACGGCCTCATCCAGGAGTGGCTGGGATCGGTGGGCAAGGGCGTGCCGGGCTACGTGACCCCCAAGGTGGCCGTGGGCGCCGCGGTGGGGAACGACCGGGGCGAGCTCCTGCTGGTCAAGCGGGCGGACTCGGGGGTCTGGCTCTACCCCACCGGCTGGGCCGACGTGGGCTACTCGGCGGCCGAGGTGGTGGTGAAGGAGGTCGAGGAGGAGACGGGCATCGAGGTCGAGGTGGTGCGGCTGATCGCCGTCCTCGACGGGCTGCGCATCGGCGTGAGCCGCATCCCGCTCTACTCGCTGGTCTTCCAGTGCCGGCCCGTAGGCGGCGAGCTGCGGGCCCATCCGCTGGAGTGCGCTGACGTGGGGTGGTTCCCCCTCGACGACCTGCCCCAGCCGCTGGCCGGGGTGGAGCGGTGGAGTGCCCAGGTGTTCGCCGCCCTACGGGGCGAACCCATCGAGGTGCTCTACGACAGTGTGCGCAACCCGGTGTGGCGGGGCGACCCCGGAGCCGTCTGACCCCGGGGACCAGGGCCTCGGTACACTCGTCGCCCATGAGCGACGACCCCCGCATGTCCCCCGGAGCCACCGACCCGGCGGCGGCGGTGCTGATCACCGAGGTGGAGCGGGTCGACGGGGTGGACGACGGTGTGGTGGCGGCGTTCGGGAGGCTCGTCCCGCAGCTCTCCTCGTCCTCGCCCCCTCCGTCGGCCGACCAGCTGCGGGCCATCGTGGCCTCGCCGGCCACGGTGCTGCTGGTGGCCCGGGCGGCTGGGCCCGACGGGGACGACGGGGACGGCGGGGACGGCGGTGACGGCGGGGACGGCCCGATCGTGGGCTCGTTGACCCTGGCCGTGTTCCGGCTGCCCACCGGGGTGCGGGCGTGGATCGAGGACGTGGTCGTCGACGGGTCCGCCCGGGGCACCGGGGTCGGCGAGGCCCTGGTGGCCGAGGCCGTGCGCCGGGCCGGAGATTTCGGGGCGAAGACGGTGGACCTCACGTCGCGGCCGGACCGCGAGGCGGCCAACCGGTTGTACCTGCGGGCGGGGTTCGTGGCCCGGGAGACCAACGTCTACCGTCGAACGCTGGAAGTCCGAACGGACCGGTCCTAGCCCACCGACCGCGGGACACCGCTGCGGAGTCCTCAGCCCACTGACCGCGGGACACCGTTGCGCTCCCAGCGGGATTCGCGGGAGTGGGCGACGTCCCCGTCGTCATCGGCGGGGGCTTCATCGTGGACTTCCGTGACCCCGACAACATCGCCCTGGAGCTGACGGCACCCCGGGGGTAGGCCGGAGGTGCTCCGTGGGGGCCCGTGGGGAGGCCACGGGCGGACCGTACCCGGCCCGTGCGTCAGCGGATCTGCCGTTGGTGGGCCCAGTGGGTGAGCTGGTAGCGGTTGGTCAGCTGCAGCTTCCGCAGGACCGCCGATACGTGGCTCTCGACCGTCTTCGTCGAGATCCCGAGCTCGAGGGCGATCTCCTTGTAGGCGTAGCCCCGGGCGATCAGCCGGAGGACCTGGCGCTCGCGTGGTGTGAGCTGGTCGAGCTCCGGATCGAGGCTCGGGGTCGACGTCCGGCCCGGTCCCTGGTCGGCGAACGCGTCCAGGACGAAGCCGGCCAGCCGGGGGGAGAACACCGCGTCGCCGTCGGCGATCCGGCGGATGGCGTCGACCAGCTCCGGTCCCGAGATGGTCTTGGTGACGTACCCGCGGGCCCCGGCCCGGATGACGTCGATCACGTCCTCGGCGGCGTCCGACACCGACAGGGCGAGGAAGGCGACGTCCGGTGCCCCGGGGACCACCGACTCGAGCACGGCCCGCCCTCCTCCTCCCGGCAGGTGGACGTCGAGCAGGACCACGTCCGGCCGGCGCTCGAGGATCATCTCGACGGCGGCACCCGCCTCGTCCGCCTCGCCCACGACGTTGACGTGACCTCCGAGCTCGGCCCGGATGCCCGAGCGGACCAGGGCGTGGTCGTCGACGATGAAGACCCGGAGCAGATCGCCGTCCGTCACCGTCCGGACGGGACCCGGGGCAGGACGAGCTCGACCTCGGTACCGGACCCGGGAGCACTGGTCACCGTCACCCGGCCACCGTGACGACCCATGCGTTCGACCATGGACCGGGCGATGCCCTGCCGGTCGCCCGGGACCGCCCCGGGGTCGAACCCCCGACCCAGGTCGCGGACGAACACCGAGACCTGGGCCGACTCCACCTCGGCGAACACCGAGACGGTGGGCGCACCCGACCACTTGGCGGCATTGACGGCAGCCTCACGGCAGGCGCCGAGGAGCGCGGTGACCGCCTCGTCCATCGGGCAGTCACCGACGACGATCAATTCGAGGCCCACGCCGTAGGTGTCCTCGATCTCCCGCTCGATGGCCGCGGCCCCGGCGGCCAGCGTCCCGGGCCGGTCGCCGGACCGCCCGAGCATGGCCGGGTCGAACAGCCAGTGGCGGAGCTCGCGCTCCTGGATGCGTGCGAGGCGGACCACCTCGTGGGGATCGCCGGCGGCCTTCTGGACGAGGGCCAGCGTCTGGAGCACGGAGTCGTGGATGTGGGCGGCCATGTCGGCGCGCTCCTCGGCCCGGACCCGCTCACGACGTTCCGTGGCCAGCTCCCGGAGCGTCCGCACCCACCACGGAGCGAAGAGGACGAGGAACCCGCCGGCGAACGCCGCCGTGCCGACCAGGACGCCGAACGCCGCGCCGGACAGGCTGCCGACTCGGGACATCTCGGCGACGCCGAAGATGACCAGTCCCACCCCGACCAGCGCCCGCAGAGCGACGCGCCGCCACCCGACCGGTCTGCCGGTGCCGAAGACCGGTGCGGCGTTGACGGCCTCCCGGAGGCGGACCGTCTCCGAGGCCGAGGCCCCCCGCCAGACGACCAGCAGGCCGATCGATGCGCCGAGGAGCGACCACATGGGGACGCCGACGCCGGAGACGCCGAAGATCTGGAGCGCCAGTACCAGGGCCAGCAGGGCGGTGGACAGGGCCAGGACGATCTGGAGCTCGCGTCGGTCCCCGAGCACCCGGGCGCCGATCGACTCGGACTCGTCCGACGTGGGCACGAGCACCCACAGGGCCGTATAGAGGAGCAACCCGAGCCCACCCAGGGCGATCGAGACGACGGCGGCGATGCGCAGGGTCCGTGGTCGCAGCCCGAGCCGGACAGCGAGACCTCCGCACACGCCACCGAGGACCTCGCCCTCCACCGAGCGGCGCAGGGGACGCACCGGCCTCCCCGGTCCGGTCGGGGACGCCGGGGGCGGCGGGGGGACGTCGCCGGTGGTGGACGGTGACGGAGTGGCGGGGAGACGGGGGTGGGGGATGCCTCCAATCCTTGCACGGCACCCCGGGCGTGACCATGGGGGATGACCCTGAGCACCCCTGGTGCTCCCGGCCCCGGATCCGGGGATGACCCCGATGGACGGTCGCTCGGGACCGGTCCACAGTGGCGTCATGTCCCTCATCGAAACGCCGCCGCCACCTCTCGACCCTCCGGGACCGCCGGAGCAGCTCAGGGAGCCGGAGGAACCGGGGCAGCCCGGGCAGCCGGGGGATCCGGGGGATCCGGGGGATCCGGGGACACCCCAGGGCCTGCACCGCCGGTCGTCCCATCGCATGGTCGCCGGCGTCGCCGGAGGGATCGCCGACCGGTTCGACGTGGACGTGACCATCGTGCGGGTGGCCTTCGTGGTCGCCGCCTGCGCCTGGGGGCTCGGCATCGTCGTCTACCTGGCCACCTGGGCCCTCGTCCCGTCGGACCGGGTCCCCGAGCCGGTGGACGACGGCTCCGTCAGCGGTGGCGGGGTGAACGGGACGTCCTGGCTGTCGTACGTCCTGCTGGCCGGGGCGCTGTTCATCGGGCTCATGGTGACCTCGGCCTGGTGGGGAGGGCCCCGGTGGGGCGGTGGGCTCGGGTTCACCTGGCTCGTGGTCCTGTTCTTCGCCGTGATCGTGGCGCTACGCCGCCCGGCCCGGGCGCCGTCCTTCCGGCGCTTCCTACTGGTCGTGGCCCTGGTGCTGGTGAGCCTGATCATCCTGGTGGTCGGCGCCTTCTTCGGTGCCATGGCCGTCACCGGGGTCCCCCTGACGGGGGGGATCGGTGACCGCGTGGTGCAACCGTCGTCGTCGGCCCAGCTCCAGCCGGTCTACCGCCTGGCCGCAGGGACCATGACCATCGACCTGACCCATACCACCTTCGGGCCGGGCCCACGCGACATCACGGCATCCGTCGGCGTCGGGCGTCTGGTCATCGACGTCCCCCCGGGGGCGGTGGTCGACGTCACCGCCCACAGCGCCATCGGTGCGGTGGCCGGCGTCCCGGCCGGCCCTGCGGGCGGCGGCGCCGCTGCGAACCCGTCCGGCGCCTCCCGGCCCCGACTGACGGTGGACGCCCAGGTGGGCATGGGACAGGTGGAGCTCGAACGGGGTGGATCCTGAGGCGCCCCACCGTGCGCGGGCGGCCGTAGGCTGACCCTGTGGGGGTGCGACCTGCCGGGGACGTCGACTACGAATCGGCCGGGGGCCACTACGCCACGGTGCGCCGTCCCGAGCCCCGGTTCGCCGCCCGGGTCCGCCGGGCCATCGGCGGGGCGTCCTCCCTGGTCAATGTGGGTGCGGGCGCCGGCTCCTACGAGCCGGACGACGTGGTGGTCACGGCGGTCGAGCCGTCGGCCTCCATGCGGTCGCAGCGGGCCGTCCACCTCGTCCCGGCCATCGACGCCGTGGCCGAGGACCTGCCGTTCGCCGATCGGACGTTCGACGCCGCGCTGGCCTCGGTGACGGTCCACCAGTGGCGGGACCTCGGACGGGGGCTCCGGGAGCTCCGCCGGGTCACCCGGGGGCCGGTGGTCGTGCTCACCTTCGACCCCGAGCCGCTCGGGCGGTTCTGGTTGGGCGAGTACGCGCCGGAGCTGATGGCGCGGGAGAGCGGACGGATGCCCCCGATCGGCCGGATCACGGGGATCCTGGGGGGCACGGCCGAGGTCGAGACGGTGCCCATCCCGGCGGACTGCGTCGACGGGTTCGCCGAGGCCTACTTCGGGCGTCCCGAGGCCTTCCTCGACGACCGGGTCCGGCGTGCCCAGTCGGCCTGGCGTTTCGTCGACGACGAGACCGAACGCCGGTCGGTGGCGGCCCTACGGGCCGGGCTGGCGGACGGCTCGTGGGACCGTCGTCACGGTGAGCTGCTGAGTGCGCCGGAGTACCGGGGCGCCCTCCGCATGGTGGTCGCCCACCCGGCCTGAAGGGCGGCCGGGACGTCCCACCGGAGGGGTCAACCGGCATCGTCCCGCCCGGCGGCCCGGGTTCCCCGGCCGATCCGATCCAGGAGGACGGCCCGTTCGGCCGGGTTCGTGGTGAGGCGCAGGGCCTCCCGGTCGGCGACACAGGCTTCGACGTCCCGTCCCAGGCGGCGGAGAAGGTCGGCCCGGGTGGCGTGATAGAGGTGGTAGCGCGCCAGCGGTCGGGCGAGGACCTCCACCTGTTCGAGTGCCGCGCCCGGCCCCTCCACCTCGGCGACGACGACGGCCCGGTTCAGGAGGACCACCGGGGTCCGGTCCATCGAGGCCAGCAGCGAATAGAGCTGGAGGAGCTGTGGCCAGTCCGTGTCCTCCCATGTGGAGGCCTCGCAGTGGACGGCCTGCATGGCCGCCTCGACCTGGTAGGGGCCGGGACGTCCCATCGCCGCGGCCCGGGCGATGAGCGACACCGCGTCGTCGATCTGTCCCCTGTCCCAGGCCAGCCGGTTCTGGTCCTTCAGGAGGACGAGCCCGCCCTCGTCGTCCACCCGGGCCGGCCAGCGGGCCAGATGGAGCCGGATCAGGGCCAGCAGGCCCAGCGGTTCCGGCTCATCGGGCAGCCAGCGGATGAGCAGGGTGGCCAACCACCCGGCGTCGTGGGCCAATTCCCACCGGGACGCGTTGTCTCCCGAGGTGGTGAGGTAGGCCTCGTTGAAGACCAGGTAGATGACCCGGAGTACCTGGTCCAGTCGTTCTCGTCGCTCCTCGGGTTCGGGAGCCCGGTACGGGATCCCGGCGGCGACGATCTTCTGCTTGGCCCGGGTGAGGCGCTTGGCCAGGGTGGCCTCGGGCACCAGAAAGGCCCGGGCGATCTCCGCGGTGGTGAGGCCGGCGACCGCCCGCAGGGTCAGCGCCACCTGGGCGTCGGGGTCCAGTGCCGGATGACAGCAGGTGAAGATGAGTCGGAGCCGGTCGTCGGGTTCCCGGGTGGTCGACTCCGGAAGGGCGGCGATCAGGGTCAGCTTCTCGCGGTAGCGGGACTCCCGTCGGATCCGGTCGATGGCCTTGTGCCGGGCGGTGGTGAGCAGCCAGGCACCCGGCCGGTCGGGCATGCCGTGGATCGGCCAGCGGACCATGGCCTCGACGACGGCGTCGGCCACCATCTCCTCGGCGAGGTCGAAGTCCCCGAGGAGGCGGACCAGGCTCGCCGTGAGCCGGCCCGCCTCCTCTCGAAACACCCGTTCCAGTGAGGAACGGGGATCATCCGGCGGTTCAGCGTTCGACGACAGGTCGGACCTCGATCTTGCCGTCGGGCATGGGGAAGCTCCGGGCGACCGCCAGGGCGGCGTCGAGGTCGGCCACGTCGATGACGGCGTAGCCCCCGATGGCCTCCTTGGCCTCGAGCAAGGGCCGGTCGACGAGGGTCGATCCGCCCGTGTCCAGCACCACGGTGGTGGCCGTGGCGGGTGGCTGGAGCTGGTTGGACTCGACAACGGTGCCCTCGGCCCACTGCCGACCGAACCACTCCATGATGCCCTGGTAGATCTCGGTGCGCTCGGCCTCGGTTCCGTTCTCCTGCCAGGCCCCCTGGGTCAACAGCAGCATGTACTTCATCGTCGCTCCTTTGGTCGGATTGTCAGTACTGCGACGAACGGGTAGGGGCGAACAGGACACCCCGGGCGGAATTCCATCCCGATCGGGTGCCGGAGACGGCGACCGTTCAGGCGCTCCGGGCGCGGCGCAGGGGGAACATCGTGTCGACCCCGGGGCGTTCGACGAAGTCGAGGACGATCCGGTTGACGAGCTCGGGCTTCTCCATGGGCACCAGGTGGGAGGCGCCCGGCACGACGGCCAGCTGTCCATGGGCCACCCGTCGGGCGAACTGGTCGGCGTGGGGCACCGTGATGTAGTCGTCGTCCCCCACGAGGACCAGCACCGGCGCGGTGATGGCCGCCAGGTCGTCCGACCAGTCGAAGGGCTCGGCCCACATGGTCCGGACCTTCTCCCACACCTCGGCGAAGTGGCCGGGTCCGTCGGGGGAGACCTCGCCGTACATGGCGGCGAACATGGCCATGTCGGGGTCGTCGGGCTCCAGGGCGCAGAACTCCTCCATGGCTCCGGGCACGTAGCCCGAGCTGGCGAAGCCCGAGCCCACCTCGGTCAGGGTGCGGACCAGCTCCGGGTGCTGGGCCGCCACCAGAAACCCCACCATGCCCCCGTCGCTCCACCCCACCAGATCGGCCGGACCGAGGTCCAGGGCCCGGAGGAACGCCGCGGTCTGGTCGGCCATCCCCTGGTAGGTGAGGGGACCGGGGCGGTCCGGTGTGTGGCCGTGGGCCTGGCGCTCGGGGGCCACCACCCGCCGGTGGGGCGCCAACCCGGCGAACTGGGCGTTCCATGTCGAGTTCGGCGCCATCCCCCCGTGCAGGAGCACCACCGGATCGCCGGCACCCTGGGTCTCGTAGAAGACGGGGAGACCGTCGATCTCGACCGTCGCACTCGTCCGTTCGGCCGGGTCCGTGCCCATGGATCGCTCCCCTCGTCCGTCCTGCCCACTGCGCCCGTGCGGAGCCGATCGTAACGCCGGTCGCCTGTCGGTGCCGGGTGGGCGGGAGTCGGACCGGGAGGTCGTCCGACCCGGGGCCGTCGGGGCCCTTCTGGGACGGTTCGGACGGGCCCGTCGGTGGCCTCCGGGGAGCTGGACCCCTTGAAATCAGGGGTCCGCGGGAGTAATTTTCACGGTGGGCGCGGGGAACTGCGACCCATCAGCACGGGGAGGGGACATGCGGAAATTCCTCAGGTCGGCAGCGTTCGCCGGCGCCGGACTGGCACTGTCGGCCCTTGCGGCGCCGGTGCTGCTCGCCGGTGGGGCGGGGGCGGCGACCACCACCACGCCGGTGGTCAAGTCGGTGACGCTGACCAATACCAGCAGTGGGACCACTGTGGTCGCCACCGTCGGCGAGCTGGTCATCGTGGACCTGACCGGCGGCACGGTGCACTGGACGGAGCCCGCCACGGCCCCGGTGGCCAGTGCCGCGGCCCCGGTGCTCGTCCGTGAGTCGGGCAGCACGTCGTCGAACGGGTCGGCCACGGCCACGTTCGAGGTGGCCAGGTCCGGTACGGCTTCGATCAGGGCGACCGGTACGCCGGCGTGCCCGGGGGCGACGGGGACGGTGTGCACGCCCTACGTGGTGCTGTGGCAGGCCGCCGTGGACGTCCCCGTGGTCGATCCACCGCCCGTGGCCTGACCGTCGGCTGACGGCCGGTGGACCCGTTGGGTCCGGCCGGTCCGGTGGACCCGTTGGGTCCGGGTCGGACGGGGCGTCATCGCGCCGGCGTCGACGGGTTCCGGAGGGGTCCGGTGGCTCCGGCCCCGTGCCGGCCGCCCACGGAGTGGGAGGCCGGCACGCTCCGTCCGTGCCGGCGGCCGGGTCTCCGCCCCCTGGGGGGTGGGAATCGGGCGGTCGCGGTGTCACACTGGTGGTATGCGACGGGGGGCAGTGATCACGTGTGAGGAGTGCGGCACGATGATCGACTCGCACGGACCCGCCCTCTGCAACGACGACGGGTGGCCGCCGCACTGGGTGCCCTTCGTGGAGGACCTGCGGAGCGACCCGTCCCAGCACCGCCACGCCCTGTGCTTCGCCCAGGCCAAGGGCACGGGGGCCCTGGTGGACGCGGTGACGGCCTGGCAGACGGCCAACCGGACGGAGCTCTTCCAGTTGCGGAGCCGCCTCGACTCGCTCCAGGGAAGCGTCTGAGCCTCCGGCCTACGCTGTCACACCCGACCGGCATCATGATCGGATGCTGCACGACCTGCTGATGAACGTGGTGGCCGATCTGAAAGGTGCCCTGGCCGACTTCGAGCCGGAGCGCCTGTCCGGTCCCGACGCCGACCGCGTCCTCGGGATGTTCGCCGAGATCGAGCGCCTGGCCGCCGCCGGCCGCATCCTGGCGGCACGGCGGGTGGAGTCGTCCAACGTCTGGCGGACGAAGGGCCACCGCTCGGCGGCGGCCCACATCGCCCAGGCCACCGGAACGGGCATGGGGCCGGCCGTCAACACGTTGAAGACGGCCCGGCGGCTCTCCGACCTGCCGGCCACCGAGGACGCCGTCCGGCGGGGGGCCCTGTCCGAACCGCAGGCCCGGGAGATCGCCGGGGCCGCCTCGGTCGAGCCCGCGGCCGAGGGTGAGCTCCTCGACGCCGCCGGAAAGCAGCCGCTCAACCTCCTCAAGCTCCGGTGCCGCCGGGTCCGTGCCGTCGGCGAGGACGCGGGGGCCCGCTACGCGAGGATCCACCGTGAGCGCTACCTGCGGCACTGGACGGACGACGACGGCGCCGTGCGCTTCGACGCCCGGCTGACGCCCGACGCCGGCGCCCGCGTGGCCGCCGCGGTGCGGGCCGAGGTCCTCCGCCTGGCCGCCGACGGCCGGCGGTCGGGTCACGTCGAACCCGCCACGGCCCTGGCCGCCGACGCCCTGGTGGACCTGGTCCATCGGGGGTCGGGAACGTCCGGGGGCGACGCCTCCGGGGACGGGGACATCGGGGGGGACCACCCCTCGGGTCCGGGACCGGTGCCGCCGCCGACGGGCACCGGGCCGTCGTGCGTGGTCCACGTCCGTGTGGACCATCGGGCCCTGGTCAGCGGGACGCTCGAGCCCGGCGAGGTCTGTGAGATCCCGGGGATCGGTCCGATCCCGGTGGCGACGGCCCGGAGCCTGGCCGGCGACTCGATCCTCGAGGTGCTGGTGACGAAGGGGGTCGACGTCCTGGCCGTGGCCCACGGTGGCAGGACGATCCCCGCCGCGGTCCGTCGGGCCCTCCTCGAACGTGATCCGACGTGCGTCGTCCCGGGGTGCGAGGCCCGTGAGGCCCTGGAGATCGACCACGTGGTCCCCTTCGTGGACGGGGGACCCACGACCATCCACAACCTGGCCCGCCTCTGTCGCTGGCACCACTACCTGAAGACCCATCAGCGCCACCGGCTGTCCCGCCGGGACGGGACCTGGGTGTGGGAGGAGCCTCCGCCCCCGGGGGCCACGGGGCGGTCCCCGGACGACGGGGCCGACGACCGTCCTGCCGGGGACACGGACACCCCGGGCGCCGACGGGACCTTGTTCGACCCCGACTGAGGTCAGTGCCTTCCCCGGGGGGGAGCGCTCAGGCCGGCGCTCCGGCCGTCGGGTCCGGGTCCGCCCCGGGGTCCGACGTCGGGTGCCCACCGTCCCCCGTCGACCAGGCCGCCTCGGCCCGGCCCGCCACGTCGCGCAGTGGTCGGCCGGTCAGCCGTGCCACCCGGGCGACGTCCTCGTACTCGGCCTTGACCCGGTCGCCGCTGACCTTGACGCCGACCGGATGACCGAGGACCTCGACGGTGTCGACCGTGCGTGGGACCGGCCACCGTTCGATGGTCGAGCCCCGGACGCCCAGTGTGCCCGTCTCGGTGCGCAGGACGGTCCGGAGCTGGGCCGCCCGGACAGGGTCGGCCAGGACGTGGACCGTGGTGCCGGGTCGGCCCTTCTTCATCACGACGGGTGTCAGCCAGGCGTCGTGCGCCCCGGCCTCCAGCAGGGCGGCCACGGTGTGGGCCAGCTGCTCGCCGGTGGCGTCGTCGACGTTCGCCTCGAGCAGTACGACCGGTTGCCCACTCCCGGGATCCCCGACGGGGGAGGCGGCACCGTCCCCGGGCGGTACGACCGGGGCGCCGACGGCCACCGACGTCCCGATGACGACCTGGGTGCAGTTCGGCAGCTCGTCGAGCTCGCGGGAGCCGGCCCCGAAGCCGCTGGCCGTGATGCGCATCGGGGGCAGGGGTCCGTACCCGGAGCTGAGCCCGGCCAGCAGCGCGGCTCCGGTGGGCGTGGTGAGCTCGACGGGGATGTCGCGACCCCAGGTCGGCACGCCCTCGAGCAGGGACACCACGGCCGGGGCGGGGTTGGGGAGCAGGCCGTGGGCCGCCCGCACCATCCCGAGCCCGGTGGCCACCGGGCTGGCCCGGACCTCGTCGACCCCCAGGAGCTCGAGGGCGATGGCCGTTCCCACGACGTCCACGATCGTGTCGTGCCCGCCGACCTCGTGGAAGTGGACCTGCTCCACGGGCCGGCGGTGGAGGTGGGCCTCGGCCTCGGCCAGGACGCCGAAGACGGCGAGGGCCCGGGTGGTCACCCGGGGCGGGAGCCGGGCCTCCTCCACCAGTCCCACGATGTGGGCGTGGGTCCGGATGACCACGTTGTCGGTGACTCCCACGACGGCCCGTGAGGCGGCGATGCCGCCCCGCAGGACCGGTTCGATCTCGAGTGACCAGCCCGAGATGGGGAGGCGCCCGAGCATCCCGGTCACCTCGTCGACCGGGGCACCGGCGTCGATCAGGCTGCCCAGCGCCATGTCCCCGGCGATCCCGGCGAAG
>Ga0302154_10001028_pt1 | contig 23910 bp, 26 predicted proteins | sample I_Bog_N2_3_FD_193507 | JGI IMG/M metagenome (GOLD analysis project Ga0302154, IMG submission 193507) | Peat permafrost microbial communities from Stordalen Mire near Abisko, Sweden - I_Bog_N2_3 | ecosystem: Environmental > Terrestrial > Soil > Wetlands > Peat | place: Sweden: Abisko, Stordalen... | reverse complement strand
GTTCTAGAAGTCCGTATCCCCAGGATCAAGAGAAAAGGATGGAGTCTCAAAGTCAAGGTCGATTCCGTCGAAACCATACTCGGTGATGATCTGGCTGACGGAGGAAACGAAATTCGAAACGCTCTTCTCATCGGCAAGCGTGAAAAACTTTCCACCGCCGCCGAGGGAGATCATGACCTTTTTCCCCTGGCTCTTCAGATAGGCAATATCGTCGCGGAACTGGGCGGCGTCGGTTCCGCCGCGCAGGCGGAACTGCAAAGTTCCTTCAGGCGCAAGCTTCTCGGGACTGGCGAAGGCGACGATGATGATATCCCACTGCGGCGAGACATCGCGGAGGCGGAAGCCGGAATTTGGCGGGCCATATCCAGCCCAGTATCCGATAAGGCGATGGCCGTTGGGCGAGCCGCTGAGCGGGATAGCGGCCACCGTGGGCGCTGGCGGCGCAGGCATATCAGCGCGGTTCTCGCGGGTTCTGTCGCGGGCCGGACATGGCGTGGCAGGTGCGGTGAGTACGTGCGCATCGGGGAAGCTGTAAGCGGCGCCGGCAGCTTCGGGCTGGCCGGTATACCAGGGCAGCAGCGCAACGTTTTGCAGGTGCCAGGCGACCCCGCCAGCCTCGGCAAGGAAGGGTTCGGATACCGGAATCTCGCTTCGGGGGTTTCTGTCCGTCGGCTCCAGCAGAACGTATGAAGTAGCGATACCCGTGCCGCCACAGCCGCCTTTGCCGCTGCTATTCACGGCGACGGGATGAATCCAGGCGGGAACTGCGTTGGTTTGAACTATGCCAGGGCCGCCGCGCAGCAGAGGGTCGTGCAGCGGGTCGTTGATGAACTCCGCCAGTTGCTCTGTCAGAGGTTGAACGTCGCGGTCTTCGACTATGGCGGGCGCGGCCTGGAGATAGGAACCGATCACGAATGAGTTTCCTGTGGCCGAGTCCACTCCGTGCGTTCCCCAGGAGCAGCAAACCGTGGCATCGCCATACGCATAGAAGGTGGTGTTATGCGTCACGGCGATGATGAGACTGCCGTCTTGCCTGGGAAACTGCTTGAAGAGTTCGCGCTGCAGGAATTCGACATCGACAACGGCGAGAGATCTGCCCGTCTTCTTCGAGGTAAGGACATAACCGTAACCGGCGGGCACCGTGATCTCCGCGGGCCTCACCTTCGGCTTGCCAAGCAAAGTATGCCATCCCGCGGCTCCGGGAAAGGTGGCGCGCAGCATGGCGTCGGCGTACTGAGTCACGCCGCCCTGCGCGAAGCCAAACCCCGAGAAGATGGGTGAGCCGAGAATGTGCGGCACGTCCGCTCCCGCATCCATGCGGAAGGGCTTGCCCGCAACCTCTTTCGTCTCGAAGGAGAGCGTAATGGGAACCAGAATCGTGGGGATGGAACTCGCGCCCCCCCGGGCCGGATCGTGCCCGGCAAGCGAGTAAGTATTGTGGCCGGATGTGTACTGGAAGGTGGGCACTGTGCCCTGCGCGGCCGCTGCGATGGCTGACAAAGTGAGGAAAGCGAATAGGAAGATGGCGTTATTGAGCATTTTCGGCATGAAAAACTTCTGAGATGACATAAAAACAATATAGAAGTTCCGGGCGGGAATGGTCACGCCATTGACGTCCTCGGTCACGGCGCCGAAGTGACCTTATGGCTCGTTCAGAATCAATGCGATGCGGCCAGCCAGCAGTTCGCTGGGCGGCTCGCCCGAGTCCACTTCCAACAGGTCCACGGGAAAAGCGATGTTGTGCGGCCGCAGCACCAGACGGCTGGCCACAAAGTCCACATAGCGCAACATCAGATGCGCCCCGTGACGCACCGCGTACAGATTGGGCCGGTTGGGCCGGTACGGTATCAGCGAGTTGTAATGCCGGTCAATCAGCGTGATGGCCTCCGGCAGAATCAGCGGCTCCATGGCCAGGGCGTCGGCCCCCAGAATGCGCACGGCCACAAATCGCTGCCAGGCGCTGCGCGTCTTTGACGGTCGGGGCCGGATGGACTGCAACAGCCCGGCGGGAAGATGCAGCATCGACTGCATGGTCGAAGGCCGGATGTACGGCTCAAACAATGCCGCCGAGTGGGAGACAACCGGGACCGCGCTGCTTTCTCCGTCGGCCGGCAACGCCTGCCCCTGATAGTTGGCGGGCAGAAGATCGCTGGCCGCCATGTGCTGCGCCGCCAGAATCCGGTCCAGAGCCTCCAGCGAGAGCTGCCGCCGGCTGTGCAGAAAGTTCGACAGATGCGATTGCCCGAAGCCCGTTTGGCGAGCCAAGAGCGAGACGCTGACCGTTCCCCGCTGAATCCTGCGCAGCAGTTCCAGGCGCAGTCGCTCGTGCATCTGCGTAAAGTTCATCTGTGGATAATCCGCCACCAGCAATGGGGATGAACTCTCTCCATTTTCTGTTTGAAAACATGGATGGGCTAACTTGCCTTCATTTTCGACGCTTGCCCGGATATTGGAAAGCATAGAAGCAAAAGGCGGTTGAGGGAGATTGACGCAAGGGAATCATCTCTCTAGATTTGCTTTACTTAATCCGGTGCTGATCTGTGGGAATTTCGTGAGAACTTCTTCATTGCCGCCAGGTTGAAACGGGCGATATTGCGCCCCTTTTCCAGCGGTTCATGAACAATTGCCGGGAGATAAAAAAATCCAAACCCCTCTGAGAGGCGTTCGGGGCAGCCAGCCATCGGAATTCCAGGATCTGCGCGCTATGAGCATGACTAAAAACGAGAGAATTCCGGAGGCTATCCCCCGCATCAGGGCACAAGAACCCTGAGCAGCCATACCCGGTTCTCTCAACCCCGCGGAGAAAAGGTAAGAAAGCAAGCCCGTCGGGAGGAAACAAGAACATGGAGATTTCGTCATGGATTTTACGCGCGTGCATTTGAAAATTTGCGAGGGGTGCGGTTGTCTTTGGTATCGCGCCCAGACCCAGGGGAGTGTGTATTGCAAGGCATGTGAGACCAAACTCCAGGAATTTCCCACGCCCGAAAGCCGCAAACGGCGCGGTCGTCCCACCGGAAAGACGCTGGTAAGAGTCTGGGCGGTGGCGCAAGCAATGGGAGGTGCTCAATGAGCGCAGCCCTTCAGTTGCCAATGGTATGGGCAGTTAGCACTCCACAGCGGGCATGGCAGTCCGACAGCAGAGCGTGGGAAGCAGAACCAGCCGCGCCGCCGGCGGCAAAGCCGGTCGTCAAAGCACCGTCCGCCGGGCCGGTCGTCAGCCTGGCTTTCTACCGCAAGCACACCGAGAGCATGTTGCGGCGTTACCTCTACGCGTCCATGCAGGTGGGCAGGGCGCCCAACATCCTGGGTGACTCGATTGCCAGGGGGTGGTGTTCCAGCCGTCCCATCCGCACCTTCGAGGACGCGGTCATCTTCGTCCTCGACGTGGAGAAGTGCCTGAACCAGCTCGGCTCGCTTGATCGCATGATGCTCAGCCGCATCATTCTGCAGGAGTACACCCAGGCAGAAGCCGCGAGCCTCTTGGGGATGGCGGCTCGCACCGTCTCCTACAAGTTTCCCCGGGCCATCGACCGGCTGACGGAAAAGCTGCTGGAAAGCGGACTGCTGGTCTTACCGCACTGATACTGTGATAAGCCAACTCGGTCACGACCTACTTTTTGGTAAAGCAGTCAGCTAGGCAAGAAACGGGCGCCGTGCAGAATATGCGATTCAATCGCATATTCTGCACGACCTGGCATTAGCCTACCGCCAACGGTAGAGTCGAAGCGCGGACAGCTGCTCTGCTGGAATCCCGAAACCGAACCAGCCAAGAAAATGGGAAACTTCACACGGCAATTCGCACTTTCCATGCGTATTCCGGTTGAGTGCCCGCTGCAACCGGCCTAGCTTCCAATTGAGGGGGATTGGTTGAAGGCTCACAGGCTTGTTTTGAGCGCACAGGCAGCTTCGGGCCGATTTCCCAAACCGCAATGACGATGCAGATAAGCGAGGCGACTCTTCCACGAGAGCTAGCCGGCCATTTGACCGAGGCTGCGCTCGGCTACCAGCGCATGTTGGAGCAGAGCCCGTGCAATCCCAAGGCGCTCGTGGGCATGAGTCTGGTGGCGCTGGCCAGCCGCCAATCCGCTGCGGCGGTCAAGATGGCCGAGGCTGCCGTGGCCGCCGCGCCTCAGATGGTCACGGCATGGGTCGCGCTGGGCCAATCGTTCAAGGCCGCCAGCCGCAGCGAAGAAGCCGAGCGCGCCTACGGGCAGGCTATTCGTCTGGACAGCACGAACACGTTGGCCCGCATGGGAGTGGGCGAGCTGATGCTTGCCCGGGGCCGTCCCAAGGACGCAATCCGGGAGTTTGAGCTGGCGCTTGGCCGCAATCCGGCGCTGATCGCCGCGTCCATGAACATGGGCCACGCGTTGGCCATGATGGGGCGCTATGAAGAGGCGCTCCAACGCTACAAGGAGGTGCTGGCCCGCCGTCCCCGGCTCTCTGAAGCCGAGTTTGCCGCCGGTTTTGTGTTGGCGCGCATGGCAAAGCCGAAGGAAGCTGAAGCCCGTTACCGCCGCGCGTTGGCTCTGCGCCCTGACTTTGCCGCCGCGTGGATGAATCTTGGCAGCTTGCTACGCGAGCAGGGCCGCGATATCTACGCGGAGGCTGCCTTGACGCGTGCGGTTGAGTTGCGTCCTGACCTGGTTTCCGGCTGGGTTAATCTGGCGATTCTGGAGCGCGAGCGCCATCGTCCCGCCGAGGCCGAGGCGCATCTGCGCAAGGCTTTTGCCCTCAATCCAGAACAAGTGGAGACGCAGGTGGCATGGTGCCAGTTTCGCTCGGCCGAGGGCGACGCAGCTGGCGCCTGGCAGTGGCTGCGCTGGGCTTTGGCGCGCGAGCCAGACCACGCCGAAGCCGTGAACATGCATGGCATCCTGCTGCACAAGGATTGCCGCTTCGGCGAGGCGGTCGAAGTCTTCCAGCAGGCCGAGGCTCTCGGGCATCGCGCCGCCGCCTCCAACCGTGGAAATTCACTGCTCGATTTGGGGCGCATGGATGAGGCCTTGCAGGCGCAGGAACTGGCGGTCGAGCGCGATCCGGAGGGCGCAGGAGCCCGCTATAACCTGGCGCTGACCCGTCTGCGCCTGGGCCACTGGGAGCAGGGCTGGCCGGGCTACGAAGCTCGTTGGACGTTTCGCGAGGTTCATCGCAACCCCAGAGTATTTTCTCAGCCTCGTTGGCAGGGCGAGGCTCTGAATGGACGCCGGATTCTTCTCCACGCCGAGCAGGGGCTGGGAGACACCATCCAGTTCTGCCGCTACGCCGCAATGGTCGCGGCCCGTGGAGGCCATGTAGTTTTGCAGGTCCAGGCGCAAGTGCTCCGCTTGATGCAATCACTCCCTGCGGTGCGAGCCGGACTGGTGGAAACTGCTCTGCTCGGAACCAGCCCAGCGGAGTTCGGCCCAAAAATTGATCTGGAATGTCCGCTCATGAGCCTCCCGGCCGTATTCGGGACCACCGTCGAGACGGTTCCCTGGCCGAGCGTATATCTCGGAGCTGACCCGGAGTTGGCTGCCGGGAAGAGGGTTCAGTTTCCGCGCTTGCGGCCACAGGATCCGCCGAGCGCGCAGCACCGCGTGGGCTTTTGCTGGGCGGGCAATCCCCGCTACAAAGCCGATCGCCAACGCTCCTTGCAATTGCCCACGCTTTTGCCGCTGCTACGCACGCCCGGCGTCACCTGGATAGCGCTGCAAAAGGGTCCAGCCGCCGAGCAACTGGCAGCCCTGCCCGGCGACATCTCTGTTTTGGACGGCTCCAGCCAGGACCACGACCTGGCAGAGACGGCGGCCCTCATGGCCACGCTTGATATGGTCATCACCACGGACACCTCGATCGCCCACCTGGCCGGCGCCATGGGCAAGCCTGTCTGGATTCTGCTGCCTCACCTGAGCGACTGGCGCTGGATGCAGCAGACGGAAACAACCCCCTGGTATCCAACTGCGCGGCTCTTCCGCCAGAGCGCGCCCGGCGATTGGGACGGAGTACTTGATCGCGTCATCGGGGAGCTGTGCGAGCTTCGCGCGATTCAACGAAGGCAAGTTGACCGCGAGACGAATGAGTTCACCTAACCGTCCAGGCTTGCCTTGGCGTAATCCTCAAAGCAACTTCAAAAAAGCCAAAATTGTTCTTGACATTCACTGCTCTATTTCATAGAGTACTCTTCATGCAGAATTTCCCAACTCCAGATCGCTCCTTCGTTGGCCGAGAAAGACCATCTGCCGAGAAGCTTCAGCAGAAGGGCAGGCCCATTGTATGAATGCTCCTTTGACGTCGCCCGCTGCTGCCAAGCTCTGGCCCATTCCCCTCGAAATTGATTCGCTGGTCAGGCGTTTTGGCCAGGTGACAGCCGTTGACGGCATCTCCCTTGAATTGCGCGCCGGCGAATGTTTCGGACTGCTTGGTCCGAACGGGGCGGGCAAGAGCACCTTGATCCGCTGCATCGTTGGCCGCGCCATTCCCGACGCGGGTCGCGTCTCTGTCTTCGGCTCTCAGGCCGGCTCAGTGGATGCCCGCGCGGCTCTCGGATGGATTCCGCAGGAGCTGGCTCTTTATCCCCGCCTCACCTGCAAGGAGAATCTGGCCGCCTTCGGCCGGTACCACGGCCTCTCCGGCGACAAGCTGAGGGAATCCGTGGCGTGGTGCCTTGACTGGGCCGCGCTTGCTGACCGGGCCGGAGACCTCGAGAAGAATCTCTCCGGCGGGATGAAGAGGCGCTTGAATATGGCTGCCGGCATCATCCATCGCCCCAGGATTGTGCTTATGGATGAGCCGACCGTTGGCGTTGATCCGCAATCGCGCAATCGCATCTTCGAGATGATTGAAGCGCTGCGCGGCGAAGGCGCCGCGATCATCTATACCACGCACTACATGGAAGAGGCGGAGCGGCTCTGCGACCGCGTCGCCATCATCGACCACGGCCGCATCATTGCGTTGGGCTCAAATGAAGAACTCATCCATGGCGCATTCGCCTCGCGCAGTCAGGTTATGGCTCGCTTTGATGGCCCTCCAGCCGACGTCAGCTCATGGGTCGAGCGACACGCGGGGAGGCTCGTTGACGGGAGCGCGGAATTCACCATCGACCATTCCACACAGATTGCCGGCCTGCTCGATGATGCAGCCAAAGCTGGACTGGAGTTGCTTGACGTAACGCTGCGCCGGCCCAATCTGGAATCCGTCTTCCTGCACCTCACCGGAAGGGAGTTACGCGATTGATTATCCCCATTGTCCGCACCGCTCTGATGGCACTGCGCCGCGACCGCGCATCGCTGGCGTTGAGTTTTATTCTACCCATCGCGTTCTTCAGCATCTTCGCCGTCATCTTCGGCGGTCAGCACGACTCCACGCCAAAGATCAAAGTGATTTTGGTGGACGAAGACAAGAGCAGCGCATCGCTTGACCTGGCGCGTGGCCTGGAGCGCGAAGACTCGCTGGTTGTTCTCACCCGGCCAACGTCAAAAAACAAAGCCGCGCAACAGCCAGCGGAGTACACGGCGGCCACCGCCGAGGCCGCAGTCAAGTCGGGCGATGCGCCGGTGGCGCTCATCATCCCGCGCGGCTTCGGACAGAATCCAATTTCATTTGGCCGCGATCTGGGCGGCCCGGCGATACAACTGCTCAACGATTCGAGCGATTTGATCGCCCCGCAGATGGTTGCGGGCCTGTTGCAGAAAGCCGCCATGACCGCCATGCCGGAAGTCATGGCGGAGCAGGGAATGAAATACAGCGAACAGTACATCGGCGGATTCACGCCGGAACAGCGCAAACGCTCGGACGCGGGACTGGAAGAGTTGCGCAAGATTCAGAGCGGGGGCGCTGGCTCCCGCAGCAATGCCGCAGGCAACGGTATCATCGCTGTAAACTCCCGCGCGGTGGTCGGTGAAAACAAGCGCAACCCCATGGTTTCTTTCTATGCGGCAGCCATCGGCGTCATGTTTCTGCTCTTCACCGCCAGCGGTTCGGCCGGATCGCTGCTGGATGAAGCCGAGAGTGGAACGCTTGACCGAGTGCTCAGTTCACGCGTCACTATGACCGCTCTTCTGGCCGGCAAATTGGCATTCAACACCCTGCTTGCGTTTACGCAACTGACGGTCATGTTTCTCTGGGCCTGGGCCGTCTTCAAGCTCGACTTTTTCACCCATATTCCAGGCTTTTTGGTCATGGGCCTATGTACGGCGTTCGCCGTAGCGGCCTTCGGCATGGTGCTGGCCAGTCTTTGCCACACCCGGGCGCAATTGGGCGCGCTCTCTACGCTTTTGATTCTCACAATGTCCGCGGTCGGCGGCAGCATGTTTCCCCGGTTTCTGATGCCCGCCGTAATGCAGAAGGCCGGTTTGTTCACCATCAACGCCTGGGCCATCGACGGATTTACCAAAGTGTTTTGGCGCGATCTTCCGGTTCAGGATCTATGGCAGCAGGTCAGCGTGCTGCTGGCTGTTGGCATCGCGCTCTTTATCGTCGCGCGCAGAATCGCCCGGCGCTGGGAGTTTGCATGAGGCGGGCATCCTGAGCCATCTGGGTGCCCCACCCTCGCCGCGTTCTTGTTGTTGCGGCTAGGGCGGGAGACAGCACCACGAGACAACCATCACTGACAGGAGAATCGATATGACGGGAAGCGCTGAAGAGCTGGAACTGAAAGAAAGGCTCAACCTCATCGAAACCATGATCGCCGAGGGCCGGCGCACCACCGGACGCTGGGCCTGGATATTTGTTTTCTGGGGTTTGGCCTATTACGTGGCCATAGCCTGGACTGCCTTGTTTCATTGGTCGTGGGCCTGGCTGGTGACCATGATGGCGGCTTGGATACTGTCGTGGGCCATCCAGAAAATGCAGCGGAAGCAGCCGGAGCAGAAGCCGTCCACCACAATCGGCAGGGCTATCATCTGCATCTGGGCGACCATGGGCGTGTCGTTGACTCTGCTATTGCCGGCTCTGGGCTTCAGCGGCCGCTTCAATCAGCCATTGTTTGTGGCGATCGTGGCAGCCATGCTGGGCACTGCCAATGGGGCTTCTGGCTTGATTACCCGGTGGAAGGCGCAGTTTGCCACCGCCGTTGTTTGGTGGGCGGCGAGCGTGGCGGCCTGCTTTGCCAGCGAAGACCAAAGCACAATTGTCTTTGTCGTGGCCATCTTCTTCTGCCAGATCGTCTTTGGGGTCTATGCGATGGTTTATGAGGCGCGTCTTCGCAAGCAGGAGACCGCCCATGCCTGAGCCCACAGAGCCTCACAGGAGAATCTTTATGACAGCAAACACAGAAGAGCAGGAATTGAAAGACAGGATCAGCCTGATCGAGAGCATGATCGCCGAGGGCCGGCGCACCACCGAGAGCTGGGGCTGGATCTTTGTATTTTGGGGCGTGGCGTACTACGTGGCCATTGCTTGGTCCGCCTGGGGAAACCATCGCGTACCGGCCTGGAATATCACCATGACAGCAGCAATGCTCGTGACGTTTGGCGTCGTTGTGTGGCGCAAATTCGGAGGCACGCAGAAATCGCAGCCAGTCACGACGTTTGGTCGCGCTGTGACCTCTGTCTGGATGGCCGTGGGAATTTCATTCATGGTTCTTATTCCGTCCTTGGGCATGGGCGGCCGGTCCAATTCGAATCTGGTTGTTGCGGTCATTGGAACGCTGCTCGGCACGGCCAATGCGGCTTCCAGCATGATTCTCAAATGGAAGCTGCAATTTGCCTGCGCCGTGGTCTGGTGGGCTCTGGCGGTCATCTCCTGCATCGGCACCCACGCGCAGAGCTTTTATGGATTGCTGGTCGCCAACTTTTTTTGCCAGATCGTCTTCGGAATCTATGGAATGATCGCGCAGTCCCGCAAGCAAAAGGAATGCCGTGCGGGGCAAGGGGTCTCCCATGCCTGAATTGCCGGAACTCAACCCTGTCATTCACGGTAAGCTGCGCCTGGCTCTGCTCTCGCTGCTTACTGGCGTTGAAGAGGCGGAGTTCATCTGGCTGCGCCAGAAGACCGGCTCGACGGACGGCAATCTGGGCGCGCAACTACTGAAGCTCGAAGAGGCCGGCTACATTTCGGTCAAAAAGAAGTTTGTCCAGCGCAAGCCGCAGACCCTCTACCGCATGACTGAAGCTGGCCGCCGCGCGCTCACCGAGTACGTTGTCGCATTGAAACAACTGCTCGGCGGAGCTATCGGCGACTAAATCTCGCGAGGCGCTAAGGCTTCTGTGACGAGGCTCTTCCGCACACGCTCCATGATGCCGAGGTAGTAAGCCAGATTGTGGATTGAATTCAGCGTGCCCGAGAGCGCCTCGCCGGCCTGAATCAGGTGGCGCAGGTAGGCGCGCGTGTAGCGCCGGCAAACCATGCAATTGCAGTTCGGGTCAGGCGGGCCCTGGTCCTCTGCATATTTCTTTCCCTTGATGTTCAGCCGTCCCTCACTGGTGAAGAGCAGGCCGTGGCGCGCGGCGCGTGTGGGCAGCACGCAGTCCATCATGTCCACTCCCATGCGCGCATACGCCTCAATCTCGTCCGGGTAGCCGACGCCCATCACGTAGCGCGGCTTGTCGGCGGGCAGCAGCGGCAGCACCTCGGCGATCATCTCCATGGTCAACTCGCGCGGCTCACCCACGCTCAGGCCGCCAATGGCGTAACCGTCGAAGTCCATCTCCACGAGGCGCTCCACGCTCTCGCGGCGCAGATCGCGGTACATCCCGCCCTGCACAATCCCGAAGAGGTTTTGTGTCTGTCCGCCCAGCTCATCGCGCCATACAACTTCATCGCGGTGCGCTTTAAAGTGATCAAGTGACCGCCGCGCCCAGGCCATCGTGAGCCGCAAACTCTCTTCGGCGCGGTTGCGGTCAGCCGGATATTCAGTGCATTCGTCGAAGGCCATGCAGATGTCGGCGCCCAGCGCGATTTGCACGTCCATGGAGTGCTCTGGCGTAAAGAAATGGCTGCTGCCGTCCAGATGGGATCTGAAGCGCACGCCCTCGTCCGTGACCTTGCGCAACTTACTCAGGCTGAAAACCTGAAAGCCGCCTGAGTCGGTGAGCATCGCCCGCGGCCAACTGATAAACCTGTGCAGCCCGCCCATGCGCCGGATCGCCTCGTGGCCGGGGCGCAGGTAAAGGTGATAGGTGTTGCCCAGGATAATCTCTGCGCCCAGCGATTCGAGCACGTCCTGTGCCACTGCTTTAACTGTGCCGGCCGTTCCGACCGGCATGAAGACCGGCGTTTCGACGGTGCGGTGCGGCAGATCGATCCGTCCCCGCCGCCCTCCGGCTTCGGTTGTTGTCAGTAAGTTGAATTCGAGGCTCACCAGTCGATTCTACCGGGACGGCCATCCTTCGCTTTCAATCCGCATCACAGCGTCGGATTCGCCGGGCGCATCAAGTCCCGACTGTGAAATCTGGGAATCCATTAACTGCCCCACGGTTTTCCCGCAGCCGGGCACAACAACTGACGGCGCAATGTCATTCAGCGGCGTCAGCACAAACGCCCGCTGTGCCAGCCGAGGATGCGGAATCAACAGCTCAGGCGAGCGGATTTCGAGGTCGCCCAGGAGCAGAATGTCCAGGTCCAGCGTGCGCGGCCCGTTTGCAAACCCAGCTGCCCGGTCGCGGCCAAACTCCTTTTCGATCGCCAGCAACCCATTGAGAAGTTCAAGCGGAGCCAGTTCTGTTTCCAGCGCGACCACGGCATTCACAAATCGCGGCTGCGCGGCAAACCCCACTGGCGCGGTGGAGTAAAGCGACGACCGACGCACGACACGCCCCAGCGATTCCAGCCGCAGCGCCGCCGCCGCCAGAGTCGCCTCCGGCGCGCCCGCCCGACTAGCCAGGTTCCCGCCCATCCCGATGTAAGCCGTCTGCATATTCTCCAGAGTATCGCCGAAAGCGCGGTCTGTTACTTCTTGGTTAACTTAATCATTTCCTGCATCAGGTTGAAAGCGGACTTGAGAACGGTTCCGCCCATAGGATCATTTTCCAACAAATTCATCGGCCCCTGCCCAAAGTGAAGTCCGCCTGGCGTCAGGAAGTTAATTCTAGCTTCATTTTTCCCGGGCGCTGCCGGGCGTTTCTCTTTCCAGGGGCCTATGGCTTTTACGACAGCTCCACTTTTTTGCAATAGAAGATCAATAGCCGTGTCCAGTTGATCATTTGGTCTATCCCATACCACTCCAGCACCGCTGAAGTTGAAGTAACGGGCGTGGTGATCGGCGTACGCGCAAACCAGATCAAGTCCCTTGGGCATTCCAACCTCAACCACTACCCCCAAAAGTTGTTTTGCTATTTCATGCGGGGGCTCGATACCGAGTTCCCGTAGAGAGTTCCATGCCTGCAAATAGAAGCGCGACTCCAGATTCGTTTTCGTGAGAATCTCTCTGAAGATATCTGTCGCGCCTAACTTATCCCCTGCTATAAGCAGGCGATTTGCTCGATCGAAATAAGCCCACGGTTCTGCCATCAGCGCTTGCGGAGAAATATTGAGCCATTGGTCTATTGGCATATCCCCGAAAAGCGTTTCGCGAATGCCCAAATGCGGTGCAACGGTCTTATGTTGCAAAAAGTCGAACATGGTGCTCCTCCAACAGACTCCGCTGTCCACATTACCGAATGGCACTCATTCACCGCAAACGCGAGCTGTTTCTGCTAGCATCCTCTTTGGAGAATTCTCAAAATGGATGTCCAACCCAACATGAGTCTTGGCGCACGAAGCCATGAAGACATCGCCCTCGATTTGCTCAAATTTGTGTCGGTTACGGCCGGCGTTGGCCGTCCCGCCGCGCCTTCGACCGGCTTCAGCGGAGCCGCCGGAACGAAGCCCGAAGAGCACGTGAATCAGTTGCTCGAGCTTTATAGCCGCTGCCTGACGGCCGTCAAAGGTAAGGGGCAAGAGCTGCCAGACAGGCCGCCGCAAGGATGGACGGCCCCACTGTGAGCCAAGCCCCTTTGCGTGTTGCCGTTGCCGGAGCCGGCGCCTTTGGCAAGAACCATCTGCGCGTCTACCGCGAGTTGGAAACGGCGGGACAGCCTGTCGCTCTGGTTGCCGCTGTCGAGCCCGATGCGGCCCGCGCCGCCGAGACCTCGGCTAAATATGCAATCCCCGTCTTTGCAACCGTTGACGAGCTGTTAGCTGCGGACCTTCATCTCAACGCCGCCACCGTCGCCGTTCCCACTGTGCATCACCATGCGGTCGCCTCCGTGCTGCTCGATGCGGGGCTCGACCTGCTGGTAGAGAAGCCTCTGGCCGCCACTCTGGCCGAAGCCGACGATCTGGTTCAGAGAGCCGACAAAGGCAGCCGCATTTTGCAGCCCGGCCATCTGGAGCGCTTCAATCCTGCGGTGCTGGCCATCCAGCCGCAACTGCGCCGCCCCATGTTCTTCGAGTCGCACCGCCTCTCCATCTTCACGCCGCGAGCGCTTGATGTGGACGTGGTGCTGGACCTGATGATCCACGATCTGGATATCGTGCTCATCTTTGCGAATTCGCCGGTGCGCGAGGTGCGCGCTGTGGGACTGCCGATTCTCTCGCCGAAGGTGGACATCGCCAACGTTCGCGTCGAATTCGAATCCGGCTGCGTGGCCAACTTTACCGCCTCGCGCGTTTCCACCGAGCGCGTGCGCAAGCTGCGCTTTTTCGAGCCGCGCCAGTACGTCTCCATCGACTACGCCCGCCAGGATCTGCTTGTGATTCGAGTGGATGAGGGCTCGGGCAAGTCTTCGCCGGCCGAACTGATCGCTTCGCTGCCCCCGCAGGTTGCCGCAATGCTGCCGCCGGGGATTGCCGAAGGAATCGCGTCGGGAAAGATCGACCTCAGCAAAATCGATCCGGCAATGATTGCGCAGTTTGCCGCCATGGCCAAGATCGATCCGTCGGTGATCGTACAGTTCGCCAGTCCGGCTGAATCGAAAGCCAGTTTGAGTTTTTCCAAGCCGCCGGTCACGCCCGGCGAGCCGCTGCGCCTGGAGATTCTTTCATTTCTGGAGTCGGTGCGGACGCGACAGCAGCCGCGTGTTACTGCACGTCAGGGTCGCGAAGCGCTGGCGTTGGCTTTGGAGATTCAAACTTCCATGGCAGCTCATGCCGAGCGCGCCGGGTTGGGAGACTTTTTCCATCCCGGCAAATAGAGCACGGCATCCTTATCTTGCAGCACTGGGATTGCTGTTTCAGTTTAGACGCGGAGATGAGAGTTAGCTGCGCTTAAAGGTTCAGGGCCTTTCCCGATTTGAAGAGCGCTGGGATAAAGAGTAGTAGGAGACCGGCCACACCAACGGAATATTCCGCTGCCTTCGCGCCGGAGACATACCCTTCCTTGAGAGCCATCACCACGAGAAGCGAAAGGACCGGCAGATTCAAGACCACGCCCGTTGCAACACCCGGCATATAGCTTCGCAGTGCCACGGTTAACGCGACGTGCGGAATCAGGACGTTGGCTAACGTGACTACCATACATCCAAAGACCAGGTAAGCCCATACCGTCTGCTTGCCCAATTCCGCACTCAGCCATGTGATAACGAAAGCCAGGACTGTCAAGACCGCCACGGAAAAACGGAAGGAACCCGGCGCAACAGGGCTATGCCAAAGAACGGCCCGCTTCGACCAGCTCGGAAGCCATATGGCCTCTTCGGCATTGTGCAGAGTCACGACAATCGGAAAAAGCCATTGCAGATTTCCGAAACTCATCGCCGTCTCCTTATTTGTTTTTGAAGGCCGCGTCTTATGTGATAACTACACCGTGACGAATGGGTTGGAGTAAAAAGGCGCGGCCGCGCTACACCTCACGCAATCCCCAGTACGCGGTTCAAAAAGCCCACAATGTACTTCCACACCAGGTAGTAGCCGGCCAGGGCGCCCACGAAGAACGGCGCAATCAGCGCATAGGGAATCTCGCAAGCCTGAAACCATGTGGCGCCATGAGAGCCTAGCGCAAGCACTCCGAGACAAGTGGCTACGAGCGCGCCCGTCGGCGCCATCAGCAGCGGCAATACGGCTCCATGCAGACCAATGGGCAGATGCGTGCTTTCGTGCGACCCAAGCCAAAGCATATTCCACAGCCCGAAGAGCGAAGGCACTATAGCCATGGGAAAGATCATGCCTTGCTCAATGGGAACCGGCACTTTCAGCACGATTCGCACCACGATAAAAACAGTTAGCAGCAGCGGCATCACCAGCGTAGGCACAAAGATGCCGGCCAGATAAGCGCGCAGATAGGGATGGGTGTTCATAACTTCCTCCTTGATCGATCTTGTTGGCGGACTTATGCGTTCGCGCAGGTTCACAGGTAGTAAAGAAGCAAGGGAATCGATGCTGGAAAAAAGGCGGCGAGACCCAAAAGACCGAACGCGAGCGCTCCGTCGAACCAGGCCCAGCCGGTAAGTGCCCGCGCGGCAGGCTGTGCATCCATCCGCCGCAACATGGCGGGCCACAGGTCGCGGCGCGGTTCCGAGTTGCCATTCACCGGCGGCACCGCCTGTTGCAAGAGCCTCTTCATGCGGTCCTGATTGTCTTCATTCATGGCGTGATTCCTTGTTTCTCCAAATCTTTTCTGAGCAGTCGAAGCGCGCGGAAGATGCGCAGTTTGACGGCGGCAATTGAAATTCCCAACGCCGCGGCCACATCTTTTTGCGGCTGTTCTTCGATGACCGCCAGCGTGGCCGCAATGCGCAACTTTGGCGGCAGCCGCGAAAACGCCATCGCAGTTTTCCGGCGAATCTCCGCAGTCACGGCGGGGTCAGCTTCAACGGGCGCCGCCACTTCGGCGAGCATCTCCGTTGATAGCTCGCTCTCCGTCCGTCTTGCCCGTAGCCAATCGAGCGCCGCGCGAGTAGCGATGCGCCGCGCCCAGCCTTCAAATCCACGCCCCGGTTCAAAGCGTGCATGGGCGTTGGAAATACGCCAAAAAGCCTCGATGGTCAGATCTTCAGCCGCCGCGGGGTTGCGCGTGATGCGAAGAATCCAGCCGTAAACCGCGCGCTGATGCTGATGAAAGAGCGTTTCGAAGGCAGCCACATCGCCTTGCTGAAACTGGTTCAGGACGCCGCTCTCACCGTTCTGCATCCGCCCTTCCCCCTTCTATCTATACTTACTCGCCTTAACAGGAAAAGGTTACATAACTACTTTTATTCCGGGAACAGTTTGTGTTGTACCGGTGTCTACCTATAACACAGTGGTTCCGATTGGGATATGCGGAGTGCTTCGAGCACCGCTCCCCGCGCCGACCTAGCGCGCAGAGCGGCATGGCCGCTCGCGCCTGAAAAAGCCTCCAAACTCCCAGCCGGCGCGGCTGATTTTCGCAGTAAAGGGAGGCTGGCCATGTTTGAAGACTCAACCTTTGAATCCGCAGGCAGAATCCGCACCCGCAGCCGCCGCTGGATGATAGCGGCCTTCACCTTCAACACCTCCATCTTGCTCGCGTTGATCCTGATTCCGCTCATCTGCCCCGAGGCCCTGCCGCATCAGTTTTGTCCCTTCCTGATAACAGCGCCCGAGCCGGTACCGCCGGAACCACCTACGCCACCTGTGCATGCGACGCAGGCTCCAACGCAGATGTACGACGGCCATTTCTTTGCGCCGAGTACAATTCCGGACCACATTGCCATTTTGGTAAGACCCGATCCACCGCTGCTCACCGGTCCCGAAAGCTTGGGCCCGAACCCAGCGATAGTTGGCGACGACCAGTTCGGCAGACGGCCGGCAGTGACCGTCGTTCGTCCGGAGGTGAAGACTCTGCGCGTCTCTACCACGGTTGAGGAGGGACTATTGATTCGCAGAACAATTCCCGTCTATCCCGCAATTGCAAAGGCTGCCGGAGTCAGCGGCACGGTGGCGCTGGCGGCCACCATTTCCAAAACTGGAACCATTGAAAATCTGCGCGTCACCGGCGGACCGGCGATGTTGCAGCGGGCCGCGCTGGATGCTGTGAGCACGTGGCTCTATCGGCCCTACCTGCTCGACGGCAAGCCGGTTGAGGTGGAAACCACTGTGAATGTGATCTTCACCCTGGGGCGGTAACAAGCAATGTTTTCGTGCAATAAATAGATGCCCAGGTCTCTCTTCCGAGGCCTGGGCTTTTGTTTAGTGGCCGTCTGGCCTGGCTGCGTTAAGGCCGGTGAAAACGGCGTCGTAATGGCCGCTCTCCACGCCGAAGCGCAGGGGTTTCACTCTTTCCACGCAAATTTCTGTCGGCGTCGGCTGAGCCTTGAGTAACTCCATCGTCTCGGCGATGAATTCATTCAGCGGCATGGCGCGCGGATCGTCGGCGCCAGTCATCAAGTGCGTGGCCACATAGGGCGGCACGATTTCGAGAACTTCGATTTGAGTCTTGCGCAACTGATGGCGAAGCGATTGCGTGTAGGAGTGAATCGCCGCCTTGGTGGCGCAATAGGTTGGGGTCAGCGCGAGCGGAACATACGCCAGTCCAGAGGTGACGTTGATGATGGTCGAGTAAGGCTGCTTTTCGAGCAGCGGCAACAGCGCCGCCGTCATGCGAATGGGGCCGAGCAGGTTGGTGGCGACGGTGGCTTCCGCGTCGGCCAGGTCGTCCTGCTGGGCGAGCAGGTCTTCGGGCCGCATGATGCCCGCGTTGTTAATGAGCACGTTCAGCGCGGGAAACTCCGCCGCCACCTTGGCAGCAAAAGCGCGAATGGCCGCGGGGTTTTCAATGTCGAGGGTGAGCGATTTCATGCCTGGATTGGCGGCTGTGGTCTCATCCAGAGCCTGCTTGCGCCGCCCCGCGATGATGACCTGGTTGCCCAGTTTGTGCAACTCTTCCGCCAGCCCGCGGCCAATGCCCGACCCGCCGCCGGTGATGAGAATCGTGTTGCCGGAATGTTTCATAGGTATTCATGCCTCCAGGAAGCATTTTAATTCCAGTGCTCGAAGGGCAGGTTGCGGACGTCCCAAATCTCAACGAGCGACAAACAAGTGAGCGCCTCAGATACTGAAATCTGAGGCGCTCGTTTTGTTAAATGTTAGCGGATCGTTTGACTCGCGCCGCCTACTTCTTCAGCGGCTTGCGCGCGAAGTAATACAGCGAGAACGCCAGCGCCGCGAACGCCGCCACCGAAACTCCGTTGTTATAGAAGATGGAGTGCGGGATGGCGATAGGGTTGTCCTTGTTGAAGAAATTTTCGTAGAACTTGAGAGCTACGCCGAGCAAACCGATGATGCCTCCAGCGGCAATCAGGCCAGAAGCATAAAGCGAGCCCGGCGAGACATCGCCCTCCGCCTCCGGGTCGCCGCCGGCTTTTCTGACTGCTGCATCCACCAGCCAGCGCATCACGCCGCCGGTGAAGATGGCCAGCGTGGTGCCGATGGAAAGATAGGCACCGACAGCGAAGGCCAGCGAACGGACACCGAGCAACTCCACAGTAATTACGATGCACACGCCCAGCAGCACCAGCCCCCAGGGCAGTTTGCGGCTCAGGATTCCGCTGATCACTGTTGCCATCAGACGGGCCTGCGGCGCTGCAATCTTCTCGCTGCCGATGCCCGGAATCCACTGCACTTCAATCTGGTGGCTGGCCGGTGAATAGAGGTACTTTCCGTCGGGCAGTTCTGGCGATCCAAGGGCATTCAAGAGCACATACTCGCTTTTGTGGTGAATGGTCTTGGTCTTGTCCGTGTTGATAACGGGGAATTGGTCGTTGAGGCCCGCTGCCTGCTGGACGTTAACGCCGTCGTGTGGCGCAGAGATATTCCATGCCTGCGGGGCAGCTCTGAATTCCTGCGCGCCGGTATTCATTAATTGAAGCGTACCGCCGATGGCGAAGGTGGAGACCACGATGCCGATCAGGAAGGCGAAGCGCTGCAAACGCGGCGTGGAGCCGACCAGAAAGCCGGTCTTCAAATCCTGTGAAGTGTCGCCCGCCTCGGCCGACGCGATGCAGACCACGCCACCGATGGTGATGGCCAGTGCGCCGAAGGCCGGCGCCGTCCAGCCCTCAACCAGAAAGATTGCCGACGTGGCCATCAGTGTGGCGATGGTCATGCCGGAGATGGGATTGGCGGAGCTGCCGATCAGGCCAACGATGCGCGAACTGACGGTGACGAAAAGGAATCCGAAGACGACGATCAGTACTGAAGCAGCAAGGTTCTGCAGCAGCGTAACCTGGGCTCCGGGGACCGGTTTGAGGTAGAGGAAGAGGAACATGATCACGACCAGCACTGCCGAGCCGATCATTGCCGTTCCCATGGAGAAGTCCTTCTCCGTGCGGATGGTCTCTGCCTTGGCCCCCGCGCCGCCGCGCATTTTTTTGAAGCCCGAGGCGAGCGCGCCGATGATGGTGGGCATGGTCTTGAGCAGGGCAATCACTCCGGCGGCTGCCACCGCCCCGGCGCCGATAGGCCGGATGTAAGTCTTCCACATATCGCTGGGGCCCATCAGTTCGACGGGCACTGTGCCGGGATAAATGGGATGGCCAACCTCTTTACCGAAGAAGTAGATCAGAGGCATCAGCACCAGCCAGGAAAGCACGCCTCCTGCCACCATCACACCCGCAGTCTTGGGGCCGATGATGTACCCCACGCCCAAATACTCCGGCGTCGCGTCGGCCTTGATGGACGCGCCTTTCATCACGTGATGGGGGCCAAAGTCGGGCTGAAACTCAGGTGTGCCCGGCCAGACGCCGAAGAGGTTCTCATTTTGGAAGAAGGTATAGAGAGCGCCCAGGCCGAGACCGAAGAAGACGCGACTGGCAAACGAGCCGCCCTTCTCGCCGGCAATCAGCACGTCGGCGCAGGCCGTGCCCTCGGGAAACTTCAGGTTGCCGTGCTCCTCCACAATCAGTTCGCGGCGCAGCGGCACCATGAACAGCACGCCGAGAAAACCGCCAATCAGCGCCAGAGCGAAGATGCGCCAATATTCCAGGTCGAAGCCCAGGAAGATGAGCGCAGGCAAGGTGAAGATGACGCCTGCGGCTATGGACTGGCCAGCGTTGCCGGTGGTCTGAACGATGATGTTTTCAAGAATCGAACTGCGCCCGAAGACGCGCAGAATGCTGATAGACAGCACCGCGATCGGAATCGACGCGGCCACTGTAAGTCCTGCCCTCAGGCCGACATAAACGGTAACGGCGCCGAAAATGATGCCGAAGATCGAGCCAAGCAATACGGCACGGAAGGTAAACTCCCGGGGCTTCTCATTGGGCGAAATAAAAGGTTGAAAGGCGGGCGGTTGAACGTCGGGCACGGTAAGCCTCCAAATGCTCTGCAAGCAACTTTGCTGGATTGCTCTGACAGAGAAGTGTACCAGCGCAGGGGGTGGAAGCTACAAGGAGGGGATTGGGGCTAAGGACAATCGAAGGAACGGTTGTTGCAGATTATTTGCGGCGTTCGCCTACCCTTTAATCAGGTTTGGCCTTCTCGCACGGGTCGAACCGCAACCAGGCGGAAAGACACCCCCTCCCCCCTATTTCCTGTGGGACTGTGAAACTGTGGAGGGATTGTTTTTGCGAGATCCCTGCGATTTTGCCGTTAGTGCGTTTGCGGAGCTGGCTTCGCAGGACGGAAGAGCCATAAATTGAGCAGCGAAAACAGCAGCCCGCCAACAGTGAACTTGAGCCAGACGGGAGCTTGCGACGGAGAGAAGAAGCCCTCCAGGCAGCCGGCGATTACCAGTAGCGGAATAATGCCGCTTACCAGTTGCGTAGCTTCAATGCCGCCGCGGGCCACCGACTCCCGCCAGCGCAGCGCGCCGGGAAAGAGCATGGCCTGGCCCAGCCGAAATCCAGCCGCGCCGGCGATGATGATCGAAGGCAGCTCCAGCGCTCCGTGCGGAGCCACAAAGCTCCACAGCTTCATTGACATTTCGTAGTGGTGGCAGGCCGCGCCGATAACGCCCAGCATCATGCCGTTTGTGAAGAGAGCGAAAAACGTTCCCAGCCCAAAGACGATGCCTCCGGCAAACGTGATAAAGCTGACCGTGAGATTGTTGCTCATGATGGCGCTGGAGGCCATGGGCGCCACGCTGACTACAGACTCGGTCCACATCTCGTGGCGTTCCATGGTGGCGATCATCTCCGGGCCGACAAAGTGGCGCATGAACTCGGGGCGGGCCGTGGTGAGCGCCGCGCCCAGCAGGCCCCAGGCCACGGAGACCAGAAGCGAGGCCGCGACGTAACCGATCTGGCGCTGAAAAATGGCCGGATACTCGTCCCTCAGGAAGCGAAAGACGGTTAGCAGATTGGTCTTGCGGCCCGAATAGATGATATGGTGGGCGCGAGCCAGCAAATGATTCACATGCGTCGCGTAAGTGCGCGAGGTTGCATCCTGGCGCAGCACCGAAAGGTCTGCCGCCACCTGCCGGTAAAGCAGGGCGATCTCCTGCAATTCGGCGCGCGATAGCTGACCCAGGCCGCTTGCATCGGATTGAGTCAACAGAGCAGCCAGCCGGTCCCAGTGAGGCCGGCGCTTGAGAATCCACTGGTTGGAGAGGATTTGCGCCATGGAGTTGAATTCAGATCAGCTTAACATTGATACCCCGGAACTGGTGGATATTGAGCTGCCGCTGGCTGGCATCGGCAGCCGTTTTATCGCTCTGCTGGTCGATATGCTGATCTGGTTCGCCGGCTTTCTTGTCCTTGCGATACTCCTAGCCATCTTCCTGCCGGGCATCGAGGCTTTCTCGAAGCTTTCAGAGCAATGGGCCGTAGCAGGCGCCATTTTTATGGTTTTCTTGCTCTTCTGGGGCTATTTCACGCTCTTTGAGGCCTTCTGGAATGGCCGCACGCCGGGCAAGCGCGTCGCCCGGATTCGCGTCATCCAGCGTTCCGGCCGCGCCATCAGCCTTTTCGAGTCGATGGCGCGCAACCTGGTTCGCTACGTGGATATGCAACCCTTTCCGATGTACGCCGTGGGGGTCATCGCGATCTTTTCGACACGCCAGCACCAGCGGCTGGGCGACCTGGCTGCGGGCACTCTGGTGGTGCGGGATCGCGTGGAGGAGGCGCCGTTGTGGGGTGAGTCGGCAGCGCGAACCTTTACTGCGCCGAGCTTTGCCCGCAGCGCCCCGGCTCCCGAGCCGCATGACGCTTATTCGCTGCCGACGACTGGTATTGCGAAGCTCTCCTCCATCGACCTGGAAGTTCTGGAGGGCTTTTTCGCGCGCCGGCTGGACATGAGCCTGGACACGCGCCACTTGCTGGCCGAGCGCATCGCGGCCGCCATTCAGGCAAAATCCGGTATGGAGCCACCTGCCGGCGCCAGCGTGGAAACCTTCCTCGAAGCCACGGCCCGTCAACTGAGGGATCAGGCGCGAATGCAGTAGGGCCGCATCCCACCCTGGCCCCAATAACACAGACGCGGCGAAAGTTGGGCCTCCGCCGCGTCTGTTGGGTTCATGGCTGCCCAGGGTCTCAGTACCGAGGGCCGGGGACCCCGGCTACCCGCCGTGAGAATCCAGGCAGCGTTTGTCTACTCTCCATGCACCTGCACGCTCAAGTAGCGCTCGTAGCCAATTTCCTTGATCTGGCTCAGTTGCGCTTCCAGCCAGTCTGTGTGCACTTCCTCGTCCTTCAGATTTGCGATGAACAGGTCGGCGCTTCCATTGTCTCCTTCGGCCCGTGCCAGTTTCACTGCGTCATTGTAAGACGCGACTGCGCCAAGCTCAGAGTTCAAGTCATTCTCCAACTGTTCTTTCACCGTTTTCCCTATCTTTATTTGCGTGGGCCCGGTCATTTTCGGAATTCCGTCCAGGAAGAGTATGTGTTCAATCAGTCTTTCCGCATGCTTCATCTCCACAATCGACACCTTCTTCAGGTATTTGGAAAGATTGTCGTATTTCCAGTTCTCGCACATCTCGGCATGGATAAAATACTGGCTGAGCGCTGTGAACTCTTCCTGTAGAGTCTTGTTGAGCGCGGCAATGATCTTTTCGCTTCCTTGCATGATGGCTTACCCTCCGATGCATCTCTCAGCGAAACTATCGTTGAAGGGTGACGGCTGACTGGTCAACTCTGCTCATTATTGTTGAACCAATCCTTTGGTCTGCCATTGAGTATCGTTGCGCTCCTCACGGAACGCGTCAACCAGTTTGAGAAATGTTTAGTGCTGATTATCTTCTGCGGCCGGAGCGCGCAATTCCACGCGCCTACATTCACTCAACAATGAAAATGCTTCAGTTTACGCGGCTCCGGGATTCGATGGCCTTTTCCTGCTCCAGCAACTCCGCCAGCGCCCGCTCCGGGCACATGTGCCGAGCCTCCAGCGTGGCCAGTTCCTTATCTGTTTCCACAGAAGAGGCAATGGTCATGAAGCAGTACAGGCAGCGGGTGTTGTAGGTCCCGTTCTCGTTTTGGGTGCGGCTGTACATCGTTCCTCGGGATTCGCCGAAAGATTTTTACGATGTTAGGCGGCCTTTTATTTCCTCGACGTGACCCGCATCACAGGACAATGTTTAGGTGCCAACCGGCGACCATTTCTCTCCAGGTAATATCTACAGGTTTGCTCCCTGGTTGACGTGGCGGCGCAGTTGCCAGCAGGGGGTCTGCCCGGCTTGGGGAAACAAGGAGATCGAGCAAGGCGCATCCACCGATCCGAGGTAGTCGAACTCCGTTTTGTTGCCCTTGAGCGGAATCGTCAGATAGCGGTTGACGGTGACTGTGGACTGCGGCGATCCGCGCAGCTTGAAGACGGCGAAATCGCCCCCGTAAGCAGCCACAAAGACCACCGCCAACACGATCACCACACGTTGCAGCCAACGCATCAACCAGCGCATCATGCCGATTCAGCCTCTCTGAACCAGAGTATCTGATTTGCCTTGTATTACTGTGCGACCCTACAGGCTTCGGTTTTGGCAAGTCAGCGAAACGGCCTCGGCGCGATGCGTCGGGGCCGTATTTTGGGTGCGCCCAGCATGGGCGCGTTCTTACGGGTGCGAGTCCCGTCGTAAGCTGGTCACAGTAAACGAAGTGAAGCGCAACTGCATGAGGGTGACCGAGTGTGGGG
>Ga0302154_10001009_pt1 | contig 24064 bp, 20 predicted proteins | sample I_Bog_N2_3_FD_193507 | JGI IMG/M metagenome (GOLD analysis project Ga0302154, IMG submission 193507) | Peat permafrost microbial communities from Stordalen Mire near Abisko, Sweden - I_Bog_N2_3 | ecosystem: Environmental > Terrestrial > Soil > Wetlands > Peat | place: Sweden: Abisko, Stordalen... | reverse complement strand
GGTGATCTACGGCGCGGGGCCGCGCACGGTGCTGGAGTCGAACGCGAAGCGGGCCGACGAGCACCTGGACCTGGAAGACCTGCGCAAGGCGACGAAGGTGATCGCGCGCAGCCTGTTCGAGCTGCTGGCGATAGGGTAAAAACGTGGCTCCTTCTAGGAGCAGCACATGACCCGGATCCGAGTCGGCATCGGTGGTTGGACGTACGAGCCCTGGCGCGACAACTTCTACCCTCCGAAGTTGCCCGCCGCGCGCGAGCTGCAGCACGCCAGCCGGCAGGTGACGGCCATCGAGGTCAACGGCACCTACTACAGCACGATGACGGCCAAGTCGTTCGAGCGCTGGTTCGCCGAGACGCCCGACGACTTCGTGTTCTCGCTGAAGGCCAACCGCTTCGCCACCAACCGGCGCGTGCTGGCCGAGGCCGGCGAGTCGATCGGCCGCTTCATCGGCAGCGGCCTGGCGCGGCTGGAGCACAAGCTGGGCCCGATCCTGTGGCAGTTCGCGCCCACCAAGCGCTTCGATCCGGCAGACTTCGAGGCCTTCCTGAAGCTGCTGCCCGCCGACGTCGACGGCCGCGCGCTGCGCCACGTGCTGGACGTTCGCCACGACAGCTTCATGGTGCCCGGGTTCCTGGCGCTCGCCCGCGAGTACGGCGCGGCCGTGGTGTTCACCGACTCGCCGGACTATCCGTCCTTCGCCAGCCTCACCACCGACTTCGTGTACCTGCGGCTGATGAACGCGAAGGCCGACGTGCCCACCGGCTATCCGGCCGAGGTGCTGTCGGCGTTCGCCGCGTGCGCGAAGACGTGGGCGGACGGCGGCGAGCCCAGCGGGCTGCCGCTCGTGCCAGGCGATGCGGGCGCTCCGCCGTCGGCATCGCGCGACGTCTTCATGTTCATGATCAACGGCGCGAAGGAGCGGGCGCCCGCTGCCGCCGTGGATCTCATTGCGAGACTCAGGGCTTGAGCTGCGTCCTGATCTCGCCGCCCTTGTGCTCGGCGGTGTGCACGTTGACGTACAGGTTGCCCGCGTTGTAGGCCTGCAGCTGTTCGGCCGTCAGCTTCGCCCCCGGCGGCACCGACCAGACGCCGCCGGCGCCACCCACCAGCGGGATGATCACCGGCCCGTTCACGCCCGGCGCGCCCGTGTGGATGTGGGCGGCGGTGCCCTGCAGCGTCGGGGCCGTCACGCTGCCGGTGACCGAGCCGTCGCTGGCCACGTTGATGTTGCCGGTGCCGACGGCCGTGCTGGTGTTCGGTGGCACTTCCTGGTCTCCGGTGAGCTTCAGGTCCGCGGCCAGGGCGCTGCCCATGGCGCAACAGGCCAGCAGGGCGGCGAGGGCGAGCGACTTCGGAATGATCTTGGGCATGGCGTGCATCCTTGCAGTAGTCGGGGACGCGATGGTGGACTGCGGAGCGGCGCGATACGAGGGCAGGGTCAATTGTGGCGGCTCACAAGGCCTTCGGGCCTCACAGGTCCAGCTCGCTCAGTCCCGGATGATCGTCCGGCCGCCGGCCCAGCGGCCAGTGGAACTTGCGGTCGGCCTCGGCGATGGGCAGGTCGTTGATGCTGGCGAAGCGGCGCTCCATGTAGCCGTTCGCGTCGAACTCCCAGTTCTCGTTGCCGTACGAACGGAACCAGTGGCCCGAGTCGTCGCGCCATTCGTAGGCGAAGCGCACGGCGATGCGGTTGCCGTCATGCGCCCAGAGTTCCTTGACGAGGCGGTAGTCGAGCTCGCGCGCCCACTTGCGCGCCAGGAACTCGCGTACCTGCGCGCGGCCGACCGGAAACTCTGCGCGGTTGCGCCAGCGCGTGTCCTCGGTGTAGACCAGCGCGACGCGCGCCGGATCGCGCGAGTTCCAGGCATCCTCGGCCAGCCGCACCTTCTGCGTGGCGGACTCGAGCGTGAAGGGCGGCAGCGGGGGCTTGGGGTCCATGGCATGTTCCGATGACAATCGACCGTTCGAATCCTGCCATGCCTCGCAAGGAAAGCACCCTCCCGATGAACAAGACCACGCTGGCCTTCACGCTGGCCTGCCTGCTGTCCGCCCACGCCATCGCGGCGCCGTCCACGCACGACCGCCTCACCCTGTTGGCGCAGGAGATGATCGCCACCGGCGCCCATGCCAACCCGATGCGTGCCACCATGCAGGGCATCGCGGGCCTGGACGGCGAGCTGGTGTTGCCCACCGAGGCCACGCGGGCCGCGGACATCGCCCGCCAGAAAGCCTGGCTCGCGCGGCTGGACGCCATCCGGAAATCGGCCGGCCCCGCGATCTCGCTGGTGGACGCCGACGACGCGAAGCTGCTGCGCGCGCAGATCGACGGCCGCCTCGGCGCGCTGCTCGTGCGCCAGTCCGATCGCAAGGACTACGCCGGCCCGGCGCTCGACCTCGTCGACGCGATCAACACCCAGTTCATGCATCTCCCGATCCCGGGACGCGACGGCGCGACCGCGGCCGACGTCGCCGGGGCCTGGGCCGACATCACCGCGCGCCTGGAGAAGGGCCCCGCGTACATCGAGGCCGGCCAGAAGCTGGTGACGCATCCGGGCCGGCTCCAGGGCCAGGCGGGTCACGAGCAGATCGCCGGCGCGCCCGACCTGTTCGACGGCGCGCTCACGGACGCGGCCAGGGCCCAGCTCGCCGGCGACCCGGCGGCGTTCGCGCGCTTCGCCGCCGCGCGCGACGCCTTGCTGGCCACGCTCGCGACGACCGACGCCACGATCCAGGCCCACGTCGACTCGTGGCCCGAGAACTTCGCCATGGGCCAGGCGGCCTACGAGCAGATGCTGCAACGCGAGGACCTGCTGCCGTACACGTCGCGCGACATCGAGGGCATGGCGCGCGACGAGCTCGCGCACGGCTGGGCCGAGGAGGCCTGGGTGAAGGCGCTGGCCGCGCAGCGCCAGCAGGCCTTCGGCGCCGAGAGCGGCGGTGGCATGGCGCCGGCGGGCGCGGCGCTCGTCGACTACTACCGCGAGCGCATCGCGCAGTTGCGCGCGTTCGTTGCAGGGCACGATCTCGTGACGATCCCCGACTGGCTGGGTTCGATCGAGGTGGTGGAGACGCCCAAGTACCTGCAGCCGGTCTCGCCCGGCGCCTCGATGGAGTCGCCGCGCCTGTTCGCCCGGTCGGCCGACGGCTACTACTTCATCACGCCGCCGGACTCGTTGAAGGACGCCGCCGCGCGCCTGGACATGAACGAGGATTTCGACCGCGACCGCATCCTGCAGACCGCGGCCCACGAGGCGATGCCGGGACACTTCCTGCAGCTGTCGATCGCGCGCCGGCATTCCGACTACGTGCGCAAGATCAACGACTCCGGCGTGTTCGCGGAAGGCTGGGCCTTCTACGGCGAGGAGATGTTCCTGCGCCTGGGCCTGTTCGGCGACGACCTCGACGCGCGCCTGATCACGGCGCGCTGGGAGCGCGTGCGCGGCGCGCGCGTGATCGTGGACGTGAAGCTGGCCAGCGGCGAGTGGACGATCGCGCAGGCGGCGAAGTTCTTCGAGCAGCAGGCGGGCTTCACGAAGTCGGCCTCCGAGGCCGCGGTGGCCGGCTATGCGCTGCGGCCCGGCTACGTGCTGGCCTACACGGTGGGCCGCCGGCAGCTCGAGGAACTGCTGGCCGAGTACCAGCTGCGCACCGGCGAGAAGGGTTCGCTGCACGACTTCCACGACCGCCTGCTGTCGTACGGCTCGGTGCCGTTCGCCATCGTCGGGCCCGAGCTGCTGGCCGACCTGGACAAGCCCGCCAGCGCGGTGCGCGCCGTCGCCAACTATTGACTAGACCTGCGCGAACCCGGTCTCCAGGTCGGCCTTCAGGTCGTCCAGGTTCTCGATGCCCACCGACAGCCGGATCAGCGTGTCGCCGATGCCCAGCTTCGCGCGCTGCTCGGCCGGTATCGACGCGTGGGTCATGATGGCCGGGTGCTCGATGAGGCTTTCGACGCCGCCCAGGCTCTCGGCCAACGCGAACAGGTGCACGTGCTCGAGGAAGCGGCGCGAGCCCGCCAGGTCGCTCTTCAAGTCGATCGAGATCATGCCGCCGCCGCCGCGCATCTGACGCTTCGCGAGCGCGTGCTGCGGATGGCTCTCGAGGCCGGGGTAGTGCACGCGCGCCACCTTCGGATGCGCCTCCAGCCACTGCGCCAGCGCCAGCGCGCTCTGGTTGTGGCGTTCCATGCGCAGCGCCAGCGTCTTGACGCCGCGCAGCGCCAGGAAGGAGTCGAACGGGCCCGCGATGGCGCCCACCGCGTTGTGCAGGAACGCCAGGCGCTCGGCCCACTCGGCCTGGCGCGGCTCCCTGCCCACCACCGCGATGCCGCCGACGACGTCGGAGTGGCCGTTGAGGTACTTGGTCGTGGAGTGCACGACGATGTCGAAGCCGAGCGCGAGCGGGTTCTGGCCCCAGGGGCTCGCGAAGGTGTTGTCGGCCACGGCGATGAGCTTGGCCTCGCGCGCGATCCTCGCCACCGCGGCAAGGTCGATCAGCTTGAGCAGCGGGTTCGACGGCGTCTCCACCCACACCAGCTTCGTCTCGGGCCGCAGCGCGGCGCGCACGGCATTCGCGTCGGACATGTCGATGAAGCTCACCTGCAGCCCCATCGAGCGCTTCCTCACGCGCTCGAACAGGCGGAACGAGCCGCCGTACAGGTCGTCGCTGGCGATGATGTGCGCGCCGGCGTCCAGCAGCTCCAGAACGGTGGACATGGCGGCCAGGCCGGAGGCGAACGCATAGCCCTGCAGGCCGTCCTCGAGGTCGGCCACGCAGCGCTGCAGCGCCTCGCGCGTGGGATTCTGGCTGCGCGAGTACTCGTAGCCCTTGTGCACGCCGGGGCTGGACTGCACGTAGGTGGAGGTCTGGAAGATCGGCGGCATGATCGCGCCGGTGGACGGGTCGGGATGCTGGCCCGCGTGGATGACGCGGGTCTCGAAGCCGTGTTTCGTGTCGTCGGTGCTCATGGCGTCTCGCTCAGGAAAGGGTCTTGCGCAGGAAGTTGAGAAGGTCGAAGCGGGTGATCAGGCCGTGGAAGCCCTCGGCGTCGGCCACGACTGCCACCCAGCCTTCCTGCAGCGTCTTGATCAGCGCCTGCAGCCCGGCGTCCGGGCGCAGCGTGCGGATCTGGCGGTTCATGGCCTGGCGCACCGGCTGGCGGAAGCGCTCGGAATCGCCGCTCACGTGCAGCAGCAGGTCGGACTCGTCGAGCAGGCCGGCCAGCCTGCCGTCCTGCAGCACCGGCACCTGCGAGACGTCGGCCGCGCGCATGCGCTGGAACGCGGTGAGCAGCGTGTCGTCCGGGCTCACGGTGATGACGGCCTCGTCGATCACGCGGCGCGAGATCAGGTCGCGCAGGTCGCCCACGGTGGCGCGGTGCAGCAGGCCCTGGTCGAACATCCAGCTGTCGTTGTAGACCTTGGAGAGGTAGCGCGTGCCGGTGTCGCACACGAAGGTGACGACGCGCTTCGGCGTGGTCTGCGCGCGGCAGTGGCGCAGCGCCGCGGCCAGCAGCGTGCCGGTGGACGAGCCGGCGAGCAGCCCTTCGCGCTTGAGCAGCTCGCGCGCGGTGGCAAAGCTCTCCTCGTCGTCTATCGTGTAGCCGGTGCGCACGTTCGTGAGGTCGGCGATGGACGGGATGAAGTCCTCGCCGATGCCCTCGACGGCCCAGGAACCGGCTTGGCCGAACGTGCCGGTGGTGATGTAGTCGACCAGCACCGAGCCCTTGGGGTCGGCCAGCACGAACTCGGTGGCGGGCGACACGCGCTCGAAGTAGCGCTTCAGGCCGGTGAGCGTGCCGCCGGAGCCCACGCCGCAGACGATCGCGTCGACGCGGTGGCCCATCTGCTGCCAGATTTCCGGTGCGGTGGAGGTCTCGTGGGCCAGCGGGTTGGCGGGGTTGTTGAACTGGTCGATGTAGAACGCGTCGCCGCCGGCTTCCGTGGCCAGGCGGGCGGCCATGTCCTGGTAGTACTCGGGATGGCCCTTGGCCACGTCGGAGCGCGTGGTGTGCACCTCGGCGCCCAGCGCCTTCAGGTGCAACACCTTCTCCGACGACATCTTGTCGGGCACCGCCAGCACCACGCGGTAGCCCTTCGCGCAGGCCACCAGCGCCAGCCCCAGGCCGGTGTTGCCGGCCGTCGCCTCGATCACCGTGCCGCCGGGCTTCAGCTTGCCCTCGCGCTCGGCCGTCTCGATCATGGCCAGGCCGATGCGGTCCTTGATGGAGCCGCCGGGGTTCTGCGACTCCAGCTTCAGGAAGAGCTGGCAGCAGCCGGTGTCGAACTGCGTGACCTCGACCATCGGCGTGTTGCCGATGAGGTCGAGCACGGCGGGGCGCGCAGGTCGTGCGGCGGCGGTCTGGACGGAGTGGGTCATGTCTCTTGGTGGCGGCGCGAAAGCTTGTGGCCGGGGCCGCTCGTGGGTTGACGGTGCGCGCAGGATAGCGCGATGGCAAATGCGTTTCCGTCATGGCTTTATCCAAGGCGGCGTAGGCGCCCCTGGCTTGACGGAGAATGCGCCTCAGCACAAGGAGCAGCGTGATGGCGATGGACGTGGTCGACTACGAGGTCAAGGGCGCGGAGATGCAGTTCGTCGAGGTCGAGCTCGACCCGGGCGAGGCCGCGGTCGGCGAGGCCGGCTCGTTGATGTTCATGGAGAACGGCATCGTCCTGGACACGGTCTTCGGCGATGGCTCGCAGCAGAACTCCGGCCTGTGGGGCGCGCTGGTGGGCGCAGGCAAGCGCCTGATCAGCGGCGCCAACGTGTTCACCACCGTGTTCATGAACCAGTCGAACCAGAAGCGTCGCGTCGCGTTCGCCGCGCCGGTGCCCGGCAAGATCCTGGCCGTCGACCTGCGCACGCTGGGCGGCACGCTGATCTGCCAGAAGCAGTCCTTCCTGTGCGCGGCCCGCGGCGTGACCTTGGGCATCGCGTTCCAGCAGCGCCTGGGCGTGGGCTTCTTCGGCGGCGACGGCTTCGTCATGCAGCGCCTGGACGGCGACGGCATGGCCTTCGTGCACGCCGGCGGCACCGTGGAACAGCGCGAGCTGCAGCCCGGCGAGACGCTGCTGATCGACCATGGCTGCCTGGTGGCGTTCACGCAGGCGGTCAACTTCGAGATCCAGTACGTGGGCGGCATCAAGACCGCGCTGTTCGGCGGCGAGGGCCTGTTCTTCGCCAAGGTCACCGGGCCGGGCACCGTGTGGATCCAGAGCCTGCCGTTCTCGCGCCTGGCCAGCCGCGTGTTCGCCGCGGCGCCGCAGAACGGCGGCAGCAGCGATCGCGCCGGCTCGAGCAGCGGTGCCGGCGTGCTGGGCGGGCTGGCCGCGGGCGGCCTCCTGGGCGGCCTCGGCAGCCTGCTGAGCGGCGACGACGACTGAGTCGCTGAAGGCACGCTGAAGTTCACATGCCGCGTACGCTGCTCGCTTATCCTCTGGCCCGATGAAATTGCTGTTCGGCTCGTTCTGGCGCGCTGTTGCCTATTGCCTGCACCCCAAGGTGATCGCGCTGTCGCTGCTGCCGCTTCTGGTGGCCGGCGTCGTGACGCTCGGCGCCGGGTTCCTCTTCTGGGAAAACGCCGTCTCCTCCGTCCGCACGATCATGGAGAGCTGGGGCGCCCTTCAATTCATCCTGCACTGGATCGCCTGGGCGCACGGCGACGCGTTCCGCACCACAGCGGCGGCCCTGATCGTGATCTACCTGTCCATCCCGGTCATCGTCACGTTCACGATCGTCCTGGTGGCGGTGTGGGTGACGCCGGCGTCGGTGCAGATGGTGTCGCGGCGGCGCTTCCCGCTGCTTGAGCGGCGCCACGGCGGGTCGTGGTGGAAGGGCCTCATGTGGGCGATCCTGTGCACCATCGGCGCGCTGCTCATGGTCACGGTCACGTTGCCGTTCTGGCTTGTTCCCGGCGTCGCCGTCATCCTGCCGCCGCTGGTCTGGGGCTGGCTGACGGCGCGCGTCATGGGCTTCGACGCGCTGGCCGAACATGCCTCCATCGCGGAGCGCGAGGCGATCGTGCGCGCGCACCAGGGGCCGCTGCTGGTCATGGGCGTGATGTGCGGGCTGTTCTGCAGCGTGCCGTCGATGATCTGGACGATCAACCCGGCGCTCGTGATCCTTGCGCCGTTCCTCATGGTGCCCGTCATCTGGCTCTACACCATGGTGTTCACGTTCTCCGCGCTCTGGTTCACGCACTACTGCCTGACGGTGCTCGCCAACCTGCGCGTGGCCGAGTCGGCGATGCGGGCCGCGCAGCCAGCGGTCGCGCCGTCGTCCGACCTGCAACTGGTGGAGGAAGTGCCGCCCCACGAGCGCTTCGGCTACGAAGACTCCCGGCCGCTCGAACCATGAACTTCGGTGCACTCATCATCGGCGACGAGATCCTCTCGGGCCGCCGCGAGGACAAGCACCTCGCGCGCACGATCGCCGCGCTCGAGTCGCGCGGGCTCGCGCTCGCCTGGGCGCGCTACATCGGCGACGAGCCGGCGCGCATCGTCGGCGAGCTGCGCGCCGCCGCCGCGTCGGGCGACACGGTGTTCTCGTTCGGCGGCATCGGCGCCACGCCCGACGACCACACGCGCCAGTGCGCGGCGCAGGCGCTGGGCGTCGCGCTCGCGCTGCATCCGGATGCGGCGGCATTGATCACGCAGCGCGGCATCGAGATGGCCGCGGAGAAGGGCATCGCCTACGACACCGCCTCGGCCGACCACCAGCGGCGCCTGAACATGGGCGTGTTCCCGGCCGGCGCCAGCCTGATCCCGAACCCGTACAACCGCATCCCCGGCTTCAGCGTGGGGCACCTGCACTTCATGCCCGGCTTCCCGGTGATGGCGCACCCGATGCTCGACTGGCTGCTCGACACCCTCTACGCGGACCAGTCGGGCGCGCTGGCGCTGCGCGCGGTGCGCGTGCGCGGCACGAACGAGTCGGCGCTGATCCCCGTCTTCGAGCGCGTCGAGGCCGCGTTCCCCGGCGTGCGATCGTTCAGCCTGCCCAGCGTCGACCATCCCGCGCTGGGCCCCCACATCGAGATCGGCGTCAAGGGCGCCGATTCCGTCCAGGTCGAGCTGGCCATGGCCGCGCTGCGCGAAGGCGCGGCGGCCACCGGCGCGACCGAAATCGCCTCGTCCTGAAATGGTGCTCAAAAGGCTCCGTTTCGGTGCGCGCGAGGATGTGCACAATGGCGGTGCGTGATCCGCACGGCCGAGCGGCCCTCATACCGGTAGGCAACATGCCCGGCCGCGCGGCACAGAAACTGCTTTCTCCCCCCTGCAACCCGTTTGAAACGGCCGGTGCCGTGCGCCGTCCCAGTGAATTCCCAAACAAATTTAGGAGCCGATTGATGTCCAAGACCGTCGCCGACGTGATGAAGTTGGTGCAGGAAAACGAGGTCAAGTTCGTTGACTTCCGTTTCACCGATACCCGTGGCAAGGAACAACACGTGTCCGTGCCTGTGTCTCACTTCGACGAAGACAAGTTCGTCTCCGGCCACGCCTTCGACGGTTCGTCGATCGCCGGCTGGAAGGGCATCGAAGCGTCGGACATGCAGTTGATGCCGGACCCGAACACGGCCAACATCGACCCGTTCTTCGAAGAACCCACGCTGATCCTGACCTGCGACGTGGTCGAGCCCAGCGACGGCAAGCCCTACGAGCGCGATCCGCGTTCGCTGGCCAAGCGCGCCGAGGCCTACATGAAGGCCTCCGGCCATGGCGACACCGCCTACTTCGGCCCGGAACCCGAATTCTTCATCTTCGACTCGGTTCGCTGGGACGTGAGCATGAAGGGTTCGTTCGTCGAGATCGAAGCCGAGGAAGCCGCCTGGAACACGGGCAAGGCCTACGAACACGGCAACAAGGGCTACCGCCCGAGCGTCAAGGGCGGCTACTTCCCGGTGCCCCCGGTCGACGCCGGGCAGGACATGCGCTCGGAAATGTCGCTGATCCTCGAGCAGATGGGCATCCCCGTCGAAGTTCACCACCATGAAGTGGCGAACGCCGGCCAGATGGAAATCGGCACGAAGTTCTCGACGCTGCTCCAGCGCGCCGACTGGGTGCAGCTGCAGAAGTACATCGTCCACAACGTTGCCTTCGCATACGGCAAGACGGCCACGTTCATGCCGAAGCCCATCGTCGGCGACAACGGCTCGGGCATGCACGTGCACCAGTCCGTGTGGAAGGACGGCAAGAACCTGTTCGCCGGCGACGGCTATGCCGGCCTGTCGGAATTCGCGCTGTTCTACATCGGCGGCATCATCAAGCACGCCCGTGCCCTGAACGCGATCACGAACCCGACGACCAACAGCTACAAGCGCCTGGTGCCCGGCTACGAAGCCCCGGTCAAGCTGGCCTACTCGGCCCGCAACCGCTCGGCCTCGATCCGTATCCCGTTCGTCGCCAATCCGAAGGGCCGCCGCGTCGAAGCGCGTTTCCCGGATCCGATGATGAACCCGTACCTGGGCTTCTCGGCGCTGCTGATGGCCGGCCTCGACGGCGTGGAGAACAAGATCCATCCGGGCGAAGCCGCCACGAAGGACCTGTACCACCTGCCGCCGGAAGAAGACGCGAAGATCCCGACCGTCTGCTCCAGCCTCGAGATGGCGCTGGAAAACCTGGACAAGGACCGCGGGTTCCTGTCCAAGGGCGGCGTGTTCACCGATGCGTACATCGACGCGTACATCGACCTGAAGATGCAGGAAGTCCAGCGCATGCGCATGACGACCCATCCGGTCGAATTCGACATGTACTACAGCCTCTGATCGAGGCGCCGGCCTTCGCGAGAAGGCCCGCAATGGAGCGGCCCGGGGACGGGCCGCTTTTTTTTGTCACCGCCTTTTCCTCACTTTACGCAGGCCGGGTCAGGCGTGCTGTCCACCGCCCGGTGGCCGGGCGCGTTGGCTCGGCATCAGGCGCCGCGTTTTGCGCCACAATGAATTGATGAACGTGGCAACTGCAACCGCTTCCCTCATCCTGCCCGCCCTCCGTGGCCGGCCGTCGTCGCTGGTCGCGGCCGCGCTGCTGGCGTGTGCCGGCGCCGCCCACGCGGCCGACGCCTACTACCAGTGCCCGGGCAACGTGTTCACCAACACGATCTCGCCCAAGGAAGCCGAGACCAAGGGCTGCAGGGCGATGATCACGCAGCAGCCCACCACCATCCAGGCGCCCAAGCCGCGGCCGGGCGCGGCGGCCGCGGGGCCGGCGGCCAGCAAGGTCGATGCGCAGGAACAGAAGGCGCGCGACACCGACGCCCGCAAGATCCTGCAGGACGAGCTCATCAAGGCGCAGGCCTCGCTCGACGCGCTGCAGAAGGAATACAACAACGGTCAACCCGAGCGCCTGGGCGACGAGAAGAACTACCAGAAGTACATCGACCGCACGGCCGACCTGAAGGCGCAGATCACGCGGACGGAGTCCGACATCAGCGCGATCATGCGCGAACTCGCGAAGACGCCCTGATGGCGCCGCGACGCGTCCTGCCCGCCGTGGCCCCGGCGCGTGCGCGGGAAGATGTCCATGATACGGCGGCGCTGCCCGTGGGCGGCATCGACTACACCGCGTTCGACCACCTGGCCACGCTGGTGGCCGTGGTCGAGGCTGACGGCAAGTGCGTGTTCGCCAATTCCGTGCTCGAGGCCGTGGTGGGCGTGGCCCGCCGCAAGCTCACGCGCGGCAGCATCTATGACTGGTTCCGCGAGACGGCCGCGTTGTCCGAGGCCATCGCCGCCGTGTCGCGCAACGAGTTCTCGGCGCGCCGCTTCGACGGCTCGCTCAAGCCCTCGTCGGTGTCGGGCGCGGCGCCGTTGCCGGTGCACGTGATCGTCAGCCAGCACGACCTGCACGGCGGCCGCGTGTTCGTCGAGATGATCGAGATCGAGCAGCAGACCCGGCAGGATCGCGAGGAGCGCGCGCTGGGCCAGGCCCAGGTCACCAAGGAGCTCATCCGCAACCTGGCCCACGAGATCAAGAACCCGCTGGGTGGCATCCGCGGCGCGGCCCAGTTGCTGGAGCTGGAGATCGACCAGGCCGAGCTGGGCGAGTACACCCAGGTCATCATCCACGAGGCCGACCGCCTGCAGGTGCTGGTCGATCGCCTCCTGGCGCCGCATCGCAAGGCGCAGGTGGTGGCCGAGCTCAACGTCCACGAGGTGCTCGAGCGCATCCGCTCGCTGGTGCTGGCCGAATACCCCCGCGGGTTGGTCATCGAGCGCGACTACGACACCTCCATCCCCGAATTCCGCGGCGACCGCGAGCAGATCATCCAGGCGGTGCTCAACATCGTCCACAACGCCACCCAGGCCCTGGCCGACCATATCGACCGCGGCGTGGCGCGCATCGTCCTGCGCACGCGCATTGCTCGACAGGAGACGATCGGCAAGCAGCGCTACCGCTTGGCATTGGAATTGCATATCGAGGATAACGGCCCGGGCGTTCCCGAGTCCATTCGCGATCAGATCTTCTATCCGCTGGTATCGGGGCGGGAAGGCGGCTCGGGACTGGGCTTGACGCTGGCGCAGACGTTCGTGCAGCAGCACCTGGGCACGATCGAGTGCGACAGCGTTCCAGGACGCACGGTTTTCAAGATCCTGATTCCTCTGCACTGACCTGCAGCGCGCACCGCATGAAACCCATCTGGATCGTTGACGACGACCCATCCATCCGCTTCGTGCTCGAAAAAGCGTTGGCTCGTGAACAGCTGCCTGTGCGGAGCTTTGCAACCACCCGCGACGTCCTGACGGCGCTCGAGACCGATGAGCCGCAGGTGCTCGTTTCCGATATCCGCATGCCCGGCGGCTCGGGCCTGGATCTCCTGGCCAAGGTCAAGGAGCGCCTGCCGGGGCTGCCCGTGATCATCATGACGGCGTACTCCGACCTCGACAGCGCCGTCTCGTCGTTCCAGGGCGGCGCCTTCGAGTACCTGCCCAAGCCGTTCGACCTGGCCAAGGCGGTGGAGCTGATCCGCCGCGCGCTGGAGGAAAGCCTGCGCGAGGAAGTGCTCGACGAGCGCAACGTGCCCGTGCCCGAGATCCTGGGCCAGGCGCCCGCGATGCAGGACGTGTTCCGCGCCATCGGGCGGCTGTCGCAGAGCAACGTCACCGTGCTGATCACCGGCGAGTCCGGCTCCGGCAAGGAACTGGTGGCGCGCGCGCTGCATCGCCACAGCCCGCGCGGCGACCATGGCAGCAACGGCGCGTTCGTGGCGATCAACACCGCCGCGATCCCGAAGGACCTGCTCGAAAGCGAGCTGTTCGGCCACGAGCGCGGCGCGTTCACCGGTGCCCAGACGATGCGGCGCGGCCGCTTCGAGCAGGCCGACGGCGGCACGCTGTTCCTCGACGAGATCGGCGACATGCCGTTCGACCTGCAGACGCGACTCCTGCGCGTGCTCAGCGACGGCCAGTTCTACCGCGTCGGCGGCCACCAGCCCATCAAGAGCAACGTGCGCGTGATCGCCGCCACCCACCAGAACCTGGAAGAGCGGGTGCGCCAGGGCGCGTTCCGCGAAGACCTGTTCCACCGCCTCAACGTGATCCGCCTGCGGCTGCCGCCGCTGCGCGAGCGCAACGAGGACGTGCCCGCGCTGGCGCGCTTCTTCCTGCAGAAGAGCGCCAAGGAACTGGGCGTGGAGCCCAAGCGCATCACCGACGATGCGCTGGAGTCCATCAAGGGCTTCGACTTCCCGGGCAACGTGCGCCAGCTCGAGAACATCTGCCACTGGCTCACCGTGATGGCGCCGGCGCAGGTGATCGAAGCCAAGGACCTGCCGCCGGAGCTGCTGGCCCCGCGCAGCGGCTTCCTGCGCCCGTCATCCAGCGACACCGCGTCCGCGCCGCCCGGCGAGGGCCTCGGCGGCACGTGGGTGCCGGCCGGCGCGACGAGCGATGCGGCGCCCGTCGGGTCCGTGCTGCCTGCCACGCACCTGGCCGGCGTGCCGGGTGGCAGCAGCTGGCTGGGCGATCTCGAGTTCGCGGCCCGCACGCTGCTGGACGCCGGCTCGCCCGACGTCTGGGAACAGTTGAGCCGCCAGTTCGAGGGCCAGCTGATCCGCACGGCGCTGGCGCTCACGCGCGGCCGCCGCATCGAGGCGGCGCAGAAGCTGGGCATCGGGCGCAACACCATCACGCGCAAGATCCAGGAGCTGGGCCTCGAGGATTGAGGCCTCGAGGGCACGCGCGACACGCGTGCGTCCGCCCGAAGGGTGGATTCTGCGACTGCGCTTCGCTCCGCGCAGAATGACGAGGGTTGGCGCAGCGTGACGAGGGTTTGTCATCCTGCGCGCAGTCGCAGGGTCCACTCGCACCTACAATTTCGCTTTCTACGCAGCGGAATGACTTCGTGCCGATCCTGTTCATCCTGAACTACGCCGTGGCGATCTTCTTCGCCGTGCATGCCGTGCGTACCGGGCGCCAGATGTACTGGCTCATGATCCTGATCATCGCGCCCGTGCTGGGCAGCCTGATCTACTTCTTCGCCGAGTACCTGCCGGAGATGCGGCATTCCACGGTGGCCCGCAAGTCGGCGCGCGCGGTGAAGTCCCTCGTCGATCCGAACCGTGAGCTGCGCGAGGCGCGCCTGGCGTTCGAACGCACGCCCACCGTCGACAACCGATCGCGGCTGGCCGAGGCGCTGCTGGCGCGCGGCGACAACGACGAGGCCATCGAGCAGTTCCAGGCCTGCGCCAGCGGGCCCTACGCCAAGGATGTGAAGTTCCGCCGCGGCCTGGCCCGGGCACAGCTTGCGGCCGGTCGCCACGCGGGCGCGGCCGCCACGCTGGAGGCGCTCGTCGCCGACTCGCCGCGAGACGCCGGCGGCGACGCCTATCTGTGGCTCGCGCAGGCGCTCACGCAAGTGGACGAGACGCGCGCGCTCGCCGCGTTCGAGCACGCCGGCCAGGTGCACAACTCCACCGAGACCCAGGCCGCCTACGGCGTCTTCCTGGCCAGCCTGGGCCGCGACGCCCAGGCGCGGCCGCTGCTGGAAGGCGTGCTGCACAACGCGCGCGTGGGCACGCCGTCGTCGCGCGAGCTCAATCGCGAGGCCATAGCCCAGGCCAGCGCGGCGCTGAAGGCCATCGACGCACGGGGGGGCTGAACCCCGGGACGTCAGGCGGCGCGCGGCAACGTGAAGTGGAAGGCCGCGCCCTGGTCCGGCTCTGACTCGGCCCACACGCGTCCGCCATGGCGCTCGATGGCGCGGCGCACGATGGTGAGCCCGATGCCGTGTCCTTCGAAGTGCCGGCCGTGCAGCCGCATGAAGGGCTCGAACAGCCGACCGGCCGCCGCGGGGTCGAACCCGACGCCGTTGTCGCGCACGTGCACCGTCGCCTCGCCGGCCGCGTCCACGCTCGCGTCCACGTGCACGGTGGGCTGCGCCGCGTTGCGCGAGAACTTCAGCGCATTGGTGAACAGGTTGACCAGCACCGGCCGCAGCAGGTCGGCGTCGGCCTGCACCTCGGGGAGGGCGCCCACGATCCATTGCGCCTGAGGCGCCTGCGCGGACGTCTCGGTGCCCAGGCGCAGCTGCGCGATGACGTCGTGCGCCAGCGCGTCCAGGTCGACGGCGCGCCGCGCCAGCGTGGCATCGCCCACGTGGGCGAGCTGCAGCAGCGTGCCCACCAGCTTGGCGGAGGTGTCGGCCTGCGCGGAGATCGCGTCCAGCGAGCGCTGCACCATGGCCGTGTCGCCGCCGGACATCGCGTCGGACGCGAGGCGGGCCAGGCCGGCGATGCCGCCCAGCGGCCCGCGCAGGTCGTGCGACACGCTGCGGTTGAAGGCCTCGAGATTGGACACCAGTTCCTGCAACGACTGCGTGCGCGCCCTGACCGTGGCCTCCAGGGTGCGATTGGCCTCGCGCAACGCCTCCTCGGCCACCGCGCGCCGCGCGATCTCGGCCTCCAGCGCGCGGCGGCGACGCAGCAGGCTCACGGTGAGCAGCGTCATGCCGAAGAACAGCAGGGGCATCACGCCCAGCGCGCGGTAGTGGGCGGGCACGGCATGCAGCGCCAGCAGCGCGACGAAGTTGCCCGGGATGGCCAGCAGCGAGGCGCCCAGCACCACGTGGCCGTGTCCCGGTTCGTGGGTGGACTGGCGGAACGCGAGCACGGAAAGGCCCACCCAGCAGGTCATCAGGCCCAGGTTGACGACCAGGCGCGGCACGGCGATGCCCACGGCGAGCGCCGCCAGCACCAGTGCCGCCGGCGCCAGCAGGCCGGCGAGGATGCGCTCGCGGCGCCGCGTGGCGCCCAGGTAGTCGAGGATGCCCACGCTGGTGGCGAGCGTGGCCAGCAGCAGCACGGCGGCCCAGAAGCGTTCCTCGGGCGTGTCCATGGCCTGCACCAGGTACGGCCGGCCGGCGTAGAAGCCGTACCAGACCGCGGCGAGCCCGAATCCCGCGGAGAGCCATGCGAGCCCTGGTTCGTGGTCGCGCCAGGCCAGCGCCAGGAACACCAGCGCCAGCGTGGCCAGCACGAACGCCGCCATCAGCATCGCACTGATCGGTGCGTCGGAGGGCAGGAACGCGACGACGGCATTCATGGCAGGTGGCTGGCGGAGGAGGCTCGGGTGCGGGTGAACCCATTCTGACCCGCACCCGCATCTTTCGCCAACCATGCAGCGCGAGCACCGTGAACTCCGCGCGTCCGGTGCCTCATTGCTGCGGAAATCATGACAATTGCTGGCAGGGCAGGCATGGCAAACTGCGCGACCCATGCCGACCTTCACCCTCTACGCCATCTGCATCCTGATCTGGGGCACCACGTGGTTCGCCATCACCGCCCAGATCGACGTCCTCGCCCCGGCCCTCGGTGTCGCGCTGCGCTTCGGCCTCGCGGCCGTCGTGCTGTTCGCGTTCTGCCGCGTGCGCCGCATCCCGCTGCGACTCCCGCCGCGCGTGCAGGCGCTCGTCGTCGCGCAGGGACTGACCTGCTTCTATGCGAGCTACGTCTGCGTGTACGAGGCCGAGCGCTTCGTCGCCAGCGGCGTGGTGGCGGTGGGCTACGCGGCCTCGCCGCTGTTCGGTCTGATACTGGCCAGGGTATTCCTGAAGACGCCGATGTCGGCCCGCGTGGCGCTCGGCGGGGTGGCAGGCATCGCGGGCGTCGTGCTGATCTTCTGGCACGAATTCATGCGCCTCACGGCCTCCGACCAGGTGCTGTGGGGAGCCGAGCTCACGATGGCCTCGGTGCTCCTGTCGACCCTGTCGACCGTGGCGGCGTCGGCCTACCATCGCCTGGGCGTGCGCGGCTGGGGCCCGCTCGCGTGGGCGATGGCCTGGGGCGCGGGCGCAGCGGCCGTGCACGCGGTCGCCACCGGCACGCCGTGGAACTGGTCGTGGCGGCCGGGCTTCCTGGTCTCGCTGGCCTGGCTTGCGCTGGCCGGCTCCATCGCCGCGTTCGGCGCCTTCTACGCGCTGGTGGACCGCGTGGGCACGGCCAAGGCCGGCTACGTCGGCGTCCTCACGCCCGTCATGGCCCTGGTGGTCTCCAGCGCGCTCGAGAACTTCCTGTGGACGGGCCTGACCGTGGCGGGCATCGCGTTGGCAATCGTGGGCAATGTCGTGGCGTTGTGGCCCCGGGCGGCGACCGCGCGGCCGGGCTCGTCATCCTGCGCGCAGTTGCAGGACGACGCGGCATCGTCCTAGCCCATCTCGATCTCGACCATCACCGGCGCGTGGTCGCTGGGCCGCTCCAGCTTGCGCTGCGCCTTGTCGATGGTGCACGCCTTCACGCCGGCGCGCAGCGGCTCGGTCACCAGGATGTGGTCGATGCGCAGGCCCTGGTTCTTGCGGAACGCCAGGTTGCGGTAGTCCCACCAGCTCCACTGCTTGGGGGGCTGCTCCAGCAGTCGGAACGCGTCGTGCAGGCCCAGGCCCACCAGGGCCTTGAAATGCGCGCGCTCCTCGGGCGTGCAATGGATCTGGCCGTACCACAGCACCGGGTCGTGCACGTCGCGGTCTTCGGGCGCGATGTTGAAGTCGCCCATCAGCACCAGCTTCGGATGCGCGGCGATCTCGGTGGCGAGCCAGTCCTTCAGCGCGGCGAGCCAGGCCATCTTGTAGGCGAACTTCTCGCTGCCCGGCGCCTGCCCGTTGGGGAAGTAGCCGCCCACGATGCGCACGTCGCCGATCGTTCCGGCGATCACGCGCGCCTGCTCGTCGGCGTGGCCGGGGATGTTGCGCACGATGTCCGTGGCCGGCAGCTTCGAGACCAGCGCGACGCCGTTGTAGGTCTTCTGCCCGAAGAACTCCACGTTCCAGCCGGCTTCCTTCAGCTCGGCGTGCGGGAACTTCGCATCGACGAGCTTGGTCTCCTGCAGCACGACCGCATCCGGCTGCGCCTCGGCCAGCCAGGCCAGCAGGTGGGGCAGGCGGATGGCGAGGGAGTTGACGTTCCAGGTGGCGAGTTTCATGGCGGTCATAACCTGTTGATTTAAAAATATTCAATTTCGATGAGCTCTCTCGTACCCCCAGTTGTATCCCCAACTGGCCGCGCTCGATTCGCCAGGACATCGGCGACGGCCCACGATCCTACAAGGCATGAGATGCCGCGGCGAACTGTTGGCGGTGCGCGACTGTGTACCCGGCGAGTAGCCCACGTGCCGCGCCGGCCGCGCCTGCGTGGCCTGTCGACGAGCGGGCGCGGATCGAGGCAACTGTAGTGCGCCGGCCGCCGCAGGTGATGGTCAAGGTGACTGGCGGCGGACCTGGCATGCGGGCCATCGCCGCGCACTTCCGCCACATCGGCAAGAACGGGCATCTCCGCTGCGCAGCGCGATGTTCTGCGTGAGGTCGCCGTCCTTGAACATGTCCGCGCAACGCAAAGGAGGGCTGGAAGCTGCAGGAGATCGGAAAGCGCTTCGATCTGCCCACACGTCGATTCAGAACATCCCCACCCAGGCCGGCGGGATTCGTCGAACTGTGGCAGGCAAGGGGGCGTCAGGCACCATCAGATGCGCGACGCGCCCTCAACCGGTGCGTTCCAAGCTCATCCAGGACGGCAGGTCGGCGAAGAAGTGGTTGAAGTCGTACTCGAAATCGTCTGGTCCAGTTTGCCGCCCGTCGGCGGCGTGCCATGAGCGCACGCCTCCGGCAGGGCGCGCGCTCGAGCGCCACGCCGGCGCCGAACATCGTCAGCGGCGGCCCGCGGCTCGAACTCGCGCAGCGTGAACCAAGCGCCGATGCGCGAGCCGCATTTGTAGACGAACCCCATGCTCAGGTGCCGGTCCGCGTAGCTCGGCGGGCTGGCCATCTCAAACAGGAACTGCTCGCTGCGGGTGTCGCCGGCAGCGCCGAGTTCTCGCCGCTCTGGGAGCTGACTGCAGCACGGTGCACTTGCCAGCGAGCCGGTACGCACGCAAGGGACTGCCGCGGCAGCCGATCCGGTCTCGCAGGAACTGCGCGCGCGAGGAGCGTGGCGATCTCGTTGTCGCGAGGCACCGATCGTGCCAGTGCGCCTGCCTGCAGGTCATGCCTCGACTTTTATATGATCCATATGAGATTTCACATAATCGACTTTTTGGTCTCGGTTTTGCTTTACGTGGGCTACACAAATCCTGGAAGCACGCCCATGACAAGACGCCACACCCCTCGACCGAAATCGCAGCCTACCGAGCTGTGCACCCTGGTCAAGCCCTTGCACCTGCTGATCGGACTGGCGTTCGCGCACGGCGCCTCGTGGGCCCAGGATGCGGCGCCCGCACCGGGCGCGGCGGCCTCTGCGCCAGCGGGCACCCTGCAGACAGTGACCGTCACCGCCGAGCGCGTCACCGAGAACGTCAAGAACGTGCCGATTTCCGTGTCGACGATCAGCGGCGAGGCGCTGGACGTCATCAACTCCTCGGGCGAGGACATTCGCGCACTGTCCGGCCGCGTGCCGAGCCTGAACATCGAATCGTCGTTCGGCCGCGCGTTCCCGCGTTTCTACATCCGCGGCTACGGCAACACCGATTTCCACCTGAACGCGTCGCAGCCGGTGTCGCTGGTCTATGACGACGTCGTGCAGGAGAACCCGATCTTGAAGGGCTTCCCTGTCTTCGACGTCGACGAGGTCGAGGTGCTGGCCGGCCCGCAGGGCACGCTGTTCGGCAGCAATACGCCGGCGGGGGTGGTCAAGGTCGACTCGGTCAAGCCGGGGCGCATTGCCAACGGCTATTTCAATGCAAGCTGGGGCCGCTTCAACACGATCAACCTCGAGGGCGCGTACGGCATGCCGCTCGGCGAGGACTGGGCCGTTCGCGCCTCCGTCCAGACGCAGCACCGCGACGACTGGGTCACCAACACCGCGCCGACGCAACAGGTGCACAAGCTCGAAGGCTACGACGACGACGCCGCCCGGCTGCAGTTCCTCTACAAGCCGTCGGGCACGTTCAGCGCGCTGTTCAACGTCCATGGCCGCGACCTCAACGGCACCGCGCGCCTGTTCCGCGCCAACATCATCCAGCCCGGCACTGGCGATCTGGTGCCGGGCTTCGACCCGTACCAGATATCGATCGACGGCGACAACAAGCAGACGCTCGACAGCGAAGGCGCGAACGTGCACCTGCGCTGGGACATGGGCAACGTGATCCTGAACTCGATCACCGGCTGGGAGCACGTGCAGGCCTTCAGCCGCGGCGACGTCGACGGCGGCTACGGCGCGTCGTACGACCTGCCGATGGGCCCGGGCACGATCCCGTTCGCCGACGAGACCTCGGACGCGCTGCACGGTCACGAGCAGGTGACCCAGGAGTTCCGCGTCGAATACGGCAACGGCGGCCCACTGACCGCGCAGACCGGCCTGTTCCTGTACCACGAGAAGTACGACATCCACAGCCTGGCCTACGACACGCTGTTTGGCGCGGCGCCCACCGAAGTCGACGCCGGCCAGAAGGACACGTCGTGGGCCGTGTTCGGCTCGCTCGGATACGACCTCACGAAGGCGTTCAAGGTGCGCGGCGGCCTGCGCTACACCGAGGACAAGAAGACGCTGGTCACCGACCCCGTCTCGGATACCGCCGTAGACACCAGTGACGGCCTGAGCAAGAGCACCAAGGATTCGCGCACGACGTGGGACCTGAGTGGCACCTACGCGGTGACGCCGGACGTCAACATCTACGCGCGCGTTGCCACTGGCTTCCGCGCGTCCAGCATCTTCCCGGCCGGGGACTTCAATCCGATCAGCTCGGCGCCGCCGGAGACGAACACGTCGTACGAGTTCGGTGTCAAGGCCGACCTGTTCGACAAGCGCGCCCGCGTGTCGGCCGACGTCTTCCACTACGACGTGAAGGACCTGCAGGTGAGCGCGGTCGGCGGCTCGAACAACAAGACGCTGCTGCTGAGCGCGAAGAAGGCGATGGGCCAGGGCCTCGAGATGAACCTCGACGCCTACCTGACGCCCGAGCTGTTGATCACGATGAACGGCAGCGTCAACATCACCAAGATCCTCGACTCGACGCTGCCGGTCGGCGTCTGCGGCAACGGTTGCACGGTGCTCAATCCGACGCGCACGAACGTCGTGACGAACGCCGACGGATCGACGACCACGTCGACGGTCGCCAACGTCTACGGCAACCCGTTGCCCGAGGCGCCGAAGTACGTCGCCAACGTGACGGCGCGCTATGGCGTCCCGATGGCCAACGGTGGCGAGTGGTTCGTGTTCACGGACTGGACGTACCGCAGCAAGGTCAACTTCTTCCTGTACGAGTCCATCGAGGGGACCGGCAAGGCGCTGACCGAAGGCGGCCTGCGCACCGGCTACGACTGGGGCAACGGCAAGTACGAAGTGGCCGTGTTCGCGCGCAACATCACCAACCAGATCCGCGTGACCGGCGCGATCGACTTCAACAACGAGACCGGCTTCATCAACGACCCGCGCACTTGGGGCGTGCAGTTCAAGTCGACGTTCTGATTCCTTGTCGAAGCGTCAGAGTTCGGGTGCCGCGACACGACACACCAAATACTCGGCGATACAGGCCTTGCTCGCAGTGCAGGCACTCATCCATTCATCGCAAAGGCCTCCGCCGATGTCCCTTTCCCTTTCTCTTGTTCGGCGATCGCTGCTCGCCGCGTCGGTACTGATCGCTTCTTCCGCCCTGGCACAGGCCGTCGACGGTCGGCGCGAAGTCATCGTCGATCAGGACATGTTCGGCCCGGGCGGCAGCAACATGAACTCGGTGCTCATGTTGCTTCAGGCACCCGACGTTGACGTGCTGGGAATCGTCGTCAGCAGCGGCGACGGCTGGCGCGACGAGGAAATTGCTCAGACCTTGCGCATGCTGGAGCTGGTTGGGCGCCCTGAGGTTCCGGTCTACGCGGGCGCGGCGTTTCCGCTGCTCAACAACGCCGCGCGCATGAAGGCTTGGGAGCGCCGCTACGGACCGCTGGTGTGGAAGGGCGCGTGGACGGAGTCGTTCGGCGGACAGCCGCGTGCCGAGTACCACGCCGATCCGTTCCTGTTGCCACCGCTGGCCGCGGGCGCGCCTTCGCTGAAGGTGCAGGCAGAGAGCGGCGTCGGTTTCATGATCCGCACCGTGCGCCTACATCCGGGCCGTGTGACGCTGTGGATGGGTGGGCCGTTGACCGACCTTGCGCTCGCCGCGCGCCAGGATCCCGGCTTCGCCGCAGCCACGCGGGAGCTCGTCTTCATGGGCGGGAGCTTCAACCCGGTGGCGTCGGACAACTCGTTCGCCGATGAGTACGCCCATTCGCCGCGGCGCGAGTTCAACATGTTGTGGGATGCCGAGGCGGCGTCGGCCGTTCTGCACGAGGCATGGCCGCGCATCGTGCAGATCCCGGTAGACGCGACGACGAAGACATTCTTCCGCAAGGACCTCTACGCCGAGATCGGCCGTGCCGGCACGCCGATAGCCGCCTATGTCGCGCGTTACGGAGAAGGCTTTCCGATGTGGGACGAGCTGACGGCGGCCGTGTGGCTGGATCCGTCGCTTGTCAAGCGCAGTCAGAAGATGCTGGAGGATGTCGCGGTCGGCGATGGCGCCGACTATGGCAGTACGCTCAGCTGGCCGATCGGTCGCGGCCCGGGTCTGGGTGAGCGCGAGGTCGAGGTCGTCCAGGACGTGGACGTGTCGCGCTTCGAGCGCATGACGGTCAAGCTGCTGAGCGCGAGCCGGGCGCCCGCCTATTGAGATGCATGGCGCGGTCGTGCCGTTCAACCGGTTGTGCCGCAGCGTGAAGTCCGTGCCCCTCGCGAACGGGTCGGGTTGCCCCGCCTGCTGCGAGACGACGGTCGCCGCGCTGGCGAACACGCCGCCGAGATTCAGCCAATCGGGGGTCACCTCCAATGCCGCGGCTGCGAGGGCTTACACGTCTGGCTCCTGTCGAAGCGGACCTGCGGCTGCGCCCGTGGCTCTGCAGTCGGACAGCGCGCAGGTCCGGCGGTCATGGACTCATCCGACCGCTTCGGCCGTGGTCGGATCGATCGTCGTGCGGATCTCCGACACCTTGTTGGCGGGGAAGCCGCCGCGGCGCGCATGTTCGCGAACCACGGCCTCGTCCGGAGCGATGTACACGCAATAGATCCGGTCCTCGGTCACGTAGCTCTGGACCCACTGGATCGATGGTCCGAGTTCATTCAACACCTTGCACGAGCTGGCGGATATCCCCTGCAAGTCCGCGGAGGTCAGTTGGCCGGCGCCGGCAATCTCACGCTCGATGACGTATTCGGGCATGTCTGTCTCCTGATGGATGCGGGCGACCGAGCCGGCCCGTTCGGCACGTCGCTAGTTGTTCCGTACTCGAGAAGTTGTTGCGCCATTTCTCGGATCGGCGAGGGCGCCTGCGAATGACGGCTAGTGGTTTTGCTGCAGATCCGATACCCCGGCTGTAAGCCAAGGGCGACCCCCGAGGCTATGCCTGGCCACCGCGGAACGAAGTCCGACCGAGCGATGCCACTTTTGGCAGAGATCGGAGATCGCTTATCTGACGCCGAGCAAATGCCTGCCAACCGCGTCGATGCCGGTGGCGGCAGATAAGCGTCGATGGACTGAACCGCCGCGCGGTGCTGGCATGCGGCGTGTGTTGGGCAATGTAAGGCTCAGGCGGAGTCGATACGGCGCGCGCGCTGCGTGAGC
>Ga0302154_10001000_pt1 | contig 24131 bp, 20 predicted proteins | sample I_Bog_N2_3_FD_193507 | JGI IMG/M metagenome (GOLD analysis project Ga0302154, IMG submission 193507) | Peat permafrost microbial communities from Stordalen Mire near Abisko, Sweden - I_Bog_N2_3 | ecosystem: Environmental > Terrestrial > Soil > Wetlands > Peat | place: Sweden: Abisko, Stordalen... | reverse complement strand
TAAAACCTCTGTTTTCAATACTTTGCCCCCGAGGTCACCCGCTAAACCGCTGATTCCAGAGACCCTCCAAGAAGCCATAGTAGGGGGTACCCTCCGGCGGGACGGACCGAATGTCCACAGCATGTATTCTCTTCGAGGAACCCATGAAGCGAATACTTACGGCCCTTGCACTCATCGCACTCGTTGCAGCACTCATCTTCGTCGGCAAACCCTGGATGGTAACTGGGCTCGCAGCCATCGTTGCGGGCCTCGCTGCCGTAGAGTTTCGCGGCTTCACCGTCGCCGGCGGATGTCCTGTTCCGCTCTGGTGGACGCTCGGAGCAGTCGCGCTGTTCTTCCTCGCGACCTTCTATCGTCCGCAGGACACCATCACCGTCGTTGCGTTCGTCACGCTGGTGCTCTTCGTCGTGGCAGCATTCACCACGCCGATGGAGCGCGTGCTGTGGGAGACCGCTGCAGGCCTGCTGATGCTGGTCTACATCGCCTATCCGTTTACGCTGATCCCGCAGATACTGAACAGTTGGAACGGAACCGCAATCCTGCTCTTCCTCTTCGTCTGCGTCTGGTCAGGAGACATCGCTGCGCTCTATGTTGGCAGGCGCTTCGGCCGCCATAAGCTCTCTCCGCGGCTCTCGCCCAACAAGACCTGGGAAGGCGCGATTGCCTCCGTCGTCGCCAGCGCCTTCTTCGGCATGGCGTTGATCGGGATCGGAGACTGGTTCTCGCTGCAGGGATACACGTTCACGCGCCTGCATACCAGTTCGCCTTGGTGGGTCTTCCTGGTTCTCGCCGTCGGTCTGAACATCGCGGCGCAGTTCGGCGACCTCCTGGAATCGGCGCTGAAGCGCGGCGCAGGCGTCAAGGACTCAGGCACGCTTCTGCCAGGCCACGGAGGCATCCTGGACCGCGTGGATGCCCTGCTCGTCGCCGCTCCAGTGTTGTGGTTTGTCCTCGCTGTGCGGGAATACTTCGCTCTCGGCAGCTTGTGAATCTCAGTGTAATATTTGGACATGGCAGTGACCGCAATGAAGGCGAAGAGCACCGTCGATTCTCTGCGTGAGATCGTCCAGGATTTGCTTGTGCCCGCGTTGAAGGCTCTAAAGGTCGAAATGGCTTCCATCCGGGGTGAAATGGCGATTGGTTTCGACGCGATTCGAACGGAGATGCGTTTACGCGACGAGAAGCAATCGCAGGCAATACAGGCGCTCTCCTATAAACTCGCCTATGCAATCGACATCCGAGAGCGCTTGGCTGTTCTGGAAGAGCGTTCGAACCGAAGCTAGTTGACTCTGCGAAAATAGACCTGTGAAGAAGATTGCCCTCCTCGGCTCGACCGGCTCCATCGGCCAGAGCACCCTCAGCCTCTGCGAGTCGCACCCGGAGCGATTCCATCCGGTCGCGCTTGCGGCAGGCTCGAACCTCGACGCAGCCTTTGCCCAGTGCAAGCGTTGGCATCCGAAGCTGGTCTCCATGGCGACCGAGGAGCTCGCAACCAAACTTGCAGCCAGGCTCAAGACCGCAGGAATCACTGGAACCGAAGTCGTCTACGGAACCGCCGGAACCGTTCGCGTGGCCACGTTCCCTGAGGCCAACTTCGTCGTCTCGGCCATCGTCGGAGTCGCTGGGCTCGAAGCCACCTACGCAGCCGTTCTAAGCGGCAAGACAGTCGGTTTGGCCAACAAGGAATGCCTCGTCGCTGCGGGCGATCTCATCCTCGCCGCAGCCCGCGAGCACAACGTCGATCTGCTGCCCATCGACAGCGAGCACAACGCCATTCACCAGTGCCTGCGCGGCGGAGCGCCGAACGAGGTCAAGCAGATCTGGCTCACCGCTTCCGGAGGTCCGTTCCGCAACACGCCGCTCGCGGACTTCGAGCACATCACGCCCGCGCAGGCGCTGAAGCATCCAACTTGGGTGATGGGACAGCGCATCACCATCGACTCGGCGACGATGCTCAACAAAGGCCTCGAGATCATCGAAGCCTGTCGATTGTTCGACCTTCCGCCTGCGCAGGTGCGTGTGACTGTGCATCCGCAGTCAACCATTCACTCGCTGGTGGAGTTCATTGACGGCTCGATCCTCGCGCAGATCTCGGTCACCGACATGCGCCTGCCGATCCTGTATGCGCTGACCTGGCCCGAGCGCATCGCCAGCGACCTTACGTTCGATATGGCAGCGCTCGCGCAGCTCGACTTCCAGCAGCCGGACTTCGCCCGCTTTCCCTGCCTTCGCCTGGCCTACGAAGCCGCAAGCGCATCGCAGAACCACTGCATCGCCCTCAACGCGGCTGACGAGGTCGCTGTAGAGGCCTTCCTGCGCGGTCAGCTGCCGTTTCTCGGCATCCCGCGTACAATCGAACGTGTGCTGGCGCTCACCACCGCTGGTTCACCTGCGTCGATCTCTGAGGTACTGACCGCAGACATCGCCACCCGCGAGCTGGCCCGCGAACAGCTGGCAGTACCCTGCTGATTCGCTCGTCTCAACCCATCAACTGAGTCCAACAGAACAGGTTCAACGCTCGTCGCCATGCACATCACGCACCTTCTCTTCGTCGCTCTGGAATTTGTCATCATCCTCGGAATCATGGTGCTGGTCCATGAGTTCGGCCACTTTGCCGTGGCCAAACTCTGCGGTGTGCGCATTGAGACCTTCTCCATAGGCTTCGGCAAGCGACTCTTCGGCATCAACTACGGCGGAACTGACTACCGCATCTCCCTGCTGCCGCTCGGCGGCTACGTCAAGATGGCAGGCGAAATGGGCGGCGATACCGTTGCTGCGCCCGATGACTTCACCTCCAAGCCTCGCTGGCAGCGCGTGATGGTCGCGCTGGCTGGACCGTTCTCCAACTTCCTGCTGTCGTTCTTCCTGCTTACGCTGGTTGCGCACTATCACCACGAGGTCGATCAGTATCTCAACGGACCAGCTGTCGTGGACTACGTTCCGCAGAACACGCCCGCAGCGCGCGATGGTCTCTCCGCTGGAGACACCATCGTCAGCTTCAACGGCGTGCCGAATCCCACCTGGGACCAGGTGCTCCGCGAGATGGAGCCCAACCTGAACAACCACGCTGTTGCATTCAGCTTCAGCCACGCAGGTCAGGTCGTCTCCAGCAGCATCGACATGGCTCCGGCTGGCGGTCTGGACTTCGCCGAAGAGGGACCTGCAGCGATCGGCTTGATTCCGCGCGAGCAGCCGGGACCAATCGGCGTGGAGACAATCTCCGCCGGGACACCCGCCGATCACGCAGGTCTGAAGCCAGGCGACGAGATCGTCCGCATCGACAACCTTGAGCCGCACTCAGTAACCGCCCTGCACGCGTACCTCAAGGACCGCGCCGGTGCGCCGTCCACGCTATCCGTTCTGCGCAACGGCCAGCAGCTCAGTATTACGCTCTCGCCGCAGAAGGTGGACTCCGCTCCAAGCTATGCGCAGTACCAGATAGGCTTCCTGCCACATCCCAATCCAGTGGACGTGGTCCAGTTGCCGTTGACTGCTGCAATCCATCAGTCGCTGCGGGACAACCGCGATGGCTCCACGCTCATCCTGCGTGTCCTGAAGGGGATGTTCACGCGCCAGGTTTCGGTCAAATCGCTCAGCGGTCCGGTCGGAATCGCTCAGCAGATTGATATCGCCACACAGCTCGGTACATGGACTTTGCTGGTTCTCGTCGCTACGATCTCGCTGAACCTCGGCATCTTCAACCTGCTGCCGTTCCCTCCCCTAGACGGCGGAATGATCCTCTTCCTTGTGATTGAGAGCATCATTCGCCGCGACGTGAACCAGGAGGTCAAGGAGCGCATCTACCAGATTGCCTTTGTCTGCGTCGTCTTCCTGGCAGTCTTCGTGCTCTTCAACGACATCACGCGCCTGCACCTGGGACACTAACGGTTAATCCGACTCGCGATCTCGCAGCTCCATAGCAATCTGCGCTGCCGCCAAACGCGCCTCATCTTCGCGGTCGACAGGAAAGCTGATGGCGCCGACGCGCGCGTGCCCACCACCGCCGTAGCGCTCACAGATCGCAGAGATATTCGCGAGTTCACTCGCCGGCTTCTTCGTCCAGGGATTCGTCCCCACTGAAACCTTCGTCCGGAAGCTCGACTTCGAGAGCCCCACGTTGTACGTTCCTTCCGGATGCAGGTAGTACGGGATGAACTTGTTGTAGCCCTCGGTCGGCTGATCGGTGATGTCAAAGGTGATCACCCCGCGTTCGCAGTGCGCGCGTTCGCGCAGCAGCTCAATCGCTTGCTGGTGTCGTTCCAGCAGCGGCCCCAGCCGCTCCTGTACAAACGGCTGGCCGAGCACTTGCTGCAGCGGCATTGCGGTCAGCAGCGGTATGAACCGTTGCACCAGTTCGCTATTCGGAGCGCTTTCAATGACCATGGTGATCTTCATCGCCGGCGCAGCCATCTCCACAGCGGCCTTCGCACTCTCGTACTTCGCTCCGTCCACAATGTCGGCCCAGTGAATCAGCTCGGCCAGCGGCGCAATATCCATGCCGAACTTAGTGCTCGCGATGTGCGCAATCCATCCGGTACAGCTTGGATAGCTGGGATCAAAGAACTGCCGCATGGTTTCGCTTCCATTCGCCTGCCCAGCGCGAAAGTGTGCCTCATCCTCCGGCGATGCAAACGCTGAGAGATGATGGTCGAACCACCACGTCACACGCGGCGAAGGCGAGTACTTGAAGTCCACAATCGCATTCTCGCCATCGGAGCTGAACCAGTTCTCCTCGAATAGCTCTGCGGCGCGATGTACCAGCCCGTAATAATCGAAGCTGGCTGCCGTGCCGATGCACTCCCGATGGAAGCGAGTGAACAGCGATGCGGAGCACGCGCCGTCAAAGCATTTATCGTGATAGAAGATGCGGCAGTTCAAGCGGCGTCGCTCCAGTCGTAGACAAGTTCCTGCGAACCACCAGCATATCGCGTACCGCCAGCGGAAAGATGGAACCTCCACGCCGGCTTCAGCGTAGAATCATCGCCAGTCTAATCTTCGACTGCACCGGGAGACCATCTTCGTGGACGCCATCTCTGAACCAATTGACCCGAGCCCCGCTCCTCCAGCGCGCTCCGGCCTGCATAACTTCCTCTTTGGCCGCTTCGGCCTGCGCTCCATTTGGAGTCTCGCGCTCTTCCTTCCGCTGTGTGCGGTGACGAAGTATGGACTCAATAGCCTCCTGCATACCATCTTTGCCCACTGGAAGCTTGCAGGGACGGCAGCTGCGGCGAACTTCCAGCACCAGATCCTGCATTCACTTCTCATCGAAGGCGTCCTTTTCGGAGGCCTGGTGATTATCAGTTGGGTCATGGCGCTCATCGAAGGCCGTCGCGTCTCCGCATTCGGCCTCGGTGGCCGCCACTTCCTGCACCGCCTCCTGCACGGAGCCTTCTGGGGACTGGCTGCCATCTCGCTGCTGGTGGGTCTGCTGTATGCCTTTCGCCTGCTGACCTTCGACAAGCTCCTCGACCACGGCCCAGCCATCCTCGGCTTTGGAGCCTTTCAACTCCTCCTCTTTCTCTTCGCCGGATTGTTTGAGGAGTATCTCTTCCGCGGCTACATCCAGTTCACCCTGACCCGCGGACTCGTCTGGCTCGGCGAAGCCATATCGCCGGATCACGCCCGAAGCATCTCCTTTTGGATTGCGTCGTTCATTACCTCGGCGATCTTTCTCGTTGCGCATATCAGCAACTCCGGCGAAGATAAACTCGGCCTTATTTCCATATTCTTCGGCGGCATAATCTTTGTCATTGCGCTTTGGCGTACCGGATCGCTGTGGTGGGCCATCGGATTCCACATGGCCTGGGACTGGGGTCAGAGCTTTCTCTATGGCGTGCCCGACAGTGGCCAGATCATCCAGGGACGTCTCTTTGCGACCCACCCCAACGGCAGCACCCTACTCTCCGGTGGGACGGCAGGCCCTGAAGGCAGCATCCTGCTCTACCCTGTGCTAGCGTTAGTCATCCTGGTGTTGATTCACACCCATCCATCGCCACAACCGCCGCTTGAAACAGGCCGCTGACCGCTATGCGGCGCTCTATCGCCTAGAATCTTCACTAGCGCATGAGCCTTTTTCAGCCCTCTGAGGCCACATCCGTCGCCGCGCCGGGAACGTCGCGCCGCGTGCCCGGACACCTGCGCCTGTTCTCGGCCCTCTCTCACCTGCGTCGATCCCAGGAACGCCCGCCGAGACGCCGTATCCTCACGCGCATATTGTTGGCGCTCCTTCTACTTGCCTTCGTCGGCACACTCGCCCTGACGGTCTTCCTCCGTCTCGCGATGCACGCGGCTCTACCCCAGACAGACGGTGAAATCCATCTCACTGGGCTCACTTCTCCAGTCACGGTCACACGCGATGATCTTGGCGTACCCTCCCTCTACGCAGCAAACCTGGATGATCTGCTCTTTGCGCAAGGCTATGTCACCGCGCAGGACCGCCTCTTCCAGATGGATACACTCCGCCGTCATGCCGCGGGAGAACTCGCTGAAATCCTCGGTCCGTCGCTGGTTGAACACGACCGCTTACAGCGTTATCTCCAACTGCGCGCCGCCGCTGACCGCGCCATCGCAGTCTTACCCTACGATCAACGGCATGAGCTCGATGCCTATACCCGCGGCGTGAACGTCTTCATCGCTACTCACCTCGACAAGCTGCCGGTCGAATTTCATCTGCTGCACTACACTCCCGCCCCTTGGTCGCCGCGCGATTCTCTACTGATCGCGCTTGCCATGTCTCAGGACCTCTCCACCAGCTTTCCTACCAAGATGCACCGCGAAGTTCTCACTGCCCATCTTCCGCCCGAACTAATCCCAGATCTTTATCCTGTTGGCTCCTGGCGCGACCGGCCGCCAACGCAGCCGGAACTTGACCTCACAACTCCGACTCCTGAGTTGAAAGAGGCTCCTCTCGACCGCTCTCAGTCGCAGAACTACCCACCGCAACTCCCATTTGCCTCACCACGATCGCTTCTGGCTGTATCCCATGCTCTGCATCCATTAGGCTGCGACCTATGCCTTGCAGGCTCCAATAACTGGGTCGTCGCCGGCTCGCGATCTGCCTCTGGCGCTCCGCTGCTCTCGAACGACATGCACCTCGGCCTAACGGCGCCTGATATCTGGTACGAGGCTGCGTTGCATCTCAACGACAACTCGTTGGACGTCACTGGATTCACACTGCCGGGCGTTCCCTTCGTCATCGTCGGACGCAATGTCCACGTCGCATGGGGATTCACCAACACAGGTGCAGACGTTCAGGACGTGATCATCGAACACCTGCGCGGCAGTGGTCAGAACACTGAGTTCGAGCTGCCCGATAGAAGCTGGGCCCTTGCAGAACATCACACGGAGATCATCCGAGTCCGCGGTGGACGTGACCGTGTTCTCGACATACTCACGACGACGCATACCATCGGCGCTACAGCCATCTCCACGCCTGTAATCTCGCCGCTCTATCCCGGGGAGCACCGTACGCTGGCGCTGGAGTGGAATATCTACGATCCTTCCACCATCACCGTACCGCTCTTCAGCATCAACGCTGCACCCAACGCTGCTTCGCTTGTTGCTGCCTTTGCCGGCTTCGGCGGCCCTTCGCAAAATCTGGTCTATGCCGACTCGCAACACATTGGCTACCACACGCTCGGACGCATCCCGATCCGTGGGCCCGCCGTTCACTATCCACTGCCAGATACTCCACTCGCTACCTCTACGGCCGTATCCGGCAACGACGATGAAGAGGAAACCTCAGAGGGCTCCGAAGGCGAAATCCCGCAACAGCCCGCAGCTCGGATCTTCGACTACACCATCGGTTCTCCCATCTCTCCGGTCCCCATCGATGCACTCGACCCCCTCCAGGCCTGGTCCGGCTATGTCCCCTATGGAGAGCTACCAGCGGCACTCGACCCAGCCTCAGGCGTGCTTGTAACAGCCAATGCGCGTATCACGCCCGACGACTACCCTTACTACCTCGCCAACAACTGGGTCGATCCCTACCGCGTTGAGCGGATTCATCATCTGCTCGACAATCGCAACGGTCTCACTTCCGCCGACATGCTGCACATTCAGACAGACGTTTACTCCGACTTCGATCTCTTCGTCGCCCAACGCCTCGCCTACGCGATAGACCACGCCTCGCCCGCCGCGCTGCGCCGCGACACCAAACGCCTGCACCAGGCCGCAGACCTGCTGCGGAACTGGAACGGTCAGGTCACGCAGGACTCCGCCGCCGCGGCTATTGCCGTCGCTTCACGTAACGAACTCTGGCCCCTGCTGCTGACGGAGCAGATCCGCTCCCACGATGGCGCCCATGCCAAGCCCTCCGTCACAGATCTCGCCGCACTCTACACATGGGAGGAGCGCAACACAGCCCTCGAGCTGCTCTTGTTGCACAAACCGGCACGCTGGCTCCCGGCACGCTTCGGTAGTTGGAATGACCTGCTCACAACCGCCGTCGACCAGGCACTTCATCACGCCGGTGCAACACGCGACCTCAGCAGATGGCAGTACGGCGACTATCACCCCGTAGAGATTGCGCATCCCATCTTCGGCAGCAACTCGCTGCTTAGTCATCTTCTCGGCACGCGTACCGGGTCCGGCTGGCAGCCATCCGACGGCGACGACAACACGGTCCGGGAGATCGCCCTGCACTTCGGCCCCAGCGAGCGCTTCACCGCTGACCTCGCCAGCTCCGAGGCTTCCCAGGCCAACATTACTACGGGTGAGTCCGGAAATCCGCTCAGCCCCTGGTATCTGGATCAGTTCTCCGCGTGGCTGCACGGCACGACCTTCACGCTGCCACTGGTTCATCCTGTCGTTGCTCACACCCTCCATCTGATTCCCCGGTGATTCAAACTCCGGCAGTGTCACAATGAATCGTGCCCCAAGCCACCAGACCATCTGAAGCTAACGCCGCAATCCTGCTGCCTCTGGCTGCTCTGCTTGCCATCCATCCGCTTCTCGTGCACGGCAACGCCTGCGGACAGGACTTCAGCTTCCATATCCAGAGCTGGCTGGATGCCGCGCATCAACTCCGCCACGGCACGCATGATCCCCGTTGGGCCTTCTCACCCGCATGGAACGCCGGTGAGCCACGTTTCATCTTCTATCCACCATTGTCGTGGATGCTTGGCGCGCTGCTCATCTTGCTGCTTCCTGTCAACGCCGTCCCCATCGCCTTCATCTTCCTCGCACTAACTGCATCGGGACTGGCAATGCATCGCCTCGCGCGTCACTATGTCTCGCCGCAGGCCGCCCTGCTCGCCTCCGCCTTCTATCTCTCCAATCCCTACATGCTCTTCAACGCCTTCGAGCGCTCCGCCTTCGGCGAACTGCTGGCTGCCGCATGGATTCCTCTCCTGCTGCTCGGCATCCTTCGCGAACGCCCCACCAGTCGCAGCATCGCACTCCCACTAGCTCTACTCTGGCTGACCAACGCGCCAGCCGCCGTCATGGGCAGCTACCTGCTTATGCTGCTTGCCGCCTGCAGGGTCTTCGCCGCCATCGTAAATGTTCCGTCTCGACCGGCCGATATGCCCTCTGTCGCATCTGCGAAAAAACTCCCAGCGGCACTCCGTCTCGCGGCCACATATCTCGCTGGCACGGCCATTGGCCTCTCTCTGACTGGTATCTATCTGATTCCTGCAGCCTTCGAACGCCGCCACGTTCAGGTAGAGATGGCCGTCATTCCGAACCTGCGCTTTCAGGACAACTTTCTCTTCGACCACACGCCGGACTCCCCGCACAACCTCGTCAACACCACAATAAGCCGGCTCGCCATCTCTCTTCTGGCGCTCGCGATCGCCGCCATCAGCGCTCTATGGCTCGCCCGCTACAAGCCGGAAGAATCCTCAAGACGCAAGCTGCCACCACTACTCGCTCTTCTTACACTCGTCATCGCCTTTCTGCTGGTACCACTCTCCACGCCGCTGTGGCTGCATCTTCCGGAGCTCGCTTACCTGCAATTTCCCTGGCGTCTGCTGACGATCCTCTCTGCAGTACTCGCGCTGGCATTTGCGCTACTCTGTAATCGCCTCCCACGCGCACTGCCTTGGTGGACGGCACTCGTCCTCACGCTGGCACTTACAGTGCTGGGATACCGCCTTTACGCGCAGCCGAGCGCCCCTGCCAGTCGGCCCGCGGCGATCGCAGCTCTCTTTCGCGGTCACCACGGAGCGCAACCCACGGACGAGTACACCCCCACCGATGCCGACAACGATGTCCTTCGCACCGACCTGCCCGGCTACTGGCTTGCCGCCGACCCTAACGCGCCCGCGCCCTACTCAACGCCGACCGCTGCTGAACTCAACCCCTCACTCCAGACGGACGACACGCCTATCCATGACGCGCAGACTCTCTCCACACCGGCGCCACGCTACCTCACGTTCAACCTCACGCAACCCGCAGCGCTCATCCTTCACCTCCGCGACTACCCCAACTGGATCATTACCCGCAACGGCAACCCTCTGCTTCCACATCTGCAGCGCGACGACGGCCTCATCGCCGTCGCTCTCCCCGCCGGTCCTTCTACCATCGACATCTCCTGGCACCGCACCTGGGACCAGAATCTCGGCCTCGCGCTCAGCCTCTGCGGGCTGCTGGCTCTAGCCCTCACCTTCTGCACGCGCCGTCACGTAGAATCAACCTGACCCATGAAAGCCGCCGTGCCCACTCTCCCTGCCACAGATGTTGCGACGCTGCTCAAGTCCGGCGCTGCGCTCGCCGACTCCGCGCTGGAGCGCCTGCTGCCCTCCGCGACCACCGAGCCGCACTCCATCCATCGCGCGATGCGCCACAGCACCTTCGCCGGCGGCAAGCGCCTCCGCCCCATCCTCTGCATGGAGGCCGCGCGCATGGTCGCCGGGAGCCTCCCCGAAGGCGCAGCAGATCTCGGCGCGGCCATCGAGATGGTTCACACCTACTCGCTCATCCACGATGACCTTCCCGCCCTCGACAACGACGACCTGCGCCGCGGCCAACCCACCTGCCACGTCGTCTTCGGCGAAGCCATCGCCATCCTCGCCGGCGACGCGCTGCAGACCCTCGCCTTCCAGACGCTCGCGCAGCTCCCCGCGCCACCCGCCACCATCGTCGAGATCCTACGCGAGTTCTCTCTCGCCATCGGCACCGGCGTCGGCGGCGCCATCCCTCCCGGAATGATCGGCGGTCAGGTCATGGACATCGAAGGCGAAGGCCACAAGCCCACTGCCGAACTCGTCGACCGCATTCACCGTGCCAAGACCGGCGCGCTCATCACCACTTCGATCGTCTGCGGCGGTCTCCTCGGCCTCGTCCAAACTCCTGCACACACTCACATCGACACCATCTCCCGCCTCCGCACCTTCGGGGAAAAAGCCGGACTCGCCTTCCAGATCGTCGATGACATCCTCGACGTCACCCAATCCTCCGAGCAGCTCGGCAAGACCGCCGGTAAGGACACCGCCGCAATCAAGGCCACCTGGCCCGCCGTCTTCGGCATCGAGCAATCGCGCCATGACGCCGCCGAGCTCATCGCGGACGCCTTCGCCGCACTCGCTCCCTTCGGCGAAGCCGCCGCTCCTCTCAAATCGCTCGCACAGTACCTCGTCGACCGGACCCACTAAGATCAGACTTCACTATGCTCGATAGTCCACTCCATCCCGCCGCTTCGTTCTGGCTAGACGTGTTCGACAAGGCCATCAAACTTGGAGCAGTCTTTATCGGTGGTCTATGGACATTCTGGAATTATCGAAAGAGTCGCACCTACGAACAGAAACTCGAATTAGAGGTTGTCGGCACCGTCTTCGCTAGAGGCTCACTGTATGGTGATGTCAAGTGTGTTGTCCGAAACATCGGGGCAGCCCAGCACACCGTACAACAGGAGGGAACATTTTGCGAATTGTCGGTCGTACGCAAGGATTTATCCGAAGATAGCATTGAATTGTTCCGTGTCTTCCTGATGAATGACAAGATCGAACCCGGAGAAGCCATCAACGATATTCAATATTGGAAAATTGCACCACCAATTGCCAATATCCTATGGGTAAAGCTCACGTTGCGTGTGGTATCAAACGGAGTAGAATGGTTTTCAACGTGCTTGGTTCGAGTAGAGCGCGAAGAACCTGAGCCAACTCTGGAGGTGGTCTGATGCCGGTAAACTTTCGTGCTGCAGCGACCGATTCAATGCCCGAGCGCATTCAGGTGACACAAGATCTTGAACGACGCTTCAGAGAGCAGGAGGCTGCTAAGGCAGCCGCAAAACCCATTAGCCGGAATTCATCCAGCGACACGCATACGAAGCAGGGTGAGCGTTAGGAGGCATGACTCTCCGCCCCCGCCACTTCGTCCTTCTCGCCATCATCATCTGCCTCTTCGTCTTCAACATCGTTCAATACCGCCGCCGCCACAACGCAGAGCTGCGATCCGAACAGCCCAGCGCCGTCACCGTCTCTGCCTGGTCGGCCTTTGATCGCGCCGCCGCCCTGCGCGACGCCCCCGACGCCCAGTTCCTCCCAGCCTTCAACGCCCTGCGCTCCGCCACTGAAGGCGACGCCACCACCCCCTACGGCGACGACTTCGCGCAAGTACGCGCCTGCAAGACCTGGCTGCTCTTCTACCGACAGCCACAGTGGCAGGCCAACGCCCGCAACCACGTCGACGACTGCGCTGCCAACCACCGCGATCTCGCAAAATGACCGGCACGCCCTTCACTGAGGCCGATCTGCTCCTCGCTCTGCGCGACTGCTATCTTCCACTCGATCGCCGCAACATCGTCGCCGCGAACCTCGTCCGCTCCGCCACGCTCACGCCCGACCCCGATGCGCCCGGCGCCATCCCCCGCCTGCATGCCCACATCACACTGCACGCACCCGGCACCGACGAGGCCGCAAACTCCCAACTCTCCGCCCAGATTGAAAACCGCCTGCTCGGACTTGAAGCCATCTCCCGCGTAACCGTCACGCTGCTCCCGGCGCTCTTTCCCATCTTGTAGCTGACTTCGCGAAACTCGGCATCCTTCGCGCACTTTGCGCCTAGGCACTTCCCTCCCTTACCTCCACCGCTATCATCCAGTCAGATGCCCCGCGCCAAACGCCAGCCCGCCGTCCACCCCTTTGACCAGCTCCACGGCACGGACACCTCTGGCCTGCTCTCCGGCAAGGTCATCGCAAAGCAGACGACGGCCAAAGTCGAAGACCTAACCGCCTACTACGGTGTGGCTCCCAGCATCCTGCGCGGCCTGCTTGATATCTGGATCGATCAAACTTCGCCTCAGCCTATCGAGCAGACCGTCTTTCTCGACGTCGGCGCCGGCAAGGGCCGCGCCATGCTGCTGGCCTCGCAAGTTCCGTTCCTGCGCGTGGAAGGCGTCGAGCTTAACCCAGCGCTCGTTGCCATCGCTCATGCCAATATTAGACTCTGGCGGCATGATGTCGAGTCCAACGCGCTGGCTCCGCTCTCCCTGCACCTCGCCGACGCCACGCTGCACCCGCTGCCCGAGGCACCCACCGTCGCCTTTCTCTTCCATCCCTTTGAACGGCCCATCCTGCGCCGCTTCCTCCAACACGTGGAACGCAGCCTCACCGCTAGCCCTCACCCTTTCGACCTGCTCTACGCCAACGCCGAGCACGGCTCTCTGCTCGATCGCCACACTGCCTTCCGTTGCCTCTGGATGGGGCCCGTCGCCATGACCGCAGCCGACCACGTCGCAGACCTCGCCGCCATCGCTCAGCAGAAGGAGTACGGCTCTACCGGCGACGAACTCTGTGCCATCTATAGGTTTGTTGGCCGCAGCGCCAGATCCGTCGGATAAAGTACAAACCGCACCGGCCGCAACTTGGCTCCAAAACTGGGTTAAGTGTCCGTCAGAGTCTGGGGCGAAAATATCTTGCAACATGGTGGAACGAATCGCCCCTCGCACGCGTATCCCTACCAGACGTTGTTTTGACCCGGCTTTTCCCAACAAATGAAGGTGCCGGTCCGAATAACGAACAAGATAGCCGATAAAAGCTGCATCCCCGGGAACCTATCGACCATCTTATACGTAGGAACTGATGTGATTAGCAGAGAGCGCAAACGAGGCGCCTCGCACCACGGGCCGGGCAATCCGGCCGGAAGTTTATCCCAGTGATCGTGACGGCTGAGTCAAGACCTCACCACCGCCTGCACTGATGACACACCACCGATAACCCCATCTTTGGGTTCAGCGCCGCACTGTCGCGCGCCATAGGAGATTCACGTATGTACCTCGCATTGATTGTTACCACCTTCGCTCTGACCGTCTTTACTCCCAGCTTCATCGGGATTCGCGCCCGCACCAACAGCAACTGGCGCACTCGCTAATCGAAGCACAAACCGCAAAGGCCGCGACCTCCCCGTCGCGGCCTTTTGCCTTTCTGATCTCTTATCTCCAGCGCACATGCAGCAGCCGCTCGTTCTCCACCTCACCCTGCGTCATGGAGATCTCAGCATCTGCCCGCTCCATCACGCTCGCAAAGCGGTCCCCCCACTCCACCATCACCAGCGCATCGGGCAGCTCGGCAAGCTCCCACAGCCCGATGCCCTCCAGATCGCTCTCATTCTCCAGCCGGTAGAGATCGAGATGCACCAGCCGCGTCTTCTTCCCCGCATACTCATGCACCAGCGTGAAGGTCGGGCTGGTCACCTCATCTGCACTCGCGCCTAGCGCAGCAGCCATCCCCCTCACCAGCGTCGTCTTTCCCATGCCGAGCTCGCCGCGCAACACCACCAGCTTCGGCGCCAGCAGCAACTCAGTCATTAAGTCACCTAGGGCCAACGTCCCGGCTTCGCTGCGCGTGCGCAGTCGCTTCTCGCGAGTCCACTCTCTCATTGCGCCGCCGTCGCCGCGATCCACGTCAGCCCATCCGCATCGGTCACCCGCGTGCGAAACGCCTGCCACAGATGATTCACGGTGTCTGTCGCCAGCACCGTATGTTCGTCCTGCGCAAGTGTCGCGAAGTCTCCCGCGAGCCCATGCAGAAACACCGCCGCCTCCACCGCACGCGCCACATCTTCCGGATACTGCGCCAGCATCGCGGCCACGATGCCGGTCAGAATATCGCCGCTGCCGCCCTTGGCCATGCCAGGGTTGCCCGTCGTGTTCACCGCGATGCTCCCATCAGGATGCGCGATCAGCGTGCGCCAGCCCTTCAGCACCAGCGTCACACCGTGCTCGGCCGCGAAGCTCCGCGCCAGCCCCACGCGGTCCGCCTCCACCTGCTTCACCGTCATGCCTGCCAGCCGCGCCATCTCGCCGGGATGCGGCGTCAGCACCATCGTTCGCTTGCCGCTCTTCGTCGCAGCCTTCAACAGCGATGTCTTCCCCGCCAGCGCATTCAGCGCATCGGCGTCGATCACCATCGGCAGGCTCACGCGCTCCACAAACGTCCTGACCCACTCCGGCGTCGAGCCCTCCTGTCCCAGCCCCGGCCCAATCCCAACGACCGAAATTCCCTTCAGAAGCGTTGCGAGCGTGTGCTCATCCAGTACATCCAGCGACAACCCACCCGAGCCCTCGGTCGCCAGCGGCGTGAGCATCAATTCCGGCGCAACAGCCGCAACGATCGGCAGAATCTCGCGCGGCACCGCGGCAGTAACCAGCCCTGCTCCCGTGCGCATCGCCGCCAGGCACGCCATTGACGGGGCGCCCGCCTTACCGAATGCCCCGCCGACCAACAGCACATGGCCCAGCCTGCCCTTGTTGCCGTCGACCGCGCGGGGAGTCTCTGCAATCGCCTTCGCCGCGCCCGCCCAGTGCAATCCGCTATCCGATTGGATCGCACTCTCCGGCGTCCCAATCGGCGCGACCACTACCGGCCCAAACGTCTTGCCCATAGTCAGGTGTCCAAACGCATGTGCCAGCTTGGGCGCGACGAACGTCACCACGGCATCGGCGCGAAACGCTCCCTCCGCGCTCAACATGATCGAGTCCGCATCCCATCCGCTCGGCAGGTCCACCGCCACCAAAGGCACGCTTATCTCCGCCAGCATATCGCGCGCTGCCACCGCAAGACCGCGCAGAGGCGGCTTGAACCCCGTCCCCACCACGGCATCCAGCACAAGCGCCGCGCCCTCCAGCGCTGCGCGCAGCGCCGGTTCATCGCCTATCTCGTGCAGCTCAAGGCCCGCCTGCCTCTTCATCGCCGCAAACGCAGCTGCGGCATCGCCTTTCAACTCACCCGCCGACCCGAGCAGTGCCACGCGCACCTTGCGCCCGCCCTCAGCCAGATGCCGCGCCGCAACGAACCCATCGCCGCCGTTGTTGCCCTTACCGCAGATCGCGACCACCAGCCCATCGCCCGAAAACCGCCTCAGACAAAACCGCGCCACTGCCGCTCCGGCATTCTCCATCAGCACAGCGACAGGCACACCCTGCTCCACGGATCGCTTGTCCGCGGCGGCCATCTCTGCTGCTGTCAGAATCTTCATGGAAATCGTTCTCAGTTCTTAGTTGTTCGTTCTTAGCAATTCGGTTGTCTCATCTGAACCAGCAACCGGTTTTTCCTGACAACTAAGAACTTACAATTAACAACCTTACTGTCCGCCGCCGCTGTTTTGGGCTCCAGCTACCGCGCTCTTCGGCTGGAACGACAAGGGCGACTCGGTCCGTGGCCCAAAGTAGTTGCGTTCATACATCGCGCGGTAAAACTCTCCGGTCAGTTCAGCAGCCTTGGGTCCATACACCTCGCGGTTGCCGTTCAGGAAGATCACCGTCACAATCCGTCCGGTCGGCGCATCGCCATAGCTCACGAACCAACCATACCGCGTGCCGTTATTGGAGCACGTGCCGGTCTTGCCGAAGATCGGGAACTGCGCGAAGTTCATCCGCAGCGACCGCGCGGTGCCGTTGGAAAAGTCCACCGCGCCCTCCATGCCGGGAAGAATCTGCGGAATCACATCCTGAATATTCAGCAGTCGCTTCACCTTCGGCACAAAATTCTGCAAGTCCTCCTGCGACGTCGGATGTTGCAGGTAGTAGAGCGTGCCACCGTTGGCAATCGCGCTCACCAGCGCACCCAGCTGCAGCGGCGTCATGCTGATGCTCTCGCCGAACGAGCACATCCTGCCCACACCGCCATCCGCCGCCGGCAGCTCCGTGTCCGGATACACGCCCAACTGCTCGCCGGGGATGTTGTATCCCGCCAGCTCGCCCAACCCAAACTCATTCGCATAGTGCTTCACGCGCTCAAAGCCCATGGCGCGTCCCAGCACTTCAAAGTACGCATTCACACTTCTCGCCAGCGCGTGCGTCATGTCCACCGAGTAATGTCCCCCCAGGTTCACCGGCGTGTCCGACTTCACCAGGCCTTCCTTCAGTGCCGCCAGCGCCACGGCCACCTTAATCGTCGAGCACGGCTCCGCTCCCGCGCTCAGCGCCAGATGCTGGTTCACCATCGCCAGGATGCGTCCACTCGAAGGGTCGATCGCAAGCGCTGTGCCGTTCATGTTGCCCAGCGCTTCCATCGCCGCCGCGCGGACCACCGGATCTTCCCCCGCCGTCACATCGCCTGCGCCCACATTGTCCACAAAACTGCTCGCCGTAAACTGCTCCACGTACCGATGCACCCTGCGTCCGTGCACGCGGCGCAAGCCTGCACTGGCACGCACACCGCGTCTGCTCACCGCACGACGCACTCCCGCTCGGTGCAATGCCGTAACGTGGCGCACGGCCTTATGCTTCGTCGTTGCGCCGGCTACGCCGATGCACAACAGCAGAACGATCGCGAGTTGTCTGAATCCTCGTACCATCTTCCCGTCCATGACTACGGATGCATCCTCTCCGCCGGAGCGCTGTCGCACGGTCTGAAGATACCCACAGATTTTTCCTGTTTCATCCATTCTAGTGCCTGCGGCGCAGAAACGCCGGAATCTCCAGCTCATCACCGGAATCCGCACTGTCTCCGGCGTATCCGGCGAACGATGGCACCTTCGCATCCGGCCACAGGGCACGGCTCGAATCATCATGGCCCTCCGTCGCAGGGGGCTCTGGCGTATGCGCCTCGCGGAAAAAGTCATCGTCAAAGACTGACGCGGGCACCGGCACCAGCTCCGCCGTCGGCATCGTAGCCACCGGCTCCGGCTCAGGCACAACGCCAGGAACAATCGGCGCATACGCCGCCGCACCGTCCACCTGCACCGCTGGCGGGGGAGACGGCACTGGATCATCGTCGAACAGATTTTGGCTACGCCGCGCCTGCTGCCGCGCCGCCTCGTAGTAGCTGGAAGTAGGTTCACCCGTTGGCGCTGCTTCATATGTGGCTTCGCTCACCTTGTGCTCAACGTCCGCCACAGGATTCGGCAATGCCGCGCTGACCACCTCGGCGGTCTTCGCCTCGCTGGCAAACATCGGCGCCGTCGCCGCCGCGTCCTTCACCTCGCTGGCGAACTGCGGCGGCCGCGCTGCCACGCGCGCGGGCGCATTCTGCATCGTCGGCAGCGCCGCGTCAGAGAGCATCCGCTCCCGCCGAGCCGGCGCCTCTGCGCGGAACCCGGTGGCGATGACCGTAATCTTCACCTCATCGCCCATCTTCTCGTCCTGCACCGCGCCGAAGATGATGTTCGCGTCCTCGTGCGCCGCATTCTGAATAATCGTCGACGCCTCATTCACTTCGCTCAACTTCAGCTTGCTCGACCCCGTAATGTTAATCAGGATGCCGCGCGCTCCGTCGATCGCTCCCGACTCCAGCAGAGGACTCGCCATCGCGGCCATCGCCGCCTCCTTCGCCCGGTCCGGCCCGCTGCGCACCGCCGTTCCCATCACCGCATAGCCCATCCCCGCCATCGTCACCTTAACGTCAGCAAAGTCGCGGTTGATCACGCCGGGGATCGTAATGATGTCGGATATCCCCTGCACGCCCTGGCGCAACACATCATCCGCGATGCGGAAGCTCTCAAAGAACCCCGCATCCTTGGCGACGGCCAGCAGCTTCTCATTCGGAATCACAATCAGCGTATCGACGGACTCCAGCAGCTCCTGCATCCCGCGCTCGGCCTGCAGCGTACGGCGCTTGCCCTCGAACGCGAACGGCCTTGTCACCACAGCGACGGTCAGCGCACCCATCTCACTCGCGAGCGACGCAATGACCGGGGCCGCGCCCGTGCCGGTGCCTCCGCCCAGACCCGCGGTAACAAACACCATGTCCGCGCCTTCCAGCGCCTCAATAATCTTGTCCGAGTCCTCCAGCGCCGCGCTGCGCCCAATGTCCGGGTTCGCGCCCGCGCCCAGCCCGCTGGTCAGCTTCACTCCCAGTTGCAGTTTCACCGGCGCCTGCGACTGCTCCAGCGCCTGCGCGTCCGTGTTCGCCGCAATGAACTCCACGCCCTCCACGCCGGCCGCAATCATGCGGTTCACCGCGTTGCCGCCGCCGCCGCCTATACCGATGACCTTGATGCGCGCGCTGCTGCGCGTCTCGTCATGGTAGTGGATGCGCAGATCATCCTCTGGCGGGTTCGGCATGGACAGGTCTCCTCTTGGCGTTCACGCTGGAACGCCTCTCTACAGTCTGCTACGGCGCAGCCGCAGAATACGGGCGAAAACTCGTCCTCGTACCTAACTCGATGCCCCCCGCGGGCAGACCTTATTCGCCGCACGAAGACCGCTTCGCGGCTTACTTGCCCGGCAGGTGGAAGACCACACCCGCGCCGATCGACCTTACACCGACCGATGCCGTTCCACCCAGCCCGGAGCCCGTGCCCAGGCGGTTCATGTTGCCGATCCCGAGCTCAATCGCGCGCAGGTCAATCATCGGCAACACTTTGATGTCAGCGCCAATGAAGCCTTCATACTGCACAAAGCCGTCATAGTACCTCGGCGGCGTCGACGACCCGTTCACCGGGCTGAATGCATTGATGGGCTCTGTCGCGTCGTTGTGCGAGTACCCCGCGGACACCTGCGCATACGGCTTCAGCCATGAGATCGGCGTCCGAATCGTACCCCTGACCCCGGCCAGAAAATAGTTCCCGCTCGTGATGCTGCTGCCCCCCGCCGAGGTCGCGGCCGACTTGTTCGCATGAAAGTTGCCGCCGCGCACATCCACGCCCAGCCGTATCCGGCCGTAGCTCTTGAAGTCGTAGAAGACTCCGCCGGACAGTCCGGTCGGGTTCACCTTGCCTAATCCACCGTTGATCACCGTGGAGCCGCTTGCCGTTCCGCCAACCGCGCCATTCGAACACGCCGTAGGCGCTGGGGAAAGACACTGGATCCCGGTCAAACTCGTCGCCGAAAATAATCCATACGCGCCAAACTGCGCCTGCGCGGCCAGACCGCTCCCCAGACACAGAAGAACAACTGCCCAAACCTTGCCAAATCTCATAACCATCAGTTTACCGTCTCCGCCACCCTATGAGGGGTCATCTAGACCGAAGCATCGCAGTTTCATCGCGATGCGGTGTGGAGAAGCCTGCCTTATCCCTAATCCCTATTCCCTGCCCTTAATAGCTCCCCGCAAAGATTGACCTCAGCTTCTGCCGCAGCCCCTGCTCCTCGCCGGCCTTCCTTGCCTGGATGCGGTGCGTATACAGCAGCAGCCCAATCGCCGTAGCAAACTCCGGCCGGGCCAGCTCCGCCGGCATTCGGCTCAGCGGAACCGGGTACCCAATCCTTGCCGGGACACGCAGCAGGCTCTCGGCGTTGTCCATCAGCCCGGCCAGCATAGCGCCGCCGCCGGTAAAGACGCAGCCGGCGCCCATGGCCTCCAGCACACCGCTCTCGCGCAGGTTGTCGCGCAGCATGGTCAAAAGCTCCCGCGCACGAGGCTCCAGTATCTCCGCCAGCAGCCTCTGCTTGACCATCCGCGCCGCCTGTCCGCCCGTGGAGAGGTCGCCGCCGATCTCCACCTCCGCCATCTGCGGCACGGAGGTCACCACGCTGTGGCCATAGGTCCGCTTCAACTGCTCGGCCTCCTCCACGCTCACCTGCAGACCGACCGCAAGATCGTTGGTAAAGTGGTCGCCGCCGACGGGCAGCACGGAGGTATGCACTACCGCTCCCTGGTGGTACATCACCAGCTCGCTCGATCCGGCCCCGACGTCCACCAGGCACACACCCAGTTCGCGCTCGTCGGCTGAGAGCACCGCCTCGGCCGCAGCCACCCCCTCATACACCAGGTCCACCACCTCCAGCCCCGCCTTGTTCGCGCACGTCACCACGTTCTGCGACGCGCTCCCCGAGCACGTGGAGATATGCAGGATCACCTCCAGCTTCGTACCCACCATCCCTACCGGATCCAGGATGCCGCCCTGCTCGTCCAGGATGAACTCCTGCGGCAGCAGGTGCAGCACCTCGCGGTCTGGCGGCAGTTCGATGGACCGCGCCCGGTCGATCGCCGTGCGCACGTCTTCTTTCGTAATCTCCTTCATGCGGCTGCCCATGCTGATGCCGCCATGCGAGTTCAGCCCGCGCATATGCGGCCCGCCAATACCGACCACCGCAGTCTCTATCGGCGCCCTGGCAGACCTCTCCGCAATCACCGCCGCAGCATCCACCGCAGCAGCAGCCGGCCGCAGGTCCGCAATCACGCCCCGACGCATCCCCCGTGCCATCTCCACACCGTGGCCCCTATAGCGCAGCACGCCGTCCGTCAGCTCCGCCACCAGCACGCAGATCTTTGAGCTGCCTGCGTCGAGCACCGTAATCAGGTTTTCGGTGCGCGCGTTCATGGTTGCACCCCGGCCTGCGCCTTCTTCAGGCTCGCCTGATGGGCGGCGGCCAGCGCCGCAAACATCTTCGCATTCGCATCGGGCTTCTTCGCCGCAACCTTGTCTGCCTTCGCTGCCGGCTTCACCACAGGCTTCGCTGCAGTCTTTACCGTTGGCTGGCCAGCCGCCTTCTTCACTACCGGCGCTGGCTTTGGTGTTGGTATAGAAGCCTTCAGCGCGGGTGTAGCTGCCTTCGCCACAGGCTTCGCTGACAAACTAGCATCTGCGGGCGCCGCGGGACCTGCCGGCGCTGCGGCATCCGTACTCCCACTGTCCGGATCAGGCGGCGCGGTACCCGGCTTCATCGCAAGCACCACCTGTGCCCCATAACGCATGTCCACTGACGCCAGGTTCGGATACTGCTGCTTCCATCCCGCCAGGTGATCCGCAAACACCTGGTACCTCGCCAGAAAGTCCTCGTCGCCAAAGTGCACCAGCACGTCCGTACCGCCGCTGGTCACCGTCGCCCGAACATCCTCAGGATTCGTCAAATCCACCGCGCTGATGGTCTGTGTCACCTTACTGCCGCCCCCGCCTTTCGGGGACCCGTCGAGCGCCTGCATAAACGCCATGTAGATCGCTACCCGCGCCGCGCGCGTCGACTGCGGGTCACCCGCTTCGACCCCCGTCAGCACCGGAAACGAGTAGCTCGGGTCGCCCGCGTCCTGCTGCGGCATCTCCATCAGCGCACCGCTCGCGTCCACCAGCCCAATCTCCGTCCCCTGCCGCGCAAACGCCACCGGCGTGCGCTCGATGATGCTCACCCGCACATGGTTCGGCAGCAGCCGCATCACGGTGGCGTGCTCTACCCAGGGCATCCGCTCCAGCTCCGCACGGCGCTCAGCCAGCGGCATCCGAAAGATGTTCCGCTCCAGGTCATCGGCAAACACGCTCAGCAGTTGCGCGCGCGTCAGGTGGACGTCGCCGTCGAATTCAACATTATCCGACGTGCTCAGCACAAACTGCGGGCTGTGCAGCACGTAATACCGAACCCCGAACGCGCTCCCCGCCGTCGCCGCCAGCAACAGCACCGCGCTCACCGCCAGCACAATCCGTCCAGCCAGGCTGCGCCGCAGCACACCAAACCGCCCCCGTAGCGTTCCGCGCCGAGGCTTGTAATCCGGCTCGTCGCCCGCCGCCGTCTTGTCCAGGTCGTCGGGATAGTACCCTGCGTAGGCCCTGTGCAGCGCCCCCGCCGGCGCCGGCCCGCGTCCCCACCAGCCGTTCTCCGGGACAAAGCCCTCCCGCGGCGCCTGACGCGCCTCTGCGGAACCCCCGCGCTTCGTTCCCATCTTCATCTCCGCCAACCGAGCAGGTCGCGGAAGAATCGCCAACCTCCACTATAAAGCTCCGCCCCACCCCGCCACCGCCCCACCTTTGCACAGGTACCCCATCAGGAACACTCTCCCGTGGCCCTTCCTGTTCGCTGTTAACTGTTCGCTGTTCGCTGCCTCAACCCCTCCAGCACCATCCCCGCCGCCTGCGACACGCTCCCCGCACCCATGGTCAACACCATCTCGCCCGGCCGCGCCGCCTTCACCAGCCGCGCCACGCCCTCGGCCATCGACCCCGCAAAGCCCACGCCGCCGCCCCTCTGCTTCCCAATCGCCGCCGCCAGCCGCTCGCCGGACACCCCCGCAATCGGCTCCTCGCTCGCCGCGTAGATCTCCAGCACCTCCACCGCATCCGCCAGCGCAAACGCCCCCGCAAAATCCTCCATCAGGTCCCGAGTTCGCGTGAACCGGTGCGGCTGAAACAGTACCAGCACCCGCCCATAGCCGCACTCCTTCGCCGCCTGCAGCGTCGCGCGAATCTCCGTCGGATGATGCCCATAGTCATCTACCACCGTCACCCCCGCGGCCACACCCCGCACCTGAAACCGCCGGTCTACTCCCCGAAAGGAGGCCAGCCCCGCCGCAATCTGCTCCGCGGACATCCCCAGTTGCAGCCCGATGGCCACCGCCGCCGTCGCATTCAGCACGTTGTGCCGCCCCGGAACATGCAGCGCAAACGGCCCCACCCGCTCCCCCCGCGCCACTATATGGAACCGCGTAAACGCACCATCACTCGACCCGCCACCACTCTGGGTGCCCCACATCTCGCTCTTGAGATGTGGGTTCGCAGGATCTCCGTGGTCTTTCACCACCTCCAACCGAAAATCCGCCTCCGCCGCCACCCCATACGTAAACACCCGCCGTTTCACCCGCGGCAGAATCCCGCGCAGCAGCGCATCGTCCACGCACGCCGTCACCGCGCCATAGAACGGCACCTTGTCCATGAACTCCACAAAGCAGTCCTCGACATCCTGCATCCCCGCATAGCTCTCCATGTGCTCGCGGTCCAGGTTCGTCACTACCGCCAGCACCGGACTCAGCTTCAAGAAGCTGCGATCGCTCTCATCTGCCTCGGCCACCAGGTACTGGCTCTTGCCCAGCCGCGCATTCGAC
>Ga0302154_10000994_pt1 | contig 24228 bp, 17 predicted proteins | sample I_Bog_N2_3_FD_193507 | JGI IMG/M metagenome (GOLD analysis project Ga0302154, IMG submission 193507) | Peat permafrost microbial communities from Stordalen Mire near Abisko, Sweden - I_Bog_N2_3 | ecosystem: Environmental > Terrestrial > Soil > Wetlands > Peat | place: Sweden: Abisko, Stordalen... | reverse complement strand
CGGGCTGGAGGTTAGGGTGAACGTGCCGGTCCCACCGCCTTTCAGAATGGAGACTGCATTGGCGCCTTCATTCGCCACGGCCAGGTCGGGGATACCGTCGCCGTTGAAGTCGCCCACCGCCACCGACACGGGGCTAGCGCCCACCGACGGGGTGGACACTGTCGTGAACGTGCCGTCCCCATTGCCTTTCAGGATCGACACAGTCCTGATGCCTTCATTCGCCACGGCCATGTCTGGGATGCCGTCGCCGTTGAAGTCGCCTACCGCCACCGAATAGGGCCCGGAGCTGGCCGTCGGGCTGGAGGATACGGTGAAGGTTCTGGCCGATGTGCCTGCAACCAGCGAAGCCGTCCCCAGCACCGCATTGCTGTCGCTGGCATCGAGGAAGGAGATCGTCCCGGTCGGGAACGCTGTCCCGGCACCGGTCACGGTCGCGGCCAGGTTGTAATTGCCGGGGCTGCCGCTCTGCGCGATGGTCGTCGTGGAGGCCGGGATAGCCCCCGTCACCGTCACCGCCGAACTGCTCGACGTGCTCGTAGTGTAGGTTCCCGTCCCGACGAAGACCGCCTTATAGCTGTGCGTGCCGATGCCGGGTATGAACTTCATCGTCGCCGTCCCGCCCGTGGTCAACTGCGCCGTACCCAGGATATGGATGTCCTCGCAGTAGGTTGCCGCGGCGTCGCAGAACTTGACGGTTCCCGGAGTGACAGCCGCGCCACTGGCCGTGACCGTCGCCGTAAGGGTCACCACCGACCCCGAGGTGACCGTCGTGACCGGGCTGCCGCCGGAGGTGACCCCAAGCGAGGTCGAGGTTACGGCCCCTGCGCCCCACGCAGCCGTCGAGCCGCCAAGGACGCACGCTGCCAGCAGAGAGATGCGGGCAACCAGCCCGGCACGCAGCCGAACGCGGGGGGAGAGAACCTTACAGGGAACACACACGGAACACAGAGCGGCAAGCGGCATCTTCGGGATCTCTTACGTTCAAAGCGCAACGTGCGCGACTGCTGGATTGTGGGGGGCCGTCAGGTTACCGCGGGCAGGCCGCGGCAACACTGCAAATCTGGAGCAGATACAAGATGCACTGCAAGAAAGCGAGCAATGGCTCAAACAGATTTGCCGTCAAACGGAGTCTTGAAGTTACGCTAGCCTACCTGCAAAAGTGACAGATTGCAAGAACATTATCTGCGCCCGGTTGATGCAAATATGACCATCTCTCTTCTCTCATCCCACCCATACCCTGTCATCCTGAGCGAAGGTGCTCACAGCTTCACCGTGAGCACCGCAGTCGACGGACCCCGCTCAGGATGACAGACGCTTGGCGTGAACTTCACTTCCCTCTTGACACGCCCGTTACAATAGAGGCAGACGAGAAGGACGGCGCGGCCAACCCCGGGCTCCGCTCGCCACGGCCCAGAGCCAAAGACGTAACACCAGCTATTTGAGAACCTTAGCCCGTTCCTGCAACCCCGCGAGGACAACCTATCCGAAAGATAGGTCAGAGCATGCCTCTTTAAGATACATGCCCAAAACCCCACTGAAAACAAAGGGGTTATCACCGGACCCCAACGCCTTCCGGCGCTCGAGGTCCAAAGCTAAGTCTTTATTCATGAAGATTTTGGGGGAAACCAGGGGGTGGGGACGCCCCTCGGCGTCCCGGACATGAACGATGAACAGCTTCATCGTCGATGTGTGAGGATTGCACTCTCAGCGTTCCACTCGGACCATCAGCTTGTCCATCGCGTTCCGGTTCAGCGGATAGCCCATACCCGGATCGGTCGGCGCCTGCACGTAGCCGTCGGCATCCACGCGGAACTTGTGGTCTACGTAGGGCCGGTCGGGATACTCCCACGGCCAGACCATCTCGAACCAGTAGCAGTTGGGCAGCGCCAGCTCCACCTGGAACGCCGCGGCCATGTCAAAGAAGGTGCCCCAGTTGTGCGGCGTGCAGGGCATCCCGAAGGTGTCGGCCAGTTGCCCCACACGGAACGAACCCGTGATGCCGCCGACGTTGTCCGTAATCAGCCGCACAATGCCCATCGCGTCCCGCTTGATGTAGTCGCCGTAGTCGTAGATGTCGGTCAGGAACTCGCCGACCTCGGTGGGCACGTCGAGGTGCTTGCGCAGCTCTATCAGCCCCTCCAGATCGGTGGTCTGCATGGGGTCCTCGAACGAGACGTACCCGTACTCGTCCAGCGCACGGCCCACGCGCAGCGCCTCATAGTAGTTGTAGGCCTGCACAGCGTCATACAGCAGCGTGAAGTCGTCTCCCACCGCCTGCCGCACCGTCTTGATCTCTTCAATGTGGCCGAGGTACGACGGAATCTGGCTGCCGCCCTTGTGCTGGCCACTGCCGGGATGGATCTTGTACGCCTTGATGCCCGCGGCCTTGGCCTTCAGCACGTCCGGAACGTAGTCCTCCACGGTGGCGAGATGCTGAGAGCTCGCATAGGCCAGCACCTTGTCCTTGGTGCCGCCCAGGATCTTGTAGATCGGCCGGTTCACCGCCTTACCCAGGATGTCCCACAGGCAGAAGTCGCACGCTGCAGCGTGTACATTCGGCCCCGGAGTCCCGGTTCCATGCGGCCGGCTGGCAAATCCGGGGTTGAATCCGCCCACAAACGGCCCGCGTCCGCCGCCGGGTCTGGGCGGCGGCGCCGCTCCGGCTGATCCGCTACCGGCAGGCGCAGCACCGCCGCCCGGCCGGTTCTGCAGCGGTATATAGGAGATCGTAGGAAGAATATCCAGCAGGTTCTTGCCTACGCAGTTGGCCTTGGCGAAGTCCACCCATCCCGGCGGGTTGCCGCGGTTGCCGAGCGTGAAGTTGCCCTCAATCCCGCCGGCGGTCACCAGCGAGGCAATCTCATTGCCGCCGCTCAGCCCCGCGCCGGAGTTCCGCCAGCCGCTGCCATCCAGCACATAGATCTTCGCCTCTGTGATGGTCAGGTCTGGCATGTCCGTGGGTTTGATTCCCGCTGACTGCGCGGCCATGCTGACCGGATGGGACATCACTGCGGCCCCAGCCGCGGCCGTTGCGCCCAGAAAACTCCGCCGTGATACGTCACGTCCTGGCATATATCTCACCTTCGGCCACAGCTCTACCATCGCTCCTGCGGCGGGCAAAAGCGTACCACAACGCTCCGCATGTTGGTGCCCGCTCCATTTTCCTCATCTACATCGGCGATAATGACCATGGAGCTCTGCGCTGATTGCAGCCCGCAGGCAATGAGGGACCATGTGCGGCATCGTCGGCGTCTTTGGACACAACCCGGTCAGCCAGGTCATCTACGACTCGCTGTCCATGCTGCAGCACCGCGGGCAGGACGCCGCCGGCATCGCCACCTGCTTCGGCGGGCGCTTCTATCTTGAAAAAGGCAACGGACTCATCACCGACGTCTTTGATGCCGGCAACATGGCCCGTCTGCTGGGCAACATGGGCATCGGCCACGTGCGCTACCCCACTGCGGGCTGCGCCTCCGTCGCGGAAGCCCAGCCGTTTTATGTGAACTCGCCCTACGGCATCATCTTCGCGCACAACGGCAACCTTACGAACGTCACCGAGATCGTCGAGAGCCTCTTTGAGACTGACATGCGCCACCTCAACACCACCTCGGACTCCGAGGTGATGCTGAACGTCTTTGCCCATGCCATGGCGCGGCGCGGCGCGGTCAAGCCCAATGAGTTCGACGTCTTCGCCGCGGTTGAGGAGGTCCACCGCCGCTGTAAGGGCGGCTATGCGGTGATTGCGATGATCGCCGGAGTGGGCATGGTCGCCTTTCGCGACCTGCACGGCATTCGTCCGCTGGTCTTCGGCGTGCGCGAGGAGCCCGGCCTGCGCTTTGACAAGAGCGATCGCGAATTCATGTTCGCCTCAGAGAGCGTCGCTCTGCAGGTCAGCGGCTTCGACCTGCACCACGATCTCGCGCCCGGCGAGGTCATCTTCGTCGACACCGAGGGCGAGGTCTACACGCACCAGAGCCTGATGGCGCATGAGAAGGCGCCCTGCCTGTTTGAGTATGTCTACCTCGCGCGACCCGACTCCGTTCTCGACGGCGCCTCCGTCTATCAGTGCCGCATCAACATGGGCACCAAGCTCGCAAAGAAGATCCAGCGCGAGTGGTCGCACCTGCCCATTGACGTTGTCATTCCCATTCCGTCCACCAGCCGCATCGCCGCGCAGGAGATTGCCACGCGCATCAACCTGCCCTATCGCGATGCGCTGGTGCGCAACCGCTACGTCGGCCGTACCTTCATCATGCCCGGCCAGGCGATGCGCCGGCAGTCCATCCGCCGCAAGCTCAACCCCATACCGCAGGCCTTCCAGGGAAAGAACGTGCTGCTGGTGGACGACTCCATCGTGCGCGGCAACACCATCCGCGAGATCATCGCCATGACCCGCGAGCAGGGAGCGAAGAACGTCTACGTCTGCTCCGCCGCGCCGCCGGTGCGCTTCCCGAACGTCTACGGCATTGACATGCCTGCGCGCTCTGAGCTCATCGCCAACGGCAAGACCGTGCAGCAGCTCGCCACCGAGATCGGCGCCGACGAGCTGATCTTTCAGGACCTCGACGATCTGAAGGACTCCATCACCGAGGCCGCACCCGGGCTCACGCGCTTTGATACGTCTGTCTTCGACGGCGTCTACGTCACCGGAGACATCACCGAAGAGTATCTCGACACGCTGGAACGAAAACGCAACGACGCAGCCAAACATACGGAAGATGTCGCTAGCCACATCACAAGAAATCTCTCCGCCCACCTCTAATACGGTGCGCATCCTCGCCGGGCCCACGGCGCTCACCGCGTTTGAGGCGGAGCGGCTGGCTGCGCGCCTGCGCACCATTGACCCCGGCGTCACCGCCGTCGAGTCCGCGTACCTTTATGTCTTGCGCATGGACGCGCGCGCAACATCTCCCGTCAACGAAGCCCGCCTGCGCGACCTGCTGGAGTTGGGCACCCCGCTGCCATCCGGCCCGTGCCTCTGGATCGCGCCGCGCACCGGCACGCAATCACCGTGGTCCAGCAAGGCCACGGACATCTTGAACAACACCGGCTTCACGGCCATCGAACGCATCGAGCGCGCCCGCGTCGTGCGCGTTACCGGGACGCACTCGTTGCAGCCACTCGCTCCGATGCTGCACGACCGCATGACCGAGACCGTCTTCTTCGCAAGCGCCGACGAGCTCACGACACTCTTCACCCCCACTATAGCCAAGCCGCTCGCGCACATCGACGTACTCGCCCGCGGAGCCGAAGCCATTGCTGCCGCCGACCGCGAACTCGGCCTATCCCTCGCGCCCGACGAGATCGACTACCTCGTCGCCGAGTTCAAGAAGCTGGGCCGCAATCCTACCGATGTCGAGCTCTACATGTTCGCGCAGGCCAACAGCGAACACTGCCGCCATAAGATCTTCAACGCGACTTGGATCATCGACGGCATCCGCCAGCCCCGCAGCCTCTTCCAGATGATCCGCAACACCAACGAGCGCAGCGGCGAGAACGTCCTCTCCGCCTATCGCGACAACGCAGCGGTCATCCGCGGCTGGCAGGGCGGCCGCTTCTTCCCCGAGCCCGCAACCAACCTCTACGCGGCACACCAGGAAGAGATCGACATCCTGCTCAAGGTCGAAACGCACAACCACCCCACCGCGATCTCTCCCTGGCCCGGCGCGGCCACCGGCTCAGGCGGCGAGATCCGCGACGAGGGCGCAACCGGACGCGGCGGCAAACCCAAAGCCGGCCTCTGCGGCTTCACCGTCAGCAACCTGCATCTGCCGCAGGCGCCGCAGCCGTGGGAGACGCCGCCGAGCCGTCCCTCGACTATCGCATCGCCGCTCGATATCATGATCGACGCTCCGCTCGGCGCGGCGGCCTTCAACAACGAGTTCGGCCGCCCCAACCTCTGCGGCTACTTCCGTACCTTCGAACAAACCAGCGGAGACACGCACTTCGGCTACCACAAGCCCATCATGCTCGCCGGCGGCCTCGGCAACATCCGCGCCGAGCACATCGAGAAGGGCGCGATGCTCCCCGGCTACGCTCTGGTCTGTCTCGGCGGCCCGGCGATGCTGATCGGCCTCGGCGGCGGTGCGGCCTCCAGTCAGACCAGTAGCAGCGGCAATGCCGAACTGGACTTCGCCAGCGTGCAGCGCGACAACGCCGAGATGGAGCGCCGCGCGCAGGAGGTCATCGACCGCTGCTGGCAGCACAGCGACTCCAATCCCATCGCCTTCATCCACGACGTCGGCGCCGGCGGCCTCTCCAACGCCTTTCCCGAGCTAATTAAAGATGGCGGCTGCGGTGGCCGCTTCGACCTCAACGCCATTCCGCGCGGACAGGCCGGCCTCAGCCCGCTCGAAGCCTGGTGCAATGAGGCGCAGGAGCGCTACGTCCTCGCCATCGCCCCAGAACACATGGCGGAGTTCACAGCCATCTGCGAGCGCGAGCGTTGCCCCTTCGCCGTCATCGGTGTCGCCGAGAGCGAGCCACACCTCACCCTCACCGACGGCGACGAAAAGGCCATCGACCTTCCGCTACAACTGCTCTTCGGCAAACCGCCGAAGATGGAGCGCGGTTTCACGCGTACGCTCGAGCAGACCGCGCCGTTCGATCTTTCGGGAATCTCAATAGCGGATGCCGTAGCACGCCTGCTGCGCCTTCCCGCCATCGCCTCGAAATCTTTCCTCATCACCATCGGCGACCGCAGCATCACCGGCATGGTCGTGCAGGACCAGATGGTAGGCCCGTGGCAGGTGCCGGTCGCCGACTGCGCCGTCACGCTCAGCGCCTATGACACTGAGCGCGGCGAGGCGATGGCCATTGGCGAGCGGACGCCGCTGGCGGTGATCGACGCCGCAGCCTCGGCGCGCATGGCCGTCGGCGAGGTCATCACCAACCTGGCCGGCGCCGCCATCGCGAAGCTCTCGGACATCAAGCTCTCCGCCAACTGGATGGCCGCGGCAGGGCAGGGAATCGAAGACCAGAAGCTCTTTGACGCGGTACACGCCGTCGGCATGGAGTTCTGCCCCGCGCTCGGCATCTCCATCCCCGTCGGCAAAGACTCCATGTCGATGAAGACCCAGTGGAGCGAGGCTGGCGAGAAGAAATCCGTCATCTCTCCACTCTCGCTCATCGTCTCCGGCTTCGCCCCGGTGGAAGACGTACGTCGCACGCTCACGCCGCAGTTGAAGCTCGGCGACAACCTGCTGCTGCTGATCGACCTAGGCAATGAGTGCAACCGCATGGGCGGCTCCTGCCTCGCTCAGGTCTACGGGCTCGCCGGCGACAACCCGCCGGACGCAACCGACCCGCTCGACCTGCAATATTTCTTCCGGGCCATTCAGCAGCTCAACCGCGAAGGCAAGCTGCTCGCCTACCACGATCGCAGCGATGGCGGCCTCTTCGTCACGCTGCTGGAGATGGCCTTCGCCGGACAGACAGGGCTCGAGATCACGCTGCCCATCCCTGCGGCACTCCATCTGCTCTCGCTGCGAACGCTCTTCACGGAGGAGCTGGGCGCGGTCATTCAGATCGCCGCAGACTCGATCGCCTACGTAGAGGACCTTTTCGCCACGCTCGACCTCAACGTGAGCGTTCTCGGCCGCGCCACCCCCGGCAATGAAATAGTCATACGCAACAGCGACGGTGTGCTCTACCAGAGCACCCGCACCGCTCTCCACAAGATCTGGTCGGAGACCAGCTTCCACATCCAATCTCTCCGCGACAACCCTGCAACCGCCTCGCAGGAGTTCGCTCTGCTCGACGATGCCACACGACCCGGCCTCTCGGTCACTGTCCCGTTCGATCTCGCCGAGCGCATCAATGCACCGTTCGTTCACACCGCGCGCCCGCGCGTCGCCATCCTGCGCGAGCAGGGCGTGAACGGCCAGGTGGAGATGGCCGCATCGTTCGACCGCGCAGGCTTTGCCGCGGTCGACGTCACCATGAGCGACCTGCTCGCCGGCCGCGCGCACCTGCGCGACTTCACCGGACTCGCCGCGTGCGGCGGCTTCTCTTATGGAGACGTCCTCGGTGCGGGCAGCGGATGGGCGCGCACCATCCTCTTCAACGAAAAGCTTGCGCAGATGTTCCGCGAGTTCTTCCACCGCGCCGACACCTTCTCGCTGGGCGTCTGCAACGGCTGCCAGATGATGGCGCAGCTCCGCGAGCTCGTCCCCGGTGCCGCTGCGTGGCCGCGCTTCACGCGCAACACTTCCGCGCGGTTTGAGGCGCGCATCTGCATGGTCGAGATCGCCGACTCGCCCTCACTCTTCTTCGCTGGCATGGCAGGCGCGCGCGTGCCCATCGTCGTCGCGCACGGCGAAGGCCGCGCCGCTGACGCCGCCGAACACGTCGCTCTGCGCTACATCGACACCTACGGCCGCGTGACGGAGCACTACCCGCTGAACCCTAACGGATCTACCAAAGGCGTCGCCGGACTCAGCAGCGAAGATGGCCGCGCTCTCATCCTGATGCCGCACCCCGAGCGGGTCGCGCTCGGCATCGCACAGACCTGGACGCGCGCATTGCCGCATAGTCCGTGGCAACGTATGTTTGACAATGCCCGCAAGTGGGTCGGCTAGCAGGAGAACGAATGAGCGAACCAGATCAGATCGACTACAAATCCGCGGGCGTTGACATTGAAGCCGGCAACGAGGCCGTGCGCCGCATGAAGTCGCACGTTGCAAAGACGCACACACCCGCGGTGCTCACCGGCCTCGGCTCCTTCGGCACGCTGTACTCGCTCGCAGACGCGCTGCGCGGTATGAAGGACCCCGTGATGGTGCAGAGCACCGACGGCGTTGGCACTAAGAGCAAGGTCACCGTGATGGCCGGCCGTTATGAAGACCTGGGCCGCGATCTCGTCGCCGCCGTCGCCGGCGACATCGCCGTGATGGGCGCAAAGCCGCTCACCTTCCTCGACTACCTCGGCTTTCACAAGGTCGAGCCCGCCATCGTCGAAGCGCTTGTGCGCGGAATGAGCGCCGCGTGCGTTGAAGCCAACATTGCGCTCGTCGGCGGCGAGACCGCTGAGATGCCCGCCGTCTATGCGGAAGGCGACCTCGACGTCGTCGGCTTCGTCACCGGCGTGGTCGACCGCGCGAAGCTCATCACCGGCGCGAACATCAACGCCGGCGACGTGCTCTACGGCGTCAGCTCCAGCGGCCTCCACACCAACGGCTGGTCGCTCGCGCGCAAACTGCTGTTTGAGGTCGCAGGCTACGGCATCGATGCCACGCCGCCAGAGCTCGGAGGCGCGTCGCTCGCTGACGTGCTGCTCGCTCCGCATGCCAACTACGTCATACCCATCCGCCGCGCTCTCGATGCCGGCATCCCCATCAAGGGCATGGCACACATCACCGGCGGCGGCCTCGTCGAAAACGTACCGCGCATCCTGCCGGAGGGCTTAGGCGCAACCGTCGATCGCTCCACATGGAAGCCGCAGCCGATTTTTCCGCTGATGCAACAACTCGGCCGCATCAACGACCTCGAGATGCACCGCACCTTTAATATGGGCGTCGGCTTGGTCATCATTGCGCCGCAGGGCCAGCACGCACAACTCGCAGCGGCCATGTCACCCTTCCGCGTCTGGGAACTCGGTCGCGTCGAAGCCGGTCCCCACGAAGTCCACTTTGCAGGAGTGGCATCCTCGTGATTGACCGCCAGACACTGCTCCGCGCCATCCCCCACTGCCTCACGCAGACTAATCTGCCGTTGCCGCACAAGTACCCTGGCAAGGTGCGCGACACCTACGATCTCGGCGATGGCCGCCTGCTGCTGCTCACCACCGATCGCCAGAGCGGTTTTGACCGCAACCTCGGCGCGATTCCGTTCAAAGGCCAGGTGCTCAACCGCACCTCGCTCTTCTGGTTTGAGCAGACAAAGCACATCGTCGCCAATCATGTTCTCAGCAGCCCGCACGCCAACGCGCTGCTCGCGCGCAAGTGCGCTGTGCTCCCGATTGAGTTCGTCGTGCGCGGCTACCTCACCGGATCGACGGGCACCTCTATCTGGACGCAGTACTCCACGGGCGCGCGCAGCTTCGGCGGCCTCACGCTGCCCACCGGCATGAAGAAGAATGAGCCGCTGCCGCGCCCACTCATCACGCCCACCACCAAAGAGGCAACGCATGACCGCCCCATCACGCCCACAGAAATCATCGCCGAAGGCTGGCTCACCGCCGCGCAGTGGGAGTTCGCCTCTGCGCACGCTCTCGCGCTCTTCGCCTTCGGACAGCAGGAGGCGGCGAAGCGCGGCCTCATCCTCGTCGACACCAAGTACGAGTTCGGTGTCGCCGCCGATGGCGAGATCCTGCTCATCGATGAGGTTCACACTCCCGACTCCAGCCGTTACTGGCTCGCCGAAAGCTACGCGTCGCGCCTCGCCGCCGCCGAGGAGCCTGACATGATCGACAAGGAGTTCTTCCGCCTCTGGTTCCGCGAGCGCTGCGACCCGTACAAGGACGCCGTGCTGCCCGCGCCGCCCGACGAGCTGATTGCCGAACTCGCATCGCGTTACATTCAACTCTTTGAGAAGATTACCGGCACGGACTTCACACCCGACCTGCGTCCGCTTGAAGTCACAGTGATGGAGAGCCTGCGCGCATGACAGAGACCATTCTCATCGTCGGCTCCGGAGCTCGCGAGCACGCCATCGCGGTTGCACTGGCACGTTCGCCGCAGCGGCCTGTGCTGCTGTGCTTCGGCAGCGCGCGCAATCCGGGCATTCAGGCGCTCTGCCGCGACTATGCCGTGGGCAGCCTTACGGACGCCGCCGCCATCACCGCGTTCGCCGCCGCGAACTCGCCCACGCTGGCCATCCTCGGGCCGGAGGCGCCGCTCGCCGCTGGCGTCACTGATGCGCTGCTCGCCATCAACGTTCCCGTCGTCGGCCCCACCAGGCAGCTCGCGCAGATTGAGTCCAGCAAGGGCTTCGCGCGCGATCTGCTCGCTCGCCACAAGATTCCCGGCAATCCCTTCTTCCGCAGATTCAATTCACTGGACGGCGTGGAAGTCATACTGGCGCAGCTTTCCGGCAGCCATGTCATCAAGGACGACGGCCTCGCCGGCGGCAAGGGCGTGAAAGTCTGCGGCGACCACCTGCACTCCATCGCGGACAGCGTCACCTTCTGCCGCGAACTGGTCGCGAACGGCCACCCCTTCGTCATTGAAGAGAAGCTGGTCGGCGAAGAGTTCTCGCTGCTCAGCTTCTGTGACGGTGTCACGCTGCGCTCCATGCCCGCCGTGCAGGACCACAAGCGCGCGTACGACGGCGACAAGGGCCCCAACACCGGCGGCATGGGCAGCTACTCTGATGCTGACCACAAGCTGCCGTTTCTCTCTGAAAGCGATCTCGCCGCCGCCGAGGCGATCAATGAGATGGTCGCCGCCGCGCTCGCCGACGACTGCGATGCGCCCTACCAGGGCATTCTCTACGGCGGCTTCATGGTCACCGCCGACGGCGTCCGGCTCATCGAGTACAACGCGCGCTTCGGCGATCCGGAGTGCCTGAACCTGCTCTCGCTGCTCGAGACCGACTTCTTCGCCATCTGCCGCGCTATCGTCGACCAAACCCTCGACGCGCTTCCCGTTACGTTCGCTGCCCAGGCCAGCGTCTGCAAGTACATCGTTCCCGACGGATATCCTGACGCACCGCGCAGCGGAGACGCCGTGCATCTTCCCGCGGAGCTTCCGCCGGGCGTGACGCTCTATCTCGGCGCAGTGGACCAGCGCGGGGACGAGCTCGTCGCCACCGGCTCGCGCACCGCCGCGGTCGTCGCAACCGCACCGGCCCTCGCCGCTGCGGAGGCGCTATGCGAGCAGGTCGCCGCGCAGATTCCAGGCCCGTTCTTTCATCGCTCCGACATCGGCACCGCCGCTCTGATCGACCGGCGCGTCCAACACATGAGATCACTGAGGCCGTTATGAAGCTGCGCGTCGGAGTTCTAGGTTCCACTCGCGGCACCGCGCTGCAGGGTATCCTCGATGCCATCGCCGCGGGCACGCTCGTGGTCGACCTCGTGCTCGTCGTCTCCGACCGCGCAGCGGCGCCGATCCTTGACCGCGCCCGAGCCTGCGGCGTGCCCGCGCACTTTCTCGATCCCGCCGGCATGTCGCGCGAGGCCTACGACGCGCGCGTCGCTGAGGCGCTGCAGGAATCCGGAGCGCAACTGGTGCTGATGATCGGCTACATGCGCATCGTCTCCGCTGCGTTTGTTGAGGCCTGGCGTGGCCGACTGCTCAACGTGCATCCGTCGCTGCTGCCGGCCTTCGGCGGCATGATGGACAAGAGCGTGCATGAGGCCGTTCTCGCCGCCGGCGTCGCGGAGACCGGTTGCACCATCCACCAGGTCACCGAAGACGTGGACGCCGGCCCTATCGTGTTGCAGAGGCGCTGCCCGGTCCTGCCGGGAGATACTGCGGATACGCTGAAGGCCCGCGTGCAGGCGCTGGAGCAGGTAGCTTTCGTTGAAGTATTAAAAAATTGGAGAGCCTAATGGCAACCCGGAGAAAAATTGTCGTCGGCATCATCATGGGTTCGAAGTCGGACTGGCCGACGATGGAAGAGGCCGCGAATGTGCTGGACGACTTCGGCATCGGCTACGCTGCCGAGGTAGTCTCCGCGCACCGCACGCCGGACAAGATGATCAAGTATGCGGAGACCGCCGCTGCGCGCGGACTGCGCATCATCATCGCCGGCGCCGGCGGCGCGGCGCATCTGCCCGGCATGGTCGCGGCCAAGACCACGCTGCCGGTGCTGGGCGTCCCGGTCAAAAGCCGCGCGCTCGCCGGGCTGGACTCGTTGCTCTCCATCGCGCAGATGCCCGCCGGGATTCCCGTCGCCACCTTCGCCATCGGCCCGGCCGGCGCGAAGAACGCCGCTCTCTTCGCCGCATCCATCCTCGCGCTCGACGACGCGGCACTGGCGCGCAAGCTCGCAAAGTTCCGCAGCACTCAGACCAGAACCGTGTTGAAGAGCCCGAGCCCGCGCGCATGAGCCAGAGTCCGCGATCACGCATCGGAGTCCTCGGCGCCGGCCAGTTGGCGCTCATGCTTGCGCAGGCCGGCCAGCAACTCGGCGTGGACGTCATCTGCGCGGGCAGCCCCGGCGACTGCGCCGCGCAGGTCGCTCCGCTCGCCGAGGTCGACCTCAGCAGCGCAGCCGAGGTCGCCGCTTTCGCGCAGCGGGTCGACGTGGTGACGCTTGAGAGCGAGAACATCGACGCTGCCGTGCTGCGCGGCCTCAACCTCAGTCCCAACGCGAACGCCGTCGCCATCGCGCAGGACCGCCTGCTGGAGAAGCGTTTCTTTCAGCAGTGCGGCATCGGCGTCGCGCCGTTCGCGCCGGTGGACACCCTCGCTGATCTTGAACGTGCCATCGAGAGCACGGGCTTGCCAGCGATCCTCAAGACGCGCCGCATGGGTTACGACGGCAAAGGTCAGGCGCGAATCCACCGCCGAGAAGACGCCGCAGCGGCGTGGACCGAGGTCGGAGGAGTGCCCTGCATCCTCGAAGGCATGGTGCGATTTGATGCGGAGGTCTCGCTGCTCGCCGCGCGCAGCCGCAGCGGCGAGATCGTCTTCTACCCGCTGATTCAGAATGTGCACCGCGACGGCATCCTGCGCCGCTCCGACGCGCCCTTCGTGCACCCCGGACTACAGGCACTGGCGGAACGTTACCTGCACGATCTACTTGTTCGGCTGGAGTATGTCGGAGTTCTCGCCGTCGAGTTCTTCGTCCTCGGCGACACGCTGCTCGCCAATGAGATGGCACCACGCGTCCATAACTCTGGCCACTGGACGATAGAAGGCGCCGCGACCTCGCAGTTCTCGAACCACCTGCTCGCCATTCTGGGTAGGGACCTGGGCAGCACCGCGAGCCGGCCCACCGTCATGCTGAACTGCATCGGCGCCATGCCTCCGGTCGCGGAGACTGCGCTCTACCCGTCGCTCGCGCGCCACGACTACGGCAAGCAGCCCCGCCCCGGCCGCAAGGTCGGCCACCTGACCTTCGCCGCATCGGACACCGCTGCCATCGCCCACTGGCAACAAAAGTTGAATGTTGACGAGTGATCCGCACCGGACAGTGATCAGCGTGTCTGCTAATTATCGTGTCTGCTAATCATTCGGTTGCAAAAGGATTCGGTCTTCAGGGCCGAAGGCCCGTTCTATCCCAGCCCAGGCCGCAGGCCTGGGTTCAGAGGCGAGATATCATCCAGAGGCCTGAAGGGCCGACCTAAATTGTCATAGCCGGAAATCCTTCAAGCCCCCGCCGCGAACCCCGCCGCCACCCCTGCGTTGCCGTCCAGAAACTCATCGGCGTCACTCGCCACCGCGACGGCGATCTCTGCGGGCGCGCTCATCCTGGTGTTGGTGTGCAGGCCGTTCTGTTCGATCATGGCCTGGATCGCTCCGCGCACCAGCTCCGGCTCATCCAGGTGGATCCAGTGTCCGCTGCTGTGCGCGATGATCTGCTGCGTATTCGCGCCCACCCGGCGCAGCGTGTCGGCGGAGAGCGGCTCGGCGGAGTGCGGAGTCAGCAGCATCACCGGCGCGTCCTCAATCGGGGCGGCATTCTCCATCTCCAGCACGGAGGCCGGCACGGCCTTCAGGTGCGCGACCATGCCGCGATAAAAGTGCGGGTTGGACCAGTGCGCCGCGACCACCGGCCAAATCTCGCGAGGCATCTTATTAAGCTCGGAGGTCAGCCGGTCCAGCACATGCTCGCCGCCATCGCCCGCCGACCGGCTCACCGTGCGCGCGATGCTTCCCGAGCGGCACAGCATGCTGGTCGCAATCAGCCGCGCCAGTCCAAACCATGCCAGCGGCACCGCGATACCCAGCAGACGAACGCCGCGATCCACCAGCTTGCGCGCGTCTTCATTCAGCGGCGGCCACTCCTCGGGGCGCATGGGGTCCACCAGCACCACGCCGCTCACCTCATCCGGATACTCCGCCGCAAACCGTCTTACCACCAGCCCGCCAAAGGAGTGTCCCACCATCAGGTAGGGCGGATCGATCCGCGCCGCGCGCAGCATCTGGTGCAGCTCCAGCGCAATGTTGGAGGGCGTGCGCTCAGTCGTCCACTGGCTGCTGCTCCATCCCAGCCCGCCGCGATCATAGGCGACGGTGCGCGCTACTCCGGCCAGGTCTTCCTGCAGCCCGTGCCAGTTCTGGCTTGTCGCTCCTATGCCCGCCTCAAAGATGATGGTCGGCCCGTCGCTTCCGCGCTCGCAGAGATAAAGCCACTTGCCGTTCGCGATCTTCACCCGGCGCCCCTGCCGTATGAAACGCAGCCGGTCGCGCAGACCTCCGGCATATTGATACAAGATCCCGACAGCTAGTAGCAGACACAATAAGGCTGGCAATCCAAGCAGCAAGCGCATTCAGTTGTCCCCGTTCTGTTGTCCCGGGTCCTCCAGCGTGGGTGATGCCAGATCAAAATCCCCGCGCTTGAGCCCGGCCTTGGCCGTTCCTCGGTCGATGATAAAAAGCGTCGACCCCGCCTTTCCGGAAACCTTCACCTCGATCTGCGTCGCTCCGTAGACTCCGTGGGATTGGTGAAGGTCGAAGTATGTCATATCTTTACTCGCACCGCTGCCGCGCTCCGTCTTAATAACGTGCAACACAGCCTTGGTCTTCTCATCGGTACTTGATACTACTTTCGCATACTGGGACCGGTCAGTGCTTGCGGGGGTACTCTGCAAAACATCACAGGTGCGCGATCCACAGGCCTGGTGGCCCATAATCGCCTGCTCTTTCCAGAAAAACTGGTTGTCCACCAGGTCCTCCAGGCTGAATCCGCTGCCCACCAGCGCGTCGCTGGGGTTCGCCGTGGCGTAGTCGCCGGGCAGCCACTTGCCTGTGGAGCCCTTGTGGGCCAGCCGCGCGGTCACACGGCCGTCGCGCTCCAGGTGCACCTGCACACGCACCGGCTGCGGAGCATCCACTTCCTCAAAGAACCGCACGCCGTCCGGGAACCCATGTTCCCTAATCGAGCACTTATAGCTCACGCGCTTGCCGCTGCCGTCCACCAGCACCAGCCGTCCGCTCACACTCGCGTCGAGGCTCTCTACGCGCTGCTGCTGCGCGGCGACCACCGCGGCCACGCCCTGCGCGCGTGCCGCCGGCGCAACCAGTATTGCTGCAATGCCTATCGTTGCGAGACCCAGATTCCGCCCAGCGCTCATAGGATCCTTCCATCGCGCATCCGAATGTGCCGCGGCGCGGAGTTCGCAATCTCGTCCTCGTGCGTCACAATAATCAACGTCATGCCGCGGCGCTGCTGAATCCCTTTCAGAATCTCCATAATCTTCGCTGTGTTGACGCTGTCCAGGTTGCCGGTCGGCTCATCAGCCAGCAGAATGTCGGGATTATTCGCCAGGCTGCGCGCAATCGCCACGCGCTGCCGCTCGCCTGCCGAAAGCTGCGCCGGATACTGTTGCAGCCGGTGTTCCAGCCCCAGCTCGCACAGCAGCTCACGCGCCGTCTCTTCGCGTTTGCTGGAGACGCCACAGCTTCCGCCCAGCCACGGCACCTGCACATTTTCAATCGCCTTCAGCGAAGGCAACAGATAGAACGCCTGGAAGATGAACCCCACGTGCATCGCGCGGTACACGTCCAGGTCGATCTCCGTGCCGATGTTCTTGCCGCGATACAGCACCTCGCCGGAGGTCGGCGTATCCAGCCCGCCCAGCAGGTTGAGCATCGTGGACTTGCCGCTGCCGCTCGGCCCGCTGATGGTGATGAACTCGCCCGCCGCGATCGACAGGTCTACGCCATCCAGCGCCTGGATATTTCCATCGTCGTAGTGCTTGCGTGCCTGGCGAACCTCCAGCAGTGTCTCACTCATGCCGCATCGCCTCCACCGGCGAAAGCCGCGCCCCGCGATACGCCGGCGCTATGCCCGCCAGCACGCCCACCAGCACCGAGATCCCCAGCGCCTCGCCCAGCGTGCTCCACGCCACCAGCGAGTCCCCAGAGACGATCCCCGCCGTCTGCGGAACCGCCGCCAGCAGATGCAGTGCGCCGATGCCCACCAGCAGCCCCACCAGACCGCCAACCAGCCCCAGACCTGCGGCCTCAATCAGTATCAGCAACATCACCCGCCGCCGCTTCCAGCCCAGCGCGCGCAGCACGCCGATCTCCCGCGTGCGTTCAAAGACCGACATCGCCATCGTGTTCGCAATTCCCAGCGCCGCCACCAGCAGCGCAATCGTGGACGTGCCCCACGCCACCGCATGGGCCAGGATCACCAACTGGTTGTTGCTGGCGCGCTCCGCCGCAGGTACGGCCTTCAGCCCCGGCAGCGCCTTCTGGATGGCGTCCTGTGCGCGGTGCATGTGGTCCTCGGGGCTCTCACCCGGCAACGCCGGCTTCAGCCGCACGTGGAACGCCGTCACCTTGCCGTCCATGCCGGAGAGCCGCTGCATCTGCTCCAGCGGCAGAATCACCGCGCCCGCCTCCAGCGCCGACCCGCCATGGAATACTCCAACTACCTGATAGGTCGTGCCCTGCAACTCCAGCGTGTCGCCGGCCTTCTTATTCAGGCTCTCGGCCAGCAGGTCGCCCAGCATCACCTCCTGCGTATCGCCGTGGAAGCGCCGTCCCTGCAAGATCTTCAGCGGCTCAAACTCGTACGCATTCTCCGGCCAGCCGTAGACCAGCGCATTCACCTCCGGAGTAATGTCCATCATGTTCACCACCATCGGCTCAGCGGCTGCTATCTCCGGCAGCGCGTTCAGCGTCGCTCCATCGCTCTCATCCACGCTGGAGTTCATGAACGTCTTCTGGATCACCGCAATGTCCGTACCGGCGACCTCATACAGCTTCTTCCAGCCCACCTCAAACGATCGCGAGAACCCCACCAGCGCCACAAACGCGCCAATCCCCATCCCAATGCCGCACAGTGTCAGGCAGGTTCGGAGCCGCCTCCGCCACACATTCTTCCACGCAAAATCAGCCAGAGTAAGCGTCAAAATCACACCTGAAAAAGACCCTCTTCTACGGTCGCTGCAAGGGGTCGGAGTGCCCAGACTATCGGGATGCAGACCCAATGTCCAGAGAGCTCTTCATCGTTGCTGCCGCGCTATTCCGCTTTACGGTGGAAAGATTCATGCCTTGGGCGCGTAGTCCTCACGGCTGGGCGTAAAGATGTCCAGCACCTCGCAGTCCTCCAGCGACCACGCCTGGTGCTCCACGCCGCCCGGCACCAGGAAACTCTCCCCCGGCCCGGCCTCAAACCGCCCGCCCGGGTGCTCAAAGACGATCCGCCCGCTCAGCACAAACACCATCTGCTCATGCGGATGGCTGTGCTTCGCCCCCACCCACCCCTTCACCATCCGATGCCGCACCAGCATCATCTTGTCGCTGTGGCTCATCACCTGCCGGCGCAGCCCCGCTTCAGGCTCCGTCATTGACTTGTCGTCGGAGCGCACTACCTTGATCTCGTCTGCCATTCTGCCTCCATATCTGGGCGTTTTATCCATTGTCACAGGCCCGGGGCCGCGTTGTCTCACAACCCGGGAAAAGGTCCATCTTCGCGCCGGCAGATGCTCATTTGGCCTCCAAAGGGTAAGCGCAACACCCCGTAAAATTCGCTGGTTCGGAAAAAGTTTCAGCAAACGTTTCCGCCTTGATTCCATTGCGGAAATAGATTCCCTATTGGTGGCCACTGGGTCCCACTTCGTTAAGGATTCGGCCTCATAATTTATTTTCCTATTGACAATCGTTTCCCGCGCCCCCTACATTACGGCCCGAATCGGTTTATCCACTTTGGCGGCCTTCGGCCGGCCCTTGTTCCACTTCTTGGAGGCTTCATGAACGCTGTACGTATACCCACGGAGAAGCTGCGCCTTCTCTCTCCGCTGCTGTCACTTTTTCTCGTCCTCTTCGCGGCGAACGCGGCCTGGGCCCAGACCGGTGGCGAAGGTGCCATCCAGGGAACCGTGACGGACCCTACCGGCGCAGTTGTGCCCAAGGCCACGGTCACAGCCACCGACCAGGCCAGCGGCGTAGCCACATCCCGCGACACATCATCCGCCGGTCTCTACGAGATCACCCCGCTGATTCCCGGCATCTACACCGTGACGGTCTCCGCACCGGGCTTTGAGGCCACCAAGCAGGAAAACATTGAAGTCAACGGCCTCAGCGTGACCGGCTACAACGTCAAGCTCGCCCTCGGACCCTCCAACGACACGGTCACCGTCACCTCGGCCCCTCCTCAGTTGCAGACCGAAAGCGCCACCGTGGGCGGTGTCATCACCAATGCGACCTACGAGGCGCTGCCTGACATCATGAACAATCAGCAGCGCGACCCAACCGCCTTTGCCACGCTGGAGCCCGGCGCTCAGGCCGGCGCGCGCGCCCCGATCATGTCGGGCACCGGCAACTACCTCGCGGAGGTCTACCTCGACGGCATACCCACCACCACCTCCAACCAGCAGGGCGACAACCGCACCATCGTCAATGCGGTCCCGGTAGAAGCCGTCGAACAACTCCAGGTAGTCTCAGGCGGCCCCTCGGCGGAGTACCAGGGTGCCGGCGCCATCAGCTTTACCGTCAAGTCCGGCGGCAGCCAGTACCACGGCCAGGCCGTCGACTTCGTACGCAACACCATCTTTGACACATGGGGCTTCTCAGCCCCGGCATTGACCGTCAATACCATCGTCAATGGGGTCGCCACCAAGGCCCAGGCGCCCAAACCCATCGAACACCAGAATGAGCTCTCCGCCTCCGTCGGCGGCCCCATTCCTTTCACCCGTCACAAGGGCTTCTTCTTCGTCAACTATGACAAGTACCATGGCCGCACCGGCGTGCAGCCCAGCCTGTTCACCGTTCCGACCACGCTGATGACCGGCGGGAACTTCACGGAGCTGGGCGCCGGGACCTATCTCTATAATCCGCTGTCCAACTCGTGTAACGCTGGTAATACCGTCTGCACCCGCCAGCCCTTCATGGGCATGGTGAACGGCGTTCCCACGGCCAACGTCATTCCGACGAACTTCATCTCGGCCATCTCCCAGTATCAGCAGAAGTTTCTTCCCTCACCCTCCGGCATCGCCGGCATCGCGAACAACTACCTTGCGGGCGGCATCTCGGGGTACAACAACCACGAGCTGGCCTTCAAGGTGGACTATGACCTGCCGCATACCCAGCGGCTGTCGTTTGTCTTCACCCACGGCGTCCGCCAGTCGGTCGGTTACGGGGCCAATCTGCCCGTCCCCTATTCAGCCTCGGACAGCTCGATCATCTCCCCTACCGTTATGGTGCTGGAGCATACGATTGAGATCACCCCAAACCTCGTCAACCAGTTCAACTACGGATTCACGCGGTTCCCGCAGCCGGTTCTCGCTCCGACAGACGGACTTGCCCCCTACCGCGGTGGCCCGGACGTCGGCATCACCGGCCTTCCCACCGGACAGGCCTCGGACAACTTCCCCGGAAGCACCTTCAGCACCACGACCCAGTTTCCAACCGGCATCTCCCAATGGACGGAAAATGGCGCAGCGGATGCCTCCCACAACGTCGTGCCCAACGCCTTCACCCTCGTCGACAACCTGCACTGGGTCAAAGGCAGGCACTCTATGACCTTCGGCCTGCAGACCCAGTGGCTGGAGGACAACACCACCGCGCAGAGCTCTCCCTCGGGTATCTATACCCAGACGTTTACCGGGGCCTCCACAGCGAACTACGTCGGCAACAAGATCAGCACCACCGCCACCGGCTACTCCTACGCGGACTTCCTTCTGGGCGCGGTCAACGCCGGTGCTACCTCGGTGCCCCTCATCATCGAAACCGCAGGTCGCTTCCACCCCTTTTCGCCTTACTTCCAGGACGACTGGAAGGTGCGCAGCAATCTCACCATCAACCTCGGCCTGCGCTGGGACTACCTGCCTCCCTACCGCGAGGCCCACGACAACTGGAGTTTCTTCAACACCTCTACCTCTGCACCCGATCCTTTGACCAACACTCCGGGCCAGTTGGAGTTTGCCGGCAACCGCGGCTCCGCTATCAGTTGCCAGTGCCGCACCCCGGTCCAGACCTACTGGAAGAACTTCGGTCCCCGTGTCGGATTTGAGTGGTCGGCGGATAAGGACACCGTCTTCCGTGGCGGCTTCGCCATCGCCTTCTCGCGGGCGGGCGGTGTGGGCGGCCGCGGAGGCGACTCCACCGGCGCCAGCCAGGCCGGCTTCGGCTCCAATATCATCTTGAATCCTGCTGTCTCCACCGGGTCAACCGCAGCCCCGTCGTACTGGCTGAACACCAACTCCGCGTTCATGACGGCGAACCTGGCCAATACCAACTTCGGCGGTCCGGGGTATACCATTCCGGCGCCGATTCAGCCTAACGCCTCGGAACTCACGCAGGGCATCGGCAACTACGTCAGCAACGGTGCCTACGTTACACCGGGTGGCGCACCGGGCTATGCCGACCCGTATCTCTCCGGCCGCGCTCCGGAGTTCGAGTTCTATAACTTCGGCATTCAGAAGGTGATCACCTCCAACCTCACCATTACCGTGAACTACGCTGGCAGCGAGTCCCACTTCGTTGCCGGCGCCGGCGTTCCGGGCTTCTGGTCCGGTCAGATTGATCCCGCGCACGTGGCGCTCACCGGATCCACACTGGCCACCGACAACGCCACCAACATCCTCAACGCCCAGGCCACCGCCGCCAACATCGCCATAGCCCAGGCGGCGGATCCCAGCATCGTGATCCCAACCTGGTATGCCCAGGCAGGTGCGATCAGCACCACGCCGACCATCGGCCGCGCTCTGCGCCCCTATCCCAAGTACTCCAGCCCCCCGAGTCCGCAGTGGGACAACATCGCCAACCTCGCCTATAACTCGGTCCAGATCTCGCTCGCACAGCGCGAGTACAAGGGCCTGAGCTTCAACCTCAACTACACCTACGGCCGCAACTACGGCGATGACGGCACCACGCGCAGCGCCTATGCCGTTCCCGCGGCTGCCTCGTCCAGTGGCTACGCGCTCCCCGGCAACAACCGTGCCGACCGCGATCTCACCACCATCGATACGCCGCAGATCCTCAACATCTACGGCCTGGACCAGCTTCCCTTCGGCAAGGGCCACATCGGCGGACACAACTTCCTTGTCAGGACGCTGCTGGGCGGTTGGGCCGTCTCGGGAATCTTCAGCTACACCTCCGGCAATCCTCTCCTGGTAACCGCCAGCGGCTGCACTACGCCATCCTCTGGCACCTGCGAGCCGGACCTCGTCCCGGGTATGCAGAACAATATCCGCCAGAACGGCAGTTGGGGAAAAGGTGTCACCGGGGCCAACCTCGGCTCGGTGAAGTTCCTCAACTCCGCTGCGTTCTCGCTGCCCAACGCGTTTCCTCTACCGGCCAACGCCAAGTCCACGGCCGTTGCAATTACCAAGATCGGCGACGCGCCCAGGACCCATCTCAACTTGTGGGGGCCGAGCAAGTACAACCTGAACGCTGCGGTCCGCCGCTCGTTCAATATCACTCCGGAGCGCGTCAAGTTCATCTTTGAGGCCGAGTGCTTCGACGTGACCAACAAGGTCACCTTCGGAGGCATCAATACCACCTGGTCCGCGGCTTCCACCAGCACCTTTGGCGAAGTGACCAGCGTCAGCGGCAACCGCGACTTCCAGTTCTCCGGGAGGGTCACCTTCTAGCCAGCCACCCGGCAGAGCACCCCTCAGCCGGTATCTCCCGCACCACCCCCAGCCTCGGCCGGGCGGCTCCCAAGCCGTCCGGCCGAGGCTTTTTGCGCTCCGCTCGGGTCCATCCAGCTCTAAAGACTGACCTCCCCATCACTTGGACCATGCAGGAATTTATTTTCCTATTGACAGTAACCGTTTTCTATCCCTATAGTTCCCGCCGACACAATTTCCAGTAGTTGGTCGCTTTCTATCTGTACCCTGCACCACTTTCAGGAGGATCCATGAACGTTGTAACCATCTCTAAATCCCTGCGTCTGCGCAGCTTCTCCGCTTGGTTCCTGCTGCTCGCTCTGGCCTTCTCCGCGCGCGTCGCCACCGCGCAGACCGGCGGCGAAGGCGGCATCACCGGCACCGTCACAGACAGCACCGGAGCTCTGGTCAAGGGAGCCACCGTCACCGCCACCAGCACTGCAACCTCCGTGGCAACCACGCGTGACACTACCTCCGACGGCCTCTACACCATCGCGCCGATCATCCCCGGCACCTATACCGTGACCGTCAAGGCCCCGGGCTTCAATGAGTTCGTGCAGGACAACCTCGTCGTCGACGCGCTTCACCTGACCGGCCTTAACGTCTCGCTCAAGACCGGATCCACCAGCGTCGAGGTCACCGTGACCTCCGCGCCGCCCGCGCTGGAGACCACCAACGCCGTCCTCGGTCTGACCGTCGAGAATGAGACCTACGCCAACCTCCCTATCCAGATGAGTAACGCGCAGCGCGATCCCACCGCCTTCGGCACTCTCGCTCCCGGCGCGCAGGGCGGCTCAAGACTCCCGCTCATCGGCGGCACAGGGAACTATCTCGGCCAGCTCTATCTGGACGGTCTGCCTGCTGAGACCATCAGCCAGCAGAGCGACAACCGCCTGGTATCGGAAACCCTCAGTGTGGATGCCGTCGACCAGTTCCAGGTGCTCACCAGCGCACCACCCGCGGAGTAATCCGGCGCCGGCGCTGAAAACTTCACCATGAAGTCCGGCGGAGACAAGTATCACGGTCAGGTCTCTGACTTTGTGCGCAATACCATCTTTGACGCCTGGTCCTTCACCGCCAAGGCCGCTACCACCAAGAATGCGCTCGGCGCGACCGTGCCGGCGCCCAAGCCGGTCGAGCACCAGAATGAATTCTCCGTATCAGGCGGCGGTTATGTGCCGCATACGGCCCACAAGCTGTTCTTCTTCGTCGCGTATGACAAGTACCACGAGCGCAAGGGCGCATCCTACAGCCTTTACACGATTCCCTCTACGCTCATGATCGGCGGCGACTTTACCGAGCTCAATGGAAATGTCGGCGGCGGTGGTCAGACCGGAATCGGAGCCAACAACCCGGCGTTCCTGTACGACCCCACCTCCAACAACTGCAACGGCGCCGGCACCGTCTGCACCCGCAACGCCTTTCAGGGTATGAAGAACGGCGTGCCCACCAACAACGTCATCCCGTCCAACTACATCTCGCCCATCTCCAAGGCAGAGCAGGCGTTCATGCCTGCGCCCACCAACCCCGCCGTCATCACCAACAACTATCTC
>Ga0302154_10000986_pt1 | contig 24357 bp, 29 predicted proteins | sample I_Bog_N2_3_FD_193507 | JGI IMG/M metagenome (GOLD analysis project Ga0302154, IMG submission 193507) | Peat permafrost microbial communities from Stordalen Mire near Abisko, Sweden - I_Bog_N2_3 | ecosystem: Environmental > Terrestrial > Soil > Wetlands > Peat | place: Sweden: Abisko, Stordalen... | reverse complement strand
GGGCTGGCTCCCGATGTCGCCGAGGCGGCTTACCGGGCGATGATTGCCGCCTTCATAGAGATCGAGCATTCAGCTCTGAAGCGCGTCGCAGATCGCCTACGCTCTCCATCTCCCGATACTCCGGACACAACCGAAACAGCTTAGCGGTGTGGATCGACCTTTGGAACCCTTTGTCGAGGCTATGCATAATTCAAGACTTATGATCGGCGTCGCCTCCACCCGATGAAGCTGGTGGTCTTCTCAGGGGTGCGGAAGTGCGCCACCTTGGCATAATGGCCAGTGCGGCATAACGCAGGCCATCCCATAGTGGGTGCGGCTAAATGAATGGGGACCAGGCATCAATGTTTACGTGGCCCAAGTTCTGGAAGGGGTTTGACCGGACATTTCAGATTGCTGGCATCATTGCCGGTGTTGCGGCCGCTATTTTAATCGTCTTCCAGCTAAAGGACATTAACGACAAAGCTAAAGATAAAATGATTGAAGACTGGCAGAGCTCCGCCATCTACAAGATTATAGATGACAGTAAGGCTATTACCTTTGATGAAATAGATAGAAAGTATCAGGATGAGGCAAGAAACTTTCCAGTTGAACTTCCGCGAGAAAAGATTCAAAAACCGCAGCTACAGCTTGCCATCTTGAGACTAATCCAAGGGCAGTCCATAGTAGAGACTCAGAATAAGACATACGCCATTAAGCTATACGTTGATCCACAACAGATGATGGCAGCTTCTGTTGCCTATCAAAGCGTTATGAATAATCAGATAGCCAAGCATATCTCAATCGCTCGCGACGTCCTATCTGAAGCCAAATCCCCCATCAGCGTTGACGTGTTCCAGCGACGCCTGACGCAGGCAGGAGGAAGTTCGACGTTCCTGCAACAGAACGGCCCGATGCTTCTGGAACAACTTCAGCTGATGGGATTGGCAAAGGTTACTAGCGGGATGATCTCGGCGGCGAGTGGACCGGTCGGCTCATTCCAGCTTTTGCCTCCACCGGAAGAGGTGGCAGTAATACTCTCGCAACTTAACGACGAACTAATCCAGCTGATATTGGAGTCTGACCCGGCAAACACTACCGAGGCATGCTGGACAGTTAAAGAGCCTCCGGAGCTTGCCGTGGACGGCTCGCTGTCAACTCTATCCCGCCTGAAGCTCATTGTGATGACGGACCCTAAGGGAATCAAAGACGAAAAAGGACGGCCGTGCACGGTCGCCGCACGATACCAGTTCACTCCTCTCGCAGGGCGGGTGAAAGGCTACTTCCTTGGCATTCTATCAGGCCTTACACAGCAGGTGCGAAAGTAGCAGATCATCTGTCGCTACCCGTCTCCCGAGGATCCACCCAAAAATCAAGAATTTCGTTCCAAAAGCGGAGCGCTGAAATCCAAGGGCTTTTCCGTTGCATAAACTAGGTGCATAACGAACCCGTGATTTACGGGTATGCCCGCGTCTCGACGGACGGCCAGAGCGTTGACGCCCAGGTGCGCCAGCTCCGGGCCGCCGGCGCGCGCCAGGTGTTCCGGGAGGTGGCGAGCGGAGCCAAGACCGACCGCAGCCAGCTCCGCCGTGCGCTCGACCAGCTCGACACCAACGACATGCTGATGGTGACGCGTCTCGACCGTCTGGCCCGCTCGACCCGCGACCTGCTGAACACCCTCGCTAGCATCGCCGCCAAAGGGGCCGGTTTCCGGTCCCTCGGCGACATTTGGGCCGACACCACGACGGCGCATGGCCGTCTGATGCTGACCGTGCTCGGCGGGCTGGCGGAGTTCGAGCGCGAGTTGATCCGCGCTCGCACCGGCGAAGGCCGCAAGCGCGCCATGGCGCAGGGCGTGAAGATGGGCCGCCCGCCAAAGATGACCCCGCACCAGATCAAGGAGGCGCTACGCCGCCGCGACGCGGGCGAGCCTATGCGGGAGATCGCGCGGAGCTACAACGTCAGTCACAGCACGATTTCGAGGCTGGCGCCATGACCGGCCAACCGGCGGGCGGCCGAGGAACGCGCCCAGGCCAAGCCGGCGCGGCCGGGCTGGCGAGGAAGGCATAGCGCCGACGGAAGGCCCTACGGCCCGGTTGCCCGGAACCGCAGGGGTGATCCTACCGCTTTAGTCGCAAGCGCAGCTTGATCCTGACGGATACGCTGAGCATGATCCACGGCAGGACCCAGGCATGGTGGAACATGTCGGAGTCCTTCATTGGGCTGACCAACCTCGCCCGATAGGCGCCACCAGGTGTTCCGTCCGAGGCATGCACGACACTCCTGCGGACCCTGGTGGCGCCTCATTCTACGAAGTGGACTCGGGCACCTGGCAAGCCCGCTAACACGCCAACCTGCCGCCAAAATCGCTCGGCTCCCGGTGTCGATGGGGTCGCTTGCGGGACAGGGCGACATCCTACGCTGAGGGCTCATCCGTCGCGGCCTCAACCAGGCCAACCTCAAAATTCGGGTATTCTACAAGAAACGCCGGCCTATCAAGTGGTTCCCAGCCTGCGATGGATGCAGCTGCACCAGCTCCCCAAACCTCACACTCGCTCCGTTCGGCCGGGCGTATATTAATGTGGGATTTTGGATCTATACCATAGAATTCCGACCATAACTTTAGATTACCCGCGTCGGATTCAAATGCCTTCCAGTCCTGGTATTCATGTACGTGAAATACGACAAACGGTACAATCGTTTTTTCGTCGATTTTTACACATGCGGTATACAAGGATCCAGCAAAGACGAGGTTGCTGTATTTCGACACGGCGACGGTTTCCGGAAATAGCAAGTTTACGGGCACTTTGAGCGCTTGTGCCAAACGGATCACTTCCGTCCCCGTTGCAGTCCGGGTGCCCTCTTCGATTCGTTGCAGGGTCCGCAGACTCATGCCGGCAGCGTGCGCGACCTCGGCTTGCGCCGTCCGCGCGTTGTTCCGGATGCGCCGCACCTCCGCTCCCACGTCGAAGCGAACCTTCCCCGCCGTGCAACTCATTCTGGGACCCCATCCTTACCGGCCGTTATCATTACACCCAACACACCCGGACTCAGCCGCCAACCTGCCGCCAAAATCGCTCGGCTACGCAAAGGCCCGAGCCGTCCAAAACGCCGCTGGCAGGCGCCTCTGCCGCCTCCGGCACCGGATCGGCACGCCCCTCCAGGGACTTGCCGCCAGCAAGCTGCTCGCACCAGGCAGATCACGCAGGCTCGCCAGCCCGAACTGGGCCAGAAACCGCGGCGTCGTGACCCACAACGTCGGCCGGCCGGCCGCTCTCCGTGAGCCGGATATCTATCTGTTTTCACGGGAGGAAAGTCCACCGGTGACCGGACCGATGGCCGGCTTTATGGCCGGCCACCGTTCGCGCATCACGACGACGACCTTGCGTCTACTTCGGCGAGCCGCCGGATGGGCCTTCCGCCCCAATATCCTCACTGGTTCCGGTCCTGCGCAGCGGCCCAGGGTTTGGGCAGCAGTCTGATCCAACATACGTCGGCCATAGCCGAGCCTGACGCGTAAGTCCGCGCGCGGCCCTAGTCGTTGCCGGTCTGGCCTTCGCCGGCCACTATCCTCGCCATCGCGGTCTGGACGCGTTCAAAGTCGTCCGTTCCGGAAGGGAAGCTCGGACTTCTGCGCCCGGATACCTTGCCATCGTACACCATTTGGATTTTCCGGACGGCCCAGGGCTCCTCGCCACCCCAGTGCTCATGTCCTTGAGAGACCAGGTACGTCGTGTTCGGTGGATGCGGGGCACTCGCGTCAACATGCAGCCAGCGCGTGGGGAAGTAGATTTTCATAGCACACTCCTTAAGGCGCTTAAGGACCTTAAGGACTAGCCCGGCCGGACGCAAGTCCCCCCCCCCCGCCTCGGGGCGCGCCGTCGTGCCGACCCGGTTCCGTCGGCAGCTTTGGACGCGGCGGACGCGAACGAAGGCTCAGCCGGCAACCAATCCCTTGGGTGACGGCTTGCGGCAGCTCGAGCGGCTGACCGCGCAGCCGCGGGCATCAGTCTCGCTCGGCAAGAAAGGTCCAAATTCGCGCGTGGCGGCCATCGACGCGCTCCGCCAAAAAATGTGTTTGAAATTCGGACGCGACCATGCTATATGAATGATATTCGCACGGATAGGGGCGGGCCCAAGATGAGCGGCGATCTAGGCTATTCGGAAGATGATCTGGCAGCCGATCTGAAGACTTGGTGGGATGACCAGGTATGCGCTGCTGCTGGCGACCCATTCGCTGACCCGCCAGCGCCGAAAGCTGGAACGATTTTTGAAGTTCTTCCTGAGATGGATTCGCTTGCAGCGGTAACCAGCATTCTTGTTATAGAAGAGCACCTAAAGATTAAGATTCCTGTGAACATCATTAAACCCGGCGGCTATCATAGTTTCGAGGAAATGGTCAGCCATATCCTGCCAAAGATCCGCGCATTGGCAGCAAGAAGGCACAACAGAGAGGCAGCATGACCGAGTCACCGCGCATACAGCGTCCGATGCCAACAGCTCGAGATGACCGGCGGCAGCAGCTTGGTGCCCGTCTCAGAGAGGCCAGAGAGTATCTCGAGTTGTCCCAAGACGAAGTAGCGCGACTGCTTGATGTGCCACGGACCGCTGTTTCACTGATGGAAACGGGACAGCGTAAGGTCGACGCCATTGAACTTGAAAAATTAGCTGAAATTTATCAGCGACCAATCGGCTACTTTAGTCGGGCGGTTGATGCGGCAGACTCGCCCGTGCCTGATTCTGTACAACACTTGGCGCGTACGGCCGCCAAGCTGACTGACCGAGACCGCGAAGAGTTGCTGCAATTCGCGCAGTTTCTGCAAGCGCGACACCCCTCACGTCAACGCTGATGGTACGCCGCGACGCCATTCTTGAGGGTGCGCAAGCGGCGGCGCGCATCCATGATCAGCTCGGTATTCGCCAGACGGTTGAAGCATCTGGCGGCGCGGTTGACGTATTCGGAGCAATCCTCACATTAAACGTCGTTTTGATGTTTCGCCCGCTGGATGGACTATTGGGGGCATGTCTGCCAGGCCCCGGCGTCATCATCTCAACGCAGAGACCGCTGCGCGTTCAGCGGTTCACCGGCGCCCACGAACTCGGCCATGTAATGCTTAACCACGAAGTGAGTCTGGACGGCGAGGAAATCCTTGGCCGTGCCTGGTTAAAAAATCGTGATGACGTTGAACTCGCCGCCGACAGCTTCGCCACAGATTTCTTGCTGCCGAAATGGCTTCTCCAGATGCATGCGAGTCGGCAGGGATGGAATAGAGAGAGCATGTCCGATCCTTACGCGGTTTACCAACTTTCGTTGCGTGCTGGCGCCAGTTACGAGGCGACCTGCGCTGCGCTTGAGCGGCACAAGATCATAGATCGCTGGACCCGCGAACACCTAGCGGACGTGCCGCGTCGGAAAATTAAGAAACAACTGCTGGACGGATTTGAAGTTGAGAATTTCCGGCGGGACGTTTGGCTGCTGACCGAACGCGATGACGGCTTAACGATCGAAGGAGCGCCTGACGACCTGTTTGTTCTGAATCTTGTTGAACAAGGCGGAGCGGGGTATCTTTGGACGACAGACGGTTTGGTCAAAGAAGGGTTCGCCATCCTGCGCGACCAGCGGCATATCCCGGACGTCGATACGGCGATCGGCGGACCAGTGCAACGGGAACTGATGGCGCGTGCGATGGAACCCGCGCGGGGGACTTTTGCTCTCGAGCTAAAACGCCCCTGGGAAGAGTCGGGCCCGCCCGTCGGCTCATTGCACATATCATACGACCTATTTGGAAAGGAAGTCGGTATGCCGCGAGCTGTCCGTCGGACGTTGGCGAGGGCTGCCTGAGTGCCTCCAACCATTTCGTGTGATCTGCGGAGCTCGTTTGGTGCAATTCGAAATCAGGGTAGTCGGCCAACCTGTATCGCTTTCGCGGTCAGCGATGCGCATTCGGCTGCACGCCCGCCTTTTTCCGAGCTATCGGTCGAGCATCTCTACTATCATGCCGTTCAACGGACACCCGGCGGTCATCCAAACCAAGGCGTCAATGTACTCCGCATTTTGGAGGCCCTCCGCGAGGAGGGTCAGGCGGCCGAAAGTGGGTGGCCATATCTGGCAGCGGTTCCGACCAACCTCTCGTCTTGGAGGCCACCTGCCAGCGCGACGCCCGTTTTCAAATGCAGTTCGAACATAATCGCCGCATCAATTTCAGTGATTACGACGCAGCTGGATGCCGGCCTGCCGGTGGTTGTAACCTTCATGGCGAGCCGCGCATTCAGCGATGTCAAGAATGGCATTGTCCTGCCCAGATCGCCAGACCCGGATATCGCCTGGCACGCGGTGATCGCGGTCGGCCACGGCCAGGATGGCGGCAGGCCCTTTCTGCTAGTGCGCAACAGCTGGGGAGAAAGCTGGGGCATAGGTGGCTATGCGTGGGTCGATCTCAATTATCTTGCACCGCGCGTGAGCGGCTTCATGACGATCCAGCAAAGCCTAGGAGGCGTGGGATGAAAGCCATAGAGGCGAAAACATGCGTCGACGCATGGCTACAGGCGAGCACTTTCCTGCTGAAGCAACCTGCCTGGCGTGCTTACAACCTCGTGCTTGAGATTGCCGATCCACTGGCGCTATCGCCGCGAGATCGCGCCGTGCATGATATAGTTGACGGGTTTTTGCGCCGCAACGGCCAAATGCCGATCAATACTGTGGTAAACACCATATTCCCGGCGCAATTATACGCGAGTAATGGCAGTAATGGCGTGTATGAGGAGTATCCTGCGAGATATCCAAGCATTCAATGCCACAGAAACGCCCAGCATTGGGGAACCTATGCCATGCGCATGATCCAGCGAACCGACCACGAGGGGAACACAATCTACCCTCTGCGGGATCTTGTGGCGAAATTGAGCGGGCAGGCTAGGCGTAACGGAGGAAAGCGGGCCGCTTTCGAGATCGGAACATTCGATCCCTTTGCGGATATTCCGATTTATGATCCCGGACGTGACCGTGGCCCGATCATGGGCGGCCCCTGCCTTACCCACGTCAGCGCCAAACTGACGCCAGAGCATGCCATTCTTTTGACGGGGTTTTATCGGTCCCATTACTATGTGCAGCGAGCACTCGGGAATATGTTCGGCTTGGCGCACCTCCAGAACTTCATCGCCCGCGAGGCCGGCGTGAAAGTCGGGCCGCTCGTTATCCATTCGTCCATGGCACAGCTTGATATGTCGCAAGGGCATTGGGGGACTCGCGACATTCGAAAGCTGATCGGAGATTGTCTCGCCGTAGACGGCGTAGCACTTGGTTACGATCTCCCCCGAGTCGCAAGCAGCGCTGCCTAAGGTCCCGGCGCGGCGCGCCGTTAGAAAACTGGTTGGTCTCCGGAATGTCTTGCGGTTTGAAAAAAATACGATTAAGACTCAAAATTTGACGATCAGGCGATGACCGGCTAGGGAGGGTAGGGTGGCACGCGCTCACCGAAACATCAGCTTCGCGACAGTCGAGAGCTTTGATGCCGTCCTGAGCCGTGGCGCCGTGGTGACCGTTCGGGGACGTGAAACGAAGGAGTTACTCAACCGGGTCACGCGAATTGCACGCCCTCTCGAACGCTGCATATTTCTGCCTGGTCGTCGGAACGACATCTTCGCCCAGATTGCTGAGTCTATCTGGGTCATTGGCGGGCGCAATGATCTGCCTTGGCTCACCCGCTACCTTCCGAGAGCGTCTGACTTTTCAGACGACCGAGGGATGACTTGGCACGGAGCATACGGACCAAGATTAAGAGCTTGGGCGGGCAGAGTCGATCAGTTGGCTGAATGGCGGCGGCTCCTTCTTGCCGATCCCACAAGCCGTCGTGCCGTCGGCGTCCTGTTCGATCCCGGCCGGGACTTTATCCCAGATAGCAGTGATATACCCTGCAACAATTGGCTAAGCTGGTTGCTTCGCGAAGGCTGCCTATTCCTAAACGTTGCAATCCGCAGCAATGATGCAATGTGGGGCTTCTCGGGCGTCAACGCTTTCGAGTGGAGTGTGCTGCAAGAGATGATGGCCTTCTGGGTCGGTGCCGAAGTCGGGGAGACAACTTTCTTTGCAAGTTCCTATCATATCTATGCGCGTCATTATGGTCGAGCTCAGACTGTCGTCAGTAGGTTTTACGGCCTAACACCCTATGACTTTGGAATTTCGTCACCGAAGTTCGCCACTTCGTGGGCCGATTTTCCGGCTGCCATGAGGGACTGGTTTGAAATCGAGCATCAGTTATATGCCGATCCCGATATGATGTTACCGCAACAAAGCCCAGCAACCCGCGACCCGTTCTTGGCCGGATCGCTAGGATTGTTGCGTTTAAGATGGGGTGCGGAACGGTGGAAATCAGAGCGACTGGCAGCCGAGCTTGCCGCCCTCCCTGAAGACGACTTCGCGGCCGCCGCCTATGAGTTTTTCGGACGCGACCGACCGGAGCTCTTAGCAAGCATCGCCCAGCCAAAGATTGGAGCCTTCTTCAGCGCTTGCCGGTTCGCCATCGACCATAGCGATACCGAGATGAAGGCCGCAATCAAGCATCTGCATGCGCGCAAGAACGCAAGCTATGCCGGCGCGTGGAAACGACGCGGGGAGCGCGTTAGCATCTTACCCAACATCGCCCGGAAGATTGACCGACTGCAAGCGTTTGCCAACGAGGGGGTGACGCTGGAGGGCGAGACCGTTCTGGAAACGGCCATTGATCTCTTCGTCTATGCCGCCAAATACAGGCTCTTCCTCGCAGAATTCGAGGGGGCGGACATATCTCTGCTTCCCGCGGGCGCGCCGCGGCCGTTCAGCAATTACGATGAGAATTTCGATGTTCTTGTTGACGCGGCTGACTTTGGGGCCGGGTCACAAGGAGACTTTGTCCGCCAAGCCCACGTCATCACGGCCATGTTCGAGAACCTCTGGCAGGCGGTTGACGGAGGCGCCGCCTTAGCCGAACGTCAGCTCTGGGCCGCCCAGCTTACAGCCGCTGCTGAGAGGCTCGTCGGTCTTCTGATTTCGACAGACCGGCCCAGCGCCAGCGCGTTTGTGAGTCACGAGCGGGACGCTTAGCGCTTTACCAATCGCAGTCGGGAGCTCCCCATGGACCCAGCCGCCCTGTCCCAGATCACTTGTAAGCTAAAGGAAGAGCTAGCGCGTCAACCGACATCAGCGCGCGTGGCCATAGTCGGCCGTACATCTGCAGCGCTCGACATCGTCGGAGCGTTTATCGCCATGGGGATTCGACACCAACTGCTGGGTATATACGCGGACGAAGGAACGGCGAATTCAGGCAGCCATGATACCGATCTCCGTCCGCTTGCACAACTGATGCAGGATGTCCCCGATCTTGTCCTGATTGCAGCTGACGCGGAGAAAGAAAACTTACTTCTGGCCGCAGCGCCCTATCTCACACCCCAAACGAAGGTCCTAATTGGAGGTTTTCGGCACTTCGGTTTTCGCGACGAGCTCTTCGAGCGCGAGACCGGTAACGCATTCGTCCCATCTTTTGCCAACGGCTATCCGAACAGCCTGATTCACATCTACCAATGCCTGAGGAATGCTGCACGCATGGATCTGAACGGCGTGGTTGCCGAATTCGGAATGTTCAAAGGTGGCACTACGATGCTGATATCGCGCTTCATAGAAGCGCTCGGCCGGAACTGGAAGGTTTACGGATTCGACACTTTCGACGGCTTCCCAGCCCCGCGCAGCCCGCTCGATATGTATGCCCATCCCGACTGCGTCTACCTCGACCTCGCCACCGTCCGGCGCTTCTTCGAAGGCCGCAACGTGGAGATTGTGCCGGGCGACCTAGTGGAGACGGCGCAAACCCTCGCGTGCGAGGACATCATCCTTGCGTTTGTAGATACCGACAATCACACGCCAGCTGTGAAGGTGCTCGACGTGATCACCAATCGCATCGTGGTCGGCGGAGCTATCGTTTTTGATCACTTCACGGGGCGCGACCGTTTCCTCTACACCCTGGGCGAGCGGATCGCCGCTAAGCGACTCCTGGACGACTCGCGCTATTTCAATCTACACGACACCGGAGTGTTCCTCCGACTGAGATGAAATCATGCCCTCCGTGCCCGCCATCCTCGCCCGCGCTGCCGAGCCCACCCCCCGCTCGGGGATCTACGAACTCTACTGGACCTTCGCTTCCCGTCGCCAGGCAGCGTTCGAACAAAGGCTGAACGGAGTGCCTTGGCCGTGGTCCGACGATCCCATTCTTCAGAAGTTCAAGTTTTGCAACGTCTTCCGGGCCGCCGATCGGGTCTCGCAATACATGATCTCTGAGGTCGCCTACGGGTCTGATGCCGGCGGCTTTGCCGACCGTGCCTTCCAGATTGTTGCCTTTCGCACTTTCAGCAACATTGCCACATGGGACGGACTACGTTCAGAATTGGGGCGTGCCCCCCGGCTTGCCGATCTTGCCTGCGGTGCATTCGAGCGGGCACTTAGCCTGATTAAGGCGCGCAACGGGGGGCTTTATACCGGAGCTTTTATACTATGTGCAAACAAGGCTTTTGGATTCGATGAGAAACATAAAAATCATGCAGGGTTGTTTAAGGAAATGTTCCTTAAGCAGAGACTAGACCGTTCGATAGCCGGAGCGAACTCGTTGGAGCAAGTGGTAAAAGCCTTGCAGGCATTTCCATTGATGGGACCGTTCATGGCCTACCAAACAGCCATCGATCTTAACTATTCCGAACTCATAGACTTTAGCGAGAACGATTATACCAAGCCAGGACCAGGCGCGCTACGCGGGCTTAAGAAAGCTTTTGTAGACCTAGGCGATTATAGCCCAGAAGATGCCATCCTTTGGATGACTGAGCGCCAGGAGGTCGAGTTTACCAGATTGGACCTGCCTTTCAGAGGGCTCTTCGGGCGCCCACTTCACGCGATAGACTGCCAGGGACTCTTCTGCGAACTCGATAAATACTGCCGGGAAGCCGCGCCAGAACTGCTCAGTAACCGCAGTCGGATTAAGGCTAAGTACACGCCCGCCGCCAATCCTCTATCATTATTCTTCCCGCCGAAATGGGGTTTGATCCCACCAGACGGCAGCGTTCTGGCCGGGCGCAAGGTGGTGCCGCCATCAGAAGAATTATCCTATCAGAGCGATTTCTTCGCGGAGCCTAGCGTCAAATCGCGGGCGTCTCGACGGAAGACGCAGTCAGCGATGGAGTTCTGCCGTTGAGGGGGCCGTTGTGAGCTAGGTCAGAGTCGGTGTGCCTCCCGCAGTGCTGCGATTTTATACGGTAGCGTATTGCACGCCAAGTTGACCCGCGCGCCATTCTTCGCAGCACAGGCAACCGAAGGAGAGTTCTACGCGGCGATGGTTGTATTGCACGCCATGTAGACCCCCCGGATAGAGGCCATGGTTGTGGCGTGCAATATGGCACTTCGATCCGGAACATGGCGTGCATATCCATTGCACGCCATGTTAACACGCCATAAACCCCGTGGAGGCGCAACGAAGCGCCGGCTCAGGTCAAAACCAGCCCCTAACCCGGCTCCTTACCGTATAAAATCGCAGCCCTGCGGGAGGCACACCGAATCCGGCGATTCCCAGCAGGCTTGAAAAACCCAAGCCGAAGGGTTAGCTTGCAGTATGAGCAGGGTGTGTGTCTCCGGTCAGACCGGGGCGGCAATTCACGTCTTTGCCGACGATCACTGCCCGCCTCATGTCCATGCGCGACACCGCGGCGAGGGCTGGGTTGCCCGGGTGGGGTTTTCGTTTGTGACGAATGAAGTTTGGCTGATCAGCGTCACGCCATTGCGGAACATCCCGTTGCCGCGCGTGATCAGTCATCTGTTGCAAGACGTCGCCGACGCGCTTCCCGCCTGTCGGGGCGTTTGGTGGGCGATGCGCGGTACGGTCTGCCTGGCGAACCGATGGGCACTGCGGCAGCAACCGATCGAGATCCTATCGGAGCGTCGGCCGGGGGCGGTGCAAGTGGTTGACGCCAGCTACGACCCGACGAGTCGCCGCCTCAGTATCCTGTGGCGGGACGGAGCGGCGGTCACCATCGCGGCCGGAAGTGGAGTGGAGCTGTGACGACTCACGAGATCAGTGATCAGGACATCGCGCGCGCCGTCGAGGCGGGACGGCAGGAGGCCGAGACCGAGTTCCGTGCTCGTTCGGTCCGCTATCTCGCCGATCGCGACACGGTGGAGATCGTGACCACGCGCGATGCCGGATTCCTGATTCCGCGATCCTGGATTGGCGCGCTTGCCGGCCTGACCCCGGCGCAGCTCGCCCAGTTGGAGGTCTGGCCTGACGGATCGGCGATCGAGGTGGAGGCGCTGGACATCCAGGTCAGCGTGCATGGCTTGCTGACCCAGGCGTTGCCCGCCATGCTCCCAGCCCGCGTCCTTGCCGGGCTGTTTGCCAGCCGCGGCGGGAAAGCCACATCCAGCGTCAAGAAGCTCACGGCGCAAAGGAATGGCCGTAAGGGCGGCCGTCCGCGCAACCGGACAGGCCCAGCCGCCGCCTAGCGGCGCACAGGGGCAACGCCGGCGGAAGCGCGATTGAGGCAGCGCCCGAAAGGCGCGGTAAGCACTTTTGCGGCCTTGTATGCCCGATAAATGCCCTTGTCGGGCGTAGGGGAATCAGAGCCGGCCGCGGGCGAAATCGCTGCGTTCGGGCGGCTTGGTGGGGCCAGGCGACCGGCCCGGCCGGATTGGCGCCGCGGATCGCGCCACTGACGGTCGCCCGGTTGGCGCCCCCTCTAGCACAGCACCCGCTGGCAGACCGCCCGCGCGTTTTCCAGCCGGGAGGCCGTGAGCCGCTCGCCGGCACAGTAGCGTGCCACCACCGCCCCCAGGTCGCGCGCCTCGTTCGACATCAGCTCATACGGCGTCTCGCGCAGCACCAGCGCACAATACACCGCGTCGGCGCGCGTCGGCATCCGCAGTTGCGGAAATTTCATGACGTCGGTCCTCCCAGACCCGTGTTGCGGCCAGGAAGCACCGCTGCCGCGCAACCGCCAGTCACAAACACTGGAGCCACCTGCGGTTGCGCGCGCGACACGATCAGTCGCCAGGGGTGGTGGACGCCCGCGGGGTTGATCGCGGCGGTCGGCCTGGCCGCTGTCCCGGGCGATCCCCCTGCCCTGCCGCACGTCGGCGGTCTGGGCCGTCGCCGCGCGGGAATCCGGACTCAGTGGGGACGCCGTCCCGGCGGCGCTGACCGGCGCGGCCGCAGGGCAACCACGCGGTCCGCCGGCGGGGTCCATCCGGCAATCATCCGGACGCACGCACGCGCGCGCGTTGGGGCCGGGCGCGACGCCAGGAAACCGGCGGCGCAATTCCACGATGGCGGATAGCTCGCCTTTCTCGGTGAACCCCCGGCGGATGGCTGCTGCTGCGGCTTCGTCGACCGCGAACATGCGGCAGACCATGGCCGCCGGCCGCCCGGCGGCGCAAGCCGACACTTCGTGCTATCTTGATGGTGGAGAAATCCAGATGAGCACGACCGCTGCGATTGACCTGGCCGAGCATGTGGTCGCCACGTTGCGCGCCCATGAGGCGGAGCTGCGCGAGGCCGGGATCCGGCGCCTGTCGCTGTTCGGCTCCGTTGCGCGCGGTGACGCCGAGGCCGACAGCGACGTGGATCTCGCGGCCGAGTTCGATCCGGCGGCCGAGATGGATCTCATCCGGCTGGTTGCCCTCGAACGCCGTATCGGAGAGACGCTCGGCCGTCCCGTCGAGATTCTCCCCGAGCCCGTCGAGAACCCTCGCTTGCGAGCCAACGTAGAGCGAGACCGCGTCATTGCCTTCTAAGCACGATCCAGCCGACAGCCTCCGCCACATGATCGAGAACGCCGAGCGGGTCGCACGCTACCTCGCCGGCATGGACCGCCAGGCGTTCGTACAGAACGAATGGGCACGGGACGCTGTTGAACGCTGTATCGAACGGGTCTGCGAGGCCGCCCACCGGCTAGGTGGACGCGCCGAGGAACTCATGCCGGACCAGCCGTGGGGCGATATTCGCGGGATGGGGAACCGACTACGGCATGCCTACGACCGCATAGACATCGACATCATTTGGAAAACGGCCCAGGTGCGGCTGCCCGAACTCGCCGCTGAGGCGACGCGGGCACTTGCGCGGCTACGCGCCGGCCAGGGCGATACGAATGTGAACACATAGCCGACCCAGGGCGCGCAGGTTGTCGCTGACGATCTGGCCGGTAGACGCTCCGTCGCCCTGCCCTGCTCGCTATCGCCGGTGCCCAGGCTCAGAGCCCCGGGGCTTTGATCCGCCGACGCGCAACGACGCACGCTGGTAAATTCATGAATTCATAAATCATTGAATTCATGAACGATGTCCGCGTTGGGAAATTTATGAAATCACCATTTCATGAAATGGCCGCAGTGTCGGCTGTTTTGCATAAGGGCTGGCGGCACTCGGGCGGACAAACCAACGCCGGCGCATCCCGCGAATTGCGAAATTCATGAATTCATATCCGATTCTCCGCGGTGAACCGTATGCGAGCGATCTCTCCGGAGGCCAAGGGGCAATGCCGTTGCAAAATTCATGAATTCATACTATGCTATTTTTCTCAATTCATGAAGGTGGTTCCATGTTCGGGGTGATCACGCTGGCAACCTCCAAGGGCGGGGCCGGCAAATCGACGCTGGCGCGCAGTCTTGCCGCGCACTGGTTTAACCTTGGCCACAAGCCAGCCCTGGTCGATGCCGACCCTCAGCGCTCGCTCGCCAGCCGCTACGACCCCGCCGGCAAACTCGGCGGTGTGCCCGTCATCGCCGAGCCGGAGGAGCGTGTAGTCGAGGCGATAGACGAACTTCGGCTCCGACATTCACCGGTCATCGTTGATACGGCCGGCTTCCGTAACCGCACGACGATCGCGGCGCTCGTTGCCACGGATCTGGCCCTGATCCCGCTCAAGCCTGCAGTTGACGACGTTGATGCGGCGATCGCCACATTCGGACTGATCCAGGAGATCAATGAGACTGAGGAGCGTGCCGGCCGGCCGATTCGCGTCGCCATGATCGTCACCATGGCCATGCGGGGCACCGTGATCGCCCGTCACGTGCGCGACCAACTGACTTCCGCCGGTTATCCGTTGCTAAAGGCGGAGATGTTGAACCGCGTCGCCTATCCCGAGGCGGGGATTGAGGGGCTAAGCCCCAGCATCACTGAGCCGGATGGCGCCGCCGCACGCGACATCGCTGCGCTTGCGCAGGAACTCATGAAATTAGAAAATCATGAATTCATGGCAACGGGTAAGGCATTCGTATGACCAGTAAGAAACTTGGTGCGCTTCTGCGTTCCGTACCGCCAGCAACGGCTATTCCGGAACAGCCGACACCTGTCGTCCAGCTCCCGACACCCGCAGAGCTAGCGGAACAATCACCGCACCGGCAGGCCCGGCCCACGACCGCCGTAGAGCCCGAAGTCCCACTTCAGGTCCTTATCCCGGCCAGCGTCCGTAAGCAGCTCGCCTTGAAGGCGGCCGAGGAGGGCCAGAGTTTGCGTGCCCTCATGCTGCTCGCCATCCGCAGTCTGGGGATCACCGTCACCGACGTCCAGATCAAAGGGAAGCGCGGCAGCAGGACATGAATTAATGAATTTATGAATTCACTGGCCGAGCGGTCCACCGCTGTGGCGAGTCGCGTCCCGAGTCGCATCCTCCATGATCCTGGTACCGACCTTTCTGGAAACGGGTCCCGCAAGGAAAGTCCGTCTTTTCAAGGCTCAAGGGCGACTCGCTTGAGCAATTTGGTAGACATCCGTTCCAGGTCGGCATAGCCTGCTTACTCGTAACTGATTCGCATGGGTTTGATGCCGCCGAGCCACACACGCGCCGCGATCGCCGCCAAAGTCCGCGCCTATCGCGAGCGGCAGGTCGCGGCCGGCAATAAGGAGCTCACACTCCATTTGCCGGCAGATGCCGTGGATTACCTCGACGCGCTGAAGACGGAGCTTGGTCTGCGCAACCGCAGCCAAGCCCTGATGATGCTGATCGAACAGGGGAGAGAAGCCATCCGGCAGACCGCCTAAAACTACGAAAGCCCGCCTTGCCGGGCGGGCCTTCGAGAAATCCGTGACGGGCCTAAGACCGTGTTCGAAGAAACACCTTCACCTCCGAACATAGTCGTTAGACGCCTCAAAGCCAAGCGGAAATTGCCGTTTCCGCTCGTGGGAGAGGCTTGCCCGTCGCGATCCAACTGAGCAGAGGATCACGATGGATCAGGAAAGCGCCCGAGAGGCGCACGGGAGAGCCGTGCCCAAAGGGCCGAGTGGATTACGCCGCCTGTCGCCCGCCATGCTGGAGACCGACAAGCTGGCCCGTGGGTTCACCGGCAAGCCGGAAGGGCAGGGGGTACAGAAGCCCGGCCAAGTGCTGGCGGCCTTCAAGGCGGCGGCGCCCTATGTGGGCTTCGGCCCGCGGATCGTGCACGCGATCGACTGGCTGTTCACCTTCACCCAGCCGCAGGACTGGGCGGAGGGCAGCCATCCGATTGTCTGGCCATCGGCGGCGTTGCAGCGCCAGGCGCTCGACCTTGGCGTCACCCAGGCGAAGGCGCTCAACCGGCTGCTGGTCGAGTTGGGCCTTGTGGTCATGAAGGACAGCCCGAACGGCAAGCGCTTCGGGCGGCGCGATGGGAGAGGGCGGCTGATCGAGGCTTACGGCTTCGACCTCGCCCCGCTTGCCGCCCGGCAGGCGGAGTTCGAAGCCGCCGCCGTGGCCGGCCGGGCGGAACGCGACTGCATCCGGCAGCTTCGCCGGCGGGCCACCATCGCGCGCAACGGCCTGACCCAGATCCTGGAGACCGCCGGCGAACTCGGCTTCACGGACCCCGACTGGCAGCGTCTGGCGGCGGAGGCGAGGGAGCTTGGCCGGTCGCTGCTGAAGCTGGAGGGAAGCGAGGAGCTGGAGTTCGGCGTGGCGTCCCTGGAGCGACGGCAGGGAGAGGCGCGGGAATGGCTGGAAAGTCTGCTGCCGCAAGCCGTGCCGGCGATGTCTGAAACTGTGGATTCCGACCCCTTGGGGTCGGAAAACCGACCCCACCAATATACCTACAAACCAGCCCTTAATCCTGAAAAGGATACCGTAGTGGCTCCTGAAGACGGTAACGCGTCGGCTGGTGGCGACGTGCCCGCTCAGGTTCCGCCGGTGACGCAGGAAGCACCGCAGGCAGCGGCACATGGGCAGCCGGCGCGGACCGACAACGGCACGGTCCTGCGGCTCAGCACCGACGAACTGATCACACTGGCGCCGCGGCTGCGGCCTTACCTGCGGACCTCAGCTCCGAGCTGGCCCGACATCGTCGATGCCGCCGACTTCCTGCGGCACGATCTCGGCGTCTCCCGGCCGCTGTGGGGCGAAGCCTGCCTCGCCATGGGCCGCGAGCAGGCCGCAATCGCCCTCGCCATCGTGTCGGCCAAGCCCGCCGGGCACTTCACGTCCTCACCAGGCGGCTACTTCCACGGCATGGTCGCCAAGGCCAAGGCAGGCACCCTCAATCTGGCGCGGACGGTCTGGGGGCTGCGACGCGCGCGGGAGCCGGGGGGGCAGGTCAGGACCAGGCGCGGCGCGGACAGGGGGTCGCAGGCGGCGGCGGCGTCACCCCATTGGAACTGAGGCGCGAGCGTCATGGGGCCGGTGTTCTGCTTCTGTCCCGGAATGCGGACCAGGCGGCGGTTTCGTTGATCGGTACCGTGCCGGCTTGCTCAGTCGGCTGGGGGCGCCGTTCGTCGGGCAGGCTGCAGAGTGACGATGGGGCAACAAACCGCCTTGCGCCCGCAATGACGCCGGCGACTACTGGCGGCCCGCCAGCTCCCAGGACAGCCACCATGAACACGCAGCAGCTAATCGTCCCGCCAGGAGCCGTGCCACCACGCGGCCTGCTTGCGAATGCCGCGATGCTTACCGGCGCAGCCGATATGCCGTCGCTCTACGAAGCCTTGGACCACGTGAACCTCACGGGCGCCGCCAAGCTGCTCATGGTCGGAGCCGCCGGCGTGCTCGTCGGCAAAGGCCGAAAGGCACTGGGCGAGCTGCACACGGCCCAGGTGCTGCTAGACCGGACGCTGGCCGAGCGGGACGAGCTGCAGCTCCGCGTGACGACGCTGGAGGAGCAGGTTGCGAGGCTTCGGGCCGCCGCCGCCAGGAAGCCGGCCCGTGCCGCCGCTGGCGCCAGTCGGTGCCGCTGGACGGCGGCCGAGCGGGAGGCATTGGCGACGCTGGTCGAAGCGCGGAAGGGGCGGCGGCCGGGTCACAAGTTGATCGCGGCCGAACTGTCATCACGGTTCAATCGGACCTTCACGGCAAAGGCCGTGGCGGCGAAGGCGAGGCGGTTGGGGCTGGTCGGGCCTGCCGCCGCTGGCAAGAGGCGGGCGGCATGAGCATCGAGAACGAGCGGACGAAGCTGACCGCCGCACTGTTCAATGGTCTGGCGATAGCGACGGTCGCAACTGCCCTGATCGTTCCCGTCGTGGGTTTTGCCTACGGTGCACCGGCGCCCGGCCGCTGGTGGATCGCTGTCGCGCTGGCTTGGCTCGTTGTTGGCTGGGCACTACATCTTGTCGGACGCTGGTTTCTCGGGAGCCTGCTGCCATGACGGACCTTCAGCTTTACCTGCTGGTCGCCCCGTTCGGGCTGCTGGCCTTCTGCCTGCTCATGGCCCTGGTGACCGGGTGGCTCGGCAAGCACGGCTGGTGATCGCGGGGTAGTTCTTGCTGGTGACGGTGCCGCCTGTGGCGCTGGCCGTCCTCGGCTGGGGGTATGCGCTGCTCGTACCCTGGCTCAACCGGCACGGATGGTGAAAGACACCGACCAGGTCCAGGTGATGACCCCCCACGCCGCCGACCGATGAGCGGCGATCCCGGGACGCGCGCCACTTTCTGGCTGCCGAGCCGGGGCGGCTGAACTCGACAGTAGCGAAGTTCGCGCGAGGACCGGTCGCATGTCGGCGTCAGATCCCGCTCGGAACCACAACGCATGGTATCGCTTGGGTGTCAGCTTATGCGCGACCCGATCGCGGCTCGGCTTCCAGGCCCTGACCTCAGGCGACTGACTGACGCGGCCAAACAGCGGTCGTCCCCAGACGCACAAGGCAAGCGAGCCAAGCCCGCACACCATACGCACTGACGTGCTGGCTCCCGGAACAGAATCATAAATTATCTCAGGGTATTAACCGGCAGACGATCGTTTCAACGGTACTAATGCGGTACCGTGATAAGAATTTCTATAAGGTTATCAATTGGTTTGGCGGCGAGTCCCGGTACCGTTGGAGTACCGCGATGGTTCTGGGGGGACACCGATTTACGCGATCCCGGACACCCCGCATCAACCCCCGCATCAACCCCCGTATCGACCCCCGTATCGACCTTCCGGCGCCCGGGTTGTCATATCAGCGCGTTCTGCGACACGACCCAATGAATGCGGCCGGGGAGCGGAGCGGCGCTGCCGGAGCAGGGATCAGATCTGCTCGCGAGACTGGCCGGGTCCGAACACGCGCAGCACCAACACGTCGCCAGCGGTGCGGTCGGTCCCCGTGTCTGGCGCCACGACATACAGAATGCGGTGTCCCTCAACGGGGCGTTCCCGGACGCCCTCGTGCTCGCCGATAGGGCCAGAGGTAACGAAACGCCCAGTTTTGACAGTTAAGCAGACAAAACAGGAACGTCATGCCGCTTTGAGCGCGAGGCCCGGCACTACCCGGAGCGGCCTCAATCCGTCAGTGTTTTCCGACTTGCCTTGCTGCGCGGCCCAAACGTAATCTCCGGTCAGGTTCACATGCTCCCAGCCGAGGGGCGACAGGTGGGCCAGCAGGTGATCGGGCACGTCCTCGGTCTGGCGCAGGGCGGCAACGGCACGGCCAAGATACCGCGTGTTCCAAAGGATTATAGCGGTAACAATGAGGTTGAGGCCAGAGGTGCGATGCTGCTGGTTTTCATAGGTCCGATCACGGATTTCGCCAAGCCGATGAATGAACACCGCTCGCGCAAGGCTGTTGCGTGATTCTCCCTTGTTGAGCTCCTGCCCGGTCGCGCGTCGTAGTTCGGGATCATCGATCCAATCGAGCGTGAACAGTGTGCGTTCCATCCGGCCAAGCTCGCGCAGTGCAGCGGCGACGCCGTTCTGCCGCGGGTAGGAGGCGAGCTGGCGCATGATGACGGAGGCGGTCACGGTTCCGGTGCGGATGGACGTCACGACGCGCAGGATCTCCGCCCAGTGGGCGCGGATCAGATCGACGTTGATGCACCCGGCAATCAGGGGTTCGAGCGTCGGATAGTCGGACGGCTTGCCGAAGCTGTAGAGGCGCCGGTGTTTCAGGTCCGGGATACGCGGCGCGAATTGGAAGCCCACCAGGGAGCAGAGCGCGAAGACGTGGTCAGACTCACCGCCTCCATCGGTATGGTGGCGCCGGATCGCAACCTCGCTCTGATGGTACAACAGTGCGTCCAGCACGTGCAGCGCCTCGCTGGCCGTCGCCGCGATCAGCTTGGAGAAGAACGGCCCGTAGCGGTCTGAGAGATGCGTATAGACCTTGAACCCCGGCTGTAGACTGTAATGGGCATTGAGGCGGCTAGCGTCACTGCCAAACCCTGCGGCCTGAAAGAACTGGCCATCGGACGAGGAGGCGGTGCCGCTGCCGAACATGGCTGCGAGCGGCTCACGCTGCTGCTGGTTGACCAAGCGGCGCAACGCCAGGGCGTAAGTCTCGTCCCGGATATGCCAGTCGGATGTCCAGGCGAGTTGGCCTAGGCTGGCGATGCTGCACGCCTCGGCCATGCGCGTCAGGCCAAGATTGAGCCCGTCGGCGAGCAGGCCGGCCATGAGGATGCGATTGTCGGCCGCGACCGCGCCGGTGCGCAGGTGGGTGAAGCAGTCGGGGAACAGTGTCCAGCTCGCGACCTCGGCCAGTAAGTCCGTGACGCGGATGCGCGGCAGCATGGCATAAAGTCGCGCGGCCAAAGCTTCAGCCTCTGGCGGCGTGGATTTCTCGATCGGCGAGATCTTCAGCACCCCCTTGTCGATCGTCACGTCCGGCAGAAGGCCATCCCTGGCGCGAATGTTGATTGCTGTCAGCCGTTTGTCCAGCAGTTTGCGGCGGCCCTCGATGAACAGCTCGAAATCCGCCTCAACTGCGACTGGCAACGAGCCGGCGCTTTGCATGTCTTGCAGAGTCTGCTTGGAGATCAAGCGTTCCTCGAAGGAGCGGTATTGCCGGCTGCCTGCAACCCAAACGTCGCCGGCGCGCAGTCGGTCGCGCAACTCCGACAGTACGCAGAGTTCGTAGTAACGCCGGTCAATGATGCCGTCGGGCAGCACGTGCGGCGCCCACCGCTGTCGGACAAAGCCGGTCGGAGCAGATTTTGGCAGGACGGACGCGTCCTTGCTGTTGGCCTCTCGTAGCACCTCGATGGCACGCACGAGCGACGCAGACGCCGGCACGCTTTCGAATTCGAATGCCGTGAGGAATGCGGGCGACCAGCGCCGGATGCCCGCGTAGTGCTGTAAGAGATTCTGGTAGACGTCGAACTCCTCCGGCCGGGCCAGCGCCTCCGCTTCTGCCACGGTCGTGCGGAACCGCTCCCACGAAATCACCGTGTTGATTGCCTCAAAGGCGTCCTGCTTATCGGCGTGGGCGGTGATCAGGGCAGCGCCGATGCGCGCGTAGAGGCGGACCTTCTCGTTGATGGCGCGAGCATCTGCTTGGAAGGCGCGCGCATGCCGGTCCTCGGCCTTACGGAACATCGCGCCGATCATGCGGTCAAACAGGTCGATGGCATGATCCGTCAGGCTGGCAGCAATATCCAGGCTGGTGGCGACCAGCGTCGCATGCCGGCGCTGTCGCTCGTAGCCGGCGACATGCTGGACCGTGGTCCGACCCGCCTCGCGAGCGAGTTGCGCCAGGCGCGCCTGGTGAACGTGATGTCCGTGTTGCGGCCCGAGGCCAATCCGACGGACATGATCGAGACGTTCGATCAGGCCGAGCATGGCTGCGGGCTTGGCTGCTTCCGGCATCTGCCGCAGCCACGCCAGCCAACTTAGGTTGGTGCCCTCCCGTTGCTGCGTTAGCGCATCGAGTCGGCGCCGTTGCTCGACGGTCAAGCCGTCGGTGAGCCGACGATGCAGTTCCCGCCGCGCCTGATGACGCGCTTCAATGCAAAGTCGCTCGAGTGCGGCAGGCGATGGAAGGACAATCCGGCGTTGCCGGCACTCCTCGACGACCAGCCCGGCTAGATGAGCAAGCCGTTCATCCTCAATTGCCTGGGGCAGTAGCCATTGGGTCAACTCCGCGGCGGGACGCGTTCCAAACGGCCGAAACCGCAGCCTGTCCTGCAGCTCTGCTGCATGGCATCGACGGTTCCGCTCGGCAGCCAGGTAGTCGTCAATCGAACCCGGCAGCCCCCCGATCTGTTCGGCAACAAATGTCAGGAGCGGTTCCGGCGGTCGCTCGCCGCCGCGCAGGGGGCGGCCAGGATAGCGCAGGTAGCAAAGCATGAGCGCATGGCCGAGGCGATTTTGTTCGCCACGACAGCGCCGAATCGCCGCCAGATCCGCTTCTGAAAGTGTGTAATGCCGCACCAACTCACGCTGGTCGGTCGGCGGATCGAATAGCGCCGCGATCTGGGCTTCGCTCAGTTGTTGCCGTCGTGCCACTCACGCCTCCCGGACCTTGATGCCGGCAGACCAGCCGATCCGGGCCAAGGAGTCGATCAGTGTACTGCGCTTGATGCCGAAGGTACGACAGACAGCAGCCTTGCTGGCACCGCCGTCGAGTGCTGCGGTTACCGCGGCTAGCTTCTCGGTGTCGATGGCAGCGGGACGACCGCCCCGACGCCCACGGCGGCGCGCGGCGGCGAGCCCTGCCTGGACTCTTTCCTGGATAAGGGACCGTTCGAATTGTGCGAGCGCCCCGAAGACGTAGAACAGGAACTCGCCTTGCGGGGTCGTGGTGTCCATCTGCTCGGTCAGCGAGCGGAAGGCGATGCCGCGCTTCTTGAGGTCGGTCACCGTGGTGAGAAGATGCGGCAGAGATCGGCCGAGCCGGTCCAGCTTCCAGACAACCAGGCAATCGCCGCGTTTGATGAAAGCCAGCGCCCTGGCCAGACCGGCCCGATCGCCGCGGCTCCCGCTGGCCCGATCGTCGAACAAATGCCGTTCGTCAACACCGGCGGCGAGGAGCGCATCGCGCTGCAGGTCCAGCACCTGGCGATCGCCGTCCGTGGAGACGCGCATATAGCCGACCAGCATGTGCGGAAAACCTCATCCAACGGGTTTCCGCACAGTGCCCCATTCCGACAGGGTTTGTCGTGCAGATTTTGGTCGCGAAATTGACCCTTTTTGATGCCGTGCCAAGGCTGCCGGAAATCATATGATTCCCGTCACCGGTGCCAGCACACCCGGCGACCCGTCAAACTCCCCTATCTCTTTGATTCGCCGGGGCATGTGCGCCGGAGCGTTCCCGTTTTGTCTGCTTAGCTGTCAAATCCGGGCGTTTCGTTACCTCTGGCCGATAGGGAAGCGGCAAGGATGTCGCACCAGGTCGCGGATCGCCTGGGTGATTGCTTTGCGCCGCGACCAAGCCCGCGGTCCGGATCCCGGCTGGGTGAGCCATGCGCGGATCGCTTCAAGGTCCTCTTCCGCGGCGGGCGAAAGGGTGATGGCGCGCGGCACCTGAGAAGGAGAGGGCTATTGCGCCGGACGTCGCGGCGGCAGGTCGCCGTCACCTTCCCAGGCATCAAGCCAAGCATCCAGGTCGCGACCGGTGCGCCCCTGGCCGGCGTCGAGCTGTGCCCTGGCCTCGGCGATCATCTCCGCCTCGCGAGCCAGCCGGCTCGCGCGCGCCGCCGGGGTTTCCGGCGGGGGATCGAGGGGGCCATGGGCGGGTGATGGCAGCGGCATGGGGCCGAACGTAGGCCGTCCGGGCGCGGTGTGCCAGCGGGGCCACCCAGGTAGGACCACCTGCGGACCACGTAGGGACCATGAGGGGACCACTTGGGGACGACAAACAGAGCAGTCCCATACACCAATGCACCCAAGGTGCCGGCGGACACGCCCGAACCGCCCAGCGACTCGACCCGGGACTTGTGGGGTATGCTGAGCTGAGGGGTCCAACAGGGAAGTTCGCCATGGGCAAGATCGCCAAGAAGCCGCAGCCACCCGCTGCTCCTGCTCCTGCTCCCGAAGAGGACGAGGACCCGATCTGGGGTAACGCGCTTGCCGACTTCTTCGGTGTGAGGGCGCTCGGGTCACTGTCCGCCGCTGCGCCCGCTGTGCCGGAGGACCAGCCGGCGGCGGTGCCGAAGAAGCCCGCTCGGAAGCGGGCAGCGCCACGGGGAGCGGCCACCGTTGGTAAGGGTCAGCCGCCCGCCAAGTAGCAGAGAG
>Ga0302154_10000980_pt1 | contig 24421 bp, 25 predicted proteins | sample I_Bog_N2_3_FD_193507 | JGI IMG/M metagenome (GOLD analysis project Ga0302154, IMG submission 193507) | Peat permafrost microbial communities from Stordalen Mire near Abisko, Sweden - I_Bog_N2_3 | ecosystem: Environmental > Terrestrial > Soil > Wetlands > Peat | place: Sweden: Abisko, Stordalen... | reverse complement strand
CCCGGTGGTGACCGCCCGACGTGGGAGTTCGCCACGGTCGACAACGGCAGCCAGACGGTGTCGGTCGGCTACGCCGGGATCGCCGCCTCGAGTCTCGAGGTCAACGTGGTCCACGGGGTGGCGTCCACGGACGCGCTGCCGACCTGCGGGACGCTCCGGGGCGAGCCGTGCCGTCCCTACGTGGCCGAGGCCAACCAGGCCTGAACGGTCACCGCGGCGCTCAGCACGGACCTGCGAGCTCGCGTGCCCGGAAACAGGTCGGATGGTGGTCGTTGACGAGGCCCGCCGCCTGCATCAGTGCGTAACAGGTGGTGGGACCCACGAACCGGAAGCCCCGACGCTTGAGCTCCTTGCTCATCGCCGCCGCCTCCGGGGTGGACGCCGGCAGGCCGTCGCCGGCGGACCAGTCGTAGTGCCTGGGCCTGCCGTCCACGAACGACCAGAGCAGTGCGTCGAGCCGCTTTCCGTCCGCCTGGAGGGCGACGAGGGCGGCGGCGTTCGAGACGGTGGACTCGATCTTGCCCCGGTGGCGGATGATGCCGGGATCCTCCACCAGGCGGTCGACGTCCATGGTCGAGAAGTGGGCGACGACCGCCGGGTCGAAGCCGCGGAACGCCGAACGGTAGCCAGCCCGGCGTCGGAGCACGATGAGCCAGCTGAGGCCCGCCTGGGCGCCTTCGAGTGTCAGCAGCTCGAAGAGGCGGGAATCGTCGTGCACGGGCACGCCCCATTCCTCGTCGTGGTACGCACGGAGTTCCTCATGCTCCGCCCAACTGCAGCGCGTCACCACCTGCGAGCCTCCATGACCCGATCATGGCCCACCGGGAATCGGGGTGCGAGCGCGGTCGGTGGCCGACGGCCGCTGTGGCACGCACGCCCGGCGAGCCCTGTCCGTCGGCCAGCAGCGCCCGTGGTTCAGCAGCGCTCGGTCAGGAGCGCGAGACCCCCGCCGTCGAGATCGGCCAGTGCGGCGGAGCGTCCGGACATCGCAAGGATCAGCGAGGTCAGCGGACCGCTGACCTCGGCTCCGTCGCCGTGGGTCCAGTCGACATCGGTGGCCCGTAGTCGGAGGCCGGCGATCCGGCGCTTGGCGCCGAGCAGCAGGTTGGTCCTGACGTAGTTGTCGGCCACCGTGACCAGCGTGTCGGCGGGCACCTCGTGGACGATGCCGAGTGGACGCCTGATGTCCTCGCCGTGGACCACGATCTCCCCGAGCATCACGACGACGGGAGCCGGCGGGTGGTTCGTCGTGGTCGTCCGTGCCCGCAACCGGCGCACCAGGTCGGCCGGCGGCACCTCGGCGAGCCGCCGGGCGGCGCGGTCGGCGAACACGTTGAACCGGAAGCCCGCCAGAACGAACTCCCGGTAGAAGTTGGGGATCGTCTGCTCGGCGGCGGCCAGGATGTGACCTGCAGCGACGTGGACCGACCAGCCGTCGCACCCCGACGCCGTCGACCACTGGTCGGGTTCCAGCCCCTCCCACGTGTCGGCCATGGCCGCCCGTTCGGTGTGGATGCGCTGCCAGGTGTCGGCGGTGTTCACGGAAGGCTCCTCGTGACGGGGGCGGACGGATCGGAGTCGGCGGGGAAGGGGGACGGATGCCACCCGGTGGTCATCGCTCAGCCCATCTGGTCGGGTCCGGCGTCGCCACCCCGGGCGACGATCGACAGCCGGGCCAGGTAGTGGTCCCATCCACCGGTGTGGTCGCCCACGGCGTCCTCGGGCAGACCGCGATGGGTCAGCCGCACGGTGGTGCCCGCCCCTTCGGGCTCGAGGGCGATCTCCACGGTGGTCGATCCCGGCGGGATCGGGTGGCCGGGCTCGGCCCAGCCGAAGCTGAAGACCACTTTGCGATCGGGTTCGACCTCGAGGAACTCGCCCTCACCCCAGTGGGTCCCGCCCATCAGGGCGCGGTAGGTGCCTCCGGGACGGGGGTCGAGCACCGCCTCGGTCCCACCCCACTCGACGTACTTGGTGGGATCCACGAGGAACTCGAAGATCACGTCGGGGGCGGCCTCGATGAAGACCTCCCGGACCAGTTCAGCCATGGGTGTCACTCCTCACTTGTCGTCGATTCTGTGTTCCGGCTCCGCTGCTCGGCCTCGGCGGCCAGACGGAGGCGCTCGAGCCCGTCCGCCCAGAAGTCATCGAGGAACGCGCGCAGTCTGGCCATCTCGTCGTGGTCCGCCCGGTAGAGACGCCGGGTGCCGTCCCGTCGCTCCACGACCAGGTGGGCTCCCTTCAGCACGGCCAGGTGCTGGGAGATGGCCGAGCGGGACACCTGGCCCACGCGCTCGGCGATCTCGGTGGCCGGCAGCTCGCGGGACCAGATCAGACGGAGGATCTCCCGTCGTCGGGGCTCGGCCACCGCCTTCAGTGCTGCGTCCATGCGCAAAAGGTAAGCAGAGACTTACGTAAGTGTCAACTGAACTAGTTGTGCCCGAGTCGGCATCGGGGACGGCGAGGTGCCAAGATCAGTGCAGGTGGCGGGGGAGCCACCGGGGTCGAGGGGCACAAGGGGGAATCGCGTGCGCACCGTGCATCGCCATCCGTTCATTACGCTGGCCCTGGCCGGCATCGCCGTGGTCACGTTGGGGCTGGCGCCCGGGCTGGTGGCTTCGGCCTCGCAGGCCGGGGCGACGGCCACCCATGACCTGCAGTTCAACGGCTCGGTCGACGAGGCCTGGCTGACCGGGGCCGGTGCCGGCGACTCGGTCACGCTCCTCCAGAACGGGAGCCCGGTGTCCGTGGTCGGCAACCCCGGCGTCGCCGACTCACTCGGTTCACTCGTGGTCCGTGGCCTGACGCCCGGTGCGGGGTATGCGTGGGAGGACAGCACCACGGGCCAGACCACGACCACGTTCGCGGTGCTCGCGCCCGACGCCGACCCGGCGACGGACTCCGCGCTCTACACCGGCCAGGCGATGCACCAGGGGCTGAACTACATCACCATGCGCGACGGCATCCAGTTGGCCGCCACGGTGCGGTATCCCTATGGGAGCACCTGCAGCGCGGCCGCTCCCTGCCCCACGGTGATCGAGTACTCGGGGTACGCGACGGCCGGGCCGACCGACCCGATCCCGAGTCTCCTCGCCCAGGCGACGCACACCACCTGCACCGCCTGCGGCGACAAGAACCTCCTGCCCGACTCGGCCACCGACGTCGGGGCCGTGGTGGCCCGGGTGGCGGGCTTCGCCACCGTCAGCCTGCAGATGCGGGGCACCGGCTGCTCGGGTGGCGCCTACGACCTGTTCGGCTACCCGTCGGACTACGACGCCTACGACGCCGTCGAGATCGTGGCCCACCAGTCCTGGGTGGCCAACCACAAGGTCGGCATGGTCGGTATCAGCTACTCGGGCCTGTCCGAGCTGCCCTCGGCCGGCACCGACCCGCCCGACCTGGCCGCCATCGCCCCGATGAGCCCGACCGACGATTTGTTCTCCACCGGCTACCCCGGCGGGATCTACAACGACGGCTTCGCCGCCGGATGGATCGGCGACCGCATCGACGACGCCAAGGCGGCCGCCACCCTGAGCGACGGGTCGCTGGCACCGCTGTCGACCACCCCGGTGTCCGGCGTGGGCCAGAGCTGGGTCTACTACGAGATCGACGCCGAACTGGCCGCCTCGGGCGGTGCCACCTCGACGTGCCTGGCCAACCAGGCCCTCCACGAGCAGTCCGAGAGCCTGTCGTCCCTGGTCGGTCCCCAGCTGGTCGCCCCGGGCACGGGCCCGGGCCGTGACCCCTCGCTGTTCGACCGCCGCTCGATGGACCAGTGGGCCACCCGGATCACCGTCCCGGTGTTCATCTCCGGCGCCATGCAGGACGAGCAGACCGGTCCCCAGTGGACGGCCCTCCTGTCGGCCCTGCCGGCGTCGACGCCGGTCTTCGCCAACCTGGTCAACGGTGGCCACATCGACTCCACCGACCCCCAGATCATCAGCCGGTGGCTCGAGTTCCTCGACCTCTACGTGGCCGACAAGGTGCCGACGGCACCCAACCCGCTGGCCGCCCTGGTCCTCGACGACTTCACCAGCTTCGCGGCGGGCACCTCGGCCCAGGCACCCCTGCCGGCCATCCGCTTCACCGGGGCCAAGAACCTGACCCAGGCACGCCGCGAGTTCACCGGCCAGACACCACGGGTCGAGCTCCTGTTCGACAACGGCGCCGGTGCCGCCGGACCCGGCAACCCCGAGTCCACCTACACGGCCGGCTTCGACCAGTGGCCGCCGCGGGGCCGAACGGAGTCGTGGAAGTTCGGGTCGAGCGGCTCGCTCTCGACCGGGGGCGAGGCGCAGGGCTCCACGGGTCGTGCCCGGTTCACCCTCGACCCGGGCGCCCGCCCGTCCACCAGCCTCCCCTCGACCGGCAATGCCTGGGCCGCCGACCCCGGGTGGGACTGGACCCCGGTCCCGGCCGCCGACGGGGCGGGCTTCCAGACGGCGCCCTTCACCTCGGCCACCACCATCGCCGGGCCGGCCACCGTCGACCTGTGGGTGGCGTCGGCCTCGCCGGTGGTCGACCTCCAGGCCACCATCACCGAGGTGCGTCCGGCCAGCGGGCAGGAGGAGTACGTCACCTCGGGCTTCCTGCGCAGCTCCAACCAGGTGGACCTGCCGATGTCGACCGGCATCTGGACCGTGCCGAGCTACCTGGCCTCGGACGCCAAGACGATCAATCCGACGGCGTACACCCTGGTCAAGATCCCCATCGATCCGATCGTGCACACGTTCCGACCCGGGACCGAGCTCCGGGTGGTGCTGTCGGCCCCCGGTGGTGACCGCCCGACGTGGGAGTTCGCCACGGTCGACAACGGCAGCCAGACGGTGTCGGTCGGCTACGACGGGATCGCCGCCTCGAGTCTCGAGGTCAACGTGGTCGGGGGTGTCACCCCGACGACGGCGCTACCGGCCTGCGGATCACTGCGCGGTGAGCCGTGCCGCCCCTACGTGGGCGAGGGCAACCAGGCCTGACCGGTGGCGCCCGGCCCGTGAAGGCCGGGGCATCGTCAGCGCAGCCGGGCGACCCGGGCCAGCGCGTCCTCGGTCTCGGCCATGAGCCGTGCGACCAGTTCGCCCGCCGGGACCAGCCCGTCGATGGCGCCCACACCCTGACCGGCCGGGTAGCACTCCGTGGTCGGGTCCACGTTCGGGTCATCGGGGCCGGACGGGAGGTGGAGCACGCCTCCGACGATCGAGGCCATCATCTGCTCGGGAAAGGGCGCCAACTCCTCGGGGTGCCGGTCGAAGTAGGCGGTGCGGTCGTTGGCGATGACCCGCATCGGCTTGCCGCTGTAGGAGCGGCTGACCGTGGTCTGGCTCTCGTCGGCGCCCACCAGGGCGTCGTGGTAGCCGAAGGAGACACGGGCCTCGGGAGTGGCGATGAACCGGGTGCCGAGCCAGACGCCGTCAGCACCGAGCGCGAGGGCTGCGGCCACGCCCCGCCCGTCCACGATGCCGCCGGCCGCCACCACCGGGACGCGGTCACCGACAGCGTCGACGACCTGGGGCACCAGGGGGAGTGTGGCCACCCGTCCGGTGTGCCCCCCGGCCTCGGTGCCCTGGGCCACGACCAGGTCGCACCCGGCGTCGACGGCCTGGACGGCGTGGTGGACACGCCCGCACATGTTGACCACCAGGACGTCGGCGTCGTGGCACATGGCGATGACCTCGTGGGGCACGCCCAGGGCGCCGACGAAGATCCGAGCCCCGGCATCGATGATGCGTTGCACCTGGGCGGCCATGTCACCCGGCATGGCGGTGAGGAGGTCGACCCCCCACGGCTTGTCGGTCAGCCGTCGCATGGCCGCCATCTCGGCGTCCATGGTGGCCGGGTCCATCGTGGCCGCACCCAGGGTGCCGATCCCGCCGGCTTCGGACACGGCGGCCGCCAGCTGGTGGTAGCTCACCCCGCCCATGCCGGCCAGCATCACGGGGTGCTCGATTCCGAGGAGCTCGGTCAGTCGCGTCTGCATGTGGTTTCCCTTCGCGTGGTGCGCCGGCGGCTCGCCGCCGGGTCCGTCCGTCGACGGGACATCCTACGTAGGCCGGTGGATGGCGACCGGTTGCGGTCCCTACAGTCCGGCCGGGCCCTCGGGGACGTCGACCGCGTGGCGGCGGAGGGCATCGAGCGGCACGATCTCGAGCGCCCGCTCGTGGGTGGAGGCGAGGACCACGAAGGCGGCGGCCCCGTCGTGATGGGCGCGCAGCCAGTTCGCTGCGGTCACACACCAGCGGTCACCGGGCACGAGGCCCGGGAACCGGTACTGCGGCACCGGAGTCGACAGGTCGTTGCCGATGGACCGTTGGTGCTCGAGGAATTCCGCGGTGACCACGGCGCAGACGGTGTGGCTGCCGAGGTCGTCGGGTCCCGTCGAGCAGCAGCCGTCCCGGTAGAAGCCCGTGACGGGGTCCGTGCCGCAGGGTTCGAGCGTGCCGCCGAGGACGTTGCGCTCGGTCAGTTGAACGTCTCCATCTCGAGGTGGTCGCCCGTGCCGGTGGCGCCGTCGGCCGATGCGGTGAGTGTGACGTCGTAGCCGTCCACCCGGACGATCCGCTCGAGGGCGTCGAGGTGTCCCGGTGGCGCGCCACGCCACTTGGAGGTCGCCTTGGCCTTGGCATCGGCGCGATCGGCGGCCACGACCAGGACGACCTCGTGGTCCTCGCCCACGCGTCCGTCGGCCAGCGGCCCACCGAGGTATGCGGCATAGAGCTCCATGCGTCGACTGTACCGCCGCGCCCGTGGGTGGGACGGCGGCACGGGCCGGGTTCAGCGGGCGGCGTTCTTCACGAAGTCGCCGGTCCCGTGGCCCACTGCGAGCCGGGTGCCGCCGTGCCAGCTGCCCCGCAGGTGACGGCGCACGGCGGCGGCCCCCTCCGCAGTCGCGCGGGCCGCGCTGTGCCACAGGTCGGCATCGTGGAAGAGGACGTCGCCCCGCTCCTGGTACACGGCGATCTCGCCGGGCACGCGCTCGAAGCCGGGTGGGATGCCGTCGGTGCCACCCCGGTGGCTGCCGGGCAGCACCCGGAGGAAGCCGTTGGCTGGCGAGGTGGCATCGAAGTGGATGGTGAAGGCGAGGCCGGGCCACACGTCGAGGTGCGGTCCGGACTGGTGGTCCGTGTGCCACCCGATGCGCGAGTAGCCGGACGCCGGGCCCGGCCGCGCGTCCTGGTAGACGACCCCGAACTGCTCGTAGTCGAGCAGCCACGCCCGCGGGCCGAGCACCCGGCGGTTCACGTCCACCAGGGCCGGCAGATGGACGAGCCGGTCGGCAAGGGGCGAGGCGCCGGTGGCGAAGCAGACGTAATGGGCGAACCGCTCGCCGTCGACGACCGCCCCGGGATCGTCCAGGATGGAGGTGCGGTGGCGGGTGTCGAGCTCGCCGCTCACCAGGTCCTGCTGCGCGGTGACGAGCTCGGCCTCGGCCGCCTCGAGGTCGTCCTCGTCGATCGCACCGCGCAGCGTGGCGAAGCCCCAGGTGTCCAGATGGGCACACAGCGCGCCCAGTTCGTCGGGCCCGAACACGCCCGGTTCGGACGCGGTCACCGGTCGCCCGCCGCCAGGTGGACCAGGCAGTCGTTCGGCATGGAGCGATGGTACGTCGGGTGGGACGTCGACCCTGTTCAGACACGGCGCGCCGGCTCTCGCGCGAGTCCGGGCGGCGCCCCGTCCCCGGGTGGTCGCGGCGCGTCGTCCCCGATTGCAATACCGCCGGGGTTCCCCTAGGTTGCCAGTGGACTGCCAGCCGCCCCGGGGGAATCGCAGGGGACAGGTGGATCGCATATCGGTACGGGAGGGGTGACCCTACGGGTCACGCCGACATGAAACGTCAGGAGAGACGTCGATGAGAGCAGCACGAGCACTGTCCACCCGCGTGGCCACGGTAGGCGCAGCGGCGGCACTGGCCGCCGCCGGACTGGTCAGCGTGGCGGGCGTCGTCGCCACCGCCGGTCCCGCCGGAGCGGACACTCCGATCGGCACGTCGACCTGTGCCCTGTCCGCGCCCGCCGGCACGATCAACATTCCGGCGTCGGTCGCGGCTGCCATCTCGCCGAATCCGGTGCCGGCCGGCAACAACTACGTGCTCACCGGTCTGGCCCTCAACACCACGGTGACCTCCAACGCCACGACGACGCTCGCCGCCGGCAAGGAGCTCTCGGTGACGTTCACGACCAATCTGCTGGCCACCGGCGCCACACCGGCGAGCCAGGGCGTGACCTTCACCGGAAGTGCCACGCTGCCCAGCCCCTTCCCGATCGGGGCGACGCAGCCGTTCACCCTCACCGGCACCACCGGGTCGTACAGCTCGGCGGCGTCCGGAGCGACGACGACGACGGTGGCGATCAACCCGGCCGGCAGCCTGAGCGTGTCGCTCGGGGCCCTGGCGTTCTCCGGACCCTGCACGGGCCCGCCCCCCGTCGTGATCGCCTCGGCGCCCATCACCCCGGCGGCCGGCTACATCGCCACCGTGCTCCCGAATGCCGGACCCATCACCGGTGGCACGACGGTCAAGCTGGTCGGCAACCACTTCGCCGGCGCCTCCGCCGTCGAGTTCGGCTCCACCCCGGCCACCAGCTTCCATGTGGTCAGCCCCAGCGTGATCGAGGCAGTCGCACCACCCACGACGATCGACGGGAACACGGTCCAGACCGACGACATCACGGTGACGACCGCCGCGGGGCCCTCCAAGGTGCAGCCGAACGATCACTTCACCTACGTGGACACGTCGCTCGGCGCCATCGTGGACAGCGTGACGCCGTCGATCGGTACCGCTTCCGGCGGCGCCACGGTGGAGATCACCGGGGCCGGGTTCGCCGGCGGTGACGGCAGCAACGGCTGCGACATCACCGATGCCGTGACGTCGTTGCAGTTCGGCAGCACGGTTCTCGACCCGTCGACATACACGGTGAACTCCGACTCCAGCATCACCGCCACGGTCCCGCCCGGTAGCGGCATCCAGAACGTCACCGTCGTCGGGTGTGACGAGTCGACCCCGTCGCCGCTCAGTCCCGCCGACCAGTACAACTACAACCCCGGCTACATCCTGGCCGGCAGTGACGGCGGCATCTTCTCCTACGGCCAGGTCCCCGGCAACGCCGGCTTCTTCGGTTCGGCCGGCAACCTGCAGCTCAACAAGCCGGTGGTCGGCATCGCCCGTACGCCCAACGGCAACGGCTACTGGCTGGCCGCCGCCGACGGCGGCATCTTCAACTACGGCGGGGCCGCCTTCTACGGCTCGGCCGGCAACCTGACGCTCAACAAGCCCGTCGTGGGCGTGGCCTCGACCCCTGACGGGGCCGGGTACTGGGAGGTCGCCTCTGACGGCGGCATCTTCACCTACGGCGACGCCGGCTTCTACGGTTCGGCCGGCAATCTGACGCTGGCCGCCCCGATCGTGGGCATGGCGGCAACGCCGGACGGCAAGGGGTACTGGCTGGTCGCCTCCGACGGCGGTGTGTTCGCCTACGGCGACGCCGTCTTCTACGGCACCGCCCACGGCCAGCCGCTCGGGGGCCCGATCGTGGGCATCGCCGCCACGAGCAACGGCGCGGGGTACTGGCTCGTGGGCTCGGACGGCGGCATCTTCGCCTACGGCGACGCCCCCTTCGAGGGCTCGCTCAGTGGGACGGCGCTGGCATCGCCGGTGGTCGGCATCGCCGGGACCAGTGACAACGGTGGCTACTGGCTGGTGACCGGCGGCGGCGCCGTGTTCAACAAGGGCGACGCCGGCTTCTACGGCGACATGGCCGGGTTCACGCTCAACGGGACGATGGTCGGCATGACCGGCGTCCAGGCGCAGGAACTCTCCGCCTGACCGCCCGACGGTCCTGACGTAGCCGAACGACCGGGGGCCTCGGCCTCCGGTCGTTCCGCGTCCGGGCCCGTCCGGGAGGGCGTCCACCGCACCCGGGCACCGGCCCGGTCTCGCGACCGCGGCCCGTAGATTGGATCCATGAGCGAGTGTGCCGAGCCGACGGACCGACAGGTCGGTCCCGAGTGCCGGTGCACGCGTGGCACACCGGCATCCGCCACCGGATCCGCCTCACGGATGATCGCGGCCGGGCGCGGCACGCCCGTCGGGGCATAGGGGCAGTCGGTGGCCAGTTGGGCCGAATTCCGGCAGGGCGATCCGGTGCTGGCCGCACTGGCCGAGGCCCGCATGGCCGAGGACGGCCTGGTGCTGGTGGGCACGTTGCGGGCCAACGGCTGGCCGCGGATCAGCCCCGTGGAGCCGCTCGTCGTCGGGGACGAGCTCTACCTCGGGATGATGTGGCAGTCCCGCAAGGCCCATGACCTGTTGGCCGACGCGCGGTGCGTGGTCCACACCACGGTGCACGACACCGCCGGCACCCAGGGGGATGTCAAGGTCTACGGGCGGGCCGTCGACGTGAGCGACCCGGACGAGCGCCAGCGCTACGAGGTGGCGCTGGAGGCAGCTGTCGGGTGGCGCCCGGTCGGGGAGTTCCACCTGTTCACCCTCGACCTCACCGAAGTGGGCTACTTCCGGGTGGTCGACGAAGGCCACGACACCCGGGTCTGGCGGCCATGACGGACGCGCTGGACGATCCGACCGGGGCGTGCAACAATGTCCGGACCATGCGTAGCACCCTCGCAGACTTCAGCACCCTGGTACTCGTCTCGTAGCGCACGCGACGTCTCTTCGCCGTGTGCGCTTTCCGACCTCCCAGATGGGAGGTCGTTTTCTTGTCCGCCCACGGGTCCGACCGGGCGACATGATCCCCCACCCGACCGACCAACGACATCACCGACCATCGCCGACAAGGAGTACCCCCGATGGAACTCACCGGAGCACAGGCACTGATCAAGAGCCTCGAGATGCAGCACGTGGAGGTCATGTTCGGCCTTCCCGGCGGCGCCATCCTGCCGGTCTACGACCCGATCCTCGACTCGTCGATCCGTCACATCCTCGTCCGCCACGAGCAGGGCGCCGGCCACATGGCTCAGGGCTATGCCCAGGTCACCGGTCGACCCGGCGTGGCCATCGTCACCTCCGGGCCGGGTGCCACCAACGTCGTGACGCCGCTGGCCGACGCCTACATGGACTCGACCCCGCTCGTTGTCGTGACGGGTCAGGTGGCCACGACGGCCATCGGCACCGACGCCTTCCAGGAGAGTGACATCACCGGCATCACGATGGGGATCACCAAGCACAACTGGCTGATCACCGACGTGGCCGACATCCCCCGGGTGGTGGCCGAAGCGTTCCACGTGGCCACGACCGGCCGACCCGGCCCGGTCCTCATCGACATCCCGAAGGACATCGCCCAGTCGACCATGGAGTGGTACTGGCCGGCCCCCGAGGACCTCGACCTTCCCGGCTACCACCCGGTGACCGAGGGCGATCCGACGCTGATCCGCGAGGCGGCGGAGCTCCTGTTGGCCGCCGAGCGGCCCGTCATCTACGCGGGCGGCGGCATCCTGAAGGCCCGCGCTGCCGATGCGCTGCGCGAGCTGGCCGAACGGACCGGCATCCCCGTGGTCACCACCCTGATGGCCCGGGGCTGCTTCCCCGACTCCCATCCACTCTGCCTGGGCATGCCCGGCATGCACGGCAACTACACGGCTGTCACCGCCATGCAGCGGTCGGACCTGCTCATCGCCCTCGGCAGCCGGTTCGACGACCGGGTGACCGGCCGGGTCTCGGCCTTCGCCCCCGATGCCAAGGTGATCCACGTCGACATCGACCCGGCCGAGCACCACAAGGTCCGGGTGGCCGACGTGGCCATCGCCGGCGACTGCCGGCTGGTCATCGAGGAACTGCTGCTGGCGCTGGACTCGCTGGGACTCGCCCACTCGGAGGCGACCCGTGGCGGCCGGGGCGGCTCGCCGTCCGACGCCGTGGCCGGCGCCCCCGCGGCGGAGGGATCGATGGCCGCCTCCTTCCCCCGTGAACGCCTGGCACCGTGGCGGGCGGAACTCGGCGAGTGGCAGACGCGGTTCCCACTCGTCTACGACCAGCAGCCCGGGGCCGGACCACTGAAGCCCCAGTACGTCATCGAGCAGCTGCGTGACCACACGCCGGAGGACACCATCGTGGCCTCGGGTGTCGGCCAGCACCAGATGTTCGCTTCGCAGTGGTGGCAGTTCGACCATCCCTACACCTGGGTGAACTCGGGGGGTCTCGGCACCATGGGGTTTGCCGTCCCGTCGGCCATCGGTGCCAAGGTGGGCCGACCGGACAAGATGGTCTGGGCCGTCGACGGCGACGGCTGCTTCCAGATGACCGCCCAGGAGCTGGTGACCGCCAGCTCCGAGCGGATCCCGGTGAAGATCGCCATCCTCAACAACGCCTATCTCGGCATGGTCCGCCAGTGGCAGGAGATGTTCTACGAGGAGCGCTACTCCGAGGTCTACCTCTCGCCCGATCTGCCCGACTACGTCGGCTGGGCCGAGGCCATGGGTTGCGTGGGCATCAAGGTCGAGTCCACCGACGACGTGGCGACGGCCATCGACAAGGCCAACTCGGTCGACGACCGCCCGGTGGTCATCGACTTCCGGACGGACGCCTTCGAGAAGGTCTTCCCGATGGTGGCGGCCGGTGCGTCCAACGACGACATCATGGTCGACCCCTCGCTGATCCAGGACCTGGGCGCATGAGCATGTACGGCACCGACCAGCGGCACCACACCCTGACGGTCCTGGTCGAGAACAAGTCCGGGGTGCTGGCCCGGGTGGCCAGCCTGTTCTCCAGGCGGGGCTACAACATCTTCAGCCTGGCCGTCGCCCCGTCCGACAACCCGAGGTTCAGCCGGATCACCATCGTCGTCGACGTCGAGTCGGCCCCGTTGGATCAGATCATGAAGCAGCTGGACAAGCTGATCCCGGTCGTCTCGATCACCGAGCTCGACCCGGCCCACTCCCGCGAGCGGGAGCTCCTGCTGGCCACGGTCGAGGCCGGACCCGAGACGCGGGGCCAGGTCATCCAGCTGGTCGGGGTGTTCGAGGGGAAGATCGTGGACGTCGGCCCGGAGCACCTCACGGTGATGCTGGCCGGCGCACCCACCAAGCTCGACGACTTCGAAGACCTCATCCGGGGCTACGGGATCGTCGAGATGCAGCGGACCGGTCGCGTGGCGTTGCCTATGCTGGACCGGGCCGATCACCGGGGCCGTCCGGCCGCCGGAACGGCAGACACCACAGAAAAGGCAGGTTGAGCGCAGATGGCCACGCTGTATTACGAGAAGGATGCAGACGCCAGTCTCATCGGCAACCGCAAGGTGGCCGTGATCGGCTACGGGTCCCAGGGCCACGCCCACGCCCTCAACCTCTCCGAGTCGGGAGTCGACGTGCGCGTCGGACTGCGTGAGGGCTCCTCGTCGCGGGCCAAGGCCGAGGAGGCGGGCCTGCGGGTCCTGTCGGTGGCGGACGCCGCCGCCGAGGCCGACCTCATCATGGTCCTCCTGCCCGACACCGAGCAGGCCAAGGTCTACGAGACCGAGATCGCACCCCACCTCCAGGCAGGGGACGCGCTCTTCTTCGCCCACGGCTTCAACATCCGCTTCGACCTCATCAGCCCGCCGGCCGACGTCGACGTGGCCATGGTCGCCCCGAAGGGTCCGGGCCACCTGGTGCGCCGGACCTACACCGAGGGAGGCGGCGTGCCGTCGCTCATCGCCGTGGCCCAGGACCCCACCGGCAAGGCCCACGCCCTGGCGCTGTCGTACGCGCACGGTATCGGTGGCACCCGTGCCGGCGTGCTCGACACCACGTTCGCCGAGGAGACCGAGACCGACCTGTTCGGTGAGCAGGTCGTCCTCTGCGGCGGGATGACGGCGCTGGTCCAGGCCGGCTTCGAAACGCTCGTGGATGCGGGCTACCAGCCCGAGTCGGCGTACTTCGAGTGTCTCCACGAGCTCAAGCTCATCGTCGACCTGATGTACGAGCAGGGCATCGCGGGCATGCGGTACTCCATCTCCGACACCGCGGAGTACGGCGACCTGACCCGGGGGCCCCGGGTGATCAACCAGGCGGTCAAGGACGAGATGCGGGCCATCCTCGACGAGATCCAGGACGGCCGGTTCGCCGCCGAGTGGGTCAAGGAGAACGTCGACGGTCGGCCGAACTACGACCGGCTCAAGAAAGCCGGGCAGGAGCACCAGATCGAGACGGTCGGCGCCGAGCTCCGGGACATGATGCCGTTCGTCACCGCCGGCAAGCAGAAGGTGCAGGACATCTCCGGCGGTTGAGCCCGCTCGGACCGCCGATCGGCAGTAGCGCAGCTGACGACTCCCCGTGGCCCCGGCCACGGGGAGTGTCGCATGGCGGGACAGTCAGCCGGCGGCCGTCGTGGTCGACGTGGCCCCCGGCGTCGTGGTCGTCGACGTGGCCGCCGCTGCGAACGAGTTGAAGATCTGCGTCGACAGGGCCTCGGCCTGGGCGACGGAGGCAGGCGAGGTCACCGTGACCTGGGTCTCACCGACCAGGGACACCAGGGTGGTGATGGTGTGGACTCCCGAGTGCACCGAGTAGTAGTAGGCCTGGACGCCGGCGCCCGACACGTCGGTGACGGATTCGTGGAGCTTGGCGAGTGTCTGCTGCTCCGCTGCGGCGACCGTCGGCGTGACGCTGCCCCGGAAGCCGATGAGCACGGTGTCGAGCGGTGCCGATCTGTCGGTGGGTTGGAAGGTGCAGAGCGTCGCCGCCGTGCTGTTGCGCACGGTCGGGATCTCGACGGCCAGACCGAGCGCCGACTGGATCTGGGCCGGGGTGACCAACGTGCAGACCGAGCTGGTCCCCTGATGTCCCGCCAGCGGGGTCGTCGTCGGGGAGCTGCCCGACGACGAGCTGGAGCAGGCCGCCACGGTCACGGGGAGGACCAGGGCTCCGAGGAGGAGCGCGGCCGGTCGGCTCAGACGGTTCGTCGTGGGCACGGCGCGACCCTACACGTGTGCCGGAGGGGCCTTTCCGCGGGGGTTACTGAGCGAGTGCACCGACCACATGGGTGATGCACCCGCACAGCGCGGCGATGTCCTCGGGGTCGATGGCCGGGAACATGGCGATCCGGAGCTGGTTCCGACCGAGCTTTCGGTAGGGCTCGGTGTCGACGATCCCGTTGGCCCGCAGGATCTTGGCCACCTGGGCGGCGTCGATCGAGTCGTCGAGATCGATGGTCCCGATGACGTGACTGCGGTCCTGCTCGCGCGACACGAAGGGGGTGGCGAATTCGGAGTTGTCCGCCCACGTGTAGAGGATTTCTGCCGAGCGGTCGCTGCGACCGGTCGAGAACTCCAAGCCCCCGTTGTCGTTGAACCAGCGCACCTGGTCGTCGAAGAGGAACAGTGTCGCCAGCGCCGGGGTGTTGTAGGTCTGGTCGAGGCGCGAGTTGTCGAGGGCGATGGTGAGGTCCATGGACGCCGGCACCCACCGCCCGGTGGCGGCGATGGCACCGATCCGCTCGATGGCGGCGGGGGAGAGGAGGGCGACCCAGAGGCCGCCGTCGGAACCGAAGCACTTCTGCGGCGCGAAGTAGTACGCGTCGAACTCGGTCGGGTCGACCCGCAGGCCTCCGGCGCCCGAGGTGGCGTCCACGGCGACGAGTCCACCACCGTCAGCCGGGAGTGGCGCTCCCTCGGGCCGGAGAATGGGCATCATGACGCCCGTCGAGGTCTCGTTGTGGGTGAGTGCGTACAGGTCGATGCCGTCGCGGGCCACCGGCACGGGGTGGGTGCCGACCTCGGAGGTGATGACCTCGGGATCCTCCAGGTGGGGTGCGGCGGTGGCCGCCGTGGCGAACTTCGAGGAGAACTCGCCGAAGGTCAGGTGCTGGCTCCGGGTCTCGATCAGGCCGAAGGTGGCGGCATCCCAGAAGCAGGTCGTCCCCCCGTTGCCGAGGACGACCTCGTAGCCCTCCGGGAGGGAGAAGAGCGAGGCCAGCCCCGCTCGCAGGCTCCCGACCACGTTCTTGACGGTCTTCTGGCGGTGACTGGTCCCGAGATACGTGCCCGAGGCGGCGGCCAGGGCCGCCACGGCCTCCGGACGGACCTTCGAGGGACCGGCCCCGAACCGCCCGTCAGCGGGCAGGAGGGAGGTGGGGATGCGGATGTCAGGGGAGTCGGTCACGTATGGAATCATGGCACTCATGGCCCAGCAGACTGAAACCGGCTCCGACGCGCCGCGTGGCGCAGGGGTCACCGGCAACCGCATCTCGGCCCGGATCGCCGCCGTGTCGCCGTCGGCGACGCTGGCGGTGGACGCCAAGGCCAAGGCCCTGAAGGCGCAGGGGGAGAACGTGATCGGCTTCGGCGCCGGTGAACCGGACTTCCCGACCCCGGCCGCGATCGTGGCCGCCGCCGAGCTGGCCTGCCGCGAACCGAAGAACCATCGCTACACCCCGACGGCCGGACTACCCGAGCTGCGCGAGGCCGTGGCCGCCAAGACGCTGCGTGACTCCGGTCTGGAGGTGGCGCCCGCGCAGGTCCTCATCACCAACGGTGGCAAGCAGGCCGTGGCCAACTCGTTCGCCGCCCTCTGCGACCCGGGCGACGAGGTCCTGGTACCCGCCCCGTACTGGACCACGTACCCCGAGGTCATCGCCCTGGCCGGCGGTGTGCCCGTGGTGGTCCAGACCGGCGCGTCCAGTGGCTTCCGGGTGACGGTCGACCAGCTCGAGGCCGCCCGGACGCCTGCCACCAAGGTCCTGCTCTTCGTGTCACCCTCCAACCCGACCGGCGCGGTGTACCCCCGGGAGGAGATCGAGGCCATCGGTCGGTGGGCCGCGGACCACGGCATCTGGGTCGTCACCGATGAGATCTACGAGCACCTGGTCTACGACGGCGTCGAGCACCACTCGATGCCGGTGGTCGTGCCCGAACTGGCCGAGCGCTGCATCGTGGTGAACGGTGTGGCGAAGACGTACGCCATGACCGGCTGGCGGGTGGGTTGGATGCTGGGTCCCGCCGACGTCATCGCCGCGGCCACCAACCTGCAGTCCCATGAGACGTCGAACGTGGCCAACGTGTCCCAGCAGGCCGCCCTCGCCGCCGTGTCGGGCGACCTCACCGCGGTGGCCATGATGCGGGAGGCCTTCGACCGCCGACGCCGCACCATGGTCCGGATGCTCAACGAGATCGACGGGGTCGAGTGCCTCCTGCCCGAAGGGGCGTTCTACGCCTACCCGTCGGTGTCCGGCCTCTACGGGCGCGAGCTGGCCGGGCGCACCAGCTCCTCGTCCGCGGAGCTGGCCGAGCTGGCCATCGAGGTGGCGAAGGTGGCCGTCGTGCCCGGCGAGGCGTTCGGCACACCCGGGTACTTCCGCATGTCCTACGCCCTGGGCGACGACGACCTGGTGGAGGGCGTCACCCGCCTGGCCGGGCTGTTCGGCGGGGGCTGACCGACCCCGGGCACGCCGACGACCTGCCGGTTGGCCGACCGGGTGCCCGGACGGTCATGCTGTAGGGAACCAGCACCGGTGCCGGGGCGGCCCTCCCGGCTCCCGGCGCGTCCGTCGTGCCACACACTCGCTCCAAGCACCGCGGTCGCCAGGCGACCGCCAACCGAAAGGAACACCATGGGTAGGGTCCTCGTCACCGAAAAGCTGGCCCAGCCGGGTCTGGACCTCATGGCCGAGGCCGGCCACGACGTCGACGTCCAGCTTGATCTGACTCCCGAGCAGCTGGTCGACGCCATCGTGGGTGCCAACGCCCTGGTCATCCGGTCGGCGACCAACGTGACCGCCGAGGTACTGACCGCGGGCACCGACCTCGTCGTCGTGGGCCGCGCCGGAATCGGCCTCGACAACGTCGATGTGGCCGCCGCCACCGAGCGCGGCGTGATGGTGGTCAACGCACCGCAGTCCAACATCCTGTCGGCCGCCGAGCAGGCCATGGCACTGCTCCTGGCCCAGGCCCGCAACATCCCCCAGGCCCACGCCGCACTGGTGGCCGGCAAGTGGGAGCGGTCGAAGTGGGAGGGCGTGGAGCTCCACGGCAAGACGCTCGGCATCGTCGGGCTCGGTCGGGTCGGCGCCCTCGTGGCCCAGCGGGCGCTCGCCTTCGGCATGCGGCTCGTGGCCTACGACCCGTTCGTGTCGGCCGACCGGGCCAAGCACATGGGCGTCGAGCTGATGAGCCTCGAGCAGCTGATGGGGGAGTCGGACTTCGTGACCGTCCACCTGCCGAAGAACAAGGAGACCCTGGGCCTCATCGGCGCGGACATGCTGGCGAAGTCCAAGCCCGGCCTGCGCATCATCAATACGGCCCGCGGCGGCATCGTCGACGAGGAGGCGCTCGCCCAGGCCATCCGGGCCGGGCAGGTGCAGGGTGCCGGCCTGGACGTCTTCGCCAAGGAGCCCACCACCGAGTCGCCGCTCTTCGAACTGTCATCCGTGGTGGTCGCCCCCCACCTGGGTGCGTCGACCGTGGAGGCCCAGGACAAGGCCGGCGTCACCATCGCCGAGCAGGTGATCCTGGCGCTGGCCGGTGACTTCGTGCCGTTCGCGGTGAACGTGAACGCCACCGACGTGTCCGAGACGGTCCGGCCCTTCATGGGGCTCGCCGAGCAGCTCGGTCGCATTCTCGCCGGCCTCGAGGGCGGCCTGCCCGACACGCTGGAGATCGAGTACCAGGGCGGCCTGGCCGGCTCCGGGACCGGCATCCTGACCCTGTCGGTGCTGAAGGGACTCTTCGCCGAGGGGACGGCCGAGCCGGTGTCCTACGTGAATGCGCCGCAGCTGGCCGCCGAGCGCGGCCTCGAGGTCCGGGAGACGTCGACGGTCACGGCCCACGACTTCGTGAACCTCATCACCCTCCGGGGCGGCGGCCACTCCGTGGCTGGAACCCTCGCCGGTCCGCGGTCCGAGCCGCGCCTCGTGATGCTGGACGACCACACGGTCGAGGTCCCGCCGGCACCCCACATGGTGGTCGTGCGCAACGACGACAGCCCGGGCATGATCGGCGTGGTCGGGACCATCCTCGGCGATGCCGAGGTGTCGATCTCCTCGATGGCCGTGGGCCCGTCGGCCACCGGACACACGGCGCTGATGGTGCTGTCGACCTCGGGGGAGATCCCCGACGAGGCGCTGGCACGGCTGCGGGACTCGGTGGGCATCAGCGACGTCCACACCGTCCGGACCTGACCGGAGCACCGTGGACGTCGGGCCCGTGCCGGGGTTCTCCGGCGGCCAGGTGGTGACGGTGTTCCGGTCCCGACGTCGGGCCGGTTCCGATGAGACCTACGCGCGCACGGCGGCGGCCATGCTCGCGTCGGCCCGGGACGTGCCGGGGTTCGTCGACTTCGCCACGTTCACGGGCGACCACGGGGATCGGGTGTCGATCGTCACCTTCGCGACCCCGGAGGCGCAGGCAGCCTGGCGCGACGATCACTCGCACCGTGAGGCGCAGGTGCAGGGACGGGACGAGTTCTACGAGTGGTACTCGGTCCAGGTCGCCACGTGCACGGGTGCGACCGTCTGGGAGCGCCCTGGCGGGTGACGTCGTCTCCCGGTGGTCCCGGTCCTCCGACTCAGGAGGGTCCGACGTCCTTGACCGGCACCGGGGGCCAGGTGTCGCCGCCGATGGACGGCACGACCTCGGCGTGCCCGCCGACCGGTGCCCGCAGGCGGGACACCACCGCGGCGGCCACAGTCAGGAGCAGAGCCAGGATCAGTCCACGGCGGATGCGGCGCGAGGTTGACAGCATCCCGTCACTGTAGGTCCGTCGACCGGCGTCGGATCCCTGACCGGTGGTGGTTCCCGGGTCCGGCCGCCGGCAGACCGTCTTCCCGACGCAGATCGCCGCCGGGTGCCGACGAGGTGAACGTGGCCTGACCGGACGGTTACCGGACGGTGATCATTTCCTACGCACCGCCGAGTGCCCCGGTTTCGCGTTGACAGCAGCTGGCCCGTGTGCGACTACTTGGCCGTCCGGAACTCTGCGTGGGCCACGGACGACACCCGACCGGAGGGCCGGGGGCCGGGTGGGGCGTAACGACGCCGCCAGCCGTGCTCAGCTCACCTCTCCGTAGAACTGGACACATGACACCCACCCGAACCGAACCCGCCATCGGACGCTCCCGGTCCCGGACCGGCCGCAGGATCGCCGTGTCGATCGTGCTCGGCCTCGGCCTCGGCCTCGTCCTGAGTGCCTGCGGGGCCTCCTCGTCGAGCCCGACCTCCACGTCGGCGACCACCGACGCCATCGTCAAGCCTCCGGTGGAGACGGTGCAGGACTGTTCGTACGCTCCCGACGACAAGGTCCCGACCGGCGAGCCACAGGGCATCCAGCCACCGTTTCCGGCCTTCACTCCTGACCCGTCCGCCCAGTCCGCCCTCCACCACATCAAGGACCACGGCGGGACGGGTCTGGTCTACGGATTCCAGCTCCCGAGCGGCACCGACCTCTACGCGGGGCCCGACACGTCGTCCGGGGTGATCGGGACAATCCCCACCGCTCGCTCGATCCTGCTCTTCGACCCGGTCCTCTGGACGACGTCGTCCGGCCACCACTGGCTCGTCTCGTTCCTGGCGTGCGGCGGTGCCAGTCCGTACTGGGTCGACGTGAGCCAGATCAAGCAGGCCGATCCCACCGTCTTCAGCGGCATCGAGCAGCAGATCTCCACACTGCTCGGCTCCCAGGACTACACCTCGACCGGACACGCGTCATCGCTCCCGGTGGTGGTGAGCCCGTCCGGTCACTTCGCATGGAAGGACCCGCAGGTGCCCTTCTCCCCGGCCCGGGGCGAGTTCGTGGGGTACGGGATCTGACCGCTGGCGGGGCGTGACCGGGCCCCGTCGCGAACAGCCACGGGATCATCACCGAACGATCACCCGGGCATCGCGGAACGTTTGCCTGGCGTTCACCTTGGCTCGGTAGGTTGCCGGCAGGCGCCTGCGACAGGGCGCGGAAGGCCCGCCAGAGGCCACGCACGACAGACGCGACCGACCGCCGAAAGGGCTGAGGACACCCAGAAGATGGCCATCGATCTCGACACGCCCCGGGCCGAGCCGCAGCACGTCACGCCCACCCCCATCGTCGTCACCCGGGACTACTCGACACCCGACCGGATCTTCCGGGGCGGCGTCCAGGTCTCCGGGGCCGGTGTGTTCGTCCTCCTCGTCGCCATCGGCTCGTTCCTGGCCTGGTACGGCTGGCCGGCGTTCAAGACGGCCGGCTGGGGCTTCTTCACCCACTCCGGGCCCGTCACCCCGGGTTCGAGCTCCGGGTTCGGCGTCCTGGCATCGCTGACCGGCACGGTCGAGGTCGCCTTCGTGGCCATGCTTGTCGGCGCCCCCGTCGCGATCTGCACCGCACTGTTCCTGAGCGAGTACGCGCCGCTCAAGACCCGATCGTCGCTCATCGCCATGATCGACCTGGCCGCCGCCATCCCGTCGATCATCTTCGGCCTCTGGGCGTTCTTCGAGCTCCAGCCGAACGTCGTCGGATTCAGCACGTGGCTCTCGCGTCACGCCTCGTTCATCCCGTTCTTCAAGGTGTCGAGCCCGCCGCTCAACGCGTCGATCTTCATCGCCGGACTGGTCGTCGGCATCATGATCGTCCCGATCGTCGCCTCGATCTGCCGTGAGGTGTTCTCCCTCGCCCCGGCAGGCGAACGGGAGGCCGCGTTGGCCCTCGGCGCCAGCCGCTGGCAGATGATCCGCACCGTCGTCATGCCGTTCGCCCGCGGCGGCATGATCGGCGCCGTCATGCTGGGTCTGGGCCGGGCCCTCGAGGAGACCATCGCGGTGTCGATCATCCTCGGTGGCTCCTACAAGGTGACCACGGAGATCCTCCAGCACGGTGGTTCGACGATCTCGCAGCTGATCGCCACCAACTTCGGCTCCGGCGGCCAGCTCGGTCTGCACGACCTGCTCCTGTGCGGGTTCGTGCTCTTCATCCTCACGTTGATCATCAACCTGGCGGCGTCGGCCATCGTGAACCGGTCCCGGAGCGGCGCGGGGATCGACCTGTGACGACCCAGACCGCGCCCCAGGGGGTCCTCGTCACGACGACCTCGGCCTCCACCCAGACGCCGTCCTCGACAAGGCCCCCCGACACGGAGCGAGGCCCCGCCGGCGGCTCCGGCTCCGGTCCCGGCTCCGACGAGCCGCCGACCCCGCCCCGCCCACGTCGTCTGCCCTCGCCCATCCGCCCGAGCTCCTTCGGCGCCGAGGACGTCTTCCTCCTGGTGGCATCCGCCGTCTCAGCGCTGTGCCTGGTCTGGATCGTCTTCTACCAGCTGACGTCCCTGTCGGGTGGCCTCGGTTTCCTCGTGGCCTGGTACCTGACCTTCCTCGCCCTCACCTGGCTGGGCACCGCCCAGGTGATCGAGCGCCAGGTGGCGACGGACCGGGTGGTGGGTGTGGTCGTGGTCAGTGCCGCGCTCCTCGTCATCGGTCTCGTGCTGTTCATCGTGGTCTGGGTCGCGTACAAGGCGCTGCCGTCCATCCACTGGGGATCGCTGTTCACCAAGGACCAGAAGAACTTCCAGGTGGCTGATCCGAACGCACTCCGTCAGGTGGGCATCCTCCACGCCATCATCGGCACCGTCGAACAGGTGCTCATCGCCGTGGCCATCGGCGTCCCCTTCGCCGTGGCCACCGCCATCTACCTCAACGAGGTGAAGGGCTTCGGTTCACGGACCGTGCGGACCGTCGTGACCGCCATGAGCGGCACGCCCTCGGTGGTGGCCGGCATCTTCATCTACTCGATGCTGATCCTCACCCACGTGCTGAGCTACTCCGGCTTTGCCGCATCGTTGGCACTGGTGGTGATCCTGCTGCCCTCGGTCACCCGCGTGGTCGAAGAGGTGCTACGTGTCGTGCCGAGTGGCCTGCGGGAGGCGTCCCAGGCGCTCGGCGCACCGGAGTGGCGGACGGTCTGGTCGGTCGTGCTGCCCACGGCGCGCTCGGGTGTCGTCACCGCGGTCCTGCTCGGTGTCGCCCGCATCGTCGGTGAGACGGCACCGCTCCTCTTTACCGCCTTCGGGTCGCAGGTCATCAACTGGAACGCCTTCAGCCACGACCAGGGCGCGCTGCCACTGGTCATCTGGTCGGACGTCCGCCAGGCGCAGCCGGTGCTCATCGCACTCGCCTTCCAGGCGGCGTTCGTCCTGATGTCGCTCGTGTTGATCCTGTTCGTCCTGGCCCGGATCTTCAGCCGGCCCCGTGGGCGCAAGGGCGGCACGCGGCGTGGTGACAGCCGGCCGGTCGAGGACGACCTGATGGCGAGGATGTTCGTGCCCGTACCGATCGAGGAGTCCACCGACACATGACGACGACCCTTCCCCCGTCTTCGGCTCCGGTCGACCCGGACCGTCCGGCCGCCTTTGCCGGCACACACGTCCTGGGCGAGCCGGGACAGATCGACGCCGACGGCGTGTGCGCGTGGTTCGGCGGCCGACTGGTGCTCGAGTCCGTGGACCTCGTGATGGAGAAGTCCAAGGTGACCGCACTCATCGGACCGTCCGGCTGCGGCAAGTCCACCTTCCTGCGCATCCTCAACCGGATGCACGAGGTCGTGCCCGGTGCCCAGCTGGCGGGCTCCGTCAAACTCGACGGTATCGACATCTACGGCCCCGGCCAGCGCGCCATGGAGACCCGCCGGCACATCGGCATGGTCTTCCAGAAGCCGAATCCGTTCCCGGCGATGACCATCGCCGAGAACGTGCTGGCGGGACTCAGGTTCTCCCGCATCTCCGCCCCCGACAAGAACGACCTCATCGAGGAGTCGCTCACGAAGGGCGGACTGTGGAACGAGGTCAAGGACCGTCTCGGCGAGCTCGGCGGTGCCCTGTCCGGCGGCCAGCAGCAGCGTCTGTGCATCGCCCGTTCGCTGGCGGTCAAGCCCCGGGTCCTCCTGATGGACGAGCCGTGTTCGGCGCTCGATCCGACGTCGACGCTCCGCATCGAACAGACGATCAAGGAGATCGCCGACGAGGTGACGGTCGTCATCGTGACCCACAACATGCAACAGGCCCAGCGCGTGTCCGACTACTGCGCGTTCTTCCTCGCCGAGGAGAACCAGCCCGGACGCGTCATCGAGTCCGGCAGGACCGGGATGATCTTCGGCGAGCCCACCGACCAGAGGACGTTCGACTATGTCAATGGCCAGTTCGGTTAGGCGCCGCGCGCGCCGCGCTCATCGACCGGGCGCCGTCGTCGGGGCCTTCGTGGTCCTGGTCGCGGCCGTCCAGCTCTGGGGAGTGGTGCCCGCGGGCGCCAGCCCCTCGATGCAGTCCACCGGTTCGAGCTTCGCGTCCGTGGCCATCCAGCAGTGGGTGGGCCAGTCGTCGACCCTCTACGGACTCAACATCAACTGGCAGGTGTCGTCGTCGGTCATCGGCCTCAACAACTTCGGTCAGAACCAGATCGACTTCGCCGCCTCGGACATCCCCTACAGCGCCGAGCAGTCGACCTACTACCCGTCGCAGCCCTACCAGTACCTGCCCGACGAGGCCGGCGGACAC
>Ga0302154_10000972_pt1 | contig 24530 bp, 15 predicted proteins | sample I_Bog_N2_3_FD_193507 | JGI IMG/M metagenome (GOLD analysis project Ga0302154, IMG submission 193507) | Peat permafrost microbial communities from Stordalen Mire near Abisko, Sweden - I_Bog_N2_3 | ecosystem: Environmental > Terrestrial > Soil > Wetlands > Peat | place: Sweden: Abisko, Stordalen... | reverse complement strand
GATTGGCGTGGCTGCCACATGGGACGCCCCTCTATTGCAACAGGTGGCCACTGTGATCTCCACCGAAGCGCGTGCGAAATACAACCACGCCATCGCCGAAGGCAACCACGGCATCTACTATGGCCTGACCATCTGGTCGCCCAACATTAACATCTTCCGCGATCCGCGCTGGGGACGAGGGCAGGAGACCTATGGCGAAGATCCATTCCTAACTGCCAGCCTTGGCGTTGCGTTCGTCAGCGGCTTGCAGGGGGATGATGCGAAGTACATCCGCGCAATCTCCACACCGAAGCACTTCGCGGTGCACAGTGGACCGGAGACTCTGCGGCATCGGTTTAATGTGGATGTCTCGCCGCACGACCTGGAAGACACCTACCTGCCGGCGTTCCGAGCCACAGTCACGCAGGCGCACGCGCAGTCGATTATGTGTGCCTACAACGCGGTGGACGGGGCACCAGCCTGCGCCAATCCGCAATTGTTGAGCAAGATTCTGCGCGGCGAGTGGGGATTCGATGGCTTTGTTACCTCCGACTGTGGAGCGATTGGTGACATTGCCAAAGGTCACCAGTTCACTGCGGACGTGGAGCATGCTGCGGTCGCTGCCGTGCGCGCCGGGACGGACACCAGTTGCGGCACCGAATTCAGCACACTCACCCAGGCAGTAAAGGATGGGCTCATCCAGGAGAAGCAACTCGACGTTGCAGTTCAGCGGCTCTTTCGTGCGCGCTTTGAGCTGGGCATGTTCGACCCTCCAGCCGATGTTGCCTATGCCAACCTCCCATTCAGCGAAGTGGACTCCGAGCCGCATCGCCTGCTCGCTCTACAGACAGCCCGAGAGGCAATGGTGCTGCTGAAGAATCAGGATCACATCCTGCCGCTGGATGTTCGAGGCAAGACGATCGGCGTCATCGGACCCAACGCGGCGAACCTGGCGGCGCTGGAAGGGAACTACAACGCTGTGCCGTCGCATCCCGTAACGCCTCTCGACGGTCTGCGCAACGCCGTTGGCAGAGATGGCAAAGTACTCTATGCGCAGGGTTCGGGTTATGTGGATGGCGTGATGGTTCCGGTGCCGGAGTCTGTTCTGCGCGTCGCGCACGGCTCTGCTGAAGCAGGTCTGCGTGCGGAATACTTTGCGAACACTGACTTCAGCGGCACACCCGCTGTTACCCGCACCGACCATCAGATCGACTTCGACTGGAATGGCGCCAGCCCGGCGCCGGGCGTAGACGCGCAGCGCTTCGGCGTGCGCTGGACCGGCACCATCGCCGTACCCGTTGCCGGGGACTACAACTTCAGCGCAACACTGGCTGATTGCTCCAGCTGCGACGAAGCGGAGTCCTACAAGGTCTATCTCGACGGAACCATGGTCGCCCAGCAGGTGACGCCACAACGGCCCTGGCGCAGCACCACACCAGCGCCGTTCAAGCTGCACTTTGCCGATACGCAACCCCATGATTTGATCGTTGAGTACACGCACCAGGCGCCGGTCTTTGGAGCGGGCATCACGCTGAACTGGCAGCCTCCGGCCGCTGCGTTGCGTGAGCAGGCAGCTGAGGTGGCCCGGCAATCCGATGTCGTAGTGGCGTTCGTCGGCCTTTCACCACATCTTGAGGGCGAGGAGATGCCGATTAAGCTGGAGGGATTCGCTGGCGGCGACCGCACGGACATTCAACTTCCCGCCGAGCAGCAGCAGATGCTCGAAGCTGTAGCTGCAACGGGAAAGCCGCTGGTCGTCGTGCTGATGAACGGCAGCGCGCTCGCCGTGGACTGGGCGCAGCAACACGCCGGCGCCATCCTTGAAGCCTGGTATCCGGGCGAGGAAGGTGGCACCGCAATCGCCGAGACGCTGCTGGGGCAGAACAATCCGGCGGGTAGGCTTCCCGTGACCTTCTACGCCTCCATCTCGCAACTGCCGCCATTCGATGACTACTCGATGCACGACCGCACCTACCGCTACTCCAGGGCATTGCCGCTCTACCACTTCGGTTCAGGGCTGAGTTATACGCAGTTTCGTTACACAGCCAGAGACCTCCCCACGACGAAGATTACGGCTGGAGATCCACTGGAGGTATCAGCAAACGTCTCGAACACCGGCAAGGTTGCGGGCGATGAGGTGGTGGAGGTATATCTCACGCCGCCGGCCTCGGAGCTGGTCCCGCTGCGGTCGCTGGTGGCTTTCAAGCGTATACATCTGCTCGCTGGCCAGAGTCAGGCTGTCAGTTTCAGGATTGACCCGCGGCAGTTAAGCGAGGTCGATGCACGGGGACGGCGATCCGTTCTTCCCGGGCGCTACAAGCTCTACATCGGAGGCGGACAACCGGCAGATGATGCGCCCGGATTAGCCTTCGAGATAGCTGGGACGAAGCCACTTCCTGAATGATGGTAGTTGTGCAGTTTGAAATTCAGGCCGGTTCTCTGGGTCTAGTGCTTCCTCGCGGTCGCCATGCGATCCAGCTCACTGCCGGCGAGCAGAAAACCGCCCACGCCGAAGACGTAGCTCGATGAAGGCGCAAAGGCATCCGGAGCTGCGCCCACCGGTTGAATCGAGCCCAGCCGTCCCGTCGCATAGATGTGCGAGACCATGCCCGCCCACGATCGCTCTACTACTGGCCGGTAGGTCTTCGCATCCAGCAGGCCGTTGTTAATTCCCCAGGCCATCGCATAAGTAAAGAAAGCCGAACCCGAGACCTCAGACATCGGATAGGCATCGGGGTCGAGCAGCCCGGTCTTCCAGAGCCCATCCGGCGTTTGCAGTGTGGCGATCTGCGCGGCCATCTCGCGATACTCCGCAACATACTTCGGCCGCGCCGGATAGTCCTTTGGCATCAACTCCAGCACCTGGGCCAGCGCCGCGAGCACCCACCCGTTGCCCCGAGCCCAGAACAGCGGCTTGCCATTCTTCTCCGTCTTGGCCAGGTAACTGGCATCGCGCCAGTACAGGTGGTACTGGTGGTTGTAGAGCGCGTCATAAGTAATCCACCACTCGCGGTCCATCAGGTCGAGATACCTGCGATCTCCGGTGATCGTGTACAGCCGCACCAGCACGGGAGGCGCCATGAACAGCGCATCGCACCACCACCACAGCGGCTTCTTCGGGTCGTCTGTGCGCGCGACCAGCCTGTCCAGAATCGCCTTCGTTGCAGCGATCCTCACCGGATCGGGCTTCTCTTTGTAGAGATCGAGATACGCCTGCCCCAGCGCCTCATCGTCAGCGTGAGGAAAGCGCTCGTCGAGGAGCTGCCAGTCCGAGCGCGTGGCGAACCGCTCCACGGCGGACGCGTAGTTCGGGTCGACGGTATCATGCGAGGCCGCCAACAAGCCGTCATACAACGCTGCGTAGGTCCACTGCTGATTGAACTTGGCCTCCGCATAGGCCAGCTGCCAGTCGCCGACCTTCCGCATCGCCGCCTGGATATCCTTAGGGTCGAGCTTGCCGGAGAGGTTGGCCAGCCGTCCGGGATCGCTCGGCGCATCGCCGCTGGCCTCGCGATCGACCACAGTCGCGGGGGGCCTCTGCTGCGCGCACGCAGGGACGGCCAGTGCAAAGACCACACCACACAGCAGCACAGTATCTCGCAGGCAGGGATGGGCAAATCTGATCACGCTTGTCTCCTTTGCAGAGAGATCATCTTTTTTTGACAATCATCGGCGCTAGCGAATATATCAGTCAGGATATTGTTCACGGCTGTTACAAAATCTCTCCGGCAGTGTTATAAGTTCTCCATAGAAAAGCGTTAACAACTTCGTATTGGCGCTTCGCTCCCGGAATCCGTTCCAAGTTTCCTCAGGCAGAGGTCGCCTTTCGATATGCAACGCTTCAGCCTCAGACGTACCGCGACCGCGTCCAACAAGACGCCGCGCACCATTAACCGCAATCTCGTCTTCAATCTCATCCGCACCAGGCAGCCGATATCGCGGGCGGATTTGGCGCGGGCCTCCGGCCTGCAGCGCAGCACCATCTCCCTCATCGCGGAAGATCTGATTCAGGACGGCTGGGTCGTCGAGGGCTCCATCGGCAAGCTGCCGCGTGGCCGCAGCCCGACCTTTCTCGAGATCAATCGCAGGCGGGCCATCATCGCCCTGGACATACACCCGGCACAGACCATGGTAGCTGTGACCGACCTCGCGGGGAAGATCATCGCGCAACAGATGGTGGTAGTCCCTGAAGGAGCCACCAAGGCGCTGAATGCCATCGTCACCGCCATTGCCAGGATTCGGTCCGCGCACCCTGACCTCTCGTTTGACGGCATCGGAATCTGCCTGCCCGGCCGCGTCGACCTCCACCTTCAGCAGCTGATCTTCGCCCCGAATCTTCATTGGCCCGTGCTCAGCCTCAAGGCCAGGATGGAGGCCGCCACAGGCCTGCGCGTGGAGATGGATAACGTCGCCAACGCCTGCGCATTATCTGAGGTCTGGTTTGGCAGTACGGATGGCAGGCACGATCTCGTCGTGGTCGCGGTCTCTGAAGGCATCGGCACCGGCATCTTCGCCAATGGACAACTGCTCCGGGGCGAAAACGGTATGGCTGGCGAGTTCGGTCACATCCAGATCATGCCCACCGGCCCCTTGTGCGCCTGCGGAAACCGCGGCTGTTGGGAGACCTTTGCCTCCAACCGTGCCGCGCTCTCTTACTACAAGGAGCTGGCCGCGCCGGCCAAACTGCCTACCTTCGATCTCCTTCTGCAATATGCCCAGAGCGGCGATAAGGCAGCCGTACAGGCGCTCACCCGCATGGCGGAGTATCTGGGGCGTGGCATCCGCATGATCTCCGCTGCCCTTGCCCCACGCGAGATTGTCATCGTAGGCGATATCACCACGGTCTGGAAACGCTATGGCCCCGTTGTCGAAGCGGAGATGGCCAAGAATGCCTTCACGCGGGTGCCGAGGCTGCGACCTGCCTACGACGGCACCGCAGCCCGGCTGCGCAGCGCGGTTGCGCTCGTCCTGGGAGAAGATCCGCTAGACGCTGAGCAATAGGTTCCCGCATCTTTGGCGACCCAGATTGATCCAGTCCCCGACTCGCGGACCCCTTGACACACCCCATACAATAGAAGCAGTCGAGAAGATGGCGCGGCCACCCCGGGCTCTTCTCCCATCGAACCTCAGGGTTCCTCTCAATGAGCGATATTTGACAACTCAGGCCCGATTCGCAGGCTAACCAACGGCATATCTTGAGGTTATAGGCGAATATATCCTCGAGATAGGTTCTCGGCAGACCCTCGCAACGGCCCCGCTGAAAACAAAGGGGTTATCGCACCCCAAACAGCGCATCCAGAATGGCAGGTCCGGACCTAAGTCTTTATTTATGAGGATTTTGTGCGAAAACGGGTGGGGGCGGCCCCTCGCCGGTTCACGACTCCACTGTTAAAGGAGGCGTATGATTCCGTTTCGTCTTGAATGGAGATTCGCATGGCCGGGCCACAGTACGTTCTTGCACTGGATCAAGGCACCACAAGCTCGCGCGCGCTGGTGATCGACGCATCCGGAACAGTGGTCTCGGTTGCGCAGAGGTCCTTCCCGCAGATCTTTCCGCAGCCAGGCTGGGTTGAGCATTGTCCCCGGGAGATATGGTCGTCGCAGAGCGGGGTCGTTACGGAAGCCCTCGCCGGTGCCGACCTCACCGAGCGCAACATCGCCGCCATCGGCATCACCAACCAGCGCGAAACCACCATCCTGTGGGACCGCGAGACCGGTGAGCCCGTCTACAACGCCATCGTCTGGCAGGACCGGCGCACCGCCGAATTCTGCGATGCGATTCGTGCACGCGGCGATGCGCCGATGATCCAGGCAAAGACCGGCCTTCTGCCCGACGCGTACTTCTCCGCGAGCAAGCTGAACTGGCTGCTCAACAACATCGAAGGCGCTCGCCAGCGCGCCAACGCCGGCAAGCTCGCCTTCGGCACAGTAGACACCTGGCTGATCTGGAAGCTTACGCAGGGCGAAACGCACATCACGGACGTGACCAACGCCTCCCGCACCATGCTCTTCAACATCCACACGCTGGAGTGGGACGAGGAGCTGCTGAAGCTGTTCGACATTCCCGCCTCGGTGCTGCCGCAGGTCGTAGCCTCCAGCGGACGCTGCGCGGTGACGAAGGGCATCCTCGACGGTATCCCCATCGCTGGAATCGCCGGCGACCAGCAGGCAGCGCTCTTCGGCCAGATGTGCAGCTCGCCCGGCATGGCGAAGTGCACCTTCGGCACCGGCGCCTTTATGCTGCTGAACACTGGCAAGAAGCCGGTCACGTCGAAGAACCAGCTGCTCACCACCATCGCGTGGCAGATCGGAAAACGCGTGGAGTACGCGCTGGAAGGCAGCATGTTGATGGCCGGCGCCGTCGTGCAGTGGCTGCGCGACGAGCTGCAGATGATCCGCTCCTCGGCGGAGATCGAAGCGCTCGCTGCGTCGGTGCCGACGTCGAACGGCATTGTTCTGGTGCCGGCGTTTGCCGGGCTCGGCGCGCCGCACTGGGACCAGTACGCCCGCGGCTCCATCGTCGGCATGACCCGTGGAACCACGCGGGCCCACATCGCCCGCGCGGCGCTGGAGGGAATTGCGCTGCAGGTGGCAGACGTTCTGGAGGCGATGCAGTTGGACTCCGGTCTGGCGCTCTCGCAACTTCGTGTCGATGGCGGCGCATCCGCCAACAATCTGCTCATGCAGATTCAGGCGGACGTCCTCGGCATCAGCGTCGTGCGTCCGAAGAACGCTGAGTCCACCGCGATGGGCGCTGCGTACCTCGCCGGAATCGCGGTCGGCTACTGGAAGGACGCCGAGTCGATCGGCAAACAGTGGCAGATCGACCGTGTCTTCGAGCCGGCGATGGACGCCGCCGAGCGCCGCCGGGTGCGCTCCATCTGGCATCGCGCCGTGGACCGCGCTCGCGACTGGGAACTACACGCATGACGGAGAGAGCAGACATTCTCCGCCAGTTAGGTGAGCAGGGAAGTCCATGGGATGTGCTGGTGATCGGCGGAGGCGCCAGCGGCCTCGGCGCAGCGGTAGAATCGGCTGCGCGAGGCTACCGCACCCTGCTCGTGGAGCGCGTTGATTTTGCCAAGGGCACATCCAGCCGCAGCACCAAGCTGGTGCATGGCGGAGTGCGGTACCTGGAGCAGATGAACTTCACGCTGGTGCTGGACGCTCTCCGCGAGCGCGGTCACATGCTGCGGAACGCGCCCCACCTGGTGCACGATCTCTCCTTCGTGGTCCCGGCGTACAGCAAACTTTCGCTCGCCTACTACGGAGCGGGCCTTAAGGTGTATGAGCGGCTCTCCGGCAGGCACTCCTTCGGCCGCTCAAAGTTTCTCTCGCGCGAGCGAACGCTGCAGTTGCTGCCAGCGATCTCGCGCGAAGGCCTGCGCGGCGGCGTTCTGTATCACGACGGCCAGTTTGACGACGCGCGTTACGCGATATCGCTGTTGCGCACGTTCCAGGATCTCGGCGGAACAGCCATCAACTACGTGGAAGCCACAGGTCTTCTGCAGCGCAACGGCAAGACCATCGGTATCTCGGCGAGAGACACGGAAGATGACTCGTTCTTCGACCTGTTGGCAAAGGTAGTGGTCAATGCGAGCGGAGCTAATACAGAGAGCGTTCTGTCCATGGACAGTGCTGAGCATAAGGCGGTACTCGCAGTGAGCCAGGGCACGCACTTTGTTCTGCCCGGCGCGTTTCTTCAGGGCAAGACGGCCTTGATGATTCCGAAGACGTCGGATGGCCGCGTTCTGTTCGCGATTCCGTGGCATGGCTCGACCCTCATCGGAACCACAGACGAGCCGGTCGATCACGCCTCCGAGGAACCGCGGGCGCTGCCTAAGGAGAAGAGCTTTCTGCTGGACCACATCGCCCGCTACTTCGGACGCAGGCCAGCAGCCGGCGAGATTCAGAGCGTCTGGTCAGGCCAGCGCCCTCTGGTTCGCAGCGGTGCAGGGAAGACATCGCAACTCTCCCGCGACCATCGCGTGCTGGTCTCGGCCTCGGGTCTGGTGACGATTACAGGAGGGAAGTGGACGACCTACAGACGCATGGGACAGGACACCATCGACCGCGCCGCAGAGGTCGCTTCGCTGGCCACGAGCCCGTCGCGTACGGTGGAGCTGAAGCTGCATGGTTGGATGGAGCCGCATCCTGAGTCAACCTCGGAATGGGAACTGGTCTACGGAACAGATGCGGCTCTGATGCATCAGCTCTCAGCAGGGCATCCTGAGTTGAACGAACTGCTGCATCCGTTGCTTCCGTACAGGCGTCGTGAGGTGGTGTGGGCAGCGCGCTACGAGATGGCCCGCACCGTGGAGGATGTGCTGGCTCGCCGGACGCACGCACTGTTTCTCAATGCTCGTGCCACCATCGAAGCCACGCCTTCCGTAGTGCGACTATTGGCCGGCGAATTGAAACGTAGTGAAGAGTGGATGAAGCAGGATCTGGAGCGTTTCCTGACAGTAGCAAGGAGATACATCTACGCAGAGGAGTAGAGTCATCCGGAAGCCTGCGTCTTACGCAGTCGCTGGATGCAGTAGTTCGAAAGTTTGACCTTGGAATGATGGGAGATCGATCTGTGAGACGAGAATTAGTCGGGCAAATGATATCGGAGGCCATAGCGATGTTCATCATCATCGCCTTTGGTGACTCCGTCGCAGCCATGTATACGCTCTACAACCCCAGTCCCTATCAACAGGCTTACTGGGGCGTCTGCATCGCATGGGGCCTCGCGGTGACGCTGGCTATCTATACGACGGCCTCGGTCAGCGGATGCCACGCCAATCCAGCCGTCACCCTTGCGCTGGCGGTATATCGCAAATTCTCCTGGCGGAAGGTGCTGCCCTACTGGTTCGCACAGGTGGTGGGTGCATTTCTGGGCGCGGCGCTGGTGTACTTCCTCTTCGCTCCGGTCATAGACAGCTTCAATCTCGCCAACCATTTTGTTCGCGCGACGGGCGGCGCTTCCGGCGTCTTCTTCACGCATCCCGGTCTGGCGATTACGCCAATGCACGCCTTCCTGGACGAGATCATCCTCACCGCGTTCCTCATCTTCGGCATCTTTGCCATAACGGAGAAGTTCAACGAGATGGCGCCGGGCGCGAACGCCGGCGCTCTCATTATCGGTCTGCTGGTCGCATTGATCGGCGCGTCCATGGGCTATCTGGAGGCGTGGGCTCTTAACCCAGCGCGCGATTTTGGTCCCAGGCTCTTCTGCTACTTCACAGGCTGGGGATCGTCGGCGCTGCCTTCGCCGAACAGCTATTGGTGGATTCCCATCGTAGCTCCGCTGCTTGGAGGTCTCGTCGGTGGCGGTGCCTACCAGGTATTTATCTGGCCGTTTCTACCCGCGCGTGAGCGGGCGCCGCTGTTGCGGGACGAAAGGAGGGTCGCGGTAACGGATCACTAGCGGCGAGTTTATGGAGCCAGTCCATGCGCCGCCTGCGGGACAACGCCGGGAATGACATACGCCTGCAGCACGATCACCACGATCATGAAGGCGAGCAGCATCACTGAATACCTCCAGGTCTTCCGGAAGATGTCGGTCTCTCGATCCTCCATCCCCGTGGCTGCGCAGGCAATCGCCAGCGATTGTGGAGAGATCAGCTTCCCGGTCACGCCGCCGGCAAGATTCGCCGAGGTTGTCAGGACCGGATTGGCGCCGATCTGTAGCGCGGTTACCTGCTGCAGCTTGCCAAACAACACCGCCGAAGAGGTCACCGAGCCGGTGAGGAAGACTCCGAGCCAGCCGATTACCGGAGAAAATACCGGAAACAACTTGCCCGTGTAATAGGCCAGTGCCAGTGCCAGCGTATAAGACATGCCGGAGTAGTTTGCGACGTAGGCGATGCCCACGACGCATGCCAGTGTGAAGAGAGCAAACCTCATCTGATGCAGGGTCTTGTAGAACACCCTCGCTCCTCGCACTGGGCTGATTCTTAGCACCATCATCGAAAGCAGGGACGCCAAAAAGATTGCGGTGCCCGCAGCCGTGCAGATCTCCCAGCGGTACGATGCGGCGTACAGAGTCGGCTTGGCAACAATGGGCGAAGTCCTATAGACGATGCCGTCCAACAGCGGCCAACTGGGAATGTTCACGACCCAATGGGTTATGTTGAGGAGCCACGCTTTGAAAGCCGGTATGCTCCACGTGCATATCACGACCATCAGGATCAGGAATGGTGTCCAGGCCAACACCACTTGACGAGCTGAGTACTGAGTTCTGGTCTCGCTTGCGACGTCCGGGTCGCCAGGGAATCGCCACAGCGAGGCCGGCTTCCAGAAGCGCAGAAATATCACCAGGCTTGCAATCGAGACAAAGGACGATACGATTGCGGGCAGCTCGGGACCCAGAAACCTGGTGACAAGAAAGCAGGTGACTGCGTAACTTCCTCCGGCCACCAGCGCGGCGGGCAACACTTCCATGGCACTCTTCCAGCCTGCCAGAACGACCAGCATAAAGATCGGGATGAGCAGGGCCAGGACGGCCATGTCATTTCCGACGGCTCGCGCCAGCAGGCGATCGTCAATTCTGGTCACGCTGGCCATCATCAGCGTCGGCACGCCTAACGGTCCAAACGGAACCGGCTGAGTGTTACCGACCAGGCAGAGGACCGCAGCCGCGAAAGGAGGGAAGCCGATGCCGATGAGCATCGCCGCACAAACCGCGACGGGTGCACCCAGACCTGCGGTGCCCTCCATAAAGGCTGAGAAGCAAAACGCGATCAGCAGCGCCTGGATTCTACGGTCCGTTGAGATGGACGAGATGGAGCTCTTGATGACCTCTAACTGCCCCGATTCCACCGTGAGGTTGTAAAGGAATACCGCGGCCAGAATGATCCATCCGATCTGGACCAACCCATTCAGCATGCCCAAAACCGCTGCTGATACTGCAACCTGTACGGGCATCCGGTAGGTAATGGTAGTCACGCCGATGGTCAGGATCAGCGTCAGCAGTCCAGCCAAATGGCCTTTCATCCGTTTTACGGAAAGAGCCCAGAACAGAAAGACAATGGGTATGGATACCACCAGGGCAGTTAGCCCCAGGCTGTTGCCGACCGCCGAGTAGTTATGGAACCACTGCATACGCACAGAACAGCACCTCTCGGCCGTTGCAAAGATTTAGCTTGTCCAGGACCTCCCGAGGGGGAGATTTCAAGACCGATAGAGCATAAAGGATCGCCTGCTGCCATTGCAGCGGGAACCGGTTAGTCACATGTATGCTTTGCATGGATACAACGGATACGGGTCTGGTGCGAGGCTCAACAGATTATGCCACGCTGCTTCAGAAACAAGTTGCTGTCTAGTGCAGCTCTCGCGCCAGCACGTAGGTGATCTCGGTTGGCATCTCCTTTTCGAACCGCACCCTTAGCAAAACCTGGTAGTAGCGAGGCATTCGGCCGCCGTCCAGCTGCTTCAGGTGGCCTACAAGGCTGTGTACAAAGACCGGATCTGTAAAGGCTTTGACCGCGCCCACATACCCGGCAGACCGGCTGCTGGTAAAGCTCTCCACATCACTGTCTCTCAGTGGGCCGGGAAGATGCGTTACCAGAGCATAGGCAGTTCCTTCTTCGCTCGGCGCAGTGGAGTACTGGTCAACGAAGAGCGGTGGCTCTCCGGCAGCAGGATGCAGATTGCGGATGCCCTCGCGGACCGGCTGAAGCTCAACCTCGATAGGCATCGCCTGGGTCTCGTCGTTGAAGAACAGATTCTCAACGCCGACAAACAGCACATTATTGTCGGAGAGCAATCGCAGGGGAAAGTCGCTTGTTCTCACCACGGAAAGACTCTGCTCCCGCGGTCCGAGCAACTTGGCGATCATGAATGAGGCGTCTACCTCGCCAAACGAGGTGAAGTGCCGGCTTGGCTGGATAGCTGAGCTCTTCAACACGTTGCGCAACGCCGCGACCGTTGGCGAGGACGCAATGTCATTCCAATTGTTCAGCGTCCGGTCGCGAAAGTAGGTCTCTGTTGTCCCGTTCAACTCCGCAAACAGGGGATCTTCGATCGCCAGAATCAGCGGGCGCTTGGTCTCGATGAATGGTCGCCACAGATCCTCCATGTCCGAATCCCACCCAGCCGGATAGGCTGAACTTATGGAGTTGGCGCTGGACGACTTCGTCCACGCTGTAACCCCCAGGGCGAGCGCGATGGCAACGGCGGCGATTACGGGAATAGCTATACGCAGGTCCGTGATTGTCTCGCGTAAGCTCCTCTTCTGCCGGTCTGGGACCGTTTCAGCCGGAGCTTGGGAAGCAGCGTATGGAGAAGTCTCTACAGGCGCGGACGCGGTCCCCGGGACCGATCGATAAGTAAACTTGAGCTTGAATCGGCCCTTCGGCAGATCGATGACGATGGGGTCATCCAGCCCTTCTGCCCGGTAATAGTCCGCCAGCTTCTGTCTCAGTCTGCCAACCTGGATGCGTACGGCGGAGTTGTAGCGAGGGTCGTAGGTGGCCGGCTTTCCGAGGCCATCAATCGCAACAATATATTCCTTCAAATCATCCGCTTCACCGGATGCGGACTTGTCCGCGAGGAAACGCAGCAGCCGCCGCAAGACCTCAGATCCGCGCAACTCTTCGCTGTGCAGAATTCGTTCGATCTGGCTCTCGATAGATGGGTCTTCAGCAACTGCCATCTCCAATAACATCTTCACCTCCAGCTATGCTGAAGCGCCCAGTAGATGCCGCTCACAGAGCCTATAGCGGAATAAACCGCGCGTTCTGCAGGGCGTCGTACAACCCACCAAAGCCAACATGCGATCGCACGGAAATGGAACGGCGACCTGCGCATCGAGCTGTCTATTTCGGTGCCCACAATATAGAGTCCCGCCATCCAATGTCAATCCTCAGTCAATCCTTGTCCTACAGCACGTGGTGCGGCAAATTCACCCCGCCATCGAATGACGGTGGCCGGACCATTCCAGCCTCAACTCCTTCAATAACTTGCGGCCAGAACAGCGATGTAACAGTCAGTCGCAGGTATGTCACCTGTTGCAGCTTTACAGTCCCGAATCTGTCGCGTACGAAGGTTGCCGCACAAGCAGGGAGAAATTTCCGGGAGCCATCTCAAAGCTCGGGTCCCTGTTGTACGCAACGCCCAGGAAACTGGCATGGAGGCTGGCAAGATGGTCAATCCCAGAATGACAAAGTGGATCACGGCAATTGGTCTGATTCTCCTCTTTCAGACAGCTGCTATCGCACAGGCGGTGAACAATGCCCAGATCCACGGGCTGGTTCAGGACCCGAGCGGCGCAATCGTGGTTGGCGCAACGATTACGGCCAGGCAAACGGACACTGGCCGACTCCAGGTAACCAGGAGCAGTCGGGACGGATCGTTTGTTCTGCCGGGACTGCCTGTAGGTGCGTACTCCCTCGAGGTCAGCGCGCCGTCCTTCAAGAAGTTTCTTCAGACCGGGATCGTGCTTCAGGTTGGAGAGAATGTGGAGGTGAATGTACCCCTCACCGTCGGCGACGTCTCCCAGGAGGTACATGTCTCCGCCGACGCGGCGATGGTCGAAACCCAGGACACGTCCATCTCTGAAGTCGTTGACCAGCAGCGCATCGTTGATCTCCCCCTGAACGGCAGACAGGTAACGGACCTCATCCTGCAGTCGGGCGGCGCAGCGCAGCCACCTAATTCGGCGAGCCGCGACGTGACCACCCACGACTATGTGAACTCGGTCGCAATCTCCGTCTCCGGTGGACAGATTAACGGCAACAATTACGTTCTTGATGGCGGCGACAACAACGACTCGCACTCCAACATCAACATGCCGTTTCCATTTCCGGACGCGCTGCAAGAATACAGCGTGCAGACCAGCGGTATCTCGGCGCGGTTCGGGTTACATCCCGGCTCCGTGGTGAACGTGGTCACCAAATCCGGCGGCAACAAGTTCCATGGTGACGTCTTCGAGTTTCTGCGCAACGGTGACTTCAATGCCCGCAACTACTTCGCCACTTCGCAGGACACCTTGCACCGCAACCAATACGGCGGCACCATTGGCGGCCCGGTTCGCAAGGATAAGATATTCGTCTTCGGCGGCTATCAAAATACAATTAACCGCACTGCTCCACCGAATACGACCTCCTATGTTCCGACCCCAGCGGTGCTCATGGGTGATTTCAGCGTAGTAGATGGAGCCGGCTGCCAGTCCAACGGAAAGGCGAAGCAGCTGAAGAACCCCGCTACGAATATGAACTACACGAACGACTACATCAATCCCAGCACCTTCGTCGCACCGGCGACGACGCTGGCCAAACTGTTGCCGGCAACGACAGATCCCTGCGGCAAAATTGTCTATGGAGTTCCCAATCCGAGCAATGAGTGGCAGTACATAGGCCGAGTGGACTGGACGCAAAGTGCGAAGAACAACGTCTTCGCCCGCTACTTTATCCTGGATTACTCCAACCCAGCGGTCTATACCAACAACATCCTCACTCTGGCGCACTCCACGCTGCTCCAGCGGTCCCAGTCGCTGGTGCTGGGCGATCAGTACATCCTCAGCGCGAATCTCATCAACTCGTTCCACTTCACCTATGCGAGGCTGGCGGTATATCGTACAAACCCAGCCAGCATGCCGAGCCCCACCGGTCTGGGTGTGAACATCTTCAGCCAGGTGCCCAACTTCATCAACGTGGGGGTTTCCAACTACTTCACAGTGGGCGGCGGATCGAATGCTCCGGCAAGGTTCATCCGCAACCAGTTTCAGTGGTCCGATGATGTGGACTGGATAAAAGGGCGCAACCACTACAGCTTCGGCTTTGAGGCGATCTCCGGCCAGATGTATCAGAACAACGTGAGCAACGGCAACGGAGGATTTACCTTCAACGGCACGCTGACAGGGGACGCGTTGGCAGACTACCTGACAGGAAACCTCGACACGTTGGCGGACTCCGACTCCCAGATCAGCAATCTGCACCAGAACTACTTTGGGGCCTATGGCGAGGACGATGTTCAGATCACCAAGAAGTTGAACGCACATGTCGGCGTGCGCTGGGAGCCCTCACTGCCGGAGACAGACAAGTACTTTGCGGGCTCGCACTTCTCACTGCCGAACTACATCGCGGGGGTCAAGACGGTCGTGTTCAACAACGCACCTCCGGGATTGCAGTTCTATGGGGATCCTGGAGTTCCCAAAGGCTACGCGTTCGGCAGTTATGACGACTTCGCTCCTCGCGTGGGGCTGGCATGGGATCCGCGCGGCAAAGGCCAAGAGAGCTTGAGGGCTTCCTATGGCATCTTCTTTGACGCGCCTGAGTCCTTTACCGACAGCGCCTTCGGTGCAGCACCACCTTGGGGGAACTCCATCTCCCTAACGGCGCCGGCGGGCGGATTCGTAAATCCCTTCCAGGCATATCCTGGTGGCGACCCTTTCCCGTTGCCTTTCCCGCCCAACGCAGCAGCCAAGTTCAACGCCGGCGGCGCCTATGCCAATCTGCCCCTGAACCTTCACCACATGTATATGGAGCAATGGGACCTGAGTCTGGAAAAGCAGTTGGGTAGCGACTGGGTAGTCTCGGCAAACTATATCGGCAACAAGGGCACCCACATACGTGGTGGCACAGAGGAGAATCCGGCGGTCTACATTCCGGGGAACTCAACCACCGCAAATACCCAGGCGCGCCGAACCTTCAGCCAGATCAATGCAGTGACCGGCGCAGCTTTTGCGACGATGACGTTCATGGACGACGGAATCAATACCAGCTACAACGCCATGAGATTGTCTGCGCAGCACCGCCTCAATCACGGATACACTCTGCTCTTCGTTTACACCTACTCCCACTGCATCCAGGATTCGGAGACGCTGGCTAACAAGCTCCAGGGAAATACCGAATCCAATCCCTACAATCGCAAGGCCGACTATGGGCCGTGCGACTACGACCTGCGCCATAACATCGTCTCGTCGCTGGTCTATCAGGGCTTCAACTTCAAAAACCAGAAGCTGAACTTTGTTGCGGGTGGATGGTCACCGGCATTCTTGTTCTCTTACTACAATGGTTACCCCTTCAGCCCTCTCGCCGGTACGGATGTCTCCCTTACTGGCGTAGGCCTGGACCGCCCGAATCCCGTCGCGAATGTCAGTCCTTATGTCAGGAATACTCAAACTCTGGTGTGGCTCAATCCGGCGGCCTTCGCCACAGCCAGCCCCGGGACATATGGCTCGGCCGGCATGAACTCGCTCCTTGGGCCCCACTACGTTGACTCAGACGCTAATCTAACCAAGAACTTCAAGGTCCATGAGCAACAGACCTTCCAGTTGCGGTTTGAGTTCTTCAACGTCTTCAACCACACCAACTTCCAGGCCCCGGTCAACTCGCTGAACTCGGCTAGCTTCGGCAAGATTCAAGCATCCAATCCCGCGCGTATCATTCAACTCGCGGCGAAGTACACGTTCTAGCCTATCGCGCGGGCACCGTGCCACATTCCTCCCGTGGTCCGGTTCGGCAGCAACGCCGCACCGGACCATGATTTTTCAACTGCCTCACCCAAGGAGTCCCTGCTCATGAGTTCTATTCTGGATCGTAGAAGTTTTCTCCGGCTGTGCTCGGCAGCCGCAGCGTTTATCAGCAGCAAGGGCCACGCTCAGGAAGCTCCGCCTAGGCCGGCACGGCGCGGTAACCGCGGCGCTGCGGTCAATAACCGCAAGAACTTCGTCGCCATTCAGGTTCGTGGTTTCGGGTGGGTGGATGAAGGGGTGGACGCTGTACTGGATAACATTCAGCAGAAAGGCGATGTCAATACCGTCTGGGCCTACACCTTCGGTTACGGGGAGACTCGTCTTTCCGCAACTCTGCCCGATCATGGCAAAGCCGGCACCTCTGTTACCGGCGGCGCGTTCTACGACTACGATCCAAAGTACTTCCAGAACACAATCCTTAAGGACTTCCGCTCCTCTGAGTACGGCAACTTCAATGTCATTACAGCGGCCGCGGCCAAGGCCAAGGCCCGTGGCATGGACTTCTTCGCATGGGATCTGAACAACGCCGGGCCAGCACTCCCGCGCCTCATCCCAAACTATGGTGAGATCACTGAGGTCGACGTTAATGGGCGTCGAACGTCGAGTCCGTGCTTCAATCATCCGGACTACCAGGCCTTCCTGCGCGGCAAGGTCGAAAGCCTTTTGCTGGGCTATCCAAGTGAGATTGATGGCATCGCCTGGGGCTCTGAACGTGTGGGGCCACTGGACGGCATCCTCGGCGGCGGAGAGGGCGTTGGCGTGTGCTTCTGCCAGTTTTGTCAGGCGAAGGGGCGCGCACTGGGTATCTCGGTGGGCCGCGCGCAGGCAGGGTTCCGGGAACTCGCCCAGTTGTTCCAGGCAGCCAATACGCCGCGGCCTGCGGACGGCTACTTCGTCTCCTTCTGGAGAATTCTGCTGAAGTATCCCGAGATACTTAGCTGGGAGTCGCTCTGGAGTGACAGTTTTCAGGCGGTGCAGGAGGATATCTACGGGTTGGCGAAGTCGATTGCACCGCAGAAACCCTTTGGCTTCCATATCCTGCAGACAGTGACCTTTAGTCCGTTCTATCGCGCGGAGGAAGACTATGCCAAGCGAAGGACCACGGCGGACTTTCTGAAGATCGCAACATATAACAACGCCGGCGGCCCACGCATGGCTACCTACGTGAATGATCTGAGCCACACCATCTTCCGCGATGCCGCGCCGAAAGATTTTCTGCAGCTCTACTACAAGATCATGGGCATTCAGGAGGCTCCCTTCGACCAGTTGGCTTCCACCGGCTTGTCGCCTGACTACGTCGCACAGGAGACGAAGCGAGCGTTGGCCGCAGTTGGAGGCGAGGTGAAGATCTATCCGGGCATCGACATCGATGTGCCGACACTCTCACGCGACCCGAATGTGACTGACAAGAAGACCAAACCTGAGGATGTGAAAGCAGCGCTCATAGCTGCATTCGGAGCGGGAGCGGACGGAGTCGTGCTCTCGCGCGAGTATGTGGAGATGTGGCTCGCAAACCTCACCGTCGCGGGCAATACCCTCCGCGAAATCTTTGCTAAGTCCGCCACCTAAACTCGAGCGGACATGTACGGAATGAAGATGGTGCCTGAACTGCAAGGGGTGGGTCAGGTCTGCTATGCATGCCATTCCGTTACTTCAGGGATGGAAGGAGCTGGGCCTTACCCAGGGGGAGATCGACCGAATGTTGAAGCAATATCCATCTCATCTTTCAGGCTCGATGAGCGCTGCAGATGTCCCGAGGAGGTGTGATGCGTATCGTTGACCTGCGTGAAGTGACGGCGCCGATCTCGAGCCCCATCGCCAATGCGTACATCGACTTTTCCAGGATGACCTGCTCGCTGGTCGCGGTCGTTACGGATGTAGTCCGCGACGGCAAACCAGTCATCGGATATGGTTTCAACTCCAATGGCCGCTACGGCCAGGGTGGACTCATCCGGGAGCGCTTCTTTCCCCGCCTGCTGGAGGCCGATCCGTCCACCCTGCAAAACGACGCAGGCGACAACCTGGACCCACAGCGCATCTGGAGCGCGCTGATGCGCAACGAGAAGCCCGGCGGCCACGGCGAGCGCAGCGTTGCGGTTGGAACCATCGACATGGCGGTGTGGGACGCCGTCGCGAAGATCGCTGGAAGGCCGCTCTTCCATCTGCTTGCGGAGCAACACGGTGTGCAGCCTGACCCGCGCGTCTTCGTCTACGCCGCTGGCGGTTACTACTACCCCGGCAAGGACCTTTCCGCTCTGCGCGCCGAAATGCGTGGCCATCTAAACCGCGGCTACACAGTGGTGAAGATGAAGATCGGCGGCGCTGCTATCGCGGAAGATCGCGAACGCATTGAAGCCGTGCTCGCCGAGATCGGCAGCTATGCGCAACTCGCTGTGGATGCCAACGGCCGCTTCGACTTGGAGACCGCCATAGCCTACGCGAAGATGCTGCGCGAGTATCCACTGTTCTGGTATGAGGAGGCAGGAGATCCACTCGACTACGCTCTGCAGGCGGCGCTCGCTGAGTTCTACCCCGCCCCCATGGCCACCGGAGAGAATCTCTTCAGCCATCAGGACGCGCGCAACCTGCTACGCTACGGTGGCATGCGTCCGGACCGTGATTGGCTGCAGTTTGACTGTGCTCTGTCCTACGGATTGGTCGAATACCTGCGGACCTTGCAGGAACTCAGGACCGCTGGCTGGTCGCCGCGCCGATGTATTCCCCACGGTGGCCACCAGATGTCTCTCAACATCGCCGCCGGGCTCGGGCTGGGTGGCAATGAGAGCTATCCCGATCTGTTCCAACCCTTCGGCGGATTCCCAGACGGGGTTCGCGTAGAGGACGGTTTCATCACCATGCCCGACCTGCCCGGTATTGGCTTCGAAGGCAAAGCCGACTTAATCCGCGTGATGCGGAATCTTGCGGAGTGACCACCTTATGCCTGGGAAAGTCACACCTGATGTAAGCTCCACAACCCGCCGCTCTCTGCTGGGTCCTTTGTGGCTGCAGGTGCTAATCGCCATCGTGCTAGGCATACTTGCAGGCGTGTTCTTCCCGCATCAGGCAGTCGCCCTAAAGCCGCTTGGCGACGGCTTTGTCCGGCTGATTCGTATGACGCTCGCTCCGGTGATCTTCGGCAGCGTCGTCGTCGGCATCGCGCGCATGGGTGATCTCAAGGAGGTGGGGCGCGTGGGAGCCAAGTCGCTCATCTACTTTGAGGTTGTCTCAACAATCTCGCTGCTAATGGGCCTGATCGCCGTAAACCTGCTGCACCCCGGCCGCGGCATGAATATCGATCCGGCCACCCTCGACGTCCAGGCGATCGCCAGCTACACCGCAACGGCCCAGCATCTCAGCCTCGTCGGCTTTCTGATGAATATCATTCCGTCCAGCATTGGAGATGCCTTCGTCAGCGGTAATATCCTTCAGATTATTCTCTTCAGCGTGCTCTTTGGGCTGGCGCTCTCGCAGTTCCGGGAGGCGGCGCGGCCTCTGGTCAATATGATTGACCTCTTTCTCCGTGGATTTTTTGGCATCGTGCGATTCGTCATGCGGCTCGCGCCACTGGGCGCGTTTGGAGGAATGGCCTACACCATCGGCCAATATGGTCTACGCAGCCTCAAGCCTCTCGCCATGTTCACCTGCGATGTGTGGATAGTTTCCGTCGTCTTCGTGTTTGTGGTGTTGGGAGCCATCTCGCGTATCGCAGGATTCAGCCTGCTCAAACTCTTGCGCTACTTCCGTGAAGAGATACTCATCACCCTCGGCACATCCTCTTCAGAGGCTGTGATGGCGCCGCTTATCCTAAAGCTGGAGCAACTAGGCTGCGAACGGTCCATCGTCGGCATGGTCATGCCTGCGGGATACACCTTCAACGCCGGTGGTACGGCAATCTATCTCGGCATGGGCGCCATCTTCATCGCACAGGCTACGAACACGCATCTCAGCCTTCGGGACCAGATCGTGGTCCTGCTGGTGCTGCTGCTTACCTCGAAGGGTTCAGCCGGAGTTGCCGGCGCCGGATTTGTCACTCTCGCCGCAACTCTCGGCGCAATGCACCAGATTCCCGCTGCCGGTCTGGTGCTTCTGCTCGGTGTGGAGCAGTTCACCAACGCCGCACGCGCTGTCGTGAACATCATAGGCAACGGTGTCGCCACTATCGTGATCGCCAAATGGGAGAACGCCTTCGATGATGAGCATGCAGAGATAATCTTCAATTGTGGTTCGCTGAACTCCGATGCTCCTGTACTCGGGACAAACCTCCACGATCCTCTGGAACCCGTATTGGGACCTCTGGAATAGAAATAAGCGCAGAATATGGCGGGTAAAGACGCCAGGTACCGGAACCCGCCAATCACCATGCGGGCATTTTCAGGGCTGCGCTCAAGGTCGCTTCTTGCCCGTTCCGCTTCGTGCCGATGGGATTCGCGTCCCGGACGACAAACGCAAAAAGCATTAGGTTCGCATAGAAGACCGCGGATAAGGTCAACAGTTTGAGGTCTAGGTAGGAAAAGGATATAGGAAGAGGTTCATCATAGTTTAAGGAGTCTACGGTTATGATTCCCATTAGTATCGAGGATCATCCTCAGATGGAAGCAGCGAGCTGCCTTCATTCCGTAGACATGCTATGAGAATATTGCTGATCGAAGACGAAGTACGACTGGCGGAGAACATTGCGGCCGCTTTGCGTGATGGGCCCGGGTTTGCAGTGGACTGTTCTCACAACGGACTTGATGGGTACACGATGTCGGAGTCTGGACACTACGATCTGCTGGTGGTGGACCTGATGCTGCCGGGTATGGATGGCTTTAAGATTGTTCAGAGAGTGCGGCAGCGTGGAGATATGACGCCCATCCTCGTGCTCACCGCACGCGATGAGCGAGCGCAGGTAGTCCAACTGCTGAATGCCGGAGCCGATGACTATCTGACTAAACCCTTCGACCTGGGCGAGCTTCTAGCGCGGATCAAAGCCCTGATTCGACGCGGTAAGGGCGTAGCCCATCCGGTGCTTCAGGTTGGCCGGATGACCCTGAACTCCGTGGAGCAAACCATCCGCTGCGCCGGGGAACTCGTTGACCTCTCACCAACGGAGTACCGGATCATGGAGTACCTGATGTATCGGCCCCGTGCGATTGTGTCCAAGGAGCAGATGCTCGAACACCTGTATGACTTCACCTGGGAGCACCACTCAAACGTGATTGAGGCTCATATGTCTAATCTCCGCAAGAAGCTGCGCGCTATGGGTGAGATGGCTACAGTGGAGACGCTTCGCGGTCGGGGGTATCGCCTGGAAACCCCGGAACAACTTGTATGAAAACCCAATCGTTGACACGTGTGTTGACGGGCGGCGTTCTGCTGGCAAACCTTCTATGCTCAGTTTCGTATTCGGTCGTGGCTACACTGCATGAGATGCATGGCCGCCGTCGCGCATTTGACATCACATTGCGTGGTCGAGCCGACTCGTTGCTGGCGGCGGCGCATAACGATGCTCCCACGCGCAATCTGCTAACCCTCGAACCCTCTCAACTCACGCAGGACCCGGACGATGTTTATCAAGTACTCGCATCCTCAGGGAGAGTCATCGCGGAGTCCCCCAATATCACGCCGGATTTGGCGGCCATCCTGGTAAGCCAACCTGCGGCGGATTACTTCGACTTCACCTGGGGAGGGAAGACATACCGAGCTCTGCGCCTGCCGAGCCAACGCCCAGATGCCATTATGGTCATCTATGCAGCGTCGACATCAGATCTGCGTCATGAGGCCGTGGAGGCCGCGGAGTTTTACGCCAAGTCGAGTGCTGCGTTGCTGTTCGTTGTCATTGTGCTGGTTATCTGGTTTCTACGGTCCAGATTGTCACCATTGAAGGAACTTGCAGTTCGTGCAGGACGTGTTTCGGTTGATTCATGGGACTTCGATCCACCAGCGGATGCGCTACGAACCCGAGAGCTGCGACCCATCGCCACATCCATCCAGACGTTGCTCCATGGACTACGGCTTTCCTTTGAACGCCAGCGTCGGTTTACTGGCGACGCAGCTCATGAGCTGAAGACGTCAATTGCTGTACTGAAGTCCAGTCTGCAATTGCTGACCATGAGGCCCAGAGATGCCAACGAGTACCAGGCAGGCGTCTCGGATCTCTTATCGGACATTAGCAGGATGGAGGATCTCACCGAGCAGATGTTGACCTTGGCAAGGTTGGAAGCGGATGAGGTCCAATCCAGTCAGAGCATCGATCTGAGCCGGATCGTTAAATCCATTACAGCCAGGATGCAGGCATTCGCGGTGTTGCGCGAGGTGGCCATGGATGTACAGGCGAATGAGTCGCACTTGATCACGATGCAACCCAAAGACGCCGATATATTATGCTCTAACCTTGTGCTTAATGCTCTGCAGCACAGTCCCGCAAACTCCATTCTGCTAGTCAGCGTTCGTTGCGTGGATTCCGGTATACAGCTACATGTGGCAGACCGGGGTGAAGGCATTCCGTCTGCGGCGCTACCGCACCTCTTTGATCGCTTCTATCGCGTAGATACCTCTCGCAGCCGGCAGAGTGGTGGCGCCGGTCTGGGACTGGCCATTTGCAAGGCCATCGTGGACCGCAGCCGCGGGAACATTCAGATTAATAGCGAGCCTGGCAACGGAACTGAGGTCATTGTCACGTTCCCCGGCAGTCTTTGAGTGCAGAATTCAGGTTCAATTAATCCCCTCCAACGATGATTGTCGCCAGGCCGAATCGTATCTTATGGCCGTTGAGGAGAATATATGTCCAATAGGTTGAAATGTTCTGTCCCATGCCTGGCCGCGTTGGCCGGTGGCCTGTTGCTGGCGATTGCAAGCGCGCCTGCCTGCGCCCAGCAGCCGTACCAGGTCATCGGACAGTGGAAGATCGGTGGGAGCGGCAGTTGGGATCTGATGGAGTTCGATCCCAGCACTAAGGTTCTCTATGTCACGCACCGAACCAGCGTAGCTGTGATCGACACCACGACCGGTAACGTTGTGGCGACCCTGACCGATCTGAAGAATGCCCACGGCGTCGCGCTGGACACAGCCGGGAACTTTGGCTACATCAGCGATGGCTTGTCCAATGATGTGGTGGTATTCGATCGTCATACTTACAAACCCATCACCACAGTTGCAACGGGAACGAATCCTGATGGCATCCTCTTCGAACCCGTCACGCACACGGTTTGGGTGTTCAACGGGAAGAGCAGCGATGCGACGGTGATCGATGCGGCATCCAACAAGGTGGTTGCGACGATTCCGCTGCCGGGCAAGCCGGAGTTTGGCCTCACGGACGGGCAAGGGTCGGTCTATGACAACCTGGAAGACAAGGGGTCCATCGCCCGGCTGGATGTCCGCACCCGAAAGGTGAGCGCGGTCTGGAAGATTACTGGATGCGACGCCCCCACGGGCATGGCATTCGACAAACAAAAGCGGCGGTTGTTCTCCGTCTGCGACAACAATCAGATGGCCGCCGTGAACGCCGATACGGGCGCTGTACTGGGACTGGCTCCCATCGGAGACAGCCCCGATGCGGCGCGCTTCAGCCAGCGATATCACCTGGCCCTCAGTTCAAATGGAGGGGGTACGTTGACCGTGGTGGATGCCGCTAATGGATATAAGGTCATCCAGAATCTGGAGACCCCGAAGGGAGCGGCCACGCTGGCCTATGACGAGGCGACAGACCGTATCTTCCTGTCGGTATCAGACTACGGGCCGGCGCCGGCTTCTACAATAAAGGCCCGTCATCCCAACGCGCCTATGTTGCCGGACAGCTTCCATGTTGTCATTGTTGGTCGCAAGTAAGAACATAAAGTAAAGGGGCTGCGGCTGAGTTGGCCGCAGCCCCTTACTTATTGCCCAAACTACGTCATCGCTTATTCCTTGGGTCCCAGCAGAACCTGCACACCAACGTACGCGATCCAACTTGGCTGGCTGCTGTTCACGGTGACGGTCTGGAAGCTGCGTCCAAACATCAGCAGCAAGTTGCGTGTCTTTGCCTTGTTCAGTGCCTGTCTCCCGCCGATGCCAAGAGTTGTCTCACGTTGTTTAGGGCCACCGGTCTCGAAGGTCCCCACACCCTGCACGG